>JGI20214J51650_10000015_pt1 | contig 121751 bp, 103 predicted proteins | sample WetSurMetagenome_FD_51650 | JGI IMG/M metagenome (IMG submission 51650)
GGATACATTATTTTCTGCAGTTCCTCCCCATTGACAGATAGTAATGAACTATAATAATTTGACCACAAATTTTTATAGCCGCGTAGCGGTATCCTGATAATCGATAATAATAAACAACAATAGTTGATCCACAATATTTTATAGCCGGGTAGCGGTATTCTGATAATAGACAATAATGAACAACAATAGTTGATCCACAAAATTTTATAGCCGCGTAGCGGTATTCTGGTAATAGATAATAATAAACAACAATAGTTGATCCACAATATTTTATAGCCGGGTAGCGGTATTCTGATAATAGACAATAATGAACGACAATATTTGATCCACAATATTTTATAGCCGCGTAGCGGCTGTCTGATAATAGAGAATTATGGACAATGATAGGTGAGCCACATAGTGGCGACCTGTTCTGTTATTATTTGTTTTACATGGTTAGATCTACATGTCGCTCCTTCGGAGCTCTGATTATTTGATTATATGATCTAACAGACAGGCAGCCCCTGAGTGACTAATTAAATGGACTCGTTGTTCCCTGTAACTCTTATCTACAGACAGGTTGTCACTGACAGGGCCAGTTAACAGATATATTTCTTTTGATTAAATATCATGGTCTCGTGACGTAATCACTGCATATAGCGACAAAGCAAGAGAATAAATGAATGTATTGAGTAATATTTTTTAGTTATGTAGCAGTTGCGAGATATTTTATAATCATGTATATTTATGTCTGAGCCACATAGTGGCGTGCTGAGTTTTAATAGATTTTATCTCGCTGATCTAAAATATCTTCACTGTTGTAATTAAAATTTTATTGTATGGCAAACACATATACTAAAATTTACCTCCATCTGGTATTCACACCGATGAGACGTGAAAATATTATCCCTGTAAAATACAAAGAGGAATTACAAAAATATACCACAGGGATAGTCCAAAACAGGAAACATAAACTACTGGCCATAAATTTTATGCCCGACCATGTTCATATACTTATAGGTTATAATCCTTCCCAGTCATTACCGGATTTATTAAGGGACATTAAAGCAAATACCTCAAAATTTATTAATGAACAGAAATGGCTTCCAGGAAGATTTTTATGGCAGCAGGGATATGGTGCCTTTTCATGCGGACAATCCCAGGTCAGTTATATTATAAATTATATAAATAAACAGGAGGAGCATCACAGGCAATCGACTTTCAAAAAAGAGTATCTCACATTATTAGAGGAGTTTGAAATAGAATATGATTCAAAGTACATTTTCGATTGGATATAAAGCTTATTCAGACTGTTTTCTATATTTAAAGTGACTGGATTTTATAAGAAGACCTAAAAAATTAAATATAGACTGCCTGATCGGGATGTTCGATAGAATGCAGTAATACAATCCCTGATTCTGAAGCTCATCTTTGTATTATTTTTTGCATAACTAAATAATTCGTTATAACTTTGAATAACAGGTGAACAATCTTAAATTTTAAAGTTATGATCCATAAAATTTTCTCTGTTGCTTTGCTGCTCTTAATGTTTGCTACTGCATATGGGCAAGAGAAACCAGCAATACAAATTATCGACCAGATGCTGATGCGCTGTGAATACCAGCGTGTTATCGATACTTGCAGGAAAATACTGGAGTTTGACAAACTTGATTCTGAAATCCATTACAAATTAGGCCTTGCTTATCAGAATACCCTTGATGATGATCTTGCATTTGAGTGCTTCACCAATGCATATAAAATGAATCCTGAGGATAAGACTTATAGTTTTATGCTTGCAAAGACGTTGTACGGGAAAGGCAAAAATAAAGCAGCCGAACAGATCTTTCAAAAACTATATTCGGTTGATTCTCTTAACTGGACATACGCATCTTACCTGACAGGTATTTTTATGCAGGAAAACAGATATGATGATGCCATAATGGTATACAGACGGTTTGTAAAAAAAGACTCAACAAATTTCAGGTACCTCGACAAAATGGGTTTTGCATATCTGAAAAAAGGTGACCATAAAAATGCAACTGAACTCTATTCAACTTCATTGTCGATAAATAACAGGGACCTTACAGCGATCAAGAATCTTGCATACCTGTTTTCAGCTAATCATCAGTCTGATAGTGCTATAGCAATTCTTACAAAGGGTATAGGAATAGATTCCACCGATCTCAGCCTCTATTCACTAAGGGCCCAGATTTATTTTTCACGTAACTATACCAAACGTGCTCTTGATGACTATCTTGTTTTACTTGCTGCCGGAGATTCAGCTGAGATAAATCTTAAGAGAGTAGGAATAGGATATTGTAATAATTTCCAGCCAAGAGTCGCTATTCCATTCCTATTGAAAGCTTTAAGTAAAGATTCAGTCGATTATGAAACTTGCAGTTACCTTGGAGATGCTTACTCAAGAATAGATGGTCAAAAAAGCATTCTTTATTATCAGAAGGTCATCAAAATTCTCTATCCTATTTACAAACAAATAGGGCTCTCATATTTGCTTCTGGCTGAATCATATAAAAACAATGCCATGTTCAATGATGCGATCAAAACTTATCTGCAATCACAGGAGATTACTGACGACCCTGCTGAATATATGAACGTTGCTAATATTTATGACGAACAGTTGGCCGATAAAAAGAATGCTATCTATTACTATCAGTCCTATCTTGATGCGATCAAAAAAACGGGAGGTACATTTTCAGGAGAATATCTTAACTCAATTAAGGACCGTATAAAGTATCTAAAGACAGGTGTTGTCAAGCCATGAACTAAATTCAGGGACAACTGAAAAGGATTTTCCGCTCTCACATTTTTTAAGTTAATTAGTGTTAATTCAGTTGTTTCAGCAGAACGGCTGCCTTCATTTTTTGTTATATTGCAATGACAAAAAACCTTTTCAGATGAAGAAAATTACATTGATTCTTCTTACCTGTTTATTGTTAGCTGGTTGTTCCTCACGGGAGGAAAAATTACTAAAACAGGCTGACAGATTGCATAATGTAATTCTATCAGTAGATACCCACTGTGATACTCCCATGCGACTAATGGAAGACACTTTTGACCTTGGTATCAGGCATGACGACGGATGTGTTGATTTCCCCAGGATGAAAGAAGGCAGGCTGGATGCAGAATTCTTTGGTGTCTTTCTCGGACAGGGTCCGAGAAATGATTCTACCTATGAACAGGTCCATAAGGAGGCTCTGGCAATACTTGAAGCAATCCATAAAAATGTTGAAAAAAATTCTTCTATGGCAGGAATTGCTGTTACTCCCGATGATGCCTACAGGCTGAAAAAAGAGGGTAAGATAGCAGCATTTATAGGCGTGGAAAATGGGTATGCCATTGGAAAGAACCTGGCTCATATAAAGGAATTTTATGATTACGGTGCTAGATATATGACTCTGTGTCATTCAGCTAATAACGATATATGTGATTCATCAACAGACCCGGCGGGACCTGAGAATAATGGTCTTTCGCAATTTGGACAGGAAGTGGTGGCCGAAATGAACCGTCTTGGTATGATGGTTGATGTATCTCACATTGCTGACAAATCATTCTATGATGTTTTAGCATGTACTAAAGCTCCGGTGATTGCATCACATTCCTCATGTCGTTCTCTTTGTTCCAGCCCCAGGAACCTGACCGACGATATGCTGCAGGCTCTGAAAGCAAATGGTGGTGTAATCCAGATATGCGTACTCAGCAATTACATAAAGACACCTGAACCTAACCCCGAGCTTGATGCCAAAATTAAGGAGCTCAGGGATAAATACGGGGATTTCAACAAGCTTACAGACGACCAGAGAAAAGCTATGCGTAATGAAAGATGGGAGATATATAATAAGTACAGGAAACTGGCTACTGTTCCTGATGTAGTGGATCATATAGATCATGTTGTCCAGGTTATCGGGATTGATTATGTAGGCATCGGAACAGATTTCGACGGAGGGGGTGGAGTTGATGGATGCAGGAATGCGGCTGAAATGAAGAATATTACCATTGAGCTTCTGAGGCGCGGATATACTAAAACAGATATCGAAAAGATTTGGGGCGGAAATGTTATGAGAGTATTCCGCGAGGTTGAGAAAATAGCTCATGGCTCATAGCTCGCAGCTCCTAGCTATTGATTGTAACCCCGGGGAAAGATATTTAAATAAGCAGAACTGAACAATCTTCTACATTTTCACTTTTGAAAACCTGAGTGTCCTGATCATCCAGTCGGGAAGAGGTTTAAGCGGATTCCTTTTCTTAAGATCAAGATACCATCCCAGTTTTTTCAGCAATGGTATTCGATGAGTTTCAACAAACTCAATCAATGTGCCATCAGGGTCAGCGATATATGCGAAATGACCTGCCGCCTCACCCATATCGAAGCTATTCCCTTCATGACTCTTTTTGCTGTCGACAGTGAAGGGATATCCCCGGCTTACACAATAATCCTTGAGTTCATCCATGTTTCTGATATCAAAACAAAGGTGGATGAAACCCAGGTCACCCCAAAATCTGCCGTCAAATATCTTCCTGCCTAGTTTTACCGGAGAACATATTAATTCAATCTCACAGGCACCAAACATTCTGCTGAATGGTCCGGCAAGCGGCTGAGATCTTCTTAACAGTACCCTCCTTAATTCTTCTGATCCTCCCGGTATAGCACTCAGGTCAGCAAAAACACTTGTTTGATCATAGACCACTTCATCAAAACCAAGGATGTCAGAATAAACAACTTTTGCTTTTTCTATATCCGATACACCAATCATGACACCGTATGATCCTCCGGAGATTTTTTTCTCATCCATGAACCAGTCAGTTGCCGGTACCATCTGGAACAGGTTTCCAAATGGGTCCCTCGTAAAAAAAGTCTCTCTTCCTGAGGGATCAGCTAATGGTTCTGAAGATAAAGAAACTTGTTTATTGTTATAGAAGGAGCAGGCTTCTGTTACATTCTTAACCTTCATTTTGCAGGCAAAAATGCCAAGATCACCAAGCCTAATTTCTCCATTGAAAGGCAATGGATCTCTACCTTTATACTGCCATATCTCGAATCCACCTCCACTCTGAAGATTTATGGCCAATGCAGCATGCCTGCTTCTGGGCTGACCGCCCGTATAAGGGAGCATAAGCTTTGCTTCTGCCTCATCTTCGAAAATTCTGCAGTCCATTCCAAAGTGTTCAATATACCATTTCCATGCCTCGCTGAGGTTTTTTACCCCGATGCCAACCTGCTGAATGCCACAGATTACATATCCCTTCATTTCTGTATTTATTTTTTTATGTTGATTTGATTTTATCTCCGATCCTGAAAAAGAGCCATGGCCATATTCTTCTTATATACAGCATTATAAGCTCAGTGCTTCCCACTAGTATCTCTCTCTTATTCCTGACAATACCTCTGATTATTACTGTGGCTGCTTTTTCCGGGGATATTCCTCCTGCCAGTCCGTCATCCATTTTGCCATGCTCTTTTCCCCCGGCGTCAAGGGCATGAAAGGAGATATTCGTTCTTACCCTCCCTGGAATTATTACCGATGTTCTGATATTATTCTGTTTGTTTTCAAGGTAGAGTGTTTCAAAAAAACCATGAAGAGCCTGCTTTGATGCTGAATAAGCCGATCTTAAAGGAAAGCCAAATCTCCCGGCTATACTGCTTGTTGCTGCAATATGCCCTGATCCTTGTTTTATCATATAAGGCAAAACAGCTTTTGTAAATGCTATTGTGCCAAAATAATTAATCTCAAAAATTTTTCGGTCAAGCCACAATGGCGTTTCTTCAATTCTCGCTCTCTGGCTTATTCCTCCTATATTAATAAGGTAGTCTATACCTCCCAGAATCTCTATCTGGCGTTTCACAATATCCTCAATGCCGGTTGTATCAGCCAGGTCAAATGGAGCACAAATAATGTCAGCAGATTTTCCGGCACAGGAATTTTTTACCCTTTCAAGCCCTGCATCGTCATTTGAAGAGATAACAACCTTTGCTCCATTACTGACAAACTCATGTACAAGGGCTTCACCGATACCGGAGGATGCCCCGGTGATCCAGACTTTTTTATCGATAAAATAATTATTACGCCTCATTTTTACAGGCTTGCTACGAGGTTGAGAAGCTCATCATGATCCTTTTTGAGCTTAAGGAAATCACGATTCTTTCTGCTTAGATATTTTCTGATCCTGAAACCTCCTGTAATACGTCCTGCTACCAGGTAATAGTTCCATGCGAACAGCCCTGCAACCGGTAGAGATATAAAGATCAGAAGTGCCAGCCACCATGGAGAGACGAAAACAAGCAGAAGTATGAGTACCAGGGGCGTAATAACCAGTGATAATGCTACTGATATCCCGAACTTAATGGAAGAACGGAACTGGACATCTTTAATCTTCAGGCTCTGCAGGTTAGGTATTTCCAGCAGGGTTAGGTTAAAGAGATTTCCATAAAGGAAAAGTGGAAATGTTGCTATTAATCCTACAGCGCCTGCCAGCAGCCATCCCAAAGGATGTTTCTTTTTTGAAAGGAGCCTGTACCTTATCTTAAGCTCCCTGGATTTGTTTTTGACTTCAAGGCTGAGGGCACAAATCCTTTTATAGAGATTAAAATCAGAAACCTTCAGCCGGTTCATTTTATCAATAAGTATCCGGTCCCTGAACAGTTTCGGGAACTTGATTTTATCACTGTATTTCCCATTAATGATGGACCTGAGTTCATCAATTGATTCATAATCCTCCTCAGATTCGATGTGGACAATGATTTTTTTCATTTCAGCAGAAAGCCTGCTTCTTAGTTCATTGAGAGCCACCTCAGGGCTTTTCCTGTAGATCTCATGATATTCCGAGACTTCAATAGGTTTCCCGAAAATAACGGTAAGCACCTGCCTGTATCTTGTGTAATGGCTGAACTCCAGGCCAACAGGAATGATCTGGATATTAAGTTTGAAGTCAGAAGCTTCTTCAGCCTGGAAAGCGACTCTGCATATTCCTTTTTTCAGCTGGCGAAGTCTTCTGTATCCTTCATGATTGCCTTCGGGAAGAATTACCAGTCCGCGCTTATTTTTCAGGACATCAATTGTCTTATCGAAAATTTCATCATTCCCCATTACACTCCTGAAGCCATCCCTGATCCTGTAAACCGGAAGCATTTTCAGAAAATAGAGCAACTTTGCCACCATTCTCTTTTTAAAAACATCAGCACGTGTCAGGAAAATAGGTTGTCCCTTTAATGCAAAGAGAACGGCCAAGGCATCCATCAGGGCATTCTGATGGTTTGGGGCGAAAATCATATGTTTGTCCGGCTTGAGATTATCGCGGCCGAGAACAATTACTTTTCTGTAGAAGACATTGTTATGCCAGAATCCTATTACTTCTTTCAGGATTGCGTATCTTCCTGAATACTTCTCGATATTTTCTTTGCCCATTCCCCGAATAACTCTGCCAGAACCAGTTTTTTGGATCTGATGATACGTGCAAGTTATAAAAAATGGATTTCCTGTCTGGAAGAAGCAGGGGATTTTAAGGATTATTAAGGCATATTTAAGTCTTTATACCACCTTGTCAGGTACCTTCAAAATCATCCTGCCATTTGTCTATGGTACGTCTTTCTTTTTTTGTAGGGCGCCCGGTACCTTTTTTCCTGTAACCTGTTATTGCCGTACGGCTTACCTCAAGTTTTATTTTCTCGGTATCGGGAGTCCTGTCTTCCAGGAAATCCGGAACGAGTTTGGCAGCGACCCTGTTTTCAATTGTTCCTCTGATAAAAAATGAATATGTTACCGGAGGTTTTTTCACAGTCAGCAGTTCTCCTCCCAGAATCATTCTTGAAGGCTTTACCTCCGAATTATTTATAAGCACGCGTCCCATCTGGCAGGCATCTGTCGCAATACTCCTGGTTTTATACAACCTTACTGCCCAGAGAAATTTATCTATCCTTACTGGATTAGTGCCGGCCATTTTTAACGGTTATTGATTTTTTTGAGTTAACGCAGTTTTACGATGCAGGATCAGTGGGGAGTTTTCCCTGCTTATTGAAGGCAGTCATTGTAAGTTCAGTGCCAGCAGTGCCGAATGAACGGATCATCTCTATCACAACAGGTATTTTCTCGTTGAGTATCTTCTTTTCATCATCGTCCCAGGTGCCAAGAACATAATTTACCTGTGATCCCTTTCTGAAATTATTACCTATCCCGATCCTTATTCTTGCATATCCGTCAGATGCCAGAATTGTATTTATATGTGCAAGTCCGTTATGTCCGCCATCACTTCCTTTGGGTCTCAGCCTGAAGCTTCCTAGCGGAAGAGCAAGATCGTCAACAATTACAAGAAGGTTCTCAATGCTGATATCCTCTTTTTTAAGCCAGTATCTTACAGCATTGCCGCTGAGATTCATAAATGTAGAAGGTTTCAGAAGAATGAATGTTCTTCCCTTGAATTTAATGCTGCAGACTGAGCCATAACGGCTATCCTTAAAAGAAGCATTGGATGCCTTTGCCATGGCATCCAATACTGTGAATCCTATATTATGACGGGTATCAGAATACTCGTCGCCGATATTTCCCAGGCCAACTATCAGGTATTTCATTGTGCCTGCATATTAAAGATCAGAAAATTACTTTTTATCCTTCTCCTTGCCTTTTTCTTCAGCCGGAGATTCAGCACCACCTTCTGCACCTTCTGCACCTGCAGCTGCAGCAGCTTCAGCAGCTTCTTCTTCTTCAGTCTTAAGGGCAACCCTTGAAGTGGCTACTGTAACAACTGTGGTGAATTTAGGATCAAGAAGTTCGATTTTATCATATTTGAGATCGCCTACTTTTATTGAATGGGCGATTTTCAGCTCTGTAACGTCAACCATCAGTTCCTCAGGAAGATCGACAGCAAGGCCTTTTACTTTAAGATGCCTTCTGCTGACAATAAGCTTACCACCGGTTTTCACACCTATGGATTCGCCTGTTACGGAAACCGGGATATCTATAATTATCGGCTTGTTATCAAATATCTGAACAAAATCGGCATGCAGTATCTTGTCAGTAACCGGGTGGAATTGCATATCATGGAGGACAGCATTGAATGACTCACCTTCTAAAATAATCTTTACCAGGTGTGCCTCATGGGTATAAACAAGATTTTTAAAGCTGAGTTCTGGAGCCTGAAAGTGGATATTCTTCTCCTTGCCATAAATAACACATGGTACACTCTCTTCTTTTCTTACTTTTTTGGTGCTTTTCTTGCCAAGGTCATTTCTTAATGTTCCTTTGATCTCGATAGTCTTCATTTGTAATTCTGTTATTGTGCTACTAAAAGCTTCCGTCCCGGGAGCTCCCCATCACACGTTTGACATTTAAAAATTTGGAGTGCAAATATATATCAAAGGAATCAGAATACAAAATTAATGCTGATAGACTGATTTGTATTGACAGCCTGAATGGTACGTGCAAAAATTTCAGCTATCGAAAGTACCTTTATTTTGTCTGAATGGATAGTCAGGGGAACAGAATCTGTAACCACGAGCTCCTCAATGGCAGAATTGTTGATTCTTTCTACAGCATTGCCCGAAAGTATGGGATGAGTGGCAAAAGCCCTGATACTCTTTGCGCCCCTGTCCTTCATCATATCGGCAGCCAGAACCAGGGTGCCGGCAGTATCGACCATATCATCTACGATAATCACATTCCTTCCTTCAACCTCGCCGATTATGGACATCTCTTCTATTACATTTGGCTTTTTTCTCAGCTTATAGCAAAGTACCATTTCCGACTGGAGGTGACGTGAATAGGCATTTGCCCTCTTTGATCCGCCCATATCAGGAGCAGAGATAGTCATATTTTCGAGTTTCAGTTTGCTTATATAAGGCGCAAACAAAGCAGAACTGTACAGGTGATCGACTGGCACATTGAAGAAGCCCTGGATCTGGTCGGCATGCAGATCCATGGTAATTATCCTGTCTACTCCGGCCGCGCTCAGCAGGTCGGCTGTGAGCTTGGAGCCTATAGAGACCCGTGGCCTGTCTTTACGGTCCTGCCTGGCAAAGCCGTAATAGGGAATGACAGCAATAACTTTATATGCAGAAGCTCTTTTGGCAGCATCTATCATAAGCAGAAGCTCAAGCAGGTTTTCTGCCGGTGGGTTTGTCGACTGAACGATAAAAACCATATCGCCCCTTACTGATTCATCAAAACAAGGCTGAAATTCACCATCAGCGAATTTTGTGACTGAGCTTTTCCCTAGTCCGATACCAAGCTGTTCTGCAATTTTCCCTGCAAGCACCTGGGATGACCTGCATGAAAAGAGTTTCATAGGAGCTTTCCCGTACATATTATTATTATTTTGCTGTTCTGGATGAGGTTGTCAACTGCAAAATTAATCAATCCAGCCGATATCAGACCCTGTTTGATAATTTGTTGATAGATTCTTCGATAAATGCCAGGATTTCCTCCCTGCCACTCTTATCGACTGAGGATGTGATGAATGTGGCAGGCAGAAATTCCCAGTTTTTAAGCATCTCATCATCATAAAGCTTTATCGATATTTCGAGGATTGCCCCTGATATCTTGTCACTTTTAGTAAATACTCTTACAAAAGGTATTCCGCTCAAGCCGAGGTATTCCATAAACTGCAGGTCCGATTTCTGGGGTTTTAACCTTGAATCGAGCAAGACAAACAGGCAAACCAGGTTTTCCCTTCCAAGAATATATTCCCTGGCCGACTTAATCCACTTTTTCCTGATGGTGACAGGCACCCTGGCATACCCGTAACCGGGCAGATCGACCAGGTACCAATTTTCGTTTATGATAAAATGGTTAATTGTTCTGGTTTTTCCTGGCTCGCCGGAGATCTTGGCCAGTTTTGTCCAGCCGGTGAGCATGTTAATAAGTGAAGATTTGCCGACATTCGACCGTCCGATGAAACCAAATTCAGGGATTCTGGCAGGCGGACACTGGCTGAGAGTTGTACTGCTTTTAACGAAGGCTGCCGATCGGATAATCATAACAGTCTTTTATTTCAGATCGTTATAGGGTATCTCAATCTTCTTTGATGTCAGATAATGGTTACCAAGTGATGTTCTGATATCAGCGATAACACTCACTGGACCAGTTCCGATGGTTCCGGTCTTCTTCAGTACTAACCCTGCTTTTCCCTTGACGGTGATAATTGGTTTGCACTGTGTGGTGTCGAACCTGCCTTCAAGAAATTCTCCCCTGTAGAACTTAACTGCCTCAGATTTGTCTGACAATGACAGATCAATTCTGAAAGTTCCTTTTGACTTGTATTCGTCAGTAGTGGTTACAATTATCTCAGGATATCCCCCGATAAGCTTACCTTTTGATGAGAACTCCTGGAAAAATGTGGTCCGCAAACCTTTACTGTAGCCGATTTTTGCCCGAATTATTCCTGTCCTGTAAAATTGCTTCTGAATTCCATCAACGGTATCATTCTTAAAAGGAGTAGTTCTGAACAGCTGACCTTCGGGGAAATACCATCTTGCGGAATCCTGCTTTAAACCATTCTCGTACCAGAAAGTGGTTCTGACCTGACCACCCTGGTAAAATGATTTCATAAGACCATGCCGCACACCATTCCTGAAGGTAATTTCACTTATCATATACTGTCCGCTTTTATATTGCTTAATACCAGTGTAACCAGTATCGGGAACAGTAGTGGTATCAGCTTCCTGTGCTGTGCTTTTTTTCCCGGAACCTTTTCCGCCACATGACGCTAATGCAACAATGACTAACAAAATAACTGCCGGGAATAAATATTTTTTCATTGTACTAATTATTTGATTTATAATTACTTGAAATTTCACTTATAAAAACCTCCAGTATTCTTGCTTCAGGAGCCGGTTCAAGAGTGACCTCTTTTATCATTGCGGGTAAAAGTATGGTTTCTCCTTTAATTACCGGTTCTGCATTTCCCTCCCATCGTATAAGAAATTCACCTTCTACACACATATATATTACAAAGGAATCGATCAGGTTGTAATCCTTTGTTATAACTTCATTGAAATTAATAACATTTGTTGTGAAAAACTCACAGTTTACAAGATTTTCCGTCCTGTTCAGGAGAGGATTAGCTTTCTTACCACATTTCCCTGAAGCTTTGAAATCAATAGCATCAAGTGCCAGATCGGTGTGCAGTTCACGACTCTTCCCTTCAGAATCTTTCCTGTTCCAGTCAAAAATACGGTATGTAACATCTGAAGTCTGCTGGATCTCGGCAAGAATAACTCCGGCTCCTATTGCGTGGATCCTTCCTGCAGGAGTAAAGAAAAAGTCACCGGGTTCCGGAGTTTCGGCGTTAAGAATTCCCGGAAGGTTCCCTGATTCCAGTGCATCCAGGTAAGTTTCCCTGTCGGCAGGATTTCTGAAGCCCGTATAAATCTTCGATTCTTTTTGCGCTTCGAGTATATACCACATTTCTGTTTTCCCGTATGCCTTGTGTCTTTCCCTGGCCATATTGTTGTCAGGATGGACCTGGATCGACAGGTCGTCCTGCGCTTCTATCAATTTTATCAGAAGCGGGAACTCGACACCGAATTTATCATAAACTGCATCACCGGTAATATCGCCCATGTAAACTTCAATGATCTCTTCAATACTATTACCTGCCAGGAAACCATTGCTGACGACAGACAGGTTCCCGGAGACTGCAGAAATTTCCCAGCATTCCCCGTATTTGGCTTCCGGGTCTGCTTTTTTATAATAATGGTTGACAAGGGCAGTGCCGCCCCATATCTTCTCTTTAAGAATTGGTTCAAATTTAAGTGGGTATAGCTCAGCCATCTATTTGTATATATTTTTATTTTGACCAAAAATCCAGAATGCCAGGTATTATTTTGATTTGAAACAGTACATCAATGATAATTTAAAAATGCATATACTTTTCAGTCTTATAAAATTTCTTCATTTCATTTTACCTGACCCTGGATCCTGGATCACTCCAAACTTTTTTATATTTTTGACAATTGTTGCACAAAAATACAAATTTAAATGCTAATTGTCGGAATTGCCGGAGGTACAGGATCAGGAAAGACTACTGTCGTTAGAAAACTGATGGACGTACTACCTGGCGGTGAGGTTGTTGTAATTCCCCAGGATTCATATTATAAGGATAACAGTGATATACCGCTTGAAGAGAGACAGAAAATTAATTTTGACCACCCCGATTCTCTTGAGTTCACTCTTCTGATCGATCATCTGAAACAGCTTAAGAAGGGAAGATCTGTAGAAATGCCGATTTACTCATACCTCACATGTGTCAGAGCGAAAGATACAATTACCGTAAGACCGGCCAAGGTTGTACTCCTTGAAGGGATACTTATCCTTGCTGATCCGGGATTGCGGGAAATGCTTGATATAAAGGTTTTTGTGGATGCCGATGCTGATGACAGGCTTGGACGTGTTATTCAGCGAGATATCGTTGAGAGAGGGAGATCTGTAATGAAAGTCCTGGAGAGATATCATGATACGGTTAAACCTTCGCATCTTCAATTTATTGAACCGACTAAACGGTATGCAGATATTATTATACCCAGGGGAGGAGAGAACCAGGTTGGCATTGAAGTATTAATGTCGATTATCGAAAAACACCTTCATACAAAAAAAAGCAGGAAAAATGCTGGGAAACGTAAGAATTGAAGACGTACTGTTTCTTGATATAGAAACGGTGCCACAGGCAAATTCGGCCGATCTGCTGGATGAAAAAATGCAGATGTTGTGGGAAAAGAAAAGCAAGCAGTTCCGAACCCCGGAGCAGACATCCTCTGATGTTTATGAGAGGGCAGGTATTTATTCCGAATTCGGAAGAATAATTTGTATCTCAGTCGGATTCTTCAAGGAAAAAAATCCACTGGCCTTCAGGCTGAAATCGTTTTTCAACGACGATGAGAGAGTTCTGCTGGAAGAGTTTGCAGGTATGCTGTCGAAGTTTTGTTCGGCTAGAAAAGAACCATTGTTGTGCGCTCATAACGGCAAGGAATTCGACTTCCCGTATATCGCCCGCCGGATGATAATAAACAGGATGATAGTCCCAGAGATTCTCGACAACGCAGGGAAGAAACCATGGGAAGTAAAACACCTCGACACCATGGATCTGTGGAAATTCGGGGATTATAAAAACTATACCTCCCTCGAATTACTTACTACAATTCTCGGGATCCCATCACCAAAGGATGATATTGATGGCAGCATGGTTGCCAGGGTATATTACGAGGAAAAGGACCTTGCAAGGATCCTGAAATATTGTGAAAAGGATGTGCTCGCGATAGCACGCATATTGCTACGGTTTATGAATCTTCCTGAAATACCGGAAGAAGGAATAGAATCTGTTACAAAAATCTGAGATAACGGCTCACACCGTTTTTCCAGCCAGCCCGGCCAGTGCAAGGCAGACTGCGTCCGGATTATCTGCATGCAGCCAATGCCCGGCATTTCCAATGACTTTCAATTCAGCAGCAGGGAAAGTAGTGGCAAATTCTTTAAAATCTTCTTCTGTAACATAGTCAGATCGTCCACCTTTCAACATGGTTACAGGGAATCCAGTAACCTGCAGAAATTCATTGAAATGCAAGGGTTCAGTAATCTTTCCAATATTTGCCAGCAAAGCCTGTACATTAATCTTCCAGCTGTATTGATTCCCAATCTCTCTTTTCAGGTTCTTTAAGAGGAAACCCCTGACTTTTTCGTCTTTTATCCTTTCAGCCAGCAGCCTGTCAGCATCTGACCGGGATTTTATTTCCTGAAGAGCGATTTCATTAACTGCTTTAAGTATCGAATAATGATACATATTTGCTTCTGAGGTCACTGAGGTCCCTGAAAATGGAGATATATCTGCAATCAGGAGTCCTTCAATCATTTCAGGCCATTTAACAGCATACAGAGTTGCCGTTTTGCCTCCCATGCTGTGGCCCGCGAGGAAAAAACGTTTCAGGCCGAGTGTTTCAGCCAGTTCATGGAGATCATTGCTCATTGATTCATAATCATGTACTTCCGAGTGTGGTGATTCCCCATGATTACGCTGATCGGGAAGGATGACGGTATATATGCTGCTTATTTTTTTTGCAATTGTTATCCAGTTATCAGAAGAACCGTACAGCCCGTGCAGTATAATAAGAGGAGGTCCTTCCCCGAGTTTCCTGAAAAACAGTTTCATTTCTGGGTTATATGGACAATTGTCGTTTGTACATCTGGATGGTATTCTCCAGTCCAAGGTAAATTGCATCAGATATAAGGGCATGCCCGATGGATACCTCAAGGGTCCAGGGTATGTTCCTGTGAAAATATGCAAGGTTCTCCAGGTTAAGATCGTGACCGGCATTAATTCCCAGTCCGGCCTCTTTTGCCAGTTCAGCAGCCATTATAAATGGAGCTATTGCGTTGGCAGCATCGGCATTGAAGCCTGATGCATATGGTTCTGTATACAATTCTATCCTGTCGGTGCCGGTGACAACAGCATTTTCAATATTGACAGGCGATGTGTCGACGAACAGGGAAGTTCTTATGCCTGCTTTCCTGAATGTGGAGACAACATCTGAAAGGAAAGCCCTGTTACGCAGAGTATCCCAGCCTGAGTTTGATGTAATCGCATCATGCCGGTCGGGTACAAGTGTAACCTGGTCTGGCTTTACTGACAGAACAAGGTCGATGAAGCTGTCGGATGGATTACCTTCAATATTGAACTCAGTTGTAATAATCGGCCTGATTTCAAATACATCCCTGTACCTGATATGCCGCTCATCCGGTCTCGGGTGTACAGTTATCCCATCGGCGCCAAAATTCTGGCAGTTGATTGCTGCATTAAGCACATTGGGTATATTTCCGCCCCTGGCATTCCTGAGAGTGGCAATCTTATTTATATTAACGCTCAGCTTTGTCATAAAATAAACATGTAATTTATACGTATTGCATTAGTGATGCAAAATTAGCAGAACTGGCTTTTTTTTTAGTAATTTCGTTGAAAATTAATAAAAATGGTCGCAAAAGACCTGATATCAGAGATAATACCATCCCTTAAAACATCAGATACAGGGCAGACTGCACTGAACTGGATGGAGATATTCAGGGTATCACATCTTCCGATAGTGAATAACCAGGATTTCCTGGGGCTGATATCAGACACTGATATATACGACATGAATCAACCCGAGGAACCAATTGGCAATCACGAGCTTACATTATTAAAACCATTTGTAAAAGACGAACAGCACCTTTTCGAGGTTATCGGGCTGGCAGCACAGCTTAAGCTATCTGTTGTTCCGGTGCTTGATAATCATGGCCATTACAAAGGTGTAATAACAACAACCGACCTGTTACGTCATATGGCAGGATTGTCGTCGCTTGATCAGCCGGGAGGGATTATTGTTCTTGAAATGATTGAAAGAGACTATTCACTTTCGCAGATAGCCCAGATCGTCGAGAGCAATAATGTGAAGGTCCTGAGTATGTATATCACATCACCTGTCGAATCCACAAGGCTCGAAGTCACTCTCAAGGTAAATACTACTGATCTGCTTGCCATTATACGTACTTTCGAGAGATATAATTATGAAGTAAAGACCTGGGTTACTACCAATGATTCTATAGAACGTTTCTACTCCGAGAGATTTGATCTGTTAATGAAATATTTAAATATCTGATTTTCAATGCTTCATCGTGTTGCGATATTCCAGAAGGATAATAATACAAAGACCAGGGAGGGTGTCCAGAAGCTGATGGATGAGCTTCACAACCGCAAAATAAAATCCCAGTTAATACACCTGGGAGAAGAGGACAGCTCATTCTCTGATTTTCCTGATCTGATTCTCAGTGTTGGCGGCGACGGAACATTCCTTGAAACTGTACTGAAAGTCAAAGACCTGGGAATACCTGTCGCCGGTGTGAATACCGGCAGGATGGGATTCCTTGCCAACATTCCTGGTGAAGAGATCGGTAAATCGATTGATCAGCTCTGCAGCGACGATTTTGTTATCATCGAGCGGTCCATGCTTGAGATTGTAAGTCCGAAGCGCCTGTTTGAGGACAGGATTGGAGAGGCCTTGAATGAAATCACGATTCAGAAAGCCAACCTGAGCATGATAACAATTCATGTTTATGTCGATGATGTTTTTCTGAATACATACTGGGCCGATGGTTTGATTGTTTCGACTGCGACGGGTTCAACAGCTTATAATCTGAGTGTCGGTGGCCCAATTCTTTCTCCCGGTGATGAAAGCATAATCATATCTCCGATTTCACCTCATAATCTTACCATAAGGCCTATACTTCTGTCAGGCAGCAGCAGGCTTAAAATGATCATGGAAGCGAGAACAGATGAGTACCTTGTTACCTGCGATTTCAGGTTCAGAAGACTGCCGATAAATGAAGAAATTCACATTGAAAGGTCAGCTCTGAAGCTGAGGACTGTTATGCTTAACGGCAGGGATTTTTACAGTACATTAAGGAACAGGTTGATGTGGGGTGTTGACAGGAGGAATTGAAAAGTTTATGAAAACTTTAACGATTGTCAGTAAGGGAGTTATGGAAAAATCAGTTTTATTGGCTAACTTTGTATCTCCTTACTGCAAAAAGGATTATCATAAAATAATATATTTGTATCGGCAATCAAACAGAATAATAATGAAACGGTCCATAATAGCCCTGTTGATAATTTGGTTTGCAGTTCCGCTTTCGCATTCACAGACATGGAAGATGAAAAGATGGGAGGCAACTTTAGGTGCCGGCCCCTCATTTTTCTTTGGCGATGTTGGTGGATACTCACAGTCGAAGAATATTTTAGGTTTCAAGGACATTACTTACCTTCAGACAAGGTTTGATGTGAATGGGAACGTTAAATACAGGTTTACCAAATACATCAATGGCAGGATCAGCATGTCGTACGCCATGTTTCATGCTACTGATATACGTGGCTCTAACGAGGGCAGAGCTTTTGAAGCGACCACTTCGTTGTTCGAACCTGCTATCATCGGGGAATATTATTTTATCAAGAACTATACAGAAAATAATTACCTCTTTATGAGGCGTAAAGAGTCTTTTATCTGGCATTTTTTCAAATCACTCGACTTTTATGCCTTTGCAGGAATAGGAGGAGCAGCATATTCTGTAAAAGGTAATGAGGATCTTATAGAACGGAACATGAAGAATAGCGGTTTTACCGCCGTCTTCCCAGTAGGCCTGGGTACAACACTTATCTATTCTCCTAACCTTAATTTCGGTCTGGAGATAGGGGGAAGGTATGCTTTAACTGATTATTTGGACGCTTATACTTCACAATATTCCAAGGCTAACGACGTTTATTATTTTTTGAATTTAACAGTAACGTATAAGATGAGGACCGCGCGTAACGGATGGCCCATAGTCTTCAAACGGTAATAAGCGGGATCAGTTTTAATGAAAAGAGTACCTTGGATTCTCCTGTTATTTTGTTTTTCATTTACAGCTGCCGGACAGCGGAATGCTGATTATGGAATATTTGGTGGTGTCTCCTCATATATGGGCGATATAAATCCTTCGCGCCTGATGTACGACCCGCTTCCTGCCGCAGGTATTTTCTACCGTTATAATCTTCACCCGCGACATGCCCTGAGGGCAGATATTTTCGTCGGAGGGATAAGGGGTAGCGATCTTGACTTCAATAATGCCTTCCAGCAAACCAGGGCTGCTTCATTCTCCGGCATAACAGGAGAGATCGCTGTCCAGTTTGAATTCAATTTTCTTCCTTACACTACCGAAGGAAGGCTCTGGGACTGGTCCCCATATTTTGCTGCTGGCATTGGTGCAGCCTTCATAAATTCAACTGAGTTTTCTGTTCAGCCTGTAATCCCGTTTTCGGGGGGGATTAAGGTAAATATCTATAAAAACATGGGGCTGGAAGTGGAATATGGTTTTCGTAAATCTTTTTATGATAACTTTGACGGCCTGAAAGATATGGTTGACCCTGCTGATTATTCATGGCTCAACAACAATGACTGGTACTCATTTGCAGGGATAGGGTTAACATGGAAAATATATAATAAGCTTGCTGGCTGTCCGGCTTACAGTGATGTGGATGGCAAAAGAAAGAGATAGTTTATGTCACTGCTCGGGAAAATAGATATTGCTAACCTGCCGGCTCACATTGCTGTTATCATGGATGGTAACGGTCGCTGGGCAATTCATCACGGAAAGGACAGGGTATTCGGACACCAGCAGGGAGTAGAATCAGTGAGAACCATCATCGAGGCTTCTGCTGAACTGGGAATAAAGTACCTCACCCTTTACGCCTTTTCAACAGAAAACTGGGGCCGGCCCGGCGATGAAGTTACCGCCCTGATGGGTATTATGGTTCAGTCTCTTAATAATGAAACAGATACATTACTTAAAAATAATATCAGGCTTACTTCTATCGGTGATTTTGACCGGCTCAGCGATGACGTTAGAGAAAGACTTTTTGAAACTATTAAACTTACTTCCGTTTCAACAGGGCTTAATCTCATAATAGCTCTTAGCTACAGCTCAAGGTGGGAAATATGCAGAGCTTCCAGGATGATTGCTGACGATGTCAGTAACGGAACACTTGATCTGAATTCAATAAATGAAGAGGTATTTGAGAAATACCTCACAACAAATAGAGTCCCTGACCCTGATCTTCTGATAAGAACAAGTGGGGAACTCAGGATAAGTAACTTCCTTCTGTGGCAGCTTGCCTATACGGAATTATATTTTACAGAAAAACTTTGGCCTGATTTTGGTAAGGAAGAATTATACCAGGCAATTATCAGCTACCAGAACAGGGAAAGAAGATTTGGGAAAACTAGTGAACAGGTATTGGAAAAATAAGATTTAATGAGGATTATTAAAAGAATTTGGATTGTTGCAGTTTTGTTTCTGGTACTGGATGTTGCGTCAATAAAAGGACAGGAACGCCAGGATATCTATGATTTCATGACTGAGGGCGATTATATTATTGGAGGTGTCTCCGTTTCGGGAGTAAGGTACCTTGATGTCAATGCCCTCATAAGCATTTCAGGATTAAGAGTGGGACAGGAAATAGCAGTCCCCGGTGATGTTCTTAAAGAAGCAGTCGAGAGACTCTGGCAGCAGGGACTATTTTCTGATATCAGAATGTCAATAACTTCGGTAAAGAATGATACGGCATTCTTTGATATCTTCCTGCAGGAGCGGCCAAGGATCTCTGCCGTGAAACTTAACGGGATCAGAAATTCGGAAACCACTGACCTTACCGAAAAGATAAACCTTCCGATCGGATCACAAATCACTTCATATATACTTAACAATACACAGAAAATAATCCGCGATCATTATATCGAGAAAGGATTTCTGAATACATCTGTGGAGTTTGTCCAGAAAGATGATCCTGACCAGCCAAACAATGTGGTCCTATATGTCAATATCGACAAAAAGGAGAAAGTAAAAATCGGGGATCTTACTTTCGTAGGTAACCAGAGCTTCAAGGAGGGCAAGCTCCGGAGACAGATGAAAGGAACAAAGATGAAGAACATCAATATTTTCAAAGCTTCCAAATATATCGATACCAAATATGCCGAAGATAAGGAAAAGCTTATCACCTTCTATAATGATAACGGATTCAGGGACTTCACAATTGTTTCAGATTCTGTTTACAACATTTCGGAAAAGAGGATCGGTCTAAAACTTAATATTGAGGAGGGTAATCAGTATTTCCTCAGGAATGTAAGTTGGGTTGGCAACAGTGTTTATAAGAAGGAAGACCTTGATAAGGTTTTCAATGTTAAGAAAGGCTCCGTATATAATCAATCACTGATTCTCGACAGGCTTCATGGCACAAGCGGGGCAGAGGATGCTGTCAGCAACCTTTATCTTGACTTCGGATACCTCTTTTCAAACCTCAACCCCGTTGAGTTAAAAGTTGAGGGTGATTCTATCGACCTGGAAGTCAGGATATACGAAGGAGATCAGGCATATGTTAATAATATAATCATAGCGGGTAACACCCGAACAAATGAACATGTGGCAAGACGTGAACTCTATACATTGCCTGGCGATCTCTTCAGCAAGGAGAAAATTATCAGATCCATACGTCAGCTTGGTGTTCTTGGCCATTTCGACCCGGAGAAAATAAATCCCACACCACTCCAGGACCAGACGAACGGTACTGTAGACCTGCTCTATCAGCTTGAAGAGAAAGCAAATGACCAGTTTGAAATATCAGGAGGATGGGGCTCAGGAATGCTTGTGGGAACTATCGGGGTCAGGTTCAATAATTTTGCAATGCGCAATTTCTTTAAGCTCAAAGAATGGCGGCCTTATCCGTCGGGTGACGGACAATCTCTGAATATAAGGGCTCAATCGAACGGTCGTGTTTACCAGTCATATAATATTTCATTTGTTGAGCCATGGCTCGGCGGAAAGAAAAACAATACATTTTCTGTATCTCTCTTCAGATCAATTATGACCAATGGGACCAAGAAGGGAGAGGAAGGACGCCAGTCAATGATTATCAACGGAGCTTCCATGGGTCTTGGCAAGAGACTATCATGGCCCGACGACTTCTTTTCAATCTATGGTGAACTGAGCTACTCTCAATACGATCTGAATAATTATACCTACTACAGGTTCTTGTTTGAGAACGGACAGTCCAACCTTCTAAGCCTTAATCTCAAGCTTACCAGGTTTTCAACTGCTCCAAACCTGATCTACCCGAGAAGCGGCTCCTCATATACCTTCTCTGTTCAGGCTACACCGCCTTATTCGCTTATTAGTGGCAAGGATATGTCAGCTGCGGATATTACCGACCAGGATAAGTATAAATGGATTGAATTCCATAAATGGACCTTCAAGTCGGATTACTTCTTCCCTCTTACCAAGGATACAAAGCTTGTTCTTAATGCAAGGTTTGCTTTCGGTTACCTGGGATTCTATAATAAGGATATTGGCCCTTCACCATTTGAGAATTTCTATGTTGGAGGAGATGGAATGACAGGCTACAGCTTTTATGGCAGGGATGTGATTGCCATGAGAGGTTATACAAATGGCTCCCTTACTCCTACAGATGCGAAATCAGGATCACCGGCAGGTAATGTATATTCAAAGATAACTTTTGAGCTCCATTACCCAATTTCACTGAATCAGCAGGCTACTATCTACGGACTTGTATTCCTCGAATCAGGTAGAGCCTGGAATAAGCTCAGTGAATATAATCCATTAAAAATGAATCGTTCTGCAGGTGTCGGACTAAGGGCTAACCTTCCCATGTTCGGTCTTCTTGGTATCGACTGGGGTTATGGATTCGATGAGGTTCCTTCAGGTGAATCTGGCGCTAATAAGTCACAATTCCACTTTGTTATAGGTCAACAGTTTTAATTGAAATTAAAATCAACGATCATGAAAAAGGCAATAATTATAATAGGATTTCTCATTCTGACATCAGCAATGGCTGTTGCTCAGAAATACGCTTTTGTTGATTCTGATTATATCAGGAAAAACATTCCTGCTTTTACAACGGCCCAGGAACAGATTGATAAGCTTTCACAGCAATGGGAGAAGGAGGTTTCTGATGGCTATGCAGTTGTAGAGCAGATGTATAAATCATACCAGAATGAAGCACCGCTGCTTTCACAGGATATGAAAACAAAAAGAGAAGAGTCGATTATCGCCAAGGAGAAGGAGATGAAAGATCTTCAGAATAAATACTTCGGTATGGAAGGCGAGCTTTTCAAGAAACGTGAAGAACTCGTAAAACCCATTCAGGATGAGATTCTTAAAGCAATAAAAGATATAGCTGTGGAAGGAAGCTATGCTGTTATTTTTGATACTGCCACCGGGGGTAATATACTGTTCGCAAATCCCAAGTATGATATTAGTGATCAGGTACTTGAAAAATTAGGTATTCATAATTAAATAATTACTTTTGCAAAATAAATAAAACTATAGAAATGAAAAGATTTTTAGCTATTACAGCGATTGCTCTCTTTGCGGCATCTGCCGGATATTCTCAACAAACATTTAAGTTCGGTCATGTTAATGGTAATGAGCTGATACAGGCTATGCCTGAATTCGATTCAGCAAGAGTGAAACTTGAGAAAACACGGGTTGAACTGGAAAATACACTTGAGATAATGTCGGTTCAGCTGAATAACATGAATGATGCTTATTCAAAAGACAGCAAGAACTGGACAGACCTGGTCAGACAGACCAAGGAGCAGGAGATTATAGATCTGAACAAACGTATACAGGATTTTCAGGCTAAAGCACAGAATGATCTGCAGGAAAAGCAAGTAGCTCTCTTTAAACCGATCCAGGAAAAAGTTGATAAGGCAATTAAAGAGGTAGGCAAGGAAAATGGTTTTACATATGTCTTCGACGTAGGAAGTGGTGTGCTTCTCTATTTTGATGAGACGAAAAGTACCAACGTAATGCCTCTTGTCAAAACTAAACTCGGCATAAAGTAATAATAAGGATAAGAAACATTGACCATCCTCCGTATGGTGGATGGTCATTTTTTTAATACTATAATCCGTGAAAGAGCAACCAATAGGGATATTTGACTCCGGGGTCGGAGGACTGACAGTGGCACATGCCATCAAACAGATATTACCAGGTGAAAGCCTTGTCTATTTTGGTGATACAGCTCACCTGCCCTATGGAGATAAATCGGCAGAATCGATTCGGCAATACTCAAGGAAAATAACAGAGTTTCTCCTGGAACATGATTCCAAAGTAGTCCTGGTAGCCTGTAATTCAGCATCTGCATCTGCTTTTGATTCTTTGAAGCAGGAGTTTGATAAAAGAACAATTCTTATCGATGTCATCGATCCTGTTGTTGATTATTTAAGTACCAGGAACTTCGAGCGCATTGGGGTAATAGGTACCAAGAGGACCATCAGTTCCGGAACATATGAAAACAAATTGAAGCAAAGGATTCCCGAAACTGCGCTGGTATCACTGGCAACCCCGCTTCTTGTTCCTATGATTGAGGAGGGATTTATTTTTGATGATATAAGCAATGCAATTATACGCACATACCTGTCAGATCCATCGCTTAACGGGATACAGGCCCTGATCCTTGGCTGCACGCATTACCCGATAATCAGGAACCAGATCAGCAAAATTTTTAACTTCAATATTGAGATCGTTGATTCTGCAAGAGTTGTCGCCGAAACCCTGAGAAAAACCCTTGAAAAAAATGATCTTCTGAATAAGGGAGGAAAGGTGAATGACCAGTTTTTTATTTCTGACTACACTACATATTTTGAAAAAATAGCCAGAATGTTCTTCGAAGGAGAAATAAACCTTCGGAGAGCAGATATCTGGAGCTGATTGCACGGGATTAAAGCCGGCGAATTTCAATAAAGTATTCCTGTATTTCTCAAAGACCGTATAACTGGCTGCATACCACGAATATGCAACTGGTGATTTTGCGATCTTGCAGACAGGCTGGTACAATCCGTGATAATTGAGCTGATTATAGGGTACAAACATGATCAAAATCATATTCAATTCTCAATTATTATATGTTTTTTCGAACTTTAAAAAACTAATTTTGTATTATCATAAGCAACTGACTGAGTGTAATAAAGCCTCGGCATTAATTTCAACGATCTATCATGGCTAAAAATTCACAGGTTATTGAACGGGAAGAAGTGGTAATCCGCTTTTCCGGAGACTCCGGTGACGGCATGCAACTTACCGGGACACTTTTTTCGGATACTGCGGCCCTGTTCGGAAACGATCTTTCAACATTCCCTGATTATCCCGCAGAGATACGGGCACCCCAGGGAACAGTAGGAGGTGTTTCAGGATTCCAGGTTCACCTTGGCAATTCAGAGATAAACACCCCCGGTGATTTTGCTGATGTTCTGGTAGCGATGAATCCTGCTGCAATAAAAGCAAACGCCAAATCGGTAAGACCCGGAGGTACTATAATTTTCGATAAGGACAACTTCACTGAAAAGAATATTGAAAAGGCTGGCTACAAAGCTGATCCTATTGCGGAGGAGAAGCTGGAGAATTATAATATTATTGCTGCCCCTGTTTCTTCGATGGTTAAGGAAGCTCTAAAAGATTTTGGCCTTGATCCGAAATCTGTGCTCAGGACCAAGAATATGTTTGCACTCGGAATGGTTTACTGGCTTTTCGACAGGAAACTGAAATATACAGAGCAATATTTTGATAAGAAATTCGCAAAAAAAGCACAGATAGCTGAGGCTAATAAGGTGGCATTGAGAGCAGGATATTATTATGCGGAGACGATAGAAGCATTAAATCCTGTTATTAAGATCGAACCTGCCCAGATTGCAAAAGGCAACTACCGTAATATCAGCGGTAATGCTGCAACAGCATGGGGACTCATGGCAGCAGCCGAAAAAGCCGGATTGAAAATCTTCATAGGTTCATATCCGATAACTCCGGCTACAGGTATCCTCGAAGAACTTGCTGCAAGGAAAGATCTCGGCGTAAAGAGTTTCCAGGCGGAGGATGAAATTGCAGGTATCTGTACAGCGCTGGGAGCCAGTTTCGCAGGGAACCTGGCAGTTACTTCAACATCCGGACCAGGCCTTGCTTTAAAATCTGAGGCAATTGGTCTTGCCGTAATGGCTGAACTCCCACTGGTAATAATAAATGTCCAGAGGGGTGGTCCCTCGACAGGCCTTCCTACCAAAACCGAGCAGGCTGATCTGATGCAGGCTTTATATGGAAGGAACGGTGAGTGCCCTGTTGTGGTGATTGCAGCTAGCACACCTTCTGATTGTTTTAAGTATGCATTTGAGGCTGCAAGGATTGCCCTTGAACATATGACTCCTGTTATTTTATTAACAGACGGCTACCTTGCCAACGGCTCTGAACCGTGGAGGATACCTGAAATGAAAGACCTCCCGGAGATTAAACCGCCCTACGCTGATAAGAAAGAAATACCGTTTCTTCCATACAAGCGTGATTGTGAAACTCTTGCCCGATCATGGGCAATACCAGGCACCCCGGGACTTGAACACAGGATCGGTGGCCTTGAGAAAACTCTGAAGGGAACAGTTTCATATATACCTGAAAACCACGAAATGATGGTAAAATTCAGGGAAGACAAAGTAGCAAATGTTGTTGCAAAGATCCCTGATCTCAAAGTATGGGGTGAAGAATCCGGAGATCTTCTGCTTGTTGGCTGGGGAGGTACTAAAGGATACCTGAGAACCGCGGTGCGTGAACTTCAGTCGGAAGGATATAAAGTCAGCCATGCACATTTTAACTATATCAACCCGATGCCGAAGAATGTCAGGGAGGTATTCAGCAGGTTCTCGAACATCGTGGTTGCCGAGCTGAACCTCGGGCAATTCAGCGATTACCTGCGGATGAATTACCCGGAATTCGTTTATAACCAGGTAAATAAAGTTCAGGGATTACCTTTTACAATACAGGAAATCAAGGAAAAATGCATTAAAATTCTGGAGGAAAAATAAAATGGCAGATCAACAGACTCTACAATACACGCCAAAAGATTTTAAAAGTGATCAGGAGGTAAGATGGTGCCCGGGCTGCGGCGATCATGCAGTACTAAATGCTATCCAGAAAGCTCTTACAGAGATGGGTATACCTAAGGAGAAATTTGTATTTATCTCAGGTATCGGATGTTCTTCAAGGTTTCCATATTATATGGATACTTACGGATTCCATGGTATTCACGGAAGAGCAGCAGCTATAGCTTCAGGAGTCAAGACAGCAAATCCTGACCTTTCCGTATGGGAGATTACCGGCGACGGTGATGCCCTGGCAATAGGTGGCAACCATTTTATACATGCTATCAGGCGTAATATCGATATTAACATTATTCTGTTCAACAACGAGATATATGGCCTTACCAAAGGCCAGTATTCCCCGACTTCCGAGAAGGGACTGGTAACAAAAACATCTCCTTTTGGCACTGTCGAAGAACCTTTTTCAGTCGGTGAACTTGTAATTGGTGCAAAAGGTAAATTCTTTGCACGTACAGTTGATGCCAACGTTGCTCTCTCTACCCAGATATATGTTGAGGCTGCCAGACATAAGGGCACCTCAGTAGTAGAAGTACTTCAGAACTGCGTGATTTTCAATGATGGAATTCATGATGTGGTGACCGGAAAGGAAGTCAGGGATGACAGAACAATAATACTTAAACACGGCCAGCCTATGATCTTCGGCAAGGATAACGATAAAGGACTTGTCCTGAATGGTCTGAAGCTGAAAGTAGTCAGGCTCGGGGAAAATGGCATCACTGAGAAAAATCTCCTTGTTCACGATGCCAGGGAGGCTAACCCCGGGATCCAGTATATGCTTGCCAACATGAGATATCCTGATTACCCGATGGCTCTTGGTGTAATCCGTTCTGTCGAAGGAAAAACCTATGAATCGGATGTCGAGGAACAGATTAATGGAATACGTAAGAATGCAAAAATTTCCTGTATGGACGACCTTCTGTTAAGTGGTTCCGTATGGAAAGTGGAATAGGGAACAATTTATCGTCTGGCGGTCCTCAAAGCTATACAGGTCAGACAGGATATATGTAACAGTTATCTTTCTGATACAAAATAGAAATAGCCCTCCTTCATGTGGAACGGGGGGCTTTTTTTATTAATTTTATTTCCTGATCTTCACAACATACCGATGGATGAAAATACCCATATCCCGCCTGAATACCACCGGCTGCTTCACGATCAGCAGGAGAGGGTAAAGGAACTCTCTTGTATTAACCAGACTACATATATTCTTAAGGAGGGTAAGCCTATTGAGGAGACACTTCAGCAGGTGGTTCTCTTGCTCCCTGAAGCCTGGCAGTATCCTGAATATACAGAGGCAAGGATAAGATATATGGGTAAGAGTTTTGAAACTCCCGATTTCAGGGAGACAACCTGGAAAATGTTCCAGGAATTTGAAACTCTTGACAATGAAAAAGGATCTATAGAAATTTATTATACAAGGGAGTTCAATATCGAGAGTGAAGGCCCTTTTCTGAAAGAAGAAAGGGACCTTATTCATAATATCGCCAGCCTGATTACCGGGTATATAAACAGCTATAAGGCCCGCGACATTATCCGGATGTCGCAGATTCCGCAGGAAGATAACGAGGACCCCCGGAGCATATCGAGCAGGAAGCTCCTGCAGAAATTCCTTGAGCGTCATAACGCCGAACGTGATGTGTTTCACGACCTTCAGCCTTTTAAAGTAAAGGAGATACTTCTTGTTGCTAATCTTTATGATGCCTATTCAATTGAAGGTGAAGGAAGGTTTTCTGACCACATGCTCGGGGAATACTACCAGCTGAGCCTGACATCATTGCCAAGGGTAACGGGGGTGTCAAGCGAGGATGAGGCATTTAACAGGTTGAAAGCCAGGCATTACGATATGGTGATCATAATGATTGGTGTTCATAAGGAAAGCCCTATGGTATTATGCCGGAAGATAAAGGATAAATATCCTTATCTCCCTACTTTCATCCTCCTCAACAATCCCGGAGATGTACCATTTGTTGTTAAACAGAAAAATGCTGGCGTCCCGTTTGACAATTTCTTTGTCTGGACCGGCGAATCAAAGGTGTTCTTCGCAATGGTGAAGCTCCTCGAGGATAAGGTGAATGTTGATAATGATACAAAAAAAGGGCTCACAAGGGTGATATTGATCGTTGAAGACTCAGCCGAATACTACTCAAGCTACCTCCCGATGCTCTACACACTCGTTATGGAGCAGACCCGGAACCTGATCGAGGATGTTTCAACCGATGAGCTCTATAAAGTATTGAAACTCAGGGCAAGACCCAAGGTACTCCTGGCTTCAAACTGGGAAGATGCAATAACATTGTATAATAAGTACAAGGAGAGCCTGCTATGTGTGATCTCTGATATGAGATTTCCTATGAACGGGGTTATGAATGAGACTGCCGGTTTTGAACTGATTCAGCATATTAAAAAGGAATCACAGAACCTTCCTACTGTACTTCAGTCTTCCGACCCTGAAAATGCGAAATATGCTTTTACGCTGAAGTCGAATTTCATCAATAAAAACTCTGAGAGCCTGCTCCAGGATCTGAAATCGTTCATAAACTACTACCTGGGCTTTGGGCATTTTGTCTATCGCGATAACAAGGGGCGGCAAATTGCAGTCGCCAAGTCGATGAAGGAATTTGAAGCATACCTCGAAACAGTTCCTGAGGATTCACTGGCATATCACGCCATGAAAAACCATTTTTCACTCTGGTTAATGGCAAGAGGTGAAGTAAAAATTGCCAAGCTTATTAATCCTATCAAGGTATCCGATTTCAATTCACTAAGGGAACTCAGGGAATTTTTGATTGATATCATCCGTAAACGCCGGCAGGAAGCTAATAAAGGGAGGGTTGTCAACTTTGAGGAATCCATAGTAATTGACGAAACCAATGTGGTTAGCCTCGCAGCCGGGTCACTGGGCGGAAAGGGCAGGGGACTGGCATTTATAAATACCCTGATCTACAGTTTTGAACTTGGAAGACTTCTTCCCGGAATAAATATTAAAGCACCGGTTACCGCCATAATCGGAACCGATGAGTTTGACATGTTCATGGAAAGAAATCATCTCTGGGAAACTGTCAAAGAAGTTAAGGATTATAATATCCTGCAAAGGTTTTTTATTGAAGGGAGCCTGAGCTATACCCTTGAAAAAGAGCTTCGGGTATACCTGAAACATATTGATAAGCCTCTGGCTGTCAGATCTTCAAGTCTTTTTGAGGATTCACTCAGCCAGCCATTCTCAGGAATTTTCGGAACATATCTTCTTCCAAATAACCATCCCGATTTTGAAATAAGGCTGCGTCAGCTGGCCGAAGCTATCAAGCTGGTGTTTTCTTCTATATACTCCCGAAGCGCCAGGACCTATTTTGAAGCCATAAATTATAAGATTGAACTTGAAAAAATGGCAATTGTTATCCAGGAAGTTGTCGGTAACAGGTTTGGCGATGCTTTCTACCCGCATATAAGCGGTACCGCCCAGTCGTTCAATTTTTACCCGGTAGCACACATGACACCACAGGATGGATTCGCGGTAATGGCTGTCGGGCTGGGGCATTATGTTGTTGAAGGTGAAAGGGCATTCAGGTTTTCCCCAGCATACCCATCCCTCGATATTGTCTCCCACCAGGACCTTTACAGGAATTCCCAGGTTCATTTTTATGCTGTTGATATGAACAAAAAGAACCTGAACCTGCTCGAAGGTGAGAATGCAGGACTTGTGACTCTTGATATCAGCGTTGCCGAAGAACATGGTACTCTGAAACATTCTGCTTCGGTTCTTAATACAGATAATGACACTATTATCCCGGGCCTGGATGCTCCAGGTCCCCGGGTTGTAAATTTTGCTGACATTCTGAAATACAACTACATACCCCTGGCTTCAACAATCAGGACGATCCTTGATGTTGTGACAGAAGCAACAGGTAATCCGTCGGAGATAGAATTTGCAGTCGACCTGAACAAGGACAAAGACGGGAATGCATCCTTTTATCTGCTACAGATTAAACCCATGGTTGGAAGTGGTGCCGGTTACGATATTGATCCGGGAACAATAGATTATGATGACCTTCTGCTTGAATCTCCAAAGGCAATGGGCAACGGTGTTATTGATGATATTACAGACCTTGTTTACATCGAACCCGGCAGGTTTGATAACCTGCAGACCATACAAATGGCCTCGGAGGTCGATAATATTAATGAAAAGATGCTCAAAGAGGGAAGAAAATATGTTTTGATCGGCCCGGGGCGTTGGGGTACGAGGGACAGGTTTCTTGGAATACCTGTTGTTTGGCCCCAGATATCAAATGCAAAGGTGATCGTGGAGATCGACCTTCCCGACTATAATCTTGACGCATCACTCGGCTCTCACTTCTTCCATAACGTCACGTCAATGAACGTCGGTTATTTTTCAGTCAATGTCGCTTCAAATATGGGGAGGATAAACTGGGACAAGCTCGCAGGACAGGAAATAGTAGAACAGGGCAGATTCTTCCGCCATATTAGATTCGGGAAACCAATGAGTATCCGTATGGATGGCAAAAAGGGAATGGCGGTTATAACAATTAATAAATAAAACCTGAAATGACGATAATAGACGGTATACTTGATCTGCAGAAATATGATTTTACCGATACGTCGTTTGATCTTCTTATGCAGAAGAGAATCCATCGTGTTCTTATAATATGCAGTAATTATGATAATTACATGCTTGAGGAAGATGGAAGGATCGATGAGCAGATCTTCAATGAGTATGTATCGCTTAACCTGAGATACCCGCCCATATTTGTTCAGACCGACAATGCGGAAGATGCATTCAGGATACTTGCCGAAGGTAATGTTGACCTCGTAATTTCAATGCTCAGCCTGAAGGGTACTGACGTCTTCGCAATGGCAAAACGGATAAAGAGCAAATATGAAAACATACCTATTGTTGTACTTACTTATTTTTCACGTGAGGTATCCCTGAGGCTGGAGGGCGAGGATCTGAGTGCTATTGATTATGTATTCTGCTGGCTAGGAGATGCAGCTCTTATCCTTGCAATTATAAAGCTTATTGAGGATAAGATGAATGCCGACCACGATATAGAACATATAGGGGTACAGGCAATTATCCTGGTTGAGAACTCAATCCGGTATATTTCATCTTACCTGCCAAACATATACCGGATAGTCCTCCTGCAATCGCTTGATTTCCAGAGGGAAGCGCTTAATGAGCACCAGAGGATGCTTAAGATGAGAGGTCGTCCCAAGATATTGCTTGCGAACAATTTCAATGATGCCGTCGACCTGTATAATAAATATAAGTATAACGTCCTTGGTGTCATCTCTGACATAAGTTACAAACGTGACGGCATCCCGGACGAAAATGCTGGATTTGAGCTTTGCAAGGTGGTAATGGCTGATGATGATAAAGTTCCATTTCTTCTTCAGTCTTCGAACCTTGATCATAAAAAGAAAGCAGAGGAGATGGGAGCCGGTTTTATTCATAAGTACTCAAAATCCCTCTCACTTGAACTCCGGAACTTCATCATCCAGAACCTGGCATTTGGCCCGTTTGTCTTCAGGAACCCTGACACGCTCGAACCAATAGCAATTGCCACTGATCTCCAAAGCCTGCAACAAAAGCTTCTGACAATTCCGGATAATACCCTGGAGTATCATGCAACACGAAATCACTTTTCAAAGTGGCTTAATGCCAGGGCCCTCTTCCCTGTTGCCCAGATGTTCAAGTATATCAGGAAAGAAGACTTTGAGACAATGGACGAAATGCGCCGGTTCCTTTATGTAGCTATATCATCTTTCCGGCTGGGAAAAGGCAGAGGGGTTATAGCAAAATTTGATAAGGCGAGTTTTGATGAATACCAGATATTTTCAAGGATAGGAGAGGGATCGATCGGTGGAAAAGCCAGGGGCCTGGCTTTCATTAACAGGATAATCAAGAATAATAAGCTCTTCAATAAGTTCCCGGATGTGCTTATCACTATTCCAAGGACAGTTGTCCTGAGCACTGATATCTTTGATGAGTTCATGGATCACAATAACCTGTATTCAGTTGCTCTTTCCGACCTTCCTGATGATGAAATTCTAAACAGGTTCATAAATGCAGAACTCCCCGGACGGGTTTACCAGGATTTCTATGCTTATCTCGCAGTTTCTCATAATCACCCCATCGCTGTGAGATCGTCAAGCAAGCTTGAGGATTCTCATTATCAGCCGTTTGCCGGCGTATATTCAACATATATGATCCCCCGGCTTGCTGATAATAAGCTCATGGTTAAAGCTTTGTCTGATGCAATTAAGGAAGTATATGCTTCGGTATATTACAAAGCCAGCAAGGCCTATATGACAGCAACCGCGAATGTTATCGATGAAGAAAAAATGGGAATAATACTCCAGGAGGTGTGCGGTAACAGGCATGGGAATATATTCTATCCTACTTTCTCAGGAGTGGCAAGGTCGATAAACTATTACCCGATTGGTTCAGAGAAAGCAGAGGATGGGATAGCAAATGTTGCATTCGGCCTTGGAAAGCTGATTGTGGAAGGAGGTATGTCATTAAGGTTTTGCCCAAGGATACCCAAAAAAATCCTTCAGCTCTCATCTCCTGAAGCAGCTCTTCGTGATACCCAAAAGGAATTCAGGGCACTGGATCTGAATATCGATAGTTTTGTCCCTTCAACAGATGATGGTGTAAACATCCTCAGGATCGACATAAAGGATGCAAATAATGACAATGCCCTGAAATATTTGGCTTCAACATATGACCATGTAAATAATATACTGAGAGATGGAATTTCACAACCGGGGAAAAGAATTATAACGTTTTCAAATATCCTCCAGCATAAATCATTTCCGCTTGCAGAGATCCTGAATACACTTCTTGACCTGGGACAGGAGGAGATGAACAACCCTATTGAAATTGAATTCGCCGCTAACCTGGAAACTCCGTCAGGAACACCGAAAGTATTTAACTTCTTGCAGATAAGACCTATAGTTCATTCAGATGAGAACTATAATATCAACCTTGAGAATATCAAAAAGGAACAAACAATAGTTTATTCCGAATCGGCACTTGGACACGGAGTATTCAAAGGTATACACGATGTAATTTATGTAAAGCCTGAGTCTTTCAATGCAGCCCAGAATAAAGATACCGTAACAATTATAGAGAATCTTAATGCCAAATTTATCAAACAGGGTGCCGGCTATGTTCTGATCGGCCCAGGAAGATGGGGCTCAACCGATCCATGGCTTGGTATACCTGTCAAATGGTCGCAGATATCTGCAGCAAGAATAATTATTGAATCGGGATTAAAGAATTACCGGATCGATCCGAGCCAGGGTACTCATTTCTTCCAGAATCTCACATCGTTCAGGGTAGGTTATTTCACTATAAACCCGTACATAAATGAAGGTTTTTATGATGTTGATTTTCTGAACCGTCACAATGTGATTTACGAGGATAATGTTGTCCGGCATGTAAGGTTCGACAAGCCTCTGGAGATTATGGTCGATGGCAAGAGACATAAAGGTGCAATTATGAAACCATGAAAATTACCATTATTTCGATACTCTTCAGGGTCTATCCTTAGTAAGAATAACTTTAATTTCACTGCTATTAATAAGTCAATTAACTGAATAACAATTTATAATTATATGGAGACAGCAAGAACTATTTATAAAGGCGACCTCAGAACAGAGATAACACACGTAAAATCAGGGACAGTCATTACCACTGATGCCCCGCCTGATAATAAAGGCAAGGGAGAATTTTTTTCTCCGACAGATCTGGTTGCATCCGCACTTGGGAGCTGTATCTTCACAATTATGGGCATCGCTGCCAGGGAACACGGCTTTTCAATTGACGGAGCCACCTGCGCAATTACAAAAATAATGACCGACAAACCCAGGAAGATTGGTGAAATCAGTATAGAGTTCGATTTTACAGGGCATGAGTTTACTGATAAACAAAGGAAAATCCTCGACTACTGCGTAAAGACATGTCCGGTTGCATTATCCCTGGGTGAAACATTAATTCAGAATGTTACCCTGAAGTTCTGATACCCGCTGATAGAAACCGTCAACCGGGTGTCATTTGATTGAAGAAAATCTCAAAAGGTAACACCGGAAGTTAATACTTCACTGTTCACCTTTTTAATCAATCCCTGGAGAACACTTCCCGGACCCACCTCTGTGAATGATGAAGCCCCGTCAGCAATCATATTGATAACGCTCTGTGTCCATCTTACAGGAGAGGTAAGCTGAGCTACGAGATTTGCTTTAATAGCATCCGGATCGGAAGAAGGTTTAGCATTAACGTTCTGATATACAGGACATATGGGGATGCTGAATCTTGTTGATCTTATAGCTTCCTCAAGTTCCATTCTTGCAGGTTCCATAAGGGGTGAATGAAATGCTCCTCCGACAGCTAGTTTGATAGCTCTCCTGACACCTTTATTTTTCAGCGCTTCAATGGCCTTATCAATTCCTTCATTTGAGCCAGAGATAACTATCTGTCCGGGGCTGTTATAGTTTGCGGGTACAACGACTTCACTAATGGAGGCACATACCTCTTCCACAGTGCTGTCTTCTGCTCCAATTATAGCAGCCATTGTGGAGGGCGTTTTTTCGCATGCCTTTTGCATAGCCATTGCCCTTTTAGAAACCAGGAGCAAACCATCCTGGAATGAAAGCGTTTTGTTTGCAACAAGAGCTGAAAGTTCTCCAAGAGAATGACCCGCAACCATGTCGGGTTTAAAGTTTTCTCCAAGTACTGATGCGAGTATTGTTGAATGAAGGAATATGGCAGGTTGTGTCACCCTGGTCTGTTTCAGATCCTCATCTGTTCCTGCGAACATAAGATCAGTGATCCTGAATCCAAGGAGTAAATTGGCTTCCTCAAACATTGCAGCGGCAGAGGAGAACTTATCGTACAGATCTTTTCCCATACCCGTGAACTGTGCACCCTGACCAGGAAATACATATGCTTTCATAGATATACGTTTTTAAATTTCAAAGGTCCAAAAGTAAGGATTTTTTTTCAGTCAGGCAGTTTTCATCAGGCATAGCTTTTCCATGCGGATAAATACCCGTAAAGCTCCCTTCCGGAATTATCAAAATCTTAAGAGGTGGTTTAATGTAGTCTTGATCCTATAAGATGTACAAACTCCTCGCGGGTATTCAGGTTACTCAGGAAAATACCCGTAAAGGCGGATGTGGTGGTTACTGAATTCTGCTTTTGGACGCCTCTTATCTGCATGCACATATGCTGGGCTTCAATAACTACTGCTACGCCAAGCGGATCGAGACATTCCTGGATGCAATCCCTGATCTGGGTGGTGAGACGCTCCTGAACTTGAAGCCTCCTGCTGAAAGCTTCTACGACCCTGGCAAGTTTGCTGAGACCAGTGATGTGTCCATTCGGAATATATGCAACATGGGCTTTCCCGAAGAATGGTAACATATGATGCTCACACATCGAGTAAAGATCGATATCTTTTACAATTACCATTTGCTTGTAATCTTCTTTGAACTTTGCAGAATTGATTATCTCACAGGGATTTAGCGAATAGCCCATTGTCAGGAAATGCATGGATTTAGCAACCCTCTCCGGAGTCTTCAGAAGTCCTTCCCTTTCCGGATCTTCTCCGATGAGCTGAAGCACTCTCTTATAAATGACTGCAAGTTCGTTTATGCTCTCCCTGTCCCAGGTTTCAATTTTCTTATACCCGTTGCCGGATCCTTTTGATCCGCATCCACCAGATTGATTCTTCTCAGCCATAATATTCAATGGTATTATTTTCTGTTTCTTCTATTTTAATACAATGTAATTTCGCTCCATATTGCTCTATATCTGCCAGGAGTACATTCCAGATAGCTATGGCAAGATTTTCTGTCGTGGCAATCTTCCCTTTCATGAAGTCAACATCAATATTGATATTCTTATGGTCAATTTTGTTTACAACATTTTTGAGGATGATTTCTTTCAAAATATTCATATTCATCACGAAACCATGCTCCGCAGAGACTTCTCCCTTTATAGTAACCCATAAGGTGTAATTATGACCATGCCAGTTTGGATTTGAACACTTGCCAAAGACTTCAGCATTCTTTTCATCAGACCAGTCCTGCCTGAACATCCTGTGTGCAGCACTGAATCTTTCTCTTCGGGTAAGGTAGATCATATGACAGTGCGATTTAATTACAATATTAACCAATAAAATTAAGGTTTTAAATTGTATGTGTAATATATTTACTGTGTTCAATTGAGTCAACGGATGTTAAAGGATCTTCTTATAGTTGCAGCCACTGAAGCTGAAGCAGCAGCGCTGAAACGTATTCCCGGGCTTTTAACTTCGGGTACAGACTTTCAGATGGGAGGGTGCAAGGTAACTCTTCTCGTTACCGGCGTCGGATCTGTTGCTACTTCATGGGCAATGGCCAAATGGCTCTCTGCAAACAGCAAACCAGGCCTTGCAATTAATATTGGAATTGCAGGCAGCTTCAGGGATTCCATTCAGACAGGGGATGTTGTGATACCTGTAAATGAATGTTTTGCAGATGCAGGCATTGAAGAACCGGAAAGATTTCTGACACTGGCAGAGGCTGGTCTCTCCGATCCCGACCAGTTCCCTTTTACAGGGGGCAGGATTATTGCAGATAACAAATACATTGACTCAGCTACAAAAATAGCCAGGCCTGTAAATGCAATTACAGTGAACAGCGCAACCGGCTCAGTATCAACAATAGAGAAACTGGTCAGAAAATATAATCCTGATATCGAAACGATGGAAGGAGCTACTTTTTTTTATATTTGCAGCCGGGAAAAAATACCTTTTCTGGCAATCAGATCAATATCCAACAGGGTCGAGCCAAGGAATAAAAATAACTGGAATATACCGCTTGCCCTTGATAAGCTGTCAGAGAAGCTGAGAGAAATAATTTTGATGTTTATTGAATAAGATGAAACTGACACTGGGTTTCTCTCCATGTCCTAATGACACCTTTATTTTCGATGCCATGGTTCATGGGAGAATAGATACGGAGGGATTGGAATTCGACTATCATCTTGCTGATGTTGAAGAGTTGAACCGGAGGGCATTTACCGGGGAACCCGATATAACCAAGATAAGCTGCTTTGCTTATGCATTCGCATCACAGAACTACCTTATTCTTGATTCAGGCAGCGCCCTGGGTTATAAAAACGGACCTCTTCTCATAAGCCCCAGGTATATTGCCACTTCGGAAATATCAAAATCAAGAATTGCTATACCCGGAAAATATACAACAGCTAACATGCTTTTCAGCATTGCATGGCCTGATGCTCAGGATAAGACTGAATTCCTTTTCTCCGATATCGAGGATGTTCTTCTCGAAAATAATGCCGATGCAGGCCTCATCATTCATGAAACACGTTTCAGCTACTTCAGGAAAGGTCTTGTAAAGATCGCCGATATGGGCGAGTACTGGGAAAAACTGACAGGCCTTCCCATTCCCCTGGGAACAATTGTAATAAACAGGAGGATACCTGAAGAGACAGCCCTTAAAGTGAACCGTATAATTCGCAGAAGCCTTGAATATGCTTATACCGATTCCCTGTCGGCATACGATTTTGTCAGGGCAAATGCACAAAATATGGAATGCAATGTGATGAATAATCATATTAAGCTGTATGTCAATAAGTTCACACTTGACCTTGGTCCTGATGGTAAAAAGGCACTGACAGCTCTGTACAGGATAGCCGGCGAAAAAGGCCTGATCCCTGGTTTGCCGGAAAGAATATTTCTGACATGAACAGACTATCAGGCCTTTAAATCTTTTTAACATAAGAGGATCCTATTTACACCTTCCTGTCCGGGATTATCTGATCAATTATTATTAGATTGCATGAATAAACAATTACTCTATGACACGTAAAATATTATCGTTTTCTGCCCTGTTTTTATTGGCTGCAGGAGCTGTTGCCCAGCAGAATAAAGTTGTTGAAAAGATTATCGAGCTTGGAAAAACCGATAACCAGACTATGCACCACCTTGATGTTCTGTGCAACAGGTTCGGAGGCCGGCTGATTGGTTCCGATGCCTATGAAAATGCAGCCTTATGGTGTGCCTCTGAATTTAAAAAATGGGGTATGGAGGTAATTATGGATGAAGCCGGTACTGTACCGGTCGGGTTTAATCGCGGACCCTGGTTTGGACGAATGCTCTCAGATAACGGAATGATACTTCATTTTGCAACTCCTTCATATACAGCCGGAACAAAAGGGGTTCAACGCGGACATGTCCTGATTGAACCAAAGACCAGGGCTGAATTTGAGAATATGAAAGGTGCTCTGAAAGGTGCCTGGGTGCTCATCAGCGGTACAAATAGCGGATGGCCGATTGACTGGTCAACGAAAGGCGATTCCATCAGAGCGAGGGTAATTGCTTATAACGACTCATTGATGAAAGCCTCCAGAGATGGCAGGAGAGGTGGTCCCGGGGGCCCGCCGCAAGGATTTGGAGCACAGTCAGACCTTAAGCTCAGGGAAGAGCCGGCACTTTTCTACAGGGAAATGTGCGAAGCTGGAATCCTTGGAGTTATCCAGTCATCAACGATACCAATAAGAGCACTCTATGACAGGAAGAACCTCGACAAGATGACCTTTGATAACCTTCCGTCAGTATGCGATATTAAGCTTGATGAAAACCAGTATACTGTGATAGAAAAAATGGTCAGGGAACGCAGGTATTTTCTCCTTGAATTTGATATCAGGAACTATTTCAAGCCCGGCCCCGTCACATATCATAATGTCATTGGTGTTATCAGGGGGACGCAGTTCCCGAATGAATATGTCATGATGGGTGGGCATCTTGATTCATTTGATGTCGCAACAGGTGGTGTTGATGATGGTTCAGGCGCTACCCCGGCAATGGAAGCAGCACGACTTATTATGGCTGCCGGTGGTAAACCAAAACGCACAATACTTGTTTGCCTGTGGGCTGCAGAAGAATTTGGCCTGCTGGGATCAAAACACTGGGTCCAGGCAAACCCAGATAAGCTGCCAAAGATCTCTAATTACTTCAACCGCGATGGTGGACCGACAGTTGCTTCAGGACTGACTGTCCCCGAAGCTATGTTTGACGATTTTGAAAAAGTCTGCAAACCTCTGAACGATATAAATCCGGAATTTCCATTTAAGCTGACAAAGCGGACACAACCTCCGCGTCCGATGCCTGCAGTTGCAAGTGGTACTGACAGCGGACCTTTTGCAGTTAAGGGTGTACCAACACTTTCTTTTGAAGCCCCCGATGCAAAGGGTTATAATTTCTCCTACCAGGAGATCTGGCATACTGAGAATGACCTTTACACCAAAAGCATACCGGAATACCAGAACCATACATCAGTTGTTACGGCGGTAGTCGTTTATGGTCTGGCAAATCTTGATCATATCCTGTCGCGTACCGGCTTATATGCAGATGAAAAGAAATAACCAGGCTGGCTCCCTCTGAAATTATTTTTTCTGAGGAAATTTGACTTTCTATCGTACAGGAACTAATAGTTAAATACTACAGTGCGATAAGAAATCGTAATTTTGTCTTATGAAATTTAAAGATATAGTATTCAGAACACGATCTTACAGACGGTTCGATCAGTCCTCAAGGATTGATCAGGGTACCCTTGAAGAACTTGTTGACCTGGCGCGCCTTTCAGCATCAGGTGCCAACCGTCAGCCTCTCAAATATCTGATATTCAATACCCCTGAAGATTGTGCCCGTATATTTCCTTCACTGGTATGGGCAGCATATCTTAATGACTGGAATGGCCCGGAGGAAGGAGAAAAGCCGTCAGGTTATATTATTATCCTGGGAGATAAAACTATTGCCGAAGGATTCGGTGTAGATCATGGGATCGCTGCCCAGAGTATTATGCTTGGTGCCACCGAGGCAGGATTCGGAGGATGCATGATAGCATCTATCCGGCGAGAACAGCTTCGTAATGAGCTGCACATACCTGAACGTTTCGAGATACTGCTGGTCCTGGCCCTGGGTAAACCTGTGGAGAATATTATAATCGACAGGATTAAAGACGGGGATGTCAAGTACTGGAGGGATGACAATAAAAATCATCATGTTCCAAAGAGGTCCCTTGATGATCTTATTTTAAAATTTTAACTCATCTGATAATGAGAAGAGTCCTGTTTCTTCTTATTGCTTTTTTCCTTTTTGTACAAAACGGCTTTTCGCAGGCAAGGAATACCGGCGAAGGAATGGTCCTATTCCATGGATTAATTTCTGATGCAGGCACGCTGGCTCCTTTGCCGAATTCACAGATCTTTATCAACAGAATCTTTATTTCGTCAAGCGATCCGGAAGGGAAATTTGCTTTTTATATCAACAGGAGAGATACTGTTGTTGTCAGGTCACTTGGTTACCAGCCTGCCAGGGTAATAATCAGCGATACCCTGATGGGGAAGGAGTTTGTAAGCGGAATATTCATGCATACTGATACACTGGAAATCCCTGAAGTAATAATTGTACCCCGGATGGCGGCTGTGAAATCAGACCTTATGAAACCACCTTCAGAAGCGACAAGACAGATGGAAAATGCCAGGTATAATCTGGCTGTCTCATCATACCAGGGCAGGGTTAACCAAAACAAACTGGGCGATGCTGCTATGAATTATGAAGTGATTAAGCAGAACCAGAAAGATAATGCCTATTCAAAAGGACAGATTCCTTCTGACAAGATCCTTGGAATAAGCCCGCTGCTGCTCATTCCGGCTGCTTACCTCCTGATAAAAGGATTTCCTGAGAAACCATCAGCTGTAAGGCCTGCAGTTACTGACCAGGAAGTGGAGATGATCAATAAAAAATATATCGAAAAACTGCAAAAGGAGAAATAGACAATTATCCTCATAAAGGATCATATATGTCTTAAAAACTGAACCTCTGTTATTTGCGATTTGTATACCTAATTCCAGAACCTTATTCCTGACACCTGTTTCTTGAATCTTGAATCTTGTATCTTGTATCTTTAATCTTCTCTCCTCACCCCCTTATTTTACCTTTTCTACCCCTTGTAGAAAATAGCTTTGATGATATCCTGTACCATTCTTGGATTTTCCTTCATCCTCCTTGTGCAATAGCCAAACCATTTCTCACCGAATGGAACATAGATGCGCATATTATGCCCTTCATTAACAATGCTGTCACGGAGCTTAGGGGTTACACCATATAACATCTGGAATTCATACAGGTTTTTGGGAACATTATATTTCCTGATAAGTTCGAATGCACCTTCAACAAGGGGTTTATCGTGTGTGGCGATACCTACATGGATCTTATTGGCAAGCATATACTCAAGATCTTCGAGATAGTGTTCGTTGATCTCTTCGTACTTTTTGTACGAGATTGCTTCAGGCTCAACATAAATTCCCTTGCATAACCTGAAACTGAGAGGAACCTCAGGGCTATTAAGGTCGGCAAGCCCTTTTATATCATCCAGGGTTCTTTTCAGATAAGCCTGTACCACAAGACCTACATTTGCCGGAAATTCAGTTTTAAGCCTGCGGAAAAGTTCTATTTCGAGTGTTGTGCATGGAGAGTCCTCCATATCGATCCTGATAAAGTTATTATAAGAAGCAGCTTTTGCTACTATTTCTCTTATGTGTTTGTAGCACACCTCTTTATCAATTAAAAGACCAAAACTGGTTGGTTTGACCGAGTAGTTTCCATCAATTCCGGTCCTTTGAGAGATCTCGATAAGGTCGAGATATTCTTTTTTATTCGCTTCAGCTTCATCAAGGTTTTTAATGAATTCCCCGAGCACATCAAGTGTGACATTGATTTTTTTGCTGTTAAGTTCTTTTGACACGCGCATGGCTTCATCGACAGTCTCACCTGAAATATATGAGCTTGAAAAGAGCCAGACGAATTTTTTAGGGAAGTAGGGCAATATTGCAGCTATGAGTTTGTTAAACATTTTACCTGAATTTTAAAATTGAAATATTTCTGTTTTACGGACCGAAATAAGATTATCCCGACTAATTTTTTAATGACCTTTGTCATTGAAATGGCATATTAAAAAATGAATTTATTTATTTTGAGATAATTTTAAAGTCAATGCAACCATTTATTTTAACGATTTGTCTTTAGAATGTCCTCACAGATGATGAGCGATCAGCAAATAATTGAAGGATGCGCGAAGCACGAAAGAAAAGCGCAGCAGCTGCTTTATGACAAGTATTCGCGGTTCCTTCTTGGCGTCTGTCTAAGATATGTGTCCGACAAAGCTGAAGCTGAAGACATCCTGCAAGACAGTTTTTTAAAGATTTTTTTCAATATTAAAGATTATTCGGGTACAGGTTCTTTTATAGGCTGGTTAAGGAAAGTAGCAGTAAATACGGCAATTACTCATTATCATAAAAATCTGAAATTCAGATATCATATTGAAATTGAGGAATTTGTGTCGGTTGAAACCGGGGCTGTAAGTTTTGAAGAGGATTTCTACTCCTCCGATGAACTTTTCAGGGTCCTGAATGAACTGCCTGCAGGCTACAGAATGGTATTTAACCTGTATGCGGTTGACGGGTATAAACATAAAGAAATAGCAGAAATGCTGGGAATTGATACAAATACATCGAAATCACAATACAGCAGGGCACGGGCAGTTCTGAGAAGCAAACTTGAAAACCTGAGATCCATAAAACCAAATTATACTTCAGGAGGGGAGTATATAAAAGAATAGGAATTAGAAAAGTGGAGGAATTTAAAGAAAATAGCACCCTGGAGGAAATATTCAGGAAGAAGCTCGGTAATACAGAGGTCGAGCCTTCTCCTTCTCTGAATGCCAGTCTTATGCGCAGAGTGGGTGCCAGGGAATTTCTTCGATTCAATCCATCCAGGCTGAATATCTGGTACACTATAGCTGCTGCTGCGGCCGGAACTGCTCTTACATTGTTTCTCACTCAATCTCCTGACGACAAAAATAATAGTAAGATTGAACCTTCGCCCCTGGGAATAACGGAAATTCCAGTTGAGAAGAAACAGGAAGTTGCTCTACCTGAGTTGATTAACAATAATCACGGGAAACAGGTGCAGCCCCGGGTTTCAAATCAAAACACGACTTCAGGGTCTGTTAAAACAGCAAAGAGTACTGAAAACCAGGTGATTTCAGATGCAGCCAGGGCTGATGTACCCTCTGATGTAGTGAAAGTCAGTTCACTGCCTGATAGTGAGATCCTTCTTTCAACACAATCTGGAAATAACAAACCCAGAAAAAATTTAAGGGCAGATCAATATATAGAAGCCTCCTTAACAGAGGGATGCGCCCCTCTTTCAGTAAAATTCAGCTGCTCTGCAGAAGCGGGTGATTCATGTTACTGGTCCTTTGGTGATGAGGGCCATTCCTCTTTGAAAAAAACGGTGTGGATTTTCAACCGGTCCGGGGAATTCAAGGTTACCCTTCAGGTATCCGGAGCAGGCGGAAGATCAGAGTATTCCAAAATGATCACGATACACCCTCAGCCACTGGCTAAATTTGAGATTTCTCCCGAAAATGCTATATTACCTCTTGACGAAATAAGTTTTCATAACTACTCGGAGGGCGCTCTAAAATACAAATGGGATTTCGGTGACGGTACATACTCGGATCTTTTTGAACCACGACATCATTACAACAGGTATAATTCATATATAGTATCCCTTATCGTTACTTCTGAATATGGTTGTTCAGATTCTTCAGTTATTAAGAACGCCTTCTCAACATCAGGCTGTTACATAAAATTTCCTAACGCCTTTACACCTAACCTCAATGGACCTTCCGGAGGCTATTATTCTGCAAAGAGTGATGAAGCTTCACAAATTTTCCATCCTGTCTTTACTGGGGTAATTGACTATCAGCTAAGGATATACAGTAAGCGAGGTGTCCTGATTTTCGAAACAAGCGATATCAATTACGGCTGGGATGGTTACTATAAGGGTCAGTTGTGTGAACCCGGCGTTTATGTATGGAAGGTCCAGGGCAATTTTATTAACAATGAGAAGTTTACCAAAGCAGGGGATCTGACACTTCTAAGAAACTGAGGCAAAACGTCCGTAAATATCTGATAATAAACAATATGTATCTTTATACATAGTGGAATGCCCTGCCGGGGTATCCCTGGCATTTTTAACATTTTATATAATACATATCAGTTTTGGTGGAAAAGTTCGTTATTTATAAAGGAATTGTGGTTGGTTTTAACTATTTTCGTTGGTGCAAACGTAACTGATCAGTTTTGCTGAAAAGGATTACATATACATTTCTGCTGGCATTTTTATTTTCTGTAGATAGTTCTAGCCAGGATCCTACATTCTCACAGTTCTATGCAAACCCGTTGTATCTTTCTCCTTCATTTACCGGTGCTACAGAACAATATAGGCTAGGCTTGAATTACAGGAATCAATGGCCTGCTGTCCCTGGTGTCTTCCATACCTATAGTGTTTCTTTTGATATGGCAATGCCTAACTTCAACTCTGGTGTCGGAGTACTGGCTACCTACGATGTTGCCGGCTCAGGAAACCTCAGCACAACAAATATCGGTCTTCTTTATTCTTACGATTTCAGTGTTACCGAAGATTGGCATATCAGGCCAGGAGTTAACTTTAAATTCTATTATCTAGGGCTCGATATTTACTCACTCATCTTCAACAGCCAGCTTACAGGCAGCGGAACAACACCTTCAATTTATCCGCCTCCGTTTGAAAGTGTTGCAGATGTCGACTTTGCAGCTTCAGCCCTGGTGTACAACGACAGGATATGGGGAGGTTTTACTCTTGATCATCTTCTTGTTCCCAAAACTTCTTTTTATGGAGATGATGCCACAGTGCCTGTAAAATTCAACCTTTATGGCGGGGNACAGATATATAAGAAGACAAGGCTCCGTGTTAAGCTTCAAGAAGTACTCTCCATAGCAGTAAATTACCAGACTCAATCAAAATTTAATCAGACAGATATCGGGCTCTATTATTACAGGGATCCTCTGATCTTCGGATTATGGTACAGGGGTATCCCGTTCCTTACTTCCCAGGCCGGGGATGCAATTATCGGGTTAATAGGCATAAAGACCAGCCAGCTTCATATCGGCTACAGTTACGATTTTACCATTTCTAACCTTATTGGAAGTACCGGTGGAGCACATGAGATATCGCTTATTTACGAATTCACATCATTCTCAATAGGTACCCAGAAAAAAAGGATAAGAGCAATCCCTTGTCCGGAATTCTGATCTCCTTTTCCTGTGACTGCTTTTCTGTTCTCACTACCTGGCAAATCATACTCTTAATATGCTAGTATTTATCTATATAATTAAATTCCTGCAGTAGGTGGCCTGTACTATTTATTTTTTATATTTGCGGCTGACAATTGTTTAACAAATATTTGATTCAAGATGAAGAAACTTTCTGTTGCACTTTTCGCTGTCCTGTTTCTTGCAGTGGCTGCTCTTTATGTTCTCCATTTTACTGGTAATAAAGTTAAAGAGGCTGAAGCACAGCCTGGACGCGCCGCTGTTCAATCACAGGGAATAGCCTTTGTGAATATAGATTCAGTTATCTACAAGTTTGACATGTTTTTTGACAGGAGAGAAGATCTTCTCGCAAAACAAAAGAAAGCAGAAGCTGAATTCAGTTCAAAAGAAGCCCAACTGAAGAAGAATGCAAGCGATGCACAGGATAAAGTCAACAAAGGTCTTGTTACAAGAGCCCAGGCAGCAGAAATGGAGCAGGCTCTGTACCAGCAGCAGCAGGAACTCGTAAGTCTTCAGCAGAAGCTTCAGTCGGGACTTGTTGAAGAAGAACAGGTAATGAACCGGCAGATAGTCGACTATATAACTACCTATCTTGAAGAAAATAAATCACAGTATAACTACCAGTTTATACTTGGCAAAAGCTTCGGAAGCCCGGTACTCTATGGTGACACAGGACTTGATATTACCCAGCAGGTGATCAATGCGCTGAACCAGAAATACAAGGCTGAGAAAAAATAACAATAATGGCTTCTGCCACCGGGTGGCTCCAGCAAAGAGCTGTTTTCCCGAAACTATTTGATGATATCCCTGATAATCAAACAGGTATAATTGTTGTTGTACCTGCATTTGATGAGCCTGACATTACTGTAATGCTCGACTCCCTTGCCTCATGCAGTGAACCTTCCTGCAGAGCCGAGGTGATAATAATTGTCAATGCCCCTCCTGGTGCCTCCTTAGAGAGCATTCATAATAATTCAGAATGTGTAAAGAATATCGTGAGATGGAGAGAGGAACATAAACACTCTTTTTTTCGTCTTAATTATTTCGATGCAGGAACATCTTCAGTCCCCGGCTGGGGAGCAGGACTGGCACGAAAAGCAGGTATGGATGAAGCCCTGCGAAGATTAGATTCAATTGATAATCTTGAAGGTATAATTGTAAGCCTGGATGCCGATTGCACAGTTAACCAGAACTATTTTACCTCAATCTGCGATGAGCTATATGACAGAAAAGACAGGAAGGCCTGCGCATTACGGTTTGAACATCCGCTATCAGGACCCGGTTTTTCTGACGAGGTTTATGCTTATGCAGCTATGTATGAACTGCATATGAGATACTTTTATCAGGCTGTAAAATATTCTGGTTATCCATATACCTTCCATACAATTGGTTCGGCAATAGCCTTCAGGGCATCATCATACCTTAAGGCAGGTGGGATGAACCGTAAAATGGCCGGTGAAGATTTTTATTTCATCCAGAAGCTTGTACCACAAGGAGGATTCTTTGAACTGAATTCAACAGTTGTTCATCCTTCTCCCAGAACTTCATCACGGGTTCCATTCGGGACTGGAACAGTAATTTCAAAGATGATAGATGGTAGCAGGAAAGAGTTTCTTTCATACAACCCTGCCGCTTTCCAGGAGCTTCATGATTTCTTTTCAGGGATTAAAGGACTATGGATATTGAAAGATGAAGAGATTCCTGATTTCTATTCCACATTGCCGGCAGGTATCCGATCTTTTATTTCACATGGAGAATGGGTCGACAGGATTAAAGAAATAAAAGGTAATACCTCGGGTGAAAGCTCCTTTATAAAAAGATTCTTTATGTGGTTCAATATGTTCAGGATAGTAAAATTTCTGAACCACGTTCATTTAACAATCTGTGACAAGGTACCTGTTGCCGAGGCTGCTTCTTTTTTATTGTCTGAGAAAGGATTTCATCCCGGAACGAAAGATCCACGGGAACTGCTGAAAATTTACCGGTCCCTTGAGATGCCAGGTTAATTATTCTTCCTTGCTATCTTCCTGTCTTCCTGCGGTGTGAGGACTATATAGAGATCCTCATCAGCTTTTTTCATATGATACTGCTCCCTGGCAAACTTTTCAAGGTTTTTATTGTCAGTTTTTAGCTCTTTCAGTTTCCTTTTGTCGACATCAATTTTATTGGTGTAATATTGCTTGTCATTCCTAAGGCTGCGCAGCTCACGCATATCCCTGACCCTTGAAATAAGATTATTTGAATCGAGCAGGAGAATCCATAGCAGAAAGATCAATGTTGTGAGGAGATATTTATTCCTGAATGATGGAGGGATCTTTTCTATGAATTTGAACTTTAGCATCATGATACAAAGTTATAGAATTTTTTCTCAACCGCCACTCATGAGGTAGAGCATGAGCACAATATCTCCATCTTTAATGCAGGTTGAATCGTACATCTCTTTTGGTATCAGCCTGCCATTTACCTTAACTATCCTCATTTTGTATGAAAACTTCTTCAGCTCAAGCATTTCGCTGATGCTCAAAATATCGGTATTGAATTCTTCTTCCCTGTTATTCAACAATATTCTCATAGTCGAAAATAATCTCTGGATCTTCTCATAAGGATCTCAATTACCGTGTTTGCCTGCATATTGGCTACCATTCCAACCCTTGGGGCCATAGGAGGGAGATCATCACCGGCAATAGTTTGTTCATCACCGCAAACATATATAGTATCATCAGCTTTACGGTATTTAATTGCCTCACTGTTCCCCCAGCCAGCGAGTCCTGAACCGACAACGACTGGTGTCCCCGGCATCATAATCAGCACCGTCTCAATCAGCATCTCTTTCATATCATCCCTGTCGAATGCTTCAACTATCACGTCGCATCCATTGAAAATAACAGGAATATTATTTCTATCAAGTTTTTCAAGATGTGCGATGACAGTAACATTGGGGTTTATCCTTGCAATATTCTCTTTCAGGGCTGTTGATTTGGGTATTCCAACCTGATTTGTGAAATAGTACTGGCGATTCAGGTTGGCAGGCTCGATGATGTCAAAATCTGACAGCACCAGCGTTCCGATACCGCTGCGAGCAAGTGCCACAGCACAATTAGAGCCAAGGCCCCCTGCACCGGCAATACCTACCCTGAACTGTGCAAGATGATCCTTTATCTCCTGGAACGTCATCAGGATTAGATATTAAAATTCTACCTGCCGGGCCCCGGCTTTATACTATCCAGCTCTATGGTCCATAGGATCGGAGTATAACCGGCAACAATACCCGGGATCCCTTCAAACCCCCACGCAAGACTTGATGGTGTAAGTAACCTGTATTTACCACCAGCCTTCATTAAGCGCAGACCCTCATCTACACCCAGAACAACATCGTCATATGTTCCAAGAATATATTTATATGGTGTTGAATAAGGATTGTTTTTATCGAACTGAACATAGTCTGTGAATGAAGCCTTATACTTGAAAAACACCGTATCTGTATTGACGGGAAATTCTCCCAGTCCCGGCTGAAGCTCTATAAAATATAATCCGCTTGGATACAGAACATATGTAGTATCCTCAAGTGATGTCACATACTCACTAATCATTCTGCGCTCATATTCTGCCCATTTGTTGGTCTCACATCCGGTTGCAATCAAAGCAATAAGAATAAGAAAACTGACTTTTTTACGACTCATTATTACGATAATTAATATTTGCGAAAGTTACAAAGCTTTTATCTATTTCCAAAGCTCATGGAGATGAACGGCAGATCATGTCAATTATTATATGATAGGCCGATAACATGGTGATTATTATCATAGTAAACAACAGTAAAAAAGTGTAATTTTGAATCATATAGTAATACCCCTTTAAAGAAGATCTGTTATGGATATTAATTCAGTCAAAGCAAAGCATAAGGTCCTTAAAAGCTGGGATTATAACTGGAAACCGCTTGATAAAGGCTATACAGATAAGGTTCTTTATGTTAACGTGGGTACCGCTGAGTTAAAGGACAAAGATGTTCCCCCTGTCGTTAAAGAAAAGTTTATTGGAGGTAAAGGTTATGGACTCAGGCTGCTCTGGGATGCCACAAAACCTGATACTAAATGGGATGATCCTGATAATGAGATAATTATTTCTTCGGGCCCGATAGGTGGTATAACTCAGTACTCCGGAACCGGGAAATCGCTGGTAGTGAGCATTTCTCCCCAGACAAACTCAGTAATGGACAGTAATGTTGGTGGCTTTTTTGGCCCCTTTCTTAAATTCTCGGGTTTCGATGCCCTGGAGCTTCAGGGAAAGGCTACTGTGGATGTAGTTGTTTTCATTGACGGTATAAATCACAGAGTCGAGATTATTGAAGCTCCGGCTGAGGCTGTTGACAGCCACCTGCTTGCCGAGCAGCTTGCTGAAATTTTTTCCGATAATGAAAATGAGAAGAAAAACATAGGGGTGGTTTCTGCAGGTTCTGCAGCAGACCACTCGCTGATAGGGATGCTTAATTTCAGCTTCTACGACCCTAAAAGAAAAAAGATAAGGCTGAAACAGGCAGGTCGTGGGGGCATAGGGTCAGTTTTCAGAAATAAGAAGATTAAAGCCCTTGTCTGTAAGATCCCGGGGGTTAAGGGAAACCTGAACAACGTCGTCAACCTTGAGTCTATAATGGAAAGAGGGAAACGCTTTAACCGTGAAATCCGTGAACTTGATGATAAACAGTGCCAGATGAGACAGGTAGGTACTGCACACCTGATGGAGGTAATGAACGACCACGATCTTCTGCCGGTTCATAATTATAAGTTCGGAAGCCATCCCGACTCTTACAAAATAGATTCGTCAGTCTGGAAACGTAACTTCACTCAGAATATACCTGACGGCTGCTGGATAGGATGTAATATGTCGTGCAGCAAGGGAGTAGATGATTTCGAACTGAAAACCGGCCCATATAAAGGACAAAAAGTTATAGTCGACGGACCGGAATATGAAAATGCTGCAGGCCTCGGATCAAACTGCGGGATATTTGATCCAGGATATATTATTGAAACAAACTTCTATTGCGATACATACGGCGTCTGTACTATAACGTGGAGCACACTGACGGCTTTTATAATGGAATGTTTTGAAAATGGCATACTTAACAGGGAAAGAACAGGTGGACTTGAACTCAGGTTCGGAAATTCTGATGATGCCGTGGAGATGCTCCATCAGCTGGCAAGAGGTGAGGGTTTCGGTAAGGTTGCCGGACTTGGCATAAGGAAGATGAAAGAAATGTTCATCGCCAAAGGATGGGGCGATGCGGGTTTCCTAAACGATATAGGAATGGAGAACAAGGGACTCGAATACTCACAGTATATGTCGAAAGAATCTCTCGCCCAGCAGGGAGGATTTGCCCTTACAAACAAAGGACCTCAGCATGATGAGGCATGGCTTATTTTCATGGATATGGTCAATAACCAGATACCAACTTTTGAAAATAAAGCCGAAGCACTTCACTATTTCCCCATGTTCAGAACTTGGTTCGGACTGGTTGGTCTTTGTAAACTTCCATGGAACGATGTTGAACCTGAGAACAATGCCCTGACAGATGAGCCGGCAAAAGTTCCTGAACACGTCGACAACTATGTAACTATCTATAAGGCTGTTACCGGAAGAGAATTCGATAAGCACCGCCTGATTGAAGACTCTGAAAGAGTTTATAATTTCCAACGCGTTTTTAACCTTCGCAGAGGTTATGGAACAAGGATCCACGACAAACAACCATATCGTGCTGCCGGGCCTGTCACAAAAGAGGAATATGAGTCAAGAGCAGAAAGATACGACAAACAGCTTAAGGAGAAGGTGGGTATTGTCACTGAAGGATTGACTACTGAAGAAAAGATGAAAATCCTCAGAAAGTACAGGGAAGACAGGTATGAAAGCCTGCTCGACGCTGTATATAAACGCCGGGGCTGGAACAATAATGGAGTCCCTACAATTGCATTCCTGCAAAAGATAGGGATGGATTTTCCGGAGGTCATCGACGTAGTAAAAAATTTCCAGTAGATCATATTGATGCAGAAATTGATTGCGCTTCTCCGCGGGGTTAACATGACCGGCCATAATAAAATTAAAATGACCGACCTGTCATCACTTTTCACCAGCCTGGGATTCACTGAAGTACAGACATATATTCAGAGCGGGAATGTGGTCTTTGTCAATCGCGGGAAAAAGCAGAGCCACGAAGTTGAAGAGCTCATAGAGGAAGCTATTCATAAAAAATTCGGGTATGACGTTCCTGCAATGGTCAGAACAGGTGATGAGGTTAGTTCGGTAATTTCTTCTAACCCGTTCTGCAATGAAAAAGATTTTGATCCTGAAAAGCTTGCAGTTATATTCCTCCATGAGGAGCCCACTGCAGAACAGATTGAGAAAGTAAGAGATGTTGACTACCCCCCGGATAAATTCAGGATCATCGGAAGGGAGATTTTCATTTATTGCCCGAACGGATTCGGCAGGACCAGGTTATATACTAATTTCTTCGAAAACAGGATGAAGGTTACAGGAACTGCCAGAAACTGGAAAACTATTAATGCTCTATTATTGCTTTTAAATGAGCCAGGAAATTAATTCTATGGTTTTTATTACTTTACATGAATGGTTCATTATTCCTTTTAGTCGTATAAATATTTAATAATGAGGTATAAGTATTGTCTTCTGTTTCTGCTGGTATTTATAATTTCAGGATGCCGGCAAAAATCCGGAACAGGCCCAGGGGAAATTATTGTTTTTCATGCAGGTAGCCTCTCAGTTCCTTTCAGGGAGCTGGCAGATGAATATGAAAAAAGAAATCCCGGCACGAAAGTCCTCCTGGAACCCGCAGGCAGCCTCGTATGTGCAAGGAAAATTACAGAACTTAAGAAACCCTGCGATATTATAGCTTCTGCAGATTATTTTGTTATTGATAAACTTATTGTACCTGAATATGCCTCCTGGAGTATCCGGTTCGCCACCAATGAGATAGTCATTGCATTTCAGCAGAAAGCAAAATATTCTGACGCTATAAATTCAGTAAACTGGATGAATATCCTGCTGAGGAGCGATGTTACCTTTGCCAGGTCAGATCCTGACTCCGATCCCTGTGGTTACAGGAGTGTTTTCTTAATGAAACTGGCCGGTAATTATTACTTAAGACCCGGTCTTGCAGACAGCCTTCTTGCGAAGGATCTTTCATACATCAGACCAAAAGAGGTCGACCTTGTTGCTCTTATTGAGGCGAATGCTGTAGACTATATGTTCCAGTATAAATCAGTTGCAATTCAGCATAACCTGAAGTATATTGAACTTCCTGACGAGATCAATCTTGGTAACCCGGCTATGAATGATATATATTCAACAGTTTCTCACGAAGTTGCAGGCAGCTCACCGGGGAGCAGGATGGTGGTTTCCGGAGAATATATCAATTACAGTCTTTCTGTTCTGAAAAACGCCCCTGGATACAACAGGGCTGTTGATTTTGTACATTTTCTTTTAAGCGATACCGGGATGGAGATTTTCAGAAAGAACGGACAGGAACCTATCGTTCCATTTCTTTCCGACCAGCCTGAACTTATACCTCAGGGGCTGAAAGAGATTATGAAAAACTGACACCTGGTTTAAATGAAACGGACAAGTGCGTTCAACTGGGTAATGCTTTTGCTCTCATCGCTGGTGCTGCTGTTTATCCTGGCACCACTGGCAGGGATGTTCCTGCACACCGGAGGTACAGATCTTCTGAATACAGCACGTGATGAAGATGTCCGGATGAGCGTCTGGCTTACCCTATGGGTGTCATTTGCCGCGACATTCTTTTTTGCTATTGGTTCTGTCCCGCTTGCATGGATTCTTGCCAGGAAAAACTTTCCTCTTAAAAGAATAGTATTGGGCATTATAGATCTTCCTGTTGTTCTGCCGCACACAGCTGCTGGAATAGCCGTACTCGGTTTCATCTCCCGTGATGGAGTCCTTGGAAAGGCAGCAGATACAATAGGGCTCACCTTAATTAATAATCCCGCAGGTATTGCTATAGCCATGGCTTTCGTGAGTGTTCCCTTTCTTATAAACTCTGCCCGCGATGGTTTCATGGCTGTCCCTGAACGCCTTGAAAAAGCTGCACTCACACTGGGAGCAAGCCAGGCAAGGGTCTTTTTTACCATCTCACTACCTATTGCATGGAGGAGCATTGTCACAGGATTTGTGATGATGTTTGCCAGGGGGATGAGCGAATTCGGAGCAGTGGTAATCGTAGCCTATCATCCAATGGTAGCCCCTGTGCTTATCTATGAGCGATTCGGCTCATTCGGACTTAATTATGCAAGACCTGCTTCTGTACTTTTTATAATTGTCACCCTTACAATATTCATTCTCCTCCGCCTTGTCTCAACAGGTAAAAAAGAGAATAAATTGTCACCTGATGCTGAAGCTTGAAAATATAAACAAGAAACTGGGCGATTTTATCCTCTCGGACATATCTCTTGAAATATCCGAAGGCGAATATTTTGTTCTCCTGGGAAGATCAGGATCCGGGAAGTCACAGCTTCTTGAACTTATTGCCGGACTCACTGATCCTGATTCAGGGAGAATTTATATCGACGGGGAGGATGTTACCAGCCATAAGATACAGGATAGGAGCATAGGGCTTGTCTTTCAGGACTATGCTATTTTTCCTAATATGACTGTTTTCGGAAATATAGCTTACTCCCTGCATTGTTCTAAAACCGGTCGGTCCGAAGTAAATCGCCGGGTACACAATATTGCCGCTGACCTGAATATCAGCCATCTTCTGAACAGGCTGACAACGAACCTGTCAGGGGGAGAGCTTCAGAGGGTGGCTCTGGCCAGGACGCTCATTACATCGCCGAAAGTTCTTCTTCTTGATGAACCTCTTGCTTCTATTGATGCAAGCCTTAAGGATGATATAAAACGTCTGTTCCGCAAACTGAACAGGCAGGGCCTTACCATCGTGCATGTTACACACGACTACCGCGAGGCTGTAAGCCTTGCAATGAGAGTGGGGGTTATCCATAATGGCCGCATCATTCAGTCGGGTCCGGCTTCCGAGGTATTTAGCAAACCGGTAAACAAATTTGTTGCAAGATATTCAGGAATACGTAATTATTTCAGGGTCAGGTTCATGAATGAGGATGGAACATGGAAAGCATTGTGCGACAACTCCATTGCCTTCGTGATGCCTGAGGATAAATATCCTGAAAATGGATTAATGGTTATCAGGGGCGATTCGATCAAAATCCATAGAGATGAACCAACTGTCCGCCCTCCAAATTGTTTTAAAGGTAAAGTTTCGGAAGTTTTTCCCTCAGAGTATGGAATGGAAGTTACTATAGATGCCGGGGAGATATTTTATGTTGATATACCTGCAGAACATTATAATATGCTGAAGATTAATGAATTGTCTGAAGTATGGATTTCATTCTCTCCTGAAGCAGCGATTGCCCTGGAGGGAAATGGATAAGAAAATAGCTGTACCAGATATTTTATAAAGCCGGTTTATGGAAATGATAAAATTCGATAAGGCACTTGAAATAGTAATTGACACTGCATTCAGTACAGGAACAGAAAGAATTCCGTTTACAGAATCCCTCGACCGGGTGCTGGCCGAACCTGTGACAAGCGATGTTGATATGCCACCGTTCAATAAAGCATCTGTCGACGGCTTTGCAGCCCGGCGATCAGACCTTCACAATGAACTTGAAATAGTTGAGACCATACCCGCTGGAAAGGTTCCTGAAAAATCAGTAGGCATGAATCAGTGCGCCAGGATAATGACCGGTGCCCCGGTACCGGAAGGTGCCGATTGTGTGATTATGGTAGAGGATACCGTAGTACTTCCATCAGGTAAATTAGAATTCAGAGGCAACAACACTAAAGTTAATATTGCTTTTAAAGCTGAAGATATCAGGAATGGTGATGTAGTTCTTGAACCCGGGAGGATTATAAGGCCACAGGATATAGCTGTTATGGCTGCAACGGGTAATACCATAATATCTGTCAGCAGGATGCCCAGGGTGGGTATTATCAGCTCCGGGAGCGAACTTGTTGAACCCGATAAAAAACCGGGCATGTCGCAGATCAGGAACAGCAACTCATTTCAGCTTATGGCCCAGTCTGAAAAAGCAGGTGCCAGGGCCAGATATTATGGTATAGCCAGGGATGATGAGGATGCCACATTTAAAATTGTTACCGAAGCCCTTGCTGAAAACGATATTATACTTATCTCAGGTGGAGTATCCATGGGTGATTTCGACTTTGTCCCGACGGTACTTGAAAGAGCAGGTATTAAAATACTGTTTTCACGGGTGGCAGTACAGCCAGGAAAACCGACAACCTTCGGGATTCACAAGTCATCAGTTGCATTTGGATTACCGGGAAACCCTGTTTCTGCATTCATGATCTTCGAACTTCTTGTACGGCCGCTTATAAATAAAATGATGGGACATAATTATAAAGTCCATGAACTGTTCCTTCCCATGAAAGACAATTATACCAGGAAAGCTGCCGACAGGATGGCAGTAATTCCGGTAAATCTTTCTGATAAAGGAATGGTAATCCCAGTTGAATTCCATGGATCAGCACATATCTCAGCAATACCGCATTCGTTTGGAATAATAATGCTTCCTGCGGGATCATTAACAATCGGAAAAGGAGAAATAGTACGTGTTAGACCGATATAACAGAAAAATAAATTACCTGCGTATCTCCGTTACCGACAGGTGTAATCTCAGGTGCAGGTATTGCATGCCTGAAGAAGGCATCGTATTACTTTCGCACAAGGATATCTTATCATTTGATGAGATTGCCCGTTTCACTGAGACCGCAGTGGAATACGGAATAGACAAGGTAAGGATCACCGGAGGTGAACCCCTGGTTCGCAGGGATATAGTTACCCTCGTCAGGATGCTGGCAGGGATTAAAGGCATCAACGACCTGTCGATGACAACCAATGGGACACTGCTAAGCAACTTTGCCACTGATCTCAGGGAAGCCGGGTTACAAAGAGTCAATATAAGTCTTGATACAACTGATCATGAACGATTTGCAGAGATCACCAGGGGAGGTGATTTAAATGATGTCTTCAAGGGAATTGAGGCAGCTGTTACAGCAGGATTATTGCCGGTAAAGATTAATTGTGTTGTCGTTAATTCGAAGGATGAGGAAGATGCCAGGCAGATTGCCGGGTACTGCCATAAAAATAACCTTGAAATAAGATATATACGCCAGATGGATCTTATCAACGGTCATTTTTCCCTGGTGGAGGGTGGCACCGGAGGTAATTGCACTATCTGCAACAGGTTGAGGCTTACTGCTAACGGCCGTCTCAAGCCATGCCTTTTTAACGACCTGGATTTCAATATCAGGGAAATAGGATACGCTGAAGCAATACGACGGGCTGTTGATCTGAAACCTGAATGTGGCTCAAACAATGTAACCGGGAAATTTTATAATATAGGAGGCTGATAAGATGAAGAAACTGACCCATACAAACAGCGAAGGCAAGGCGATTATGGTTGATATCGGGAACAAGGATATACAATCCAGGACTGCCAGGGCCCGGGGACATATTTTACTTGGCAGTGACACCATTAAGCTTATCCGTCAAAATCAGATTAAAAAAGGAGATGTATTTACCGTTGCTCAGATGGCAGGCATAAATGCCGCCAAGCAGACCCAGAACCTGATCCCTTTATGTCATAATTTATTGATTGAGAACGTCAGTATCTCGCTTTCGGCTGACTCTGCAGGCGTTATCGCAGAATGCGAGGTTAAAAGCACCGGTAAAACAGGTGTTGAGATGGAAGCACTTACAGCTGTATCCATAGCCTTGCTGACAGTATATGACATGTGCAAGGCCGTGGATAAGAATATGGTGATCGATAAGGTTGAACTTGTTGAAAAAATAAAGAGATGAAACTCCCCGGGAAATTGGAAATTCTTGTGATCACGCTGAGTGATAGAGCCTATAGTGGTGAATATGAGGATTTAAGCGGTCCTCTGGTCAGGACAAAGATTGAGGAATTCATGGAAAAGGAGAGATGGGAATACTCGACAACTCTTCGGTTGATAGCTGATGATCCGTATGCCCTTGAACGTCTTATCGTGGAAGCTTCCACATCATGTGACCTGATATTTACAACCGGCGGGACAGGAATAGGTCCCCGCGATATTACAGTGGAAGTGGTCAGGCCATTATTGAAAAAAGAGATACCCGGTATAATGGAATATATAAGGGTGAAATATGGTGCCGAAAAGCCGAATGCACTACTTAGCAGGGGGGTAGCAGGAATTACCGGCAAATCTCTGATCTATACGCTACCGGGATCTGTAAAAGCTGTTGAGGAATACATGACGGAAATCCTCAAGACAGTCAGGCATACACTTCTGATGCTTTACGGAATCGACTCGCACGGGCGAGCTCAGTAAGAGATCCTGTTGAGTGTGTTCAGGGAGGCCGTCCCTATCACCATGTCGTACCGGCCCCTCGGATTCCTGTAATATACGACAGCCATATAATCATTTTCAGTTTCATAATGGCTCCCTTCGAAACTGGAGGCTACCGTTCTTTTTTCACCATTTCTGAGAAAGAGATACTCATAATTATACCAGCCCTGCTTAAGCATCATTGTGCATTCATACTGGCCTGAATTGAAGTTAAACGACATTTTGTTATCACTGGTGCACAACCAGTTGCTGAGACCTCCGAATACATACATGTCTCCACCTTCAACCCTGTATTTTGAAGGAAGAGTGAAATATACATAAACATAATCAGCATCAGTTTCAGAATCCTTTCCTTCCTGTGTTGCAATATAGAATTTGCCGTTGAAATCCTGCCAGTAGAAATATGGCTTGAATTCACGGTTTTCTGATGGCGCTAGGTAGAAATGATAATACGGAGCCAGGTAATCGATCTTTCTTACATATTCCGACTGGTACTTAATGCTCTTGATATCAAAATATCTGAATTCATTTCCTCCTTTGAAAATATTTACTTCTGATAATGAATTATATTTCAGCTCATTGCCCCCATAAATGTTTGGCTTAAGGTTTGTTTTTGCATTATCCCAACGGCCGTTTTGAAGAATTGATGCATAAATATTTCTGTATGGATCTATTATCCCGGCACCTGTAAGGTCAACTGAAAAATCAACCTGCTGACCAGCATCCTTGTCAGCTGACATCTGAGGCCTGTGGACACTGATGCTGATTTTAACCGATTCCTCCTTAACAATGAAACGGTAAGTAATTACCGGCTTTTCTGGTTTTTCAGGATCATAAATATATAATATGTAATTACCAGAAATTTTGATATTTACCTTTTCATTTGGGAATAACAGCGAGTAATGTGTATAATTTACAGTTGTATTGAAGGACGATTTATAATCTTCAATAGGATTTTCTGCAAATCCGTCAATATAGTCGGTTGTGAAAATATCAGACTTCTTCCAGTCCTTATCGCAGTGAACGAAAGTATAATAAAAAGTCTCAACCTGATCTCCAAGCAGATCGAATTGAAATACCAGTTTTTCACTACTTTTGAGCTGTATCACAGGATACGAAAGATTCCAGCCTTCCTTATAAAGTTGTACAGTCTTAATCCTTGGGTCTTTTATCGAATTTTCAAAGACTTCAGGTTCCTGGACAGAATTGCCGGGGGAGACTAATTGGAGTAAAACCGGAATTATATATATTAATAATGACTGCATAAAGAAAGTATACGTGAAAGGTAAACAAAAATTGTAGTGATCTGTTTTTATCGTAATAATCATTTTTGTATTAATTCTGCAAGTTGTTTTTACCTTTGTACCATTGTTAATTTATTAACAGAGATTAATTTCAAAGAGATTACTCTTTAAATGTCCAGACAAATGTCCGTAACAATTAAACTTAAGAAGGGATTTAACATCCGGATAAAAGGTTCTGCTGAAAAAGTTATTGATACATTTCCGGAGCCGGTATTTTATGGTGTTAAACCAGTTGATTTTCCTGGTCTTACACCAAAGCTTAATGTAAAGCCGGGTGATAGGGTTCAGGCTGGGTCACCATTGTTTCATGACAAGGTTCATCCTGAGATTGTTTTTACATCCCCGGTTTCAGGAACAGTTCTATCAATTGAAAGAGGCGACAGGCGGAAAATGCTTGAGGTGGTTGTAGAGAAGAATGGTAACGAATATATAACCTTTCCGAAGTCCGATCCGGTTAACCTGTCGGGGGAACAGATAACACAGTCATTGCTTAGTTCAGGATTATGGCCACTCATAAGGCAAAGGCCTTATAACATAATTGCCACTCCCGGAGATACGCCGAAATCCATTTTTATTTCAGGCTTTGATACTTCTCCGCTGGCTCCAGATTATAACTTCATAATGGACAACTCTCCGGCCCAGGCTTTCCAGGCTGGTATAAATGCACTTGCGAAACTTACTGGTGGCGGCATAAACCTTGTTCTCGATGGATCAGCTGAATCTTCAAAGATCTTTACAGAAGCTGCAGGAGTAAAAATTTCCTTTTTTACCGGTCCTCATCCTGCCGGTAATGTCGGGGTTCATATCCATCACCTTGATCCTGTAAACAAAGGAGAAAAGGTCTGGTTAGTAAATCCCCAGGATGTGATTGCAATCGGCAGGCTTTTCCTTGAGGGAATCTACAAACCAGAAAGGATAGTTGCCGTTACCGGGTCGGAGGTTATCAGGCCCGGGTATTACAGAATGCTTTCAGGAGCCTCTGTCACCAATGTATTGAAAAATAATGTTCAGCCCGGAAACCTGAGATATATAAGCGGGAATGTACTTACAGGAACCAGGATACCGGCTGACGGCTTCCTGGGATACTATGACTCACATATCACTGTAATTCCTGAGGGTGATCATTATGAGTTTTTCGGTTGGGCATCCCCTGGTTTAAGGAAATATAGCTTCTCAAGGACTTTTCTTTCAAAGCTTTTCCCATCAAAGGACTACAGGCTTGATACAAACCTGCATGGAGGAGAACGCGCATTTGTGATGACAGGACAGTATGAGAAAGTTGTACCGATGGATATTTATCCCATGCAGTTATTCAAGGCAATAATTGCAGAGGATATTGACGCAATGGAAAACCTTGGTATCTATGAGGTTGCAGAAGAGGATTTTGCTCTGTGTGAATATATCTGTCCTTCAAAAATTGAGATACAGTCACTGGTGAGGAAAGGCCTCGACATTATGAAAAGGGAAATGAATTAGAATATTTTGATATAAATAATGAATTCCTTAAGAAAAAAATTAGACAAGTTGAAACCCCACTTTGAAGAAGGGGGCAGGTTCGCAAAGCTGCGGTCGGTATTTGAAGGTTTCGAATCATTTATGTTTGTACCCGACAAGGTAACTTTCAAAGGTTCTCACATACGCGACCATATTGATCTGAAGAGAACTATGACAGTGGTGATCATAGCTCTTCTCCCGGCGCTCCTCTTTGGTGCCTATAACACTGGGCTTCAGCACTTCAGATCAATCGGAACAGAAGCCGGAATTTTCCAGTCCTTCTGGTTTGGATTCCTGAAAATCCTTCCACTGATAGTTGTCAGTTACGGTGTTGGACTTGGTATCGAATTTATTGTTGCCCAGATAAGGGGTCATGAAATAAATGAAGGCTACCTGGTGACAGGCCTGCTTATCCCGCTCATAATGCCTGTGGATATTCCGTTATGGATGCTGGCCCTTTCGGTTGCCTTTGCGGTTATACTTGGCAAAGAGATATTTGGTGGTACAGGAATGAATATTTTCAACCCGGCACTGCTCTCCAGGGCATTCCTCTTTTTCAGCTATCCTGCCTGGATGACAGGAGATAAGGTCTGGACTGAAGGACTGACCCGGGGCAAGGATGTAATAGATGGGTTCTCGGGAGCAACACCTTTGGCACTCTGCGCCGCAGGAGAAACAGCCAAGCTTCCTTCATTTATGAATATGTTTATCGGCACAATCCCCGGATCAGCTGGTGAAACTTCAACACTGGCAATACTTATAGGTGCTCTTATCCTTATAATAACAGGTATCGGAAGCTGGAAGATCATTGTCTCTGTATTTGCCGGTGGACTTGGAATGGGGCTGCTGTTAAATGCTCTTTCGGCTAATACCTATATGGAGTTACCTTTTTATTATCATTTTGTGATGGGTGGCTTTGCTTTCGGAGCTGTATTCATGGCTACCGATCCGGTAACAGGTTCACAAACCGAAAAAGGAAAATGGATATATGGACTCCTGATTGGCGTTTTCTCAATCCTGTTCAGGGTGGTTAACCCGGCATATCCTGAAGGGGTTATGCTGGCTATTCTTTTTATGAATCTCTTTGCACCACTGATTGACTATTTTGTCATTCAGTCGAATATTAAAAGAAGACTTAAAAGAGCAAAAATCGCATTTAATAATCAGGTAAAATGAAGCAATTCTCGAACAGATACATCTTTATTTTCTCAACAGTGATGGTAGTGTCGGTAGCTACACTGCTTTCACTGGCAGCAACTTTGCTTCAGCCTGCACAGGAGAAAAACCTGGAAATAGAAAAGAAGAAAAGCATGCTTGAATCTATAAGGATTTCAGCTACACGGGAAAATACCGTCGAACTCTATTCTAAATACATCACCGGCAGCTTTGTTCTCAATTCAAAGGGAGAACTGGTTGAAGGTGTTGATGCTTTTACAATTGTCCTCAGGAACGAACAGAAGAAACCTCTTGAAGAACAGTCACTTCCAGTCTTCACTGCCAATGCCGGCGATGGAGAGAAAGTAATTATTTTACCTGTAGAAGGTAAAGGCCTCTGGGGTCCGATTTTCGGATATGTTTCCCTGAAATCGGATATGAGCACTATTTATGGTGTCAACTTCGACCATAAAGGGGAAACTCCAGGCCTGGGTGCCGAAATCAATACCTCAGGTTTCGAAGGTATGTTTCCAGGAAAAAGACTTTATGATAATGACAGTTTTATCTCGATCCAGGTTCATAAAGGTGGCGCTGACCCCAATGATATCCATGGAGTGGATGCAATTTCCGGTGGCACAATTACGAGCAAAGGACTCGAAAATATGCTGCACGATTGTCTCATAAAATATAATGATTATCTATTAAAAAACAGGATCTGAAGTATGAGCGGACAGGAAAGAGAGCCGATGTTCTCGGCAAAGAATTTCAAGATTTTAACAAATCCGATGGCGGATAATAACCCGATAACAGTCCAGGTTCTGGGTATTTGCTCGGCCCTCGCTGTTACAGTGAAGCTTAAACCCGCAATCGTCATGGCTCTGTCAGTAACGATTGTCACTGCATTCTCAAATCTCATCATTGCAGCCATGCGGAAAAATATCCCCGACAGGATCAGGATTATAGTTCAGCTTGTGGTTATCGCTACTATGGTCATCCTTGTTGACCAGTTGCTGAAAGCATACGTCTTTGACGTAAGCAAGCAGCTTTCGGTTTTTGTGGGTCTCATAATAACAAACTGTATCCTGATGGGAAGACTTGAGGCTTTTGCAATGGCAAATAAGCCTTGGCCTTCATTTATTGACGGACTAGGTAATGGGGCCGGATATGGCATGATACTCGTTATTGTTGCTTTTATCCGGGAACTGTTCGGCTCAGGAACCATTTACGGATTCCCTGTTATGGACAAGATCGGAGCCTTCAAGACCGGTTATGTAAATAACGGGATGATAATCCTTCCTCCAATGGCACTGATTCTTGTAGGACTTATTATCTGGGTTCACAGAAGCAGGAATAAAAACCTTATTGAGAAATAATTTTAGATTATTATGGAACACTATCTGAATATATTTGTCAAGTCGATCTTCATCGACAATATGATTTTTGCTTTCTTTCTTGGAATGTGTTCATTTCTTGCAGTTTCCAAGAATGTTAAAACAGCCATCGGGCTTGGGGTTGCGGTGATATTTGTCCTTTTTATAACCGTTCCGGTCAACTTTCTCATCGAAAAATATGTTCTCAGGAAAGGAGCACTGGTATGGCTCGGAGAGGGNTTTTCAGATGTCGACCTGAGCTTTCTGACTTTCATGGTGTTCATTGCTGTTATTGCTGCGATGACACAGCTTGTAGAGATGGTTGTTGAAAAGTTCAGCCCTTCTCTGTACAATTCCCTGGGAATTTTCCTTCCTCTTATTGCTGTGAACTGCGCAATTCTCGGTGCAGCCCTGTTCATGCAGGAAAGAGAATACGAAAATGTACTCGAGGCCACCGTATTCGGCGTAGGATCAGGAATAGGTTGGATGCTGGCAATTGTCGGACTTGCTGCAATAAGGGAAAAAATGCGATATAGTAATGTGCCTGCACCTCTGAAAGGATTAGGAATAACATTTATTCTTACTGGTCTTATGGCCATTGCATTCATGGGATTCATGGGAATTAAACTCTAACAGAAATTTTCTTGTCATGCTTTTAGGATTTTCGACTGTTATCACCACGCTGCTCAGCATTGTTGTATTTCTTATTATCATTCTTCTCCTGGTTGTTATGCTTTTATATGCTAGGGACAAACTGTCGCCAAAAGGAGATGTCACACTTAATATCAACGACCATGAACTGGTAGTTACTCCAGGATCAAATCTGCTGATGACTCTCTCCGGAAACGGCGTTTTTCTCCCTTCTGCCTGCGGTGGCGGCGGAACATGCGGTATGTGCCGGTGCCAGGTAATGGAAGGCGGAGGATCAATACTCCCGACCGAGACCGGATTTTTCACACGTAAAGAGCAGCACGAAAACTGGAGGCTGGGTTGCCAGGTGAAGGTCAGGGAACCGCTGAAGATTCACCTTCCGGAATCAGTCCTCGGAATAAAGAAATGGGAATGTGAAGTCGTTTCAAACAGGAATGTAGCAAGCTTCATCAAGGAATTCGTAGTAAGACTGCCTGAAGGAGAACATATGAATTTCGAACCAGGAGGCTATATCCAGATTGATGTGCCAAAATACCAGACCAGCTTCAAAGATTTTAATATAGATGACGAATATCGGCCCGAATGGGATAAATATAAAATGTGGGATCTGTCTGTAAAAAACACGGACGAGACATTCAGGGCATATTCTATGGCCAATTTTCCGGCTGAAAAGGATCTTATTAAACTGAATATCAGGATTGCAACTCCACCGTGGGACAATAAGAAAAAAGAATTTTTAAATGTTCCCCCAGGTTTGTGTTCATCATTTATCTTCTCAAGAAAACCCGGCGATAAGGTAATGATCTCAGGGCCTTATGGTGAATTCCACATTAAGGATACGAATTCAGAAATGATTTATATAGGTGGTGGTGCCGGAATGGCTCCTCTCAGATCTCATATCTTCCATCTCTTCAAAACACTGAAAACCGGCAGGAAAGTATCCTACTGGTATGGTGCCAGGTCCCTCAGAGAGGTTTTTTATGAAGATGAGTTCAGGGCTATCGAGAAACAATTTCCAAACTTCACCTTCAACCTTGCCCTTTCTGAACCTCTGCCCGAGGATAACTGGAAGGGTTATACCGGTTTTATTCACCAGGTACTGCTTGATAATTACCTGGTAAAGAGAGATGACCCCGAAGATATTGAATATTACTTCTGCGGACCTCCTGTCATGAATAACGCTGTAATTAAAATGCTTGACAACCTGGGTGTTCCTAAGGAGAATATATCTTTCGACGATTTTGGAATATAGCGGTTGTGCTCCACTGTTTTTCTCTTTATATATTTGTGTGACCCTGAAGGCTCTTGTTTTGCCTGAACCGTTACAGGGTAAAGGAATGTGCGCGAAGTCGCATACATAAGCATTTATACACAATGACAAAGCATTATCTCATCATTATCGGCATACTGCTCATTATAGCGGCCGCCTGCAGGCAAAACCCTGAATACTCGACCTTCGCAGGAACAGCACAGGGTACTACCTACAGCATAGTCTGTGAAAATAATGGGAATAGGGACCCTTCCGTTCTTAGGATGGAAGTGGAAAACCTGCTCCATGACTTCGATATGTCGCTGTCACTTTATAAAGACTCATCCGTATTGTGCAGGATTAACAGGAACGAAAATGTTGTGCCCGATAAATATTTTCTCGAGGTTTTCAGGTTGTCACGAGAGATCACTGACCTTACCGGCGGTGCATTTGATGTTACAGTAGGCCCATTGGTAAAAGCCTGGGGTTTCGGTCCCGATGGACATAAAAATGTATCTGCTTCAAAGATTGACAGCCTGCTTTCTCTTATCGGAATGCAAAAGGTGCGGCTTGTTGATAATCATATACTCAAGGATGATCCCCGTATAAGCCTTGATTTTAATGCTATAGCCCAGGGTTATTCTGTAGATGTCGTATCAGGTTATTTTGATGAAAAGGGAATAAAAAACTACCTGGTGGAAATTGGAGGAGAGGTCCGGGTCAAAGGTGATAAAGGGGGCGCGATGTGGAGGATAGGAATTGATAAACCTGTTGATGATAACATGACACCGGGAAGTGACCTGGAGGCTGTAATCAGGATCAGTGACAGGTCGCTGGCCACTTCAGGTAATTACAGGAAATTTTATTTGGAAAAAGGAATAAAATATTCCCATACGATTGATCCTAAAACCGGGTATCCTGCAAAAAACAGGTTGCTGAGTGCAACAATACTTGCCTCTGATTGTGCAACAGCAGACGGAATTGCTACAGCATGCATGGTAATGGGAAAAGAAAAATCAATAGAATTCCTCGATGCTCACCCGGAGTATGACGGTTTCCTGGTATACTCCGATGATAGTGGTAACTTCAGGACCTGGATGACTGAAAAACTCAAAGAATTTATTTCCGAAACGGAATGAGTATCAACAGGCCGAAGAGTAAATCCTCAATATCAGCGAGATAAACTTCGCGTATTAATCCTAAATAGAATCAGGTCTATTGTTTTGAAAGGTTAATACCGCAGCTTGAACAACCCTCAGGACTTCCGGGATTACAACCGATATCGGTATGCTGGGCACACTCTATTCCCCGCTTCTTCATCTCCTCATTCCTGCTTATATGTGTCTCGGGGAATTGTCCTTTTGGTTTGAGAAGTATCCTGATGCCCAGAAAGACAATTACAAGTGCCATTACTAATAAGCTTATGAGAAGGAGTTTTATCAGCATTTTACCTTAATTTTGTTGGCTTTCTAATTTTCAATTTTATCTGGGCTTTCCGGGAAATCATTCGCTCTGAAAATTCAAAGATACATAAGAATTAACCCGACTATTAAACAACTTGCCAGGTTATTTGTTTAATCTGTTGAAAAACAAAATATTCATTTCCGGTAAAATATGAACAATTCTGTTAAAGAGAAAATTGTAATTCTTAAGAAGGAAGAAATCCTTGCAGATTTCCGTCTTGCCCACCTTAGCCGCAACCTTAGTATTATTGGCCGTCGTGAAGTACTATCAGGAAGGGCAAAATTTGGAATTTTTGGTGACGGAAAAGAAATAATTCAACTCGCACTGGCGAAACAATTCAGAGAAGGTGATTGGAGATCAGGTTATTACAGGGATCAAACCTGGATGATGGCTATGGGTCTTTACGATTCACTACAGTTTTTCCACCAGCTCTATGGAAATACTGACAGGGAAATAAACCCCGGAAGCGGCGGCAGGGTTTTTAATAATCATTTCTCAACACCCAATATAAATAAGGACGGCTCGTGGCTAGATCTTACCCGTCAGAAAAACTCCTCTTCGGATATTTCACCCACAGCAGGTCAGATGCCAAGGTTGCTGGGATTGGCCTATGCCTCCAAGTTATTCAGGCAAAATACTGATCTTCATAAGTTTACTACATTATCAGTAAAAGGAAATGAAGTCGCATTCGGATCAATCGGCGATGCCAGCACATCTGAGGGCCATTTCTGGGAAACGATAAATGCAGCTGGTGTTCTCCAGGTGCCTATGGCTATTTCCGTATATGATGACGGATATGGCATATCGGTACCAAAGAAGTACCAGACTACCAAGGGGAGCATATCTGAAATACTTAAAGGTTTTGAGAGTGAGCCTGGTAAACCTGGCTTCAGGATCTTAAAAGGAAAAGGCTGGGACTACCCGGGCCTTGTCAGGCTTTATGAAGAGGGTATTGAAATATGCAGGAGAGACCATGTGCCTGTTCTGTTTCATATTGAGGAAGTTACTCAACCATTGGGACACTCCACCTCCGGCTCTCATGAAAGATATAAATCAGAGGAAAGGCTTAAATGGGAATCTGAATATGATCCTATCAGCAAAATGAGAGAATGGATACTTAGCCAGCATCTGGCTACAGCAGAAGAACTCGATACTATTGCTGCAGAAGCCGATGAAGAAGCCAGGCAGTCAAGGAAAAAAGGCTGGGAAATGTTTCAGAACCCGATAAAAGTAGAACGCGATGCTCTTGCAAAGATTATAAACGACCGTAAGTGCCGGTGTGCTGAAGAATCAAAAGAAGCAGCTGTCGATAACATCACAGATGATCTTTTAAAAGTTGCCTCTCCGATCCGCAAGGATAATTTCATCGCTGCCCGCAAGATCCTGAGAAATGTATGCAAATCGTGCGAGAAATCTGAAAATCTCAAAGAAGAGCTTCAGGGATGGCTTAAACGTAACTATGACGATGCCTCTTTCAGCTATGATGCATTTTTATACAATGAAACCGCCACATCGGTCCTTAATGTAAAACCTGTACCCCCTGTCTATTCACCTGGTTCCCCTGAAGTCCCTGGCAGGCAGATATTACGCGACAACTATGAGAAACTCTTTACCAGATATCCCTTGCTTGTAACTTTTGGTGAGGATACCGGTAATATAGGAGGAGTAAATCAATCACTTGAAGGACTGCAGAAAAAATTTGGTGAGCTTCGTATTACCGATACCGGGATAAGGGAAGCCACAATTCTCGGACAAGGTATTGGCCTGGCTCTGAGGGGAATGAGACCTATAGCGGAGATTCAGTATCTAGATTACCTGATGTATGCCCTGCAGCTTTTAAGCGATGACCTGGCCACAACTCATTACAGGACTGCCGGGAGAATGGTTGCTCCCCTGATTATTTCAACACGCGGGCACCGGCTTGAAGGAATATGGCATTCAGGTTCGCCTATGAGCATGCTTATTAACTCAGTGCGAGGTGTTTACATCTGCTCGCCCCGTGACATGACAAGGGCTGCCGGCTTCTATAACACCCTGCTTGAAGGAAATGATCCTGCAGTTGTAATTGAACCTTTGAATGGATACAGGTTGAAGGAAAAAATGCCCGATAACCTCGGTGAATTTAAAATCCCCCTCGGTGTACCAGAGATCATAAGTTCAGGCATTGATATTACCCTGGTAACCTATGGCTCAACTGTCAGGATCGCCGCTGAAGCTGTAAAACAGCTTGCTATGCATGATATTTCTGTTGAGCTTATTGATGTTCAGACCCTCGTTCCTTTCGACAGGAATGGCATAATCCTTGAATCGCTGAAAAAGACAAACCGGATACTGTTTCTTGACGAAGATGTCCCGGGAGGAACAACAGCCTATATGATGCAGGAAGTTCTCGAAAAACAAGGTGGTTGGCAATATCTTGATTCTCAGCCTAAAACACTGACGGGTAAGGAACACCGGCCTGCATATACAACCGATGGAGATTACTTCTCCAAGCCAAGCGCAGAAGACATATTTGATGCTATCTACGGAATGATGAAAGAATCTGTCCCGGGTAGATTCTGATCACTCTCCGGGGAAATCATCCGGGTATGAGGGCTTCAGGATTTCTCAGGATTAATAACTTTCAGTAGCTCAGTGGCTGCTTCTTTGGGTCCTGTGGATTCAAAACCTGGAATGCCAAGCCTGGTTCTCATCTGGCCTACAAATACATTCGATCTGAAGAATGCTTCAAAGTATTCTGCAGCAATCTTCTCATGAAGATCCCTGTATTCAGGGGGTCCGAAGATGTTTGCGAAATATGAATTTACAAGTCCGCTTGTCGTAGTTGTGCCTTTGCTCATCACCTTTCCGCTTCGGAACACATCCAGAGCGCTGTCTGCAGTACTGAATCTTTCAATAACAGGGTGTTGCTCATCAATTTCCTCGTAGTTGTTGGCATAGAGGATATAATCTATCCTATGACCTTTTGCGACAGTATTAAATGTTGTAACAGGCATAACTATACGTGCATTAACCTGGCTGGGATTCATTATTATGGAGCGGTCCAGGTGTCCATAAGCATAGCCGGTCTGAAGATCATCGAGCCTCAGGAAAGCACCTATCTCTGTACCATAACCCACTGGAAAACCCTGGGGGTCAATCTCGACTGAACCCATATCATCAGCTATGATGGTGAGTTCCCTGATATATTTTTCACCAAGAACACGGAAAGCTTCAAGTGTTTCCGACTTTCCGGCGCCGGTATCTCCCATAAGCAGTATCGTTGCTTCCTTATCGCCCTGAAGTAGAATCCTTACCATTGCCCCATGGAAAGGCAGGTTACCCCTCTTCATCATTATTGAGTTATGGAGGGTGAGGATCATCTTTTTCAGGTATCCGAAATACCCGAATTCCGGACGACCCGGAACTGCACCGACAAAAATCCCTGATTCGTTGTCTTCGTGAAAAACAGTAGGGAAGCTGGAGAGACCGTCCAGGGCATTTCCCTGGACACCATAAAAGAAAATGGCGTCAGGGGTTCTCTCAAGCTCGCCGTCTTCAGCTATCTGAAAAAGGTTACAGAGAGCAAATCCCAGCTCAAAAAAATCCTGGTGAAAGTAGATCATTATTAGTAATTTCCCCACTTTAGCCGGGTAGCAAATCCACTCGTCGCTGCAGGGATCCACCATGTCTATCGGATTCTGATTAATTTTCTTGAATTCGCCGGTTCTTTTATTCATAGGCTGCTGGATAACCAGCGGCGGGTAGATAAGCATCTGCCTTATTATCTGGACACAATTTAGCTTTTTGTACCGGTCAGAGGGATAGCTGATCTCCTTGGGTAGCGAAATTACTGCCATCTCAGCCCCGGCGGGAACCTGGCGGTAAACAGAAGGATGACTTCCGGTTATGTTTTCCTGAATCTGCCTGTATACACTTCGGATCAGGTGGGTAAGATGTTCTATTGTTTCGTTGAAGGTACGGTATGGCCTTTTATCAAGACGGTCGCCTTCTGAGTCGTTGATGATGAACCTGTCGAAATGCCTCCAGTAATCATAGAGATATTCCACGAAACTGTTAAGCAGTTGAATGTCTCCAAGAAAACCAGTGGATTTTTCAGATATATGGGGAACAACATTACCCTCATATTTGACAAGGAGAGAGAGAGTCTTCACCAGGTCATCAACTGAGGTCTCAGTTGCGATACCTCCCTCAAAAATATTCATAAGAGGGGAATTCTTCTTGCTAAGATGATTAATACAGTGATCCAGTACGGTCCTGAACTTAGCGCTCGAGAGCAGTTCTTCAGCTGTCTCGCACATTCTTTCACGGTTGTTGAGTACAACCTTATTACCTACAATTCTGAGGGTGCTTTTTTGCATTGGCCTGTTAACAATACGGCCCAAAAATATGATAATAATCAATTGAATTCATTATTCTCCTTTATTATTTATTGAATATTTTTCAATACTCATATTATCTGTAAACGGGAACAACAATTTTATAATTCATATTGTTAAAATATGTAAATTGGCACAATATGAAAAACGTCGATTCCGAGCTCGATTTTTTTACTATTTCCCCTGAGGATAAGATACCGGAAAAGGGCAAAATACTTATTTCAGAGCCTTTTCTTCCGGATACTTTCTTCAACAGGACCATCGTTTACCTTGCGGATCATACCAGTGACGGGTCGGTTGGTTTTATCCTTAATAAAAAGCTTGAGATAAAGGTATGTGATGCAATCTCGGGTTTCGATAAATGGGAAGAATACCTGAGCATGGGGGGGCCTGTAGCTCCTGATACACTTCATTACCTTCATAATATGGGCGACCAGATACCCAAGAGTGTATGGGTAAATGAGAATATTTTCTGGGGCGGGGATATCGATTACATCCGCGACCTGATCGATAACGGGAAGATTTCTAAGTCGCATATCAGGTTTTTCCTTGGATATTCAGGATGGTCAGCAGGGCAGCTCGAACGTGAACTTAAGGAAAACTCCTGGGTAATTGCAAAAATAAAAACAGATATAGTCCTGAATAATAAGTTAGATGATACCTGGAAAAGAGTCCTAAGGGGCTTTAAAAACAAATACAGAATGTGGGCTGATTTCCCGGAATCTCCGGATATGAACTGATATTCATAATGTCACCGCTATAGTGTCATTCCCGGAAAATTTAAAGATGTAATATCTTAAATACCAATTCTTTGAGCAGGTCTCCCGGTTCGCTGCTCACATTCCCGAATCCTTTGGATTTCATATCATAAGTACGAAGCAGGCTGATTATCTGGATTGTCTTTGTTGCATTATACTTTTCAGCCGAGACTTCATAATCCTTCACAAAAAATGGATTTATTTTCAATACTGCCGCAGCGTTGTTCCTTGATTTATCTGCCAGGTAATGATATGTGAGAAGTTTGGTGAAAAAACTGAAAAGTGACGCTATGGTAAGAGGCATTGGATTGTCCTTTGGATTATTGGCAAAGTGGTGCACAATCATATTTGCCTTTAGAATATTCTTCTCACCTATAGCTTTCTGAAGCTCAAAATTATTGTAATCCTTGCTGATGCCTATGTTCTTCTCAATAAGAGATGAAGTAATAACAGGCTTTGTGGCAGGCAGGGTAATAATAAGTTTGTCCAGCTCATTAACGATTTTATGAAGGTCGGTCCCAAGGAACTCTGTAAGCATTGCACTTGCACTGGGATCTGTTTTTATACCCCTGGCTGAAAGATACTTCTCTATCCACGCAGGCACCTGGTAATCGCGGAGCCGGGATGATTCAAAATATAAGCCCTGGCTGTCGAGTGTTTTAAATAGTTTTGTCCTCTTATCAAGGACCTTGTATTTGTAGTTGATGACCAGGATCGTTGATAAAAGCGGTTTTTCAACATAAACGATCAGATCCTCAATCTTCTTAAGAGTTTGCGCTTCCCTGATAATAACCACCTGGTGTGTCGACATCATAGGGAACCTTCGGGAAGTTTCAATTATAGATGTAACCGAAGTGTCTTCTCCGTAATATATCGCTTGGTTGAATGATTTTTCTGCCTCTTCAAGAACGTGTTCCTCAATATATTCTGTGATGAGATCAATATAATAGGGTTCCTCGCCGGCAAGAAAGTACACTGGTTTAAAGATCCTTTTTTTAAGATCTGAAATAATTTCTTCGAAAGTGACTGCCATTCTAAAACCTGAGGTGTTTTACATAGATACCGTTTTCTTTAATTTCTCTCAGTGAGTCAATACCTATTTTGAGATGTGTTTCAACATATTTGCCGGTTACTTTTTTATCGCTTGCCGTTGTTTTAATACCGGTTGAAATCATAGGCTGGTCGGTAACGAGCAGCAACGCACCAGTAGGAATCTCATTTGCAAATCCTACAGTGAAGATCGTGGCAGTCTCCATGTCTATCGCCATGGCACGGGTCTTTACCAGATATTTCTTAAACCTGTCGTCATATTCCCAGACTCTCCGGTTAGTAGTATAAACCGTACCTGTCCAGTATTCGAGATTATACCTTGTAATTGTCGCTGACACAGCTATCTGAAGCTTAAATGCCGGCAGCGCTGGAACTTCATTTGGAAGATAATCATTGGAAGTACCATCACTTCGAATTGCAGCGATCGGAATGATAAGATCTCCAACCCTGTTTTTCTTCTTTAAACCACCACACTTACCCAGAAAAAGAACTGCATTAGGAGAGACAGCACTTAAGAGATCCATTACCGTGGCTGCATTCGGACTTCCCATACCGAAGTTTATTATTGTAATACCGTCCGACGTTGCACTCTGCATATTTTTATCCTTGCCCTCGATGGGAACATTGTTCCACTCCGAAAATAGCTCCACATAATGCATGAAGTTTGTAAGCAGGAAATACTTCCCGAATGAGCTGATCTCTTTTCCTGTATAACGTGGCAGCCAGTTATTTACTATCTCTTCTTTAGTCTTCATAAGCATTTTTTTCTCAATTAATATCGTTCCTTCCAGTCTCCATTTACAATCAACAGCACAATTCATTTATTGTTAACAGGTAAACCACTTTTTGAAGGGATTATAGTCAAAGGCATATTTATATTAATTCTGAATATATTTGCTTTCAAAAGTACAAAACAAAGTTGAAACAGTTAAATCTGCCTGAATATTCATTCCGGGTTAGCGGTAAGGAAGGCGAAGAAATGATCCTGGATCACATCAGGAAAAAATATGTAAAACTCACTCCGGAAGAATGGGTCAGGCAGAACTTTGTAATGTACCTGATAAATGAAGGCAAATATCCGGCCGGGCTAATTGCCGTGGAAGTAATGTCAAAATTCAATAATCTGAAGAAACGTGTTGATATATTGGTACATGACAGAAGCGGCAAACCTGTGATGATCGTAGAATGCAAATCGCCCGATGTTAAAATCAATGATAAAGTCTTTGATCAGATAGTATGTTATAACATGGGTTTCAGGGTTCCATATATCATTGTTACCAATGGAATGGACCATTTCGCCTGCAGGATTGATTTCGAAACAAATAAATATGAATTCTTACTGGTGATACCGCTTTATGAGGACCTGTAATCCTGACAACAATGATTAAAGTTACTTGCGCTATAACCAGGAATGATGAAAACAAAGTGCTCGTCGTTCAGCATGGTGAAAAATCCAGTCATCCCTTTAAATGGGAATTTCCTGGTGGAAAAATCAAGGAAGGGGAGTCGGAGGAGGAATGCATTATCCGTGAAATAAATGAAGAACTTTCAATAGATATTATCATATACAGGAGGATGGATCCCGTTGAGTACAGTTATGGTAACAAGCATATACTTCTCATCCCTTTTATGTGTGACACTCTTGATGAACTTCCTGTTCTTAATGAACATATAGCCTTCAAATGGGCAGAACCCGGATATCTCAGGAATATCGATCTCCTGGAGGCAGACGTAATTGTAGCTGAGAACTACCTGAGAGATATTGACTACAGTGAACCGGGTCCGGAAAAGAATACCGTTGTCACCACGGATTCTGAAAATGATGACCCTGAGTTCATTGCCATGTTGAACAGTACAATGGGAGCTAAAGAGGTGGAATGGATCGCTGCATCTGCAATCGAAAATCCGCTGATCTTTAAAAAGCTTTTTGATTATTCAATTTCCGGAGATAAGAAGCTTTCATTTCATTCCTCATGGGCGCTCACAAAAATTTCAGATAAGAACCCGGGGCTCCTTGAAGCTTATATTCCATATATTATAGAATCGCTTGATAAGCTGGAGAACGAAAGTACTCTGCGGTCATTCTTCAGAATTCTTTCCCTTTCCGACATTGGAAAGATAGACCAGAGATACCATGGTATTCTCGCAGAAAGTTGTTTTTCTGCTTTAAGATCGGGTTTCAGTGCTATTGCTGTAAAAGCTTATTCAATGGAGATTATTTATAAGCTGGCACTGATTTACCCTGAGCTGGCACATGAGCTGGCAGCATCAATAAATATGCTTCATGGCGAAGGACCCGCTGGAGTTATTGCCAGGGGAAGAATGATCCTTAAACGCCTCTCACAGGTATCAGGAGACTGATCATTCTCCCAGGTATACAACTTTTATGGCAGTATTAATTACTGAGCCTGTAAGCTTTATGAAGTATAAACCTTCCTTAACCTTGCCATCCGGCGAATCTCCATGCCAGTCCAGGTAGTATGATCCGGGATCAAAAGACCTGTCGGCGATAGTCTTAATCATCCTGCCCTGCAGATCATAAACCTGAACCCTGTATTTTCCGGCTGCATCTATTTTAAAATATATGGTAGTAAAATCCCTGAATGGACTTGGGTAGCACCTGAGATCCATATCTGGTTTAGGATTGTCAGACAGATCGTCGATTGCAGTGAGAATGTTTTTTTCTCCGGGTGAACCTCCGTCATATTTCGACCTCCAGTTTTTTCCAAGATTATTGTCTTTGAACGGATCTGTCAGTTCGATTGAAGCTCCTGTCCCGTTCGCATCAGTTGGCCATGGTGAATTCGGGGTATAGCTTACGTAATCAATAAGGTTATTCTGGTCGTCATAAAGATTGATGTCATCACCTGTGCTGCTCAATCCGAAATCCAGGTCGCCGGTGATATTCTTCATTCCAGGGTAAAAATTCCTGAATGCCTTTGTGTTATGGCAGATTACCACAATACTCCCGGGAACGAGTATCACATCATCAGGGATTATGAATCCTGATTCCGGCCCTGCATCACTTATTCTCCATCCTTTGAGATTTACAGTAGATTTTCCGGCATTATAGAGTTCGACCCAGTCTTCAGTGTTTCTGTCAGGCGATGAATTATAATTGATTTCGTTGATAACAATATTATTATCACCAGGTTCAGATAACGAGAATAGCGCCCTGAATCTACCGCCGGCTTCCATATTATAGTACAATGTCCGCGGGAAGGATGTAAATCCTCCCGATTCCCATCCGGTGAATTTGTATCCCGGAGCCGGAATAGCAGTAAGTTTTATCGGGACTCCCTTGAAATAAACCCCTGTAAAAGGATATTTGGATGGAATGACACTATTTACCTGAACCCTGCCTGCGCCGGGAATACTCACTTCAACTCTGATATTATAAGTCTGGGTAAGCTCCATCATGGTTTTAAGATGCTCCCTTGCGAAAGACGGCCTGTTTGTGGCAAAGCTCTTGATATTTGAATAATTCGTCTGCCAGTATGAATAATTCAGTCCCCAACGCGAAATATGTTCAGTGATCTCAGGGATATAAAGCTGTTTAATTGAATCAACGACAGCATTTACCCTCTCTGCTGTAAAATTAGTGTTGATCCTGTCAGCATACTGGTTAATAAACTCATTTTTAAACCCAGGATTTGAAATCATCCTCCTGAGAAGTAAGGTCGACCATGGAGGATTAGGCCATCCCGGGCCATCTGTTGCAAGAGCAAACTCAAGAGTATTAAAGGTATAGGCAGATGCATCCCAGATAGAAAATCCAAAATCAGTATCGAAGAATATCCATCTCCACTTGCTCCCCGGGTCAGTCGTGTTCCAAAACTTTATATTATTCCCGGGCCAGTCTCTGTTATCAATATATATTTCTGTAAGCTGATACTGGATAAAATTATTGACGTCTATCTGGTTTGCGACAATCTGGTAACTGTTGTCACTTTCAAGGGTGTTGACATTGAGATATTCTACCAGCTCAAGGTATGGCATGTTATCTCCGTCAACGATACCCCCCAGGTTCTCAAGAAGATTTACTTTCTCAGGATCAACAAAATGATTCTCAGCAACATAATTCTGGCTTATTTTTTCCCTGATGTTCAGGATGCCCCAGTATTCACCATTAATGTATATAATGGCAGGCTGGAAAGCCAACCTGTCGACATCCATATCCCTGACAAGGGTCGATGTGAGGCCGTCCCTGATTATTGCCCTGTCCCAGTCATTTCCTCCGTTTCTGAGGATTATTGATTCAAATTCATCAATAGGCTTGTCTTTAAAGAACTTGTACTTGAATGATCCTTTACCATACTCGCGCCGTGCATACAAAGCCATTGATTTCTGTGCATTGGCCCGTGAATAGTTCCCATAGATTTTTACACCTATATCCTGGTCAATCTGTTTGATCCCGTTTGCATCATACAATTCCATATGGGCTTTTCTTTCCCAGTCCTGCCAGAAATTAGCTCCGAAGTATGGATAACTATCCGAGGCATTCGGCCCCAGTACATATATTCCGTAGTTATTATCCCACAGATTATATGGATCGGTTGTCAGGCATACCACGGGAAGCGTATGGTCTTTCTTGATATAAGTCCTGGTTGAAACAACACCTGGAAGCTTGTTAATATTCAGTGATATCGCTCTTACAACACAATCATTGGAGATCTGAAGAGGGATTGAGTATACCAGGCCGTCACGTGATGGCTCAGAGCCATCAAGAGTGTAGAATATAGTATCTGCAGGATCTGGCGATGACAGAACCAGCTGGAATGTTGCCGGGAAATATCCGCCTTCTGCTGAAAATTTCACAGTGTCACCAACAGGGAGGGAGGTATAGGATTGATATATATTACTGCTGCCTGGTGTAGGCGTATGGAAATAAAATAACGGACCAGTACCATCAGGCTTATGTCCGAATGTGGCATCAGCAACAAGTCCGACAGAAGGAACAGAATCTATTACAGATGAATCAGCATTTGAAAAAAACAATGTCTCTCCCTCAGCAGCAATTTTAAAATTAGTATGCAATTTTTTTCCTGATAGCTGAATGTAGCCGGGCACATCATCCGGAGAACTATCCCCGTTATAGCTGATTGTCACCATCGGTATCAGGCTGAAATCTGTCGAAGTTGTACCAGTATTATGACCTTCAATGGCAATAATATTTATTCCCGGGGTAAGAACTGAAGAAGGATTGGTGACAAAATAGTTTTCAGGATAGCCGCCGCTGAACATCAGCGCTTCCCTTCCTAATGCAGCCTGGTTATATGTAACTGTGGAACCTGAAGTTCCTAAATTGCTCCTGGCAATTTCATGACCATTGATATATGCAACAAATCCGTCGTCGTAATCTATACTAAGGATAAGTTCAGAGATATCTGCAGGGTCACTTATTGTAAATTCTTTACGGATATATACCGTCATTACGGATGGGAGTACAGTCGAATCATCATCATCTCCATAACCAAATCCTGATAAACCGGAATTCCATGTGGCATCATTGAAGCCGTTATTTTTCCATCCATTTCCTATTTCGGAGGACGGGACGAAATATTTCCAGCTATCACCTCTTCTTATTACAGTCTGATAGCTTACGGGTATTTCTGTTCTGTCCTTGCCTGATGCAAAAACCAGGAGATACGAATGTGGTCCAAGATCAATTGTTGGCAGTGTCCATTTGTTTAGCCTTTTCTGGTTGTCGGAGAGGTAATACCCTCCAATATTTACTGCCGATGAAGAAGGATTGTATAATTCCAGCCAGTCGCTGTGGTCCCCGTCTTCATCAGTTATCCCGCTATAGTTTGAAGCTGAAAATTCATTTATAACCACCTGAGAATAAAGTGGTAATGGAACAAACAGCAGAAGAACATATAATAACAGACGATTCATATCCTCAAATGATCATTTTTTCAGTTCAGACTTATTATCCAGTCCCCCATTAGCTTCAGTACTTCGGGAGAAAAAGTCTCTTCTATCTCCCCATATTCTGCCGGCAATCCTGTACTGCAATGCTGAAAGAGATGATTGAGTCCGGGCAGTGCAATTGTCTTTACATCCTGGTTTTTTCCTGATCTCAAAGCTTTTTCGATCGCTGCAAGGTTGACCTTTGCAGCAACCTGCAGGTCCTTTTCTCCATTTAATGCGAGAACCGGGACCCTTATCTTTTTCCAGTAAACTGAAGGTTCCGTTATCAGAAAATATCTTATCCAGGTGTATGAAGCAGGATTCAGGCTGTTATTCATCTGTTTGACAGCTTTATCTATATCTTCCTGAGACTTCTTCTCCTTTACCAGGATTTTAGTATATACTTCAGTTACCTTTTGTGCAGCAGCCTTGTTATCATTTTCTTTTTTAAGGACCTCAAAGATCTTCTTGTTAACAGCAATGCTTTTCAGAATTTCTTTCTGATTTCCTCCTGCAGCAGTATTAATATCAAGGTTCTGTGTATTGATGATCTCTTCGCCGTTGACTCCGGGGCCTGCCAGCGAAATAATAAATGCTATATTTTTATTCCTTGAAGCCACAATAGGGGCGATCAGTCCTCCTTCACTATGACCAACTAAGCCAATTCTGTCATGCTTAATTTCTTTCCTGGCAGACAGGTACAGGAATGCAGCTTCGGCATCTGTAGAGAAATCTGCTGATGTGGCATTTACGGGTGTTCCTTTTGATTGACCTACTCCGCGATCGTCATACCTTAGCACTGCGATTCCGTTTCTTGACAGGTAATCAGCAATTACCCAAAACGGTTTATGACCCATTATCTCCTCATTCCTGTTCTGTGATCCGGATCCGGTAATAAGGATTACGGCAGGGAAGGGGCCCTCACCGCCTGGAATAGTTAATGTGCCTCCCAGGTCAATTCCTGCAGCCTCATTCCTGAATATTATGTCTTCTGAACGGTACGAAAATGGCGGCTTGGGCTCCTGGGGCCTGTTCAAAGAGAATGCTTTCTTAAGTTTTGCCAGAGTAAGCGGAGTACCGGCACCTCTTTGTGTCCAGATACCATCGATAATCGTATCGTTCTTCATTAGACCTTTATACTCTCCAAGTAGCAGAGGAGCCTTAATGTTTATTTCCTTACCCTTGAGGAGCACCGGTCCTATTTTAATATTTTTAACTCCCTGGTCGGGACTGTCGAGAGTGGCTGTAAGTGAATCTTTTCCAGCCAGGGTTAAATTAAAGATGATCCTTAGTGTTGCCCCGCCAGCAGGTATCTTTCCAAGCCATGACCCAGAAAAGACTTTATAATCTGTGAGTTCCTGCGACATAAGATTTTGTGAAATCAGGACTATTGAGAGTATGACAGCGATATACCTTATCCTTTTCATGTTTTTAAAATGAAGCTCAAAAATATAGGATTTATGGTAACATTTAAGATATTATCGATTTAATTTGACGAACTGACGGGTAACTTCCATGATCGTCAGCATCTGGTACCGGATTATGCTGTTTCTGAATTAAATTGAGGGATACAAGGCATGAAAACCGGGAAGGATTTCTCAACATCTTTGTTAACTTTGCGTCCCAGTAATTAAATTATTATGAGAATTGTAGATACCAGGGGTCAGCAATGTCCGGCCCCATTGATTGCGACCAGGAAAGCTCTGAAAGATTGTCAGACAGGGGAGTCATTTACGGTCCTGACCGACAGCAAAACTTCCTTCGAAAACGTATCAAGATACCTGAAAGATAACAATATACTGTTTAATGCTGATGAGAAGAATGGGACCTGGACAATCACTGTAACCAGGGGAGGAGAACCAATGCCGGCCGTTGAGGCTGAAAAATACTGCACAACCGGGATACCTCACTTAAACAAGGGAGATTTTGTTATTGCTTTCTCTTCCGATAAGATGGGTGATGGTGATGATGAACTCGGACGTCTATTAGTAATTAATTTTGTCAAGGCTGTAAAAGATCTCGATGTACTGCCCTCAAAAATAGTCTTTTACAACAGCGGGGTTAAGCTTGGAACAGAGGACTCTCCTGTATGTGATCATCTGAAAGAGATCGGGAGCATGGGTGTCAGCTTGTACTTTTGTGCAACATGTGTGAACTTTTATTCTCTTCAGGAGAAGGTTAAGTTAGGTACACTCAGCAATATGTTCGAGATAGCACAGGCACTTGCCTCTGCAGGAAATGTAATTAAACCCTGATCAATACCATGAAAGCCGATCTTCTCAGTATGGTTGAAAATGGTGGTTGTTCAGCCAAAATATCGCCACAGCAGCTGGAAGAGATCCTGAAATTCCTTCCTCTGCCCCACGATCCCAATATTCTTGTAGATATTGATACTCACGATGATGCAGGAGTCTATAAGGTGAATGACGAGCTGGCGCTTGTTCTTACAACCGATTTTTTCCCGCCTGTTTGCAGCGATCCTTATGAATTTGGCCAGATAGCTGCTGCAAATTCAATAAGCGATATTTACGCCATGGGAGGCTTGCCAGTTATTGCACTGAATATTATGATGTTTCCTGCCGGTAAACTTCCAATGGATGCTTATGCCGAAATACTTAAGGGAGGCTTTGATAAGGCTTCTGAAGCAGGGGTCAGGATCATCGGAGGACATACCATTGATGACTATCCGCCGAAGTACGGTCTTGCTGTGGTAGGATACATTCACCCGGAGAAAATCACCACAAATGCAGGGGCAAGACCGGGTGATTCATTGATCCTTACGAAACCACTGGGGACCGGGGTCATACTTGCAGGACTGAAGCTGGGCCTTTCAAAAAAGGAAGATGTTGCTGAAGCATCCGCCCAGATGAAACTTCTTAACAGATCAGGCGCTGAAGTAATGAATAAATTTGGTGTCAGGGGAGCAACAGATATTACAGGGTTTGGATTGGCAGGACATGCTTTGAAAATGGCAAAGGCTAGCGGTGTAACAATCACTCTCAATATGAGCTCTGTCCCACTTATCGGAGATACCTATACGCTGATCGATGAGGGATGTATTCCCGGAGCTGCCTTCAGAAACCTGGCATATGCCGAAAAAGACACAATGTTTCAGCAGGATCTTGATTACAATCTTAAAATGGCTGCATTTGATGCCCAGACATCAGGTGGACTTCTTATATCTGTTCAGAAAAATTCAGCAGAAGATCTTCTCTCTGACCTTCATGCTAAAGGACTTACATCTTCATCAATTATCGGATCGGTTACCGAAAGAGGTGAAAAAATGATGTACCTTTATAGTTAAGCCGAAAGATACAGATCTGAACTAATTTATTTCCAATGAAAGCTAACAGGTTAATATCGCTGTTGCTTACCCTATACTTGTTTACACAAGCTTCGGGTCAGGCGCTGAAATCCCTGGAAAGATTTTCTGTCTCGGAAATATCAAACGACCAGAATTGCATTGACAACCCTGTTACAATAAAGGTAATCTACGATAACTACGTTCTAGTAGATGGCATGAAAGAAGACTGGGGTTATTCGATCTGCATTGACGGGTTGGAAAAACAAATATTGTTCGATACCGGCACAAAACCGGAAATCTTTGAGTCCAATTTCCGGAAAATGTCAATCGATGCTGATAAAATTGATTATCTCGTCCTTTCACATGAGCATGGAGACCATACCGGGGGAATACCTGCCTTCGTAAAGATGAAGAAAGATATTCCTGTAATTATTCCGCAGTCATTTTCAGAAAAGTTTAAAATAAGGATGTCAGGTTTAGGGCTGACTCCTTTACTGGTCAGTGGACCTGCGAAGATTTGTAAGGGACTTTATACATCCGGAGAATTTGATTACCAGATACCTGAGCAGGCGCTCATCCTTAATACAAAGATGGGTCTGGTAGTAATTACAGGCTGTTCACATCCGGGAATTGTTGAAATGCTTACAAAGATCAAATCCGACTTCGGCAAAAATATCTATATGGTTTTCGGTGGATTTCACCTGCTGGCTAAATCGGACAAGGAAATGGAAAATATTATTTCTGAAATGAAAGCATTAGGAGTAGTCAGATGCGGAGCAACACATTGTACAGGTGATAAACAAATTAAGATGATCCGTGAAGCTTTTAAGGAAAACTACTTCGGGCTGGGCGCAGGAAATACTATTGTCATTCAATAGCTAAATGCTTATTATACAGCAGTATAAGGCTTTTCCCAAATTGTAACATTAATGTAACCACCTATTCTGCTTATTTAAGCGAAACCAGTGTAATTTTGTACCCTGAATACATGTGTTATTTCGATTAATGGCTTTATTATTAACATTATAGGATGCATTGTTATCAAACTCAATCACAATAGCTAATGACATTTCTGGTAGTAATTATAGTACTCGTTCTTATCTTTGATTTTATAAACGGTTTTCACGATTCGGCAAATTCAATAGCCACTATTGTTTCAACCAAGGTACTATCTCCTTTCAATGCAGTATTGCTGGCGGCAGTATTCAATTTCATTGCCTTCATGTTTTTCGAACCAAAGGTGGCACACACTATCGGAAAGAATGTGATAGATCCTAAATTTGTCACCCTTACAGTTATTGCAGCAGCCCTTGTTGCAGCGATAACCTGGAATCTTATTACCTGGTGGTGGGGACTGCCTTCCAGCTCATCGCATACACTTGTCGGAGGTCTCGTAGGTGCCGGGCTTGCCAGTGCCGGTTTTGAATCAATACATGTGGGGGGTGTCCTTATGATTGCCGCCTTCATCTTTATTGCGCCCCTTCTTGGAATGGTTATTTCTTATATTCTGTCCATAATAGTAATAAACATCGTTAAGAAGCAGACCCCCTCAGGGGTTGATAAACATTTCAGGAGGCTTCAGCTGCTTTCGGCTGCTGCATTCAGCCTTGGCCATGGCGGTAATGATGCACAGAAGTCAATGGGTATCATCTGGGTAGCCCTAATATCTTTGGGGAAGGCATCAGTCGATGACAAGACACTCCCCCTGTGGATAATTTTATCATGCCAGGCTGCTATTGCTCTTGGAACCTTGTTCGGTGGCTGGAGAATAGTAAAGACCATGGGACAGAGAATTACAAAGCTGAAACCCTTCGAAGGATTCATTGCAGAAACTGCAGGCGCCATTACTCTGTTTGGAGCAACTCATTTTGGGATACCGGTTAGCACAACTCATACTATCACCGGATCAATCATGGGCGTAGGAGCGATCAAAGGTGTCTCAGCAGTCAAATGGGGCGTTACCCGTAATATATTCATCGCATGGATAGTTACTATACCCATCTCAGCAATAATCGGTGCATTGACCTTCTTCGTCCTTAACCTTATTTTCTGATTTGTAAGCCGGTAAATCCGGTCAGCTTTTTGGAAGAGAGAAAAGGAATTCTGTTCCGCCTCCTGCTTTGTTCCTCACAAGTATCTCTCCCTTATGCAATAATACGGCATTCTTTACAATTGCCAGGCCCAGCCCTGTCCCCCCGCTCTTCCTGGATCTTCCTGAATCAACCCTGTAGAACCGTTCGAAAACACGTCCTATATGTTCCTGGGGTATCCCAATTCCATTATCGGAAAATGAAAAATGATAGAATTTCTTATCCTCGTTATAAACAAATATCCTGATTATGGTTTCATCACCGGCATAATTAATGGAATTCTCAATAAGATTCTGGAATATTGAATGAATAAGTGATTTGTTACCTTTAACAACAACCTTCTCATCAACATCGACTTCAACCTTCATATTCCTCGATTCAATGGCTGACACAAAATTCTCTTTCACCTCCCTGATTATCTTCCTGACTTTGACTTTCTCAGGAAGGAAGGTTGCCCCGGCTTCTTCTATCTTATTCAGCACTGAAATATCATTTATCAGTCCTGTGAGCCTGTCTGTCTGACCCATTGCCTTTTCCAGGAAATATTTCTGTTTTTTCCGGTCAATATCCTGGTTATTGAGGAGGGTCTCGATATATCCCCGGATTGATGATACTGGTGTCTTAAGCTCATGGGCAATATTGGAGGTCATTTGCTGCTTTATAAGCTTGTTTTTACCTATTTTGGTTACATCGCTGAGTATAATCTCAAAGCTCTTGTCATTGAATATCACACACTGGATCCTGAAAAATCTTCCATCCTTGCTGATCTGGTATTCAGTCATGGGTAGCTCCCTGCCGCTGGCGACAGTGCCTGAATTCTTATCAACAAAATCCACTATTTCACTGAAGCCTGGTATGTCAAAGAGGTTTGAAGAAAAAATATTCAGTTCACCAGAGATCATGTTCATCAGCTGGATGAAGTGATCATTATTGAAGCTTATTTTCTTATCGGGAGAGAAGAAGGCAACTCCCTCGTTAAGGGCATTAAGATGGTTGAAGAGCTTCTCTTTTTCGTTTACCAGCTCATTTTTGGCAGCAAGCAGGTTATTATATATTTCAAGGATCTCGGAACCGATAACACCCAGTTCGTTCCTCGGGAACTCTGATTCGAAAGGCTTATCATGGGTTACATTTATTGCAAAATCCTTGAGACGGGTTACAGATTCTCCAAACTTGTTGGTTACAATAAAAAGTACCACGCCAATTATAAGGAAAAGCAGAAGAAGAATAAAAAGAAAACTAAGGTTTGCCTCCAGGAAGTTTGCTACATTAATGTCATAAACTACTGCTACTCTTACAAAATACCTCTCATATAATCTGGCATAATAATAATATTTCTGACCGGTCGTACCTGATTTACGCACCGAGGTCCCGAAACCTGATCTGCCTGACTCTATGATCTCTGGCCTTTTTTTATGGTTCTCCATCCTTTCATACTCATGCACCGAACTGTCGTAGAAGACACTTCCTGTAGTGTCGATTATCGAGATTCTCAGGTTTTCCTGGGGAAGGAGCTTTTTAAGTGAATCGATGGAGTGATAATTGTTTGTCTGGTATATAGAATTTATATTCACATAGTTATCGACAATCTTGGTGATATTGTCAAGTTCATCATTAAGTGTTGATATCTTGTATTCCTTCTCACGGTCAAACTGATATGAGATGACGAGAAGCGCAGTCACAAGAAATATTGCTGAATAGAAGAAGAGAAGATTATTCCGGAATTTATTCCTCTTAAACATAGCAAGCTTCTGATCAGAATTCAAAATAATAGCCATAACCTGATTTATTCTTAATGTTCCCGGCATATTTGCCAAGCTTGTTTCTTAGCCTGGTGATATTTACATCTACGGTCCTGTCGGTAACGATGACTTTCTGGCCCCAGACCTGGTCAAGCAGGTCCTCTCTTGAGAATACCTTGCCCTGGTTCTCCAGCAGTAATTTTAATATTTCATATTCTTTTTTTGTCAGCTCTGTTTTTTCATCATTTACCAATATCCTTTTTCTTGTGGTATCGAGCTCTATATCTCCGAATTTCTGGATCACCAGGGACCTGGCTTTTTCCTTATGGGATCTCTTCAGCACAGCTTTGACTCTTGCTGTTAATTGATTAACAGAAAAAGGTTTCGGGATATAATCATCAGCACCCAGGCTGAAACCTGTAAGAATATCATTCTCAGTGTCTTTGGCGGTCATAAAAATAATCGGGACAACAATACTCATCTCATTTCTGAGCTTGTCAGCAAATTTGAATCCCGACATTTCTCCCATCATCACATCAAGAAGGATAAGGTCCATAGATTCAATACTCATGGAAAGAGCCTCTTCAGCTGAATGTGCAACTTCTGTTGTATAACCTGAGTTTCCAAGATTATATTGAAGTATTTCACAAAGATCTTCCTCATCATCCACTATCAGGATATGCTTGCCTTTTGAGTCCATAACTGCGGAATAGTTTGCCTTGAAAGTAAATACATGTCAATTTATTAGCTGCAAAGGTAACTGCAATATATGGAAAATGGAATTGGTTTGGCTCCTAAAAGCTTCAGTGTAACATAAATGTAACGAAACCTTAATTGGTTCGTAACCGGCTATCTTTTTTCCTTGATTGATCTTTGCTGCGGGAAAAAAGGAAAACCATCAAAAATGAAATTATGAAAAGACTTACATCACTAACAGCTTTATTGATCTTTTTTTCAGTCTCCTTGCAAATGGCAGGGCAAACCGGAATAATAGAGGGGTCAGTAAAAGATAAATCAAACTCTGAATCGCTTATAGGCACAACTATTATGATTGAGGGAACCACTATTGGAACTACTTCCGATATCGAAGGCAGGTTCTCGCTTAAGAATTTAAAACCCGGTATTTATAACCTTAAGGTTTCCTATATCTCTTATAATTCAAAGATAATTGAGAATGTAAAGGTGGATGCCGGTATTACAACAACAATAAAGATTGAAATGGAATCAGGGGTGCAGGCCCTTGCCGATGTAAATATTACTGCTGTAAGAAGAACAAACACAGAAGTATCCATGATAACCGATATCAAGGCGGCTCAGTTTGTATCAACCGGAATCTCAGGCCAGCAGATCTCAAAAAGCCTCGACAAGGATGCCTCTGAGGTTGTTAAAAGGGTCCCTGGTATAACTATAATGGATAACAGGTTCCTGGTTGTCAGAGGACTGTCACAGAGATATAATAATGTCTGGCTTAACAATGCAGCTACACCCAGCTCGGAAGCCGATGTGAAAGCCTTCTCCTTCGACATTATTCCAAGCTCAATGATCGAAAATATTATAATATTCAAATCACCTGCAGCAGAACTGCCAGCCGACTTTGCCGGAGGCTTTGTTAAAATATCAACTAAAAACATGCCTGAAAAAAACAGTGTATTCATTTCTTATGGAACAGGTATTAATGAGGGTACTACATTCAGGACATTCTACAAAGGTGCTTCCTCCGGGACCGACTGGTTAGGTTTCGACAACGGAAGCAGGGCGCTTCCTGCAGATATGCCGGCTCATCTCAATGAATATGAGACTGCCACAAACCCGGCAGTTTATCAAAGAATATCTTACCTGGGACAGGAATTAAATAATAACTGGACCGCATCAGGTACAACAGCTCTCCCGGATCAGAAATTTATGGTGGGTCTGAACCGTAAATTTCAGGTCGGCAATACCAGCATAGGCAATACCACCGCGCTGAATTACGGCTACTCAAACAGTACTGATGAGATTATGCTGACTGATTATTCTGTTTATGATTTTTCCGGCGACAGGTCTTCCTTCCTCAACCAGTTCAATGATAAACATTATTCCACTTCAGCAAGAATATCTTTTCTGAATAACACCACCCTGCTGTTGGGCCAAAGATCAAAACTTGAGTTGCGTAACCTTTTAAATCAATCCGGAACTTCAAGATATTCAATTAGAAATGGACGGGAATGGTATAATGACGGAAGGTATATAAGGTCTGAAGAATTAAGATACGTGAGCAGGCTTGTCTATGCCGGGCAGCTTGCGGGAGAGCACACTATTAAAAATGAAAACACCAGGATTGACTGGGTGCTGGGCTATGCCTTTTCGAACAAAAAAGAACCGGATACAAAGAGGTACCGGTATATCAGAAGCGCGGCCGACACAACACAATACATGCTATTGTTCTCCGACCAGGCTGACCTCTCTTCCCAGTCGAGGATGTGGATTGACCTCAGGGAAAATACTGCTTCCGGTGCAGTGAACATCTCTAAGAAGCTGGTTATTAACAGTTTTATACCGGAAATTAAAGCAGGTTTATACTACGAACAGAAACAGAGAACCTTTCATGCCAGGAACTTCGGTTATTCAAAAGCCAGCAACGCTTCAACATTCGGACAGACAACATTGCCGGTGGATGAAATTTTTACAGATGAGAATATCAATCTTACCACAGGTATCAAGCTTATGGAGATCACCTCATTATCTGATTCTTATGATGCTTCAAATCTCCAGATGGCAGGCTACCTTTCTGCAAGAATTCCGATCGGACCATCTGTTAATTTCTATTCCGGACTGAGAGTGGAAAGGAACAGGCAGACACTTTCGAGTTATAAACAGGGTTCTACAGTTGAAGTCAATGTCGACCGCGATACAATTAATATCTTCCCTTCGGCAAATCTTACTTATAATCTCACAGATAAAAGCCTGATCCGTGCAGCATATGGAATGTCAGTAAACCGACCTGAGTTCAGGGAGATAGCGCCATTTTATTACGTTGATTTTGAGTTGAATGCAGGTATTTACGGTGCTCCCCAGATCAGGCAGTCATATATTCACAGTTTCGACCTGAGGTATGAATTCTATCCTAAAAGCGGGGAAACATTCAATATCGGGGCATTCTATAAGAAGTTCATAAATCCTATTGAACAGGTGATACTCGGGAACAGCCCGACTCAATATTCGTTTGAAAATGTCAAATCGGCTTATAGCACAGGCCTGGAAACAGAGTTACGGAAATCATTGAGCTTTATTAATGGACTGGATGGTTTCACTCTTGTACTAAATGGTTCAGTAATTGCCAGCAAGGTACAGTTTGAGGAAGGAGCTCTTGCCAGGAACAGACCGCTCGAGGGCCAGTCACCATTTATAGTTAATACAGGGTTGTTTTACCAGTCGAGGAAGAATGACCTGATGATAAGCCTGCTCTATAACGTCGTAGGCAAAAGAATAGTTGCTGTTGGTCGGCCGTACCCTGATGAATGGAATGATATTCCGGATGTTTACGAGATGCCCAGGAATGTTATTGATCTGACATTCAGTAAGATGATTGGCAAAAGAATAGAGATTAAGGGTGGAATAAAAGACATATTAAACGAACAGGTCAGGTATGTGCAGACTGTTAATGCCCTGGTTGATATGGATGCCTATTCGAGTGGCACAGTCAGCGGAATGAAGCAGTTTGATCGTCAGCAGGTTACTAAATCATGGTATCCTGGACGATATTTCAGCCTTGGTTTTACAGTAAAACTATAACTGGCAGTGCAGCCTCCAGGTACCCTTCAAATGATGGCAGGTCCCGCAATAGCCGGTAATAAAAAAATGAAAACTAATAACCACATAATTATGAAAACAAAAATGAGAATTTTAACACTGATTGCTACAGCGGGAATATTGTCCGGAATTGCAACCTCATGTGAAGAGGATGTTATAGTTACAAACATAGAGCTTGACCATGTTACAGCTGATGTAATGATCGGTTCAACAGTAAACCTGAATGTTATTTTCAGCCCTGTTGATGCTACCAATAAGAATATAGAATGGAGGTCTGATAATACATCTGCAGCAACTGTGTCCGAAGGTGTGGTGACTGGAGTCGCACTCGGTATTGCCAATGTCACAGCCATTTCCATGGATGACACTACAAAGAAAGCAACCTGCGTGATAACGGTAATTCCTTCCAACGGACAGCAAATTACTGTTACAGGGGATATTACCATTGATACCAGGTGGTATTCAAATGCCCGTTATTTCCTCTCTGGATTTGTATATGTCAAGAATAATGCAACGCTTACCATTGAACCAGGCACAATCATTAAAGGTGTGTCAGGTACCAAGGCAGCCCTGATTATTGAGCGAGGCTCAAAAATTATGGCCCAGGGAACATCAACATCACCAATTGTTTTCACCTCCGACAAAGCGGCCGGCCAACGTGCTTATGGCGACTGGGGGGGCCTGGTGTTATGCGGAAAAGCTACAACGAATAAGCATGATATTGAAACCGGAGTCGGTGTGGCAGAGGGAGGTATCGGTTCAAACTATGGAGGTACCAATGATGCTGACAATTCAGGAATATTGCAGTATGTCAGGATAGAATTCCCCGGGATCCCTCTTACTTCGACTGCCAACAGTGAGATAAACGGTCTTACCTTGTATGCTGTTGGTTCAGGAACCACAATTGATCATATCCAGGTTTCCTATTCGGGAGATGATTCATTCGAATGGTTTGGAGGTACAGTAAACCTGAAATATATAGTTGCACTCAGAGGCTGGGATGACGATTTTGATACTGATAACGGGTACCGCGGAAAGGTTCAGTTCGCACTTGGTATGCGCGATCATCTTTCAGCAGATCAATCCGGCTCAAACGGTTTCGAATCAGACAATGATGCCGACGGAACCCAGACTGCCCCGGTTACTGCCCCCGTCTTTTCAAATGCAACACTTTTCGGTCCATACGCAGAAGGCTCTTCTGACATTAATACCCTGTATAAGAGAGCTATGCATTTAAGAAGGTCAACACAGCTTTCAGTATTCAATTCGGTATTTGCAGGCTGGCCTAAAGGTCTCATCATAGATGGTACTGTGGGTAATTCACCTTTGATGGCTGCAAATAATACCCTCCAGATCGAAAAATGTATCCTTGCCGGGATGGTTTCAAACTTTGAGGCTGCCTCAGGTACACCTGCCACTCCATTCTCTGTGGCAGAAATACAGTCCTACTTTGAGGATGCGAGCCGTGGTAATGTTGATAATATGACTGTTGCCGATGTATTAGGAGCGTCCCTTCTGACACTAACTTCACCTTCATTGCTTCCGGCAGCAGGATCGTCATTACTTACAGGCGCTTCATTCACAAACTCAAAACTTGCAACAGGATTTGATATTGTGACCTACAGGGGCGCTTTCGGAACAACAAACTGGACAACAGGATGGTGCAATTTTGATCCGCAGAATACGATTTATTGATTTTAGCAACCTTGTACAGTGATGGTTCTCCTCAATTAATTCACTTTCCCACCAAGGCTGTTCACTCTGTGTAGCGCTGTGTCCCCCTGTTTTTCTCTGTAATTTTAATTGAAGAATGCAGAGTTAAAGAATGGACACAGAGTCTCACAGAGTTTTTTTATCTTGCATGCGTTAATTCAGTATTTAATGAAGACAAAAATTCTCGTAAGCACATTTGTTTTTTTATTACTCCCGGCACTATTATCGTCACAATCCTTCTTACAACCAAATTATGGTCTTAAAAGCCATGAGACCCTGGTAATAAATAAGATAGAACTTTCCGAAAAGTCTGCTACATTTTATCTCAGCATTGAGAACCGTATAAACGGGGGTACTTTCTGCGCTGACCGGAATATATATGTCTTATATCCTGACGGAACAAGGGTCAGGCTCCTCTCTTCAACCGGGATACCTGTATGTCCCGATGTCCACCGTTTCAAGAATCCGGGGGAGACTCTCGATTTTACACTTACCTTTCCTCCATTGAAACAAGGTATCGAATGGATCGACCTTATTGAGGATTGTAATGATAATTGTTTTCATTTTTATGGGATAGCCCTCGATAACGACCTGAACAGGAAGATAAATGATGCATTCAGCCTGACAGATAATTCCGACCCGTTAAAGGCAATGATCAGCTTTGTCGATATCCTCAATACTGTCGATTCAAGGAATATCGGCCTGGAAGGATTATTGTATGTAAACATTGTCTCACTTGCGCGACAAGCCGGCAACTTTGGACAGGCTGCCGACTGGTATAAAAAGCTTAAAAGCAGCGGGGCGCCCAGGGTTCAGGATTATATCAAGTATCTTAATGACCTGGGGATTAAATATTAACCAGCTCATTTTCATGTATTGAAACCCATCAGTGAATAGTAATAAGCTGGTCTGTCGGCCATGCTAATATAAATCCCGGATCCGGGATTCAGTAAAATAATCAATAATTGCCTGTCAGAATTTTAAGTTCTGTGAGTACGAGCCTGTAATTCAGTTGTGCTGCATATAGATCCGCTTCTGATTTAGCCAGGGAGGCCTTAGCTGCAAGCAGGTCAGATTCCAGGTTGAGGCCGGCTTTTCTCCTGTCTTCTTGTACCTTTAAATCCTTACGGCGATATTCAGCAGCTTTCTCGGCAACAACGATCAACTCTTCCGACTGCTTCATCCTGCGGTATGCTTTTGCAATGTCTTTTGCTACCTGCTCCCTGATATTCAACAGGTTCTCTTCAGCCTGCTGCCTCAGGAACGTCCGTTGTTTCTGTATCATCCTGTTTGCAAAGGCATCGTTAAGGTTCCACTTCAATACTGCTCCGATATAGGTGTTGTTTTTAGGGTATATATCTGTTCCTTCCTGGTAGGTATAACCACCCTGTATGCCAAGGTCTGGCAGGTAGCTGAATTTACTTGCCCTCACTGAGAAATCTGCTTTTGTCCTTGTCAGGGAAGCAATCCTGAGATCATTGTTTGTTTCCCCTGCGTTTATGATCGTGGTGTCAAGCGAGGCAATATTTTGTTTCAGATTTTCCGGTGCTACCGGTTCAACCACGATGCGTTCTTCCGGTTGCAGGCCTGTGAGTTGTATAAGATCGGCAGCATAATCATCAGCCTGGATTCTGAGCCTGAGCAGGTTCTGTTGTTCATCAGCCATACCAGCGGATAGCCCGTATATGCCCGATTCAATGGTCTTGCCTGCTGAAAGGGCATTCTCAGCGTCATGAAGCTTCATGGCAGCAAGCTCCACTTTTAATTCAGCTTCTTCAATCTGCTTCTGCACTATAAGCAGACCGAAATAGAGTTTTTCCACAGCCTGCCTTATCTGTAACATGGCTTTAGTCTCCTCGGTCTTTGCAATCTGCATTTCTGTTCTCGAATACTTAACCCCGGCATTTATCTTACCCAGCTGTGTTATAGGCTGATAGAAGGTGACTCCTGCATTATAGACATTATGGTTGCCCAGCTCGAAAACTTCATTTTTGGAAGGTAATGGTATCATAACACCGCCTAACGGAAGCTGCCCGAACCGGCCCTGTTCTATAGTAAGTACCGGCAGGTTTGTATTATACTGATATGTACCTCCGAGCCCTATAACAGGCAGATATTTGACCCTGTCCTCGTTCACCTTCTGCTTTTTCTCCTCCACCTGCAACTTTCTGACATTAAGCAGGTGATTGTTCTGTAATGCCAGGTCCACTGCATTTTCAAGGTTTAGAGATTTACCTTCCTGTCCCGATACCAATATTGTATTGGACACCAGGAGTGCAACTGACAGAATTTTACCGGAGATTATCCTGATTTTCACCTTTAAGATTTTTAAATTGTTGAATAATATCCTTCTTGTCTTCAGGTTTCATTGCCGACGTATACAGAACAGGGATGGATATCGTTGAAATCAGCATAGACCACACAACCCCGAATGCAATTACGCTTGCGAGCGGGCTCCACAGCGGAGATCCTGACAATATCATGGGTAGGACCCCGATAGCCGCTGCCATTGCTGTAAGAAAAATGGGTCTCAGCCTCCTTTTGCCTGCTTCTCTGGCGGCAGTGGGAATATCCATTCCTCTTCCCAGCAATTCATTTGTATGATCTATCAGAATTATGGCATTTCTCACAACTATCCCGGAGAGAGAGATCAAAGCGGTAAACGAGGTGAACCCAAAGTCATTCCCTGTAATGATAAGACCAATTACTGCTCCGAACATGCTGAGAGGTATAGTGAGCATTACCAGCCCGGTCTCCTTAAGATTCCTGAACTGAAAAAGTAAAACGAGGAAAATAGCTATAATGCTTATTATAAGTGCAATAAACATATAATTATATGTCTCCTGCTGGTTCGCATATTCTCCTCCGTAATATATTCTGTAACCATCAGGCAGTTCAATCCTTGCGATCTCGGGTCTTATCTCCTTTAAGAGCTCAGAAGGCAATACTCCCTCTTTTGTTTCGCTGAGTATTGTAAGTGTCCTTATCCCGTTCCTGTGATTGATATTACCGAGATGCCATTCCGGTTTAAGATCTGCAATCTGCCTGAGAGGTACTGAAGCACCGGTAACAGGCGACTGAAGATAAACATTCTCCAGGTCGTTGGGATCCTGTCTCTGGTTCTCATCAAGCCTTAAAACGATATCCACAGGATTGTCTCCTTCAAACATTCTGGATACGGTATAACCTTTAAACCCTGTATAAACCTGCTGCGATATGCTGGTTGTTGTGAAACCGAGTTTCGCCGCCTCATCCTTTACATTGATGCTTATCCCATAAGAATCTTCATTGAAATCGGATTTTATCATATCGCTTCCGGGATTCTTCCTCAGGATTTCTGCGACTTCATTTCCAGTCTTCCTCAGGATGTTGAGGTCATCACCTGAGATACGTACTTCTACATGTGCAGATAATGGTTGTCCCTGCTGCATAAGCTTCACATGCGGAAGACCTTCAGGTACTACGGAGTTGACCTTTTCTTTCAGATCATGATATAAGGATTCAGTGGCTTTTTTACTTTTTGTATTGATGAGAATCTGAGCATAATTTGACACAGGCATCTCAGGTGAATAATTATAATAAAATCGTGGAGCACTTCGTCCGGTGAAGGTTGCATACGATTTTACCCTTTCATCATTCCTGATTTCATTCTCAATCCGTTTTATTGCCTCGCCCGTCTTTTCAAGCCTGGTACCTGTAGGCATCCAGAGTTCTACAGTAAACTGATCGCGTTCAGCCTCAGGGAAGAATTTCTGTTTCACCGCAGTTTTCAGAAGAATCGCTGCCAGGAGTACTGTTGCAAGGCTTCCTGCTATGGTCAGGGCCCTGTGCTTCAGGCACCAATCAATGGAACTGTTGTAAGTTGTCTGCATTAAATCGAGGAAGGATGTTTTTCTCTTCTTCAGAGTCTCCAGAGGAGTGTGCAAACCTCTCCTGATAAGAAGGAAACAGAGAATAGGAGTAAGGAACATTGCCACAAGGAACGAGGAAGATAAGGCTATTGTAACAGTCAGCGGAAGGGCCCTGATGAAATCACCGATCGCCCCGGTAAGAATTACAAGCGGCAGGAATGAAGCAATTATAGTAATTGTTGCAGTAAGGACAGGAACCACAAGTTCTGTTGCGCTTCGCCAGGCGGCACTCCACCTGTCGTGTCCTTTATCGAGAAGTTCAACATAATTGTCGGCAATTATTATAGCATCATCAACTACCAGCCCCAGGACAGCGATAAGCGTTGCCAGCGATACCTGGTGAAGCTCAATGCCGAAAATACGCATAAGCGCAAAGGTTATTGAGATTGTCATAGGAATGGCTGTGGCTGATACAGCTGCAATGGGGAACGGAAGAAGAAGGAATACAACGAGTATCACGGAAATAATTGCCAGCAGGAATTCGCGAAGGAACTGTGAAATATTCTTTCCGACAATTTCAGGCTGATTGATGAATGTTGTCAGTTCCATGCCCGAAGGCAGTTTTTCTGAAAAGCCTGCAACGATTTTCTCCACCTCCCTACCGGTCTTTACCACATTCATACCTTCATGCATCTGGATAGCCAGCAATACAGCTTTCTTTCCATTTACAGTGATTGTGCTTGAAGGTTCGGCATATTCCCTGTTCAAGACAGCTACATCACCCAATCGCACCACAGCTCCAGTTTTTGATGCACCTATGACCTGGTTCCTGATATCATCTTCAACATGAAAATATCCGTTTGTATATAATGCTGCCCCGGCACTGCCGGTATTGATTTCCCCGGTTGGATTTATATTATTCTGAGATTGTATGATTTTAACAACCTGCTGGAGGCTTAAATCATATTGTGCAAGTTTTTCCGACCTGAAAGTTATTGTCACCTGTTCTTTCTGGTCTCCGATTATTTTTATTTTGGATAGTGCAGGAATCTGCCGCAGTCTTTCCTCCAGCTTTGATACCTGTTGCTTCATATCTGTATATCCTGCCTCGTTCCCTGCCACACCTATGATCATTGTTTCTGTGTCGCCAAAGTCGGAATTTACTACCGGTCCGACTACCCCCTGTGGCATATCTATTGCCCTGGCAATCAGGAGTTGATGTTTCAGCTTATTCCAGAAAATATCAGGTTGCCTCACATTGTCCTGCAACCAAAGGTGAATCACCGTCATCCCGTCAGAGGTTACAGAAAAAGTCTTTTCCTTGTTAACCTCATTATACTGAAAAAGATAATCTTCAAGCTTTTTTGTGACCTGTTCCTCCACCTGTACCGCATTAGCTCCCGGGAAATAGGCTATTACCAATCCACCGGGAATAATGATCTTCGGATCTTCGCGGCGGGGCATGGTTAACAACGAGTTCACACCAAGGATGAACAGGAGCAGTAAAACCGGTATTGTAACCTGCCTGTATTTCAATGACGCTTTTACGAAATTCATCGGCCAGTTATTTACTTATTCTTATTGCTGATCTGTCAACCAGTTTCTGCTGACCACCGGTCACGATAAGCTCTCCCTCAGAAAGACCGGAAATTATTTTAATATTCCCGTTGATTATTTTCCCGGGGCTGACATCTCTCCTGAAAGCAAGATTTTTAATACTATCTGCAATAAATACGTAGCTCTGTCCATTATAATCGTGAAGGACAGATCCTGCCGGTACTGTCAGGGCTGCATTTTCAGTCTCCGGAAATATTCTTACTTCTGCTATCATCCCCGGGCGGATAAGCAACCCGGGATTATTGATTTCTACTTTTATCGAAAATGATCTTGATGCCGCGTCGGCTGCCGATCCCACCTCGATTATCCCGCCTTCATATTTTTGGGGAATCGACGATACTTGTACCTCTGCTTTCTGTCCGGGTTTTATTTTTTGAAGCTCTGATTCCGGAATAAAGGCGTTGACCTTGATTTTCCTGATATCGGAAATCACAAAGAGAGGCATTCCGACACCGGTTATTTCCCCTGTTTCAGCAAGCTTTTTAAGCATAACGCCTTCAATGGGTGAATAGAGTTTTGTTTCAGCAAGGTTTTTTGTATGCAACTTCTGCTGTGCTTTTGCCTGCTGAAGGCCATAGGTTATTTTTGAGAAATCGCTTTCACTCAGGCTGTTGCCATCATGCATTATTTTAAGCCTGTTATATTCATCTTCCACCTGTGCAACCTGGATATCAGCCATCTCTTTTGCGATGGAATAGCTAGCAGGGTCGAGGCTGGCGATAAGCTCTCCTTTTTTGACCATCTGTCCCTCATTTACAGCTATATAGTCTATCTTTCCTGCCACCATAAATCCCAGGCGGACAGTTTTGTAACCTTCAATGTTTCCGCTGAGAGAAATATATTCTGAGGAGGTTACTTTTTTTATTTTCTCAGTTATCACAATTGCCGCTGAATCTGTGACTTCTGGTTGTGATCTCCTGGTTTGACAGCCGGTGGCAGCAAAAGAAAATATAAGAATCAGGGACAATGTTTTTCGGATCATTTCAGCCTGTTTTGAATTGTGAGAAACAAATTTCGCAAAAAAAAAGCTGACCTGTGACAGATCAGCTTTTTAAATTTTCTGTTATGGTTTAGAATGCAACATCCAAACCTATTCCGAACATCAAAGTGTTCTTTGTATATGTCTCCCAGCTTGTGACAGGAACTTTTCCAAGGAATTGTCCAACAACTTTTTCATCTTTCTGATACATTGTATATGCACCACCGATGTTGATCTTGAATTTATCCTTAATAGTATAAGCACCGCCGAGTCCGACTGTATTTGTAGCATTGGCAAAAGTAAGGTCGCTCTGATATGCGCTCTTAACTCCTTTGTTTGCCCATGCATAACCTGCGCTCACAATTATCTTGTCTGATACATTGTACTCAGCACCAGCCTGTATGCCTAAACCATTCTGTGCAATAATATCTTCATTGGTGAGATGAACCGGCCAGTCAGATGAGTTTGACGGAGTCATATCACGTGAATGTCCATAATCAGCTGATTTATCAAAATAATAGTTGGCTCCGGCAGCGAGGTTCAGTTTCTCAAGTCTTAACTGGGCACCTATTGAAAGCATTGCAGGCATATCGTTCCTGACTGTAGCTCCATCCTTGAACATAGTAATAGGTTTTGACATGTCCGGGATAAGTGATTGAGTCGGAGCTGTGACATTGCCATTCTTGTTTTCGTAACCAACAGTAAAATCCTGGGCTGTCTTGTTCGTGAGTTCAAGCTTTGTTGCCATTTCGTATTTTATGGCAATGTTCAGATTTTCAGTTGGTGATATGTTGACGCTGAAGAAAGGAGCAATTCCGGAACCTGATTGTTCTGCTTCTGCAGCCTGATCAGCTACAAGACTTGCATTGGCAGCAATTCCTGCGATCTTATCATTCAGGGCAGGAGTAGCCCCTGTAACTGTGGCACTGATAACATTGACTGTCATTAAGGGGATGTTGGCAGATGGAACTCCGATTGCAGCTAAACCAGCATATATCTGGTCCCTGGCTTCTGCAGTCATAGCTCCGGCTCCAACAAGCTGAGCCGGCGTAAGTCCACCATAACCACCCGAAATAGCTGGAGCTAACTGTGTCGGGATAGTTGTAATCCCTGTTAACTGTGCAGCAATACCACTCAGAACAGCCGAAGCGTCAATCCATGATCCTCCCATATTCAGCTGAACATCATTTAAATGACCGGTATATTTATTTTTTGCTGTAACATATCTTGCTCCCACAGCAACAGATATAATGTCATTTATTTTATAAGAAACAGCTCCCTGGTAACCAAGGAATGTTGAACTTCCCTCGAAGAAAACATCCATATTGTATCCTTGAGCACCCTGTGCTGCAAGTGAGGGTACAAGATTTGAAATGCTCCTTTCAAATGAAGGAAGACCATCCTCATAGGTTGCACCACCACCACCACCGATAGGCATGAATCCAATCGAAAAAGCAAACTTGTCCATTTTATAAACTGCATAGACCGATGGGAAAATCGGAGCAGAAACAGAGCCTTCATAGGTGCGGACACCATCAACCATGTTATTCAGGTAAGGATGTGTGCTTGTAATTGTCCTTGTCTGAAAAATCGTCTGGTTTGAAAGAGATACATGAAATCCATTCTCCAGCTTCATCAACCCTGCTGGATTATAATAAGCGGCATCAACCTCAAGAGATGCATTCCTGGCCATCATACGCACCCAGGCTGCACTCTGGTTGGTATTTGTAACCAAACCGCCAGCAAAAAGACTTCCGGTAATCATAGTCCCGGCAATAAGAGTCAGAATTTTTCTCATAGAATAAATTTTAAGTTTGTAATCAGGTTCTAATGAAGTATTAGTTAGTTAACTGCAAAGAGGTTCTTTTTGTAAAAAGTAAAACGGTTCAAAAATATATAAATATTTGAATTTTCCAATAAGTCTAAAATATTATATTGATATATAATTAATTGTGCAGGATTCTAAGTAGTGTTCGAAAATACTGCAGCTTTTTTACATTGTATCCTTTAATGAAAAAGACAGGTATCCGGATCTGATGCCTGTCTTCTTTGTATATTGTTAATTATTAATATATTGAACGAAAATTACATTTGGATTGTCCGAAAATATACCCATGTCATATCACTTCCCCTGGAGCAGACTGAATCCATCCATTAGACCATAATCTAAAAGCTGGTATTCGCTGCCTGCCGGGTACGACTTAACGTTCCTCCATAGCCATGGCGAAACCAGTCCTGGTGCAGGATTATTGAAATGAGGGCCCAGGAGGTTTTTCAGGCTTCCCGTAACAGTAATTTCAATAGTATTTTTACCTGGTTTGATAAAGTCGGTTATTTCTGACTGGTATGGCGGGAATGCTAAAACAGTCTTATAGGTACCGTTCACGGTGGCTTCCGCAATTGTCCCATTCCATTTATCCAGAGAAACAAGATAATGACCTTCAGGGTTTTCTATATCATACTCCTGGCTGTATTTAACTCCCCATGAATAGAAGGGCATACCCTGGTCTTTCCAGCTTCCATACTCTAATTCTTTGCCCGGTGCCACAAGTATAAATCCTTTTTCTGAAGGGCTGACTGAAAAGTCTCCTGTTAAATATACAGGTTCTATTTCGGCATGAACCTTCATCGGGGAAGCGCTGACTGAGATGGTATTGTCACCGTTTTTTACAATGGTTCCGATATTGAAGATCCCGAATTCCCTGTCAAGCCACCACTTGCCTTCCTCCGGTTTTACTTCACTTCCATTTACCGAAACTGTCCACAGGTAAGGTCTTTCAATTACTGTCTTTATAGAGGAATAATCAAAGTTACCCTTTACAGTGAAATGGTAAGTAGCTGTAAAACCTGTATTCACACCGAAAGTATCCCGGTCGACAATTCTTGTCTTAAACTGAACTGATGTATTCCATGGGTTGCCGTTTGTGAAGCCGAAATACTTAAAGACTTTATCAGCAGCATTAAAAGTATGCATATCCTTTGTTGTTTCTCCTCCCATTGTGAGATCACAGAATTCTATTATCGCTGCATTTTCACGATCCCTTGTTATCTTAACAGGAGATGCCGGTGTTACAGGATTTAGATTGGCTGGTATATAAGGTGTTATGTGCCTTTCGTCATATGTTTTCGGAATGAAAAGCAATAAGCTCCCGGCTGGGGGAAGCGTGAAGTCTACTGCAACCTCTTCACCCTGATCCGACCATGTATGTCCGCTAATCTCACCCGTAAAAGTATTGAGTTCATAGGCGGCTTCACCTTTAGCCAGTAACGATCCGCTTGCCGGGCTGGTGAGGCTCGAATTTACAATGAAAAGAACCTGCCCGTCAGCCAAGACTCTTCTGTGATGATAGAGATCTCCATAGGTGAACTTTGAGAACTTTAAATCTTTATTCGAAAAATAACTTGTGATGGAACTGGGATTAAGCTCTGTTTCGTTGTGGATCTTATTTTCAGAGTTTCTGAAAAAGTCAGCCGCTTGTTTACTCTCAGATCCGTCGATATACAATGGGATTGAAAATGCTACCAGTTTACCTCCATTCTTTACAAATTTTTCGAGCAGCCTGAAAGTGGGAAGGTCAAGGTTCTCCATCATGGGAGGAATAACAACGGTTGAATACTCACATTGTCCAACCACAAATTTGCCATTTTTCACTGATCCCAGGTCACGTATCATATTTTCTGATCCCAGGTCATACTCAACCTGGCTCTTTTCAAGCTTTGTAATGAATGTCTGGAAGGCCTGTCCTATATCTGCATATTTTGGATTACGTTTTGCATAAGAATCATATAACCAGCATGATGTGGTAGGCTCAAGTATAAGAATGTCATTTACCTGACGACCTGATGACAGAGCCATCGACAATCTTGCATAATGATCGTTAATATATTTATAGTTGTTCCACCAGGGTTCATGATAGGTGAATGTAAGCGGATAGTCGTATTTCCTGGCTCCTGCAAGGGTTATATGCGCTAGATGCTGGTTCATAAGATTAACTCCAAGGGCATATTCCCAGTCGCCGAGTCGTTTCATATCAGTGAATGTAAGCTCCCATCCGCCGCCACCATAAGTTTCACTCAGTTTTCTCTGCCGTCCTGTCTGGTTTGCTGCACTTGCAAGCTCTTTTACGGCTCTAATATTGCCGAACTGACCTCTTACCGTAGAGTCATCCCACTGGTTAAAAAGCATGTCAATTGCCGGTACCTGGTGCCAGGCATACATTGCCATATTATCTCCGCCGGGACGCATATTGGGCCATTCGTGCTCCCAGTAATGTCCTGTGAATTTCAGGTTCTTTTCTTCACAATATTGATACCATGGCTTTGCCCAGCGGTCAATGAAAAGCTGAAGAAGAGTCTGGGTATAATTGTGCCTTACTTTTTTCCAGTCACCAACCTCCTCATAAAGTGAGGGGAGCTGCGTCCGGAGGTCATACTTCCATCTCTGCTGGAAAACCTCAAAAAGATCAGGAGTCCAGCGGATACCCCCGGGCGAATTTATCTGTGGTTCATCGGTAAATGTACCAGGAACTGTTATACCAAAATCCTGTCCGATATTCTTTTCATACCCTGTCATGGTAACTTCTATAAATTTCTGGGTTACACCAGGATATAACAGATCTGTATAAGCGAATCCTCCATACCAGTCACTTTTCCCGTTATATGTTTTTGAGAAAAGAAGATATTTACCAGTTTTACCTTTTTCGCTCTGGACTGCTGATGTTATATCAATGAACTTATCTCCATCCTCCCTGAGGCACAGATAGTATTTTTCGGCTGTATCAGGCAGCATTTCGAACCTCGACATCTTTAATCCCTGGCCCTGGTTTACAGATTCCGGCATCTGGTTCGGAACATGTCCGCCGGCAAAACCGCTCGGGTACGAGTTTTCGTCATAAATCCATATTTTCATGCCAAGCTCTTTGCCCTTATCCACTGTATATTTAAACAGATCGAACCATTCATCAGAAAGATATTCAGTTATAAGTCCGGGTCGGGGGTGGACAAAAACCTGCAGGCTCCCCTGTGCCTTGAATTCGTTGAGATAATTATCGATTTCCTGTTTGGTTATCTTATAATTCCATACGAAGAAAGGAGCCGTGGTGTACTCCGCCGAAGGAGTTTTAAATTCCGTCTTAAATGATTTGAAGTCATTGATTTTAACCTCATTGATGGCTTCTTTCTTACATGATGTAAAAGTTGCCAGAAGGATCATGACAAAAAGAATTGTTCTGATAAGTGATTTCATATGTGTGGTATTAGGATCAGGAAAATGATTGATATGGTTTACAGGGTTAAATTTACAAACATTTTTAAACAGTAACCTGCGCTGTTAAATCAGGTAGAACTAAATCAGCAGACCCTGGCAACTTCAATATTGAGAAGCTCCCCTAGCTTAATGATACTTGATGCTATATGCCCAACACCTGCTGCACAGTGATGAGCAGGGCCATAGCTGTTCCAACTGTTGACGAAGTTCTTTACACCAACCGGGAATTTGTATCTGCTGTTCGTATTACCTATTTCAAGGATCGGCCCCGGTACTGATTCTCCTTCAGCAACAAGAAGTAAAAGTTTCCCATCCGGCTTCTGGACTACTGACAGAAGGGTCACGGCTCCATGTCTGACCGACATCTCGACGGAGAGGCCCTTTCCGACTTTCCCGTGATATACCTCCAGTGGTTTTACCTTGGTTTTGCCTTCGGCTATCGCCAGATGCCCTGGCCCGTCATGACCCATTAATACAATATCCTCATTGAAGTCAAGTGCATAAAATTCTGTGAATGAACCTCCTGCACCAAGACAGTCCATAATTTTCATGGCCTGGACATTCTTAATTTCATATTCGCCTGCAACCGGAATACCTCGTGAAGTAAGCAGTGAATTTGCCAGAATAATGGTACTTACTGACTCTTCGTTCTCCTTAATGCCTGTTCCGCTATAAAAAAATGCAAGTGATCCCAGATCATGCCTGCTTACCATCCTGTCGAGGGCTACTGATGTCCTGGCAGCTTCAGCCAGGTCTTCTTCCGAACATTTACTGTCAATATCGAATTCATTCCTGAACATCTTTAAACGTTCAGATATTTCATTCCCGCTAACATTCCTTCTTAGTTCCGACAGCTCATCAATTTCCAGCATCTCGATATGCCCTCCGAATGATGCCAGCTGAAGAGTCAGGTCAGTGTAAACATCAAGCATCCCGCCATAATAGTGTCCCAGGCATCCCAGCCTGTTATGTGCCATTATGTTAGCTGCATTTGCGGCATCTATCCATCCTTTGACTTCTTCCCATACTTCAGGATCACCCTTTAATACACCAGTGATCTGATGGAATTTAATCCCTGCTCTCATCAGTACGTTTGCAATTTCAGGCACAGGGCAGGCGGAAACATTAGCAAGCCATTCCCCGGTCATCCTGGTCCTGTCTCCAAGCTGATTAAACGATTTGTAGTCAATGGCTTTTGTTGGTGACAGGTTCAGAATAATGACTGGTACCTTTGCCCGCTGTACAACCGGAAGCACAGTAGATGAAAGTGCATAGGTAGTTACATAAAGGAAAATTATATCGACATCAGCCTGTCTGAATTTGTGTCCTGCTTCAACAGCAGCAACAGGGTTATCAATTAATCCCAGGTTTACAATTTCTGCTCCGAAAGCTTCCACGTTATTATGCACTTCCCCGAGATATTGTTCAAGTCTCTCCTTTAATCCCGGAAACTGTGACCAGTATGCATCAAGGCCTATTCCAAACAGGCCTATTTTAAGGCTGTATTTATTTGTCATGTTTAAATTCTTTTGTTGCTTGTTGATTGGTCTTCTCCAGTGATACGATGTACAAAGTGGTTTCTGGTTCCTGGTCAGAGTACAGGGTTGTGTGCTGTTTACTGTATCCTGTGAACCTTTCGCCGTTTGCCGGATTAACTGGTTTTGCTGATTATAAATATAGCAAAAACATTTTTATCAGAATCGGGCAGACAACCTGAGGCTGAAATTTCTCTGTGGCTGGATGTCACCGGGTCGCCCCATATACTCTGTATTAGTCAGGTTCTTTACATTGACAGAAATCGTAAACACATCACTTAACTTATATCCCAGGCTGGTGTCCATTAGAAAATAACCTTTATTATTGTTGCTCCAGTAATCGGGGAAACCCGGGAGAATCGCTTCCCCGGTTTCCTCGTTCAGGAAGAAGGCATCTATCCTGAGAATTTTCGATCTTGCATAGAAGCTTATCTCCGATTCAATCTTTTTCCATGATGCAGCAATAGAAAGTTTTCCTGAATGCTTTCTCCTGTACTTGAGGTAATCACCTGTACTTCTGTTTGTTATAGGGCTATATTCAACCGGGTAAATATATGTGTATCCTCCATTCAATGATGTGTTCAGCCTTCCGAAGGAGCCGCTTAACATTAGTTCAAGCTCAGTTCCGAATACTCTTGATTGCTCAATATTAGTTGCTTTGAAACCGGTAGATGTTATTTCTGTTTCAGGATCTGTATATACAGCGAGGAAATATTCAATCATATTTTTGTTCTGCGATAAAAACACTGAAAGGTCGGCTTGTCCGGTTATTTTCCCGAGTGCTATACCCTGTTTAATTCCAGCTTCGGTGCTCCAGCCTGATTCCGGCAGAACAGACGGGTTAGGAAAAATTGTTACCGATCCGAGAGTTGTCGATGCATATTTTTCAGCAATTGAAGGGAATCTGTAACCCTGCCCGAAAGATGCCCTTAAAAATGTGTAATCAGCTGCCTGCCAGTTGAGTCCGGCTCTGAAAACCGGAACAATTTTATCATTTATCCCGTCGAGCGAATTATTCTCTATTCTGACTCCTGCCACAGCCTTTACCTTCTTCAGCGGACGTACTTCAAGTTGTGTATATCCTGCAAGGTTCAATCCCTGGTGGTCGTTATACATATTTGAAATTACCCTGCTGTAGTTCTCAGATAATCCTGCAGTTACATCGAGGTAGCTAGTAAACTTGTGCCATACCTGGTACTCAGAATAGAGGGAATAAGCATCACTGTTTGTCTTTTCGCTTTCAGGAAAACGGTTCAGGGATGTCTGGAAGCGCATCCTGAAATCATGCTTCCATGAATCTGCTTTCCTGTATGATACAAAAGGATCAGCTGCAAGGAATTTTCCATGAAGCTGAATTGCAGGTTCCTGTTGTATAAGTGCACCTGTCTCTGCATTTTCCCATAAAACGAAGTCTCTTTTAATAGTAGTTCCGGAATTGATGCTCAGTCCATAATTCAGGCCATCAATTTTGCCGGAGAAATGTTTTAGTTTCAGACTGATCCTTCCCAGCTTCTCCTCGTTAAGCTTCCTGTAACCTTCATCAATAAGAAGGTTTGCACTTAATCCAATATCAGTTCTTCCAATTTTCTGAAGATGTGATACTGATGTTGAAGAGAACAGCCTTGATCTATCCCACCATATCCAATCCCTGTTACGCGGGGCATCATAGAAACCTGCTTCAGTAAATATCTGTGTAACAGGAGTATTAGTTGCATCCGCGGTTCTGAAATTTATGACTCCATTCATTGCTGAGGAACCATACAATACAGAGGAGGCTCCTTTGATTATTTCAATCTGCGAAAGGTTCTCGAGCGGAAGGAATTGCCACTTTATATTTCCGGCATCTGCAGCGATCATGGGAAGTCCGTCTATCAGGGCGAGAACCCTGCTTCCGGCACCATAACTGAAGCCGCTGCCCCCTCTTACCGATGCCTGGCCATCCATAACCTCTATACCGGGTGTCTTATCGATGATCTCACTGGCATCTTTGATGTGGTTATCATCGAGAAAAAATGGCTTAATAATATCCATTGAGACGCTCAACTCAGCAATCCTTTGTTCGCTCCTGTTGGCACTTACAACAACCTGGTCGATCTCCCTGACTATCGTTTCCATGAGAATATCCATCACGGCAATTTCATTCTCAGGGACTATAATATCTTTTGTAATAGTCTTATAGCCAATGAACTGAAAGGTAATATTTACTTTGCCGGAAACATTCTGGATAAGATATGACCCATCCTGTCCTGTTATAACGCCAAGACCTTTACCATAAATTATGTAAACACCTGCAAGAGGCTCAAGAGTATACTTGTCAGAAACTTTTCCCCTGATGCTTCCGTCAGTCAACGATGAAGCGTCGGCAGGGTAGAAAAACAAAAATGCAAGCGCCGTTAAGATTAGTCGCATCATTTTGCCTTGAAAGTCATCCGGATATCATAGGGATCCGAAAGATTTGCCATATTTGGTACTGTGGTTGTAATTTTAAAATCAGTTGTCGATAGAGAATCGATGCTGGCGATTATGGAAACCGGAATTGAATCAGAAGTTATAGTAAGTACTTTTTCATCCGGGCTGAACATCCATTCCCCAACATATTGGCCAAAATACCCGGTTCCGTTTTCATAGAACCTGGCGTCGCCTTTGAATTTGGCAAGTAACTGGCCCGGACCGCTTGCATCAACCCCGTCAGCATAGAGCGTATCTGTGGTCCATGTAGGAGTGGTAAGCAGGATAAAACGCTCGGATTTATCTTCAGTGCAGGCATACAACAGAATGCCAGCAGCAATTATCATCAGGAAGGATAGTTTTTTCATGACTGTCAGGTCTTAAGTTATGACATTAAAAAAACAAAACAGATACCCGGAAGTTCATTCGGGTATCTGCAAAGTTAGAAAATCCACGGAATCATCACCACTTAAGTATTCTTCTGCAAACACCCTCGTGATGATAAACGGCTATTTTATTTCTCTGATCTTTATATTCTTGTAATATACGAGATTACCATGATCCTGGAGCAATAGCCTCCCTTCCTGAACTTCACCATATCCTGGTGAATTCTTGAACTTGCTTGTGGCTACAAGGTCTTTCCATGCCTGGTTGCCTCTCTCATATTCAACTGTAATCTTTCCATTTAACAAGTGCTGGACCTTATTACCATTTACAATAATACTGGCAGTGTTCCAGGCATCGATTCCATTGTCGGTCTTATTTTTTGGAGGAATAAGATCATATAGTCCTGCCAGGGTACGATTTCCATTTATCCCTGCTTTGGCATCAGGATGATTCATATCGTCGAGCACCTGGTATTCACAACCTATAGAAGCCAGCGCTCCGTTATTTGATTCTGTATCGATGAAATATTTTATCCCGCTGTTTGCACCTTTTGTATACTTGAAATCGACCTTCAATTCAAAATTCCTGTATTTATTTACAGTTACTATGTCACCACCGCCTCCCTGTTTCTTAGAGGAAGGGTCAATTATCAGCAAGCCATCTTTTATCACCCATCCGGTTGCAGGAAATACTTTAGTCCTGGCATTCATCCATCCTGCCGAAGTTTTGCCATCAAATAGTAATTGCCAGCCTGCTTTCTTTTCTTTCTTAGTAAGCGTGTTATCAGTACTCTTACCCTGTGAAATTACGGTGCCAGTAAATGCAAAAAGCATTATAACTGTAAAAATCATGTTTAATCTTTTCATATTTGTCAGAATTATAATTAATTACATTATTAGATCAAGTCTCCCTGTTTAAATGGTCTGGTAATTTTTTCAGAAATTATTCCTTACTCTTATACTTTTACCTTTTTCCTTTTACCTTTTACCTTTTACCTTATCCATGGACCATTCCTTCTCCCACTTTAAAACCGGAAGTCCTTCTTCCCATTGTAACGGAAGCCAGACATGACGGCTGTCAGCAAGATTTTGGGGAGTCCATCTGTCTCCCATGAAAACAAATATATTCTTTTTCTCATTCAGCGGAATTACAAATGTGCTCTGCGAGCCAAAGGTTATCTTATTCTCTTCCTCCGTTCCCCTGCAGGGATTTCCTGCTGGCTTCCAGTCCCCGGTCAGTTTGTCAGCGACTGCCAGCCTTCCGGGATTCGGCTTCCATCCTGTAGTCCCGGAGGTGAACATGAAGTATTTACCTCCTGAATAAAAAAGAGCAGGTGCCTCGTTCGATTCTCCTGGAAGAACCCGGTAATATCTGCCTGTAAAACCAAGATAATCATCAGTGAGTTCTGAGAAATGAAGAGTCATATTCTCCTCTGCTGAATGAATATGCCAGGCTTTCCCATCCTTATCGATAAACAATGTCATATCGCGGGCCATCTGCCCTCCAGTATAATCGCGCCTCACAAAGAGACCATCTTTTACTGCCCTTATCCATTCATCTGTCCAGCTTTTAAGTTCACCTTCCTTAACCGCTGAATTCTTTTGCTCTTCAGAAAAATTTACAGGCCAGGTCCCGGCATTTGGACGCATACTTTTTAAGTATTTATAGGGACCTGTAATATTATCACTTATGGCAACTCCTGTCATAGCTGCTTTATATCCCTGTCCTTTCAGCTCATGGTGAAACCACATCACGAACTTACCTGTCTTCCTGTTAAAGATAACCTTCGGGCGTTCTATTACACACCCGGGTTGAAGAAGAGAAGATGTATCATCGATTACCCTGAGAGCGAGACCCTCATTCTTCCAGTTTACAAGGTCTTTCGAAGAGTAACACCCGACACCGTATTTAGTCCTGTCTTTTTCTGTCCTGGGCAGTCTCGATTCACCGAACCAGTACCACAAACCTTTATACTTAATAATTCCTCCACCATGAGCATTGATATGATTGCCATCAGTATCCGGCCAGGTTTCTCCCGGCTTTATAAGGTCCTGTGAACTGGAATTCACAGTAATCAAAGGAGAAAAAAGGATACATAACAATAACCTGAGCAGGTTTCTCTTTACCATTGAGATATAATTATGGATGAAAGATAATTTTTTTTCAAACGTCCTGTCCACTTAACCTGTTTTTGGTGCTTTAAAATGACATCACCCGAACCGGTAAGGCCGTACGTTATGTGACAGAACGGTATTTATTAAAAAAACTTAAAACTTTAACGGCAGATGGAGCCGGTAAGTAATTTTAAATAATTCTGATTAAATCGTCATTTATGTTTTCTATTTTTGAGATTGATAAATCCATGAATCATGAAAAATCAAAGTCAATTTTTAAGGAGATTAATTTTTTCTTCCCTGATATTTACAGGTCTTTTTTCTCAAAGCCTTTTTAGCCAGGCTGTTGTAGGTCTTGATAACTGGTTCAACCGCGAGACAAATGCTAAAACTGGTAAACCATTCCATTACCTGTGGACAGACACCGAATTCAGCGGCTACTCACGGTGGGGACAGATCTTTGAGTCGAGAGGTGCTACGCTGAAAAGTGTCGAAAAACCACTTCCCTCCGTTTTGAGCGGTCTCGACATTTACATTATCGTTGATCCTGATACAACAACTGAATCAAAGACACCCAATTACCTGATGCCGGATGATATCAAGTCAATTACAAAATGGGTGAAAAAAGGAGGGGTCCTCGCTATTCTTGCAAATGATGCCCCGAACTGTGAATTCACACATCTTAACCAGCTGGTAAGGAATTTTGGGATGTCATTTAACCATGTCACTCTTCACCCTGTTACGGGTACCAACTTTGAAATGGGTGCATGCAACAACCTGCCTGATCACCCGCTATTCAAGGGAATATCAAAGATTTATATCAAGGAAGTATCTGATATAAACCTTTCAGGAAAAGCGAAATCCATTCTTACTGAAAATGGGAAAGTTCTCATAGCTGAGGCAAAAATTGGCAAGGGATATGTTTTTGCTATCGGCGATCCATGGATCTATAACGAATATATTGATCACGACAGGCTGCCTGAAAGCTTTGAAAACCGTAAAGCGGCAGAGAACCTGACTGACATGTTAATCTCAAACTCAGGAAAGCAGATTGTCCTTCAGACTGTTTCAAAAGAAAAGACAATGGATGCCATGATTCTGGCAAATAAATACTTCATGGAAAAATGGCCCGATGTAGGGAAACCCAGCATTACTGACCGTGAGCGTCCAAGCAATATATGGACAAGAGGTGTTTATTATGAAGGACTGATGGCTCTCATTGGCATAAGGCCCGATCCTGCATACCTGAACTATGTTGTTTCCTGGGGAGAATTTCATAAGTGGGGAATGCGCGACGGCATCAAGACCAGGAATGGTGATAACCAGTGTTGTGGCCAGACATATCTCGACCTCTTCCTGATGGACAAGGCAAAAGAGGAGAGGGTATCGCAGATAAAAGCATGTATCGATAATATGCTGATATCGGATAAGATCGACGACTGGAACTGGATCGACGCCCTCCAGATGGCAATGCCGGTTTTTGCCAGGCTGGGGTATATTTATAACGACAACAGGTACTATGAAAGAATGCACGAAATGTATCTTTTTACAAAGAACGTGCATGGCACTAACGGCCTTTACAGCCAGAAGGATCACCTCTGGTGGCGCGATAAAGACTTTGATCCTCCTTATGTTGAACCCAACGGACAAAGTTGCTACTGGTCGAGAGGCAACGGATGGGTACTGGCTGCCTTAGTCAGAACAATGGACTTTCTCCCGGAAAACTCTGCCTATACTGCTGAATATCTGACTACCTACAAGCAAATGGTTGATGCAATTGTAGCCTGCCAGAGAACTGATGGTTTCTGGAATGTAAGCATGCTGGATCCCTCGAACTTCGGAGGCAAAGAACTTACCGGAACTTCTCTTTTTGTGTATGGAATTGCCTGGGGAATTAACCATGGCGTCCTCGACCCGGGCAGGTATCTCCCGGTAATTCAGAAGGCCTGGAAAGGACTTGTTGAAGATTGTGTTCATCCGGATGGATTCCTTGGATATGTCCAGGGTACCGGTAAAGAACCAAAAGACAGTCAGCCGGTAAATTTCGATAAGGTGCCTAATTTCGAAGACTTCGGTCTCGGCTGCTTCCTTCTTGCTGGTACTGAAATGTATAAGCTTAAATAACTGAAGACAAATATCAGGAACGTTTTTATTTCCTGGATTTTCAGGATACTGTGGAAATCATATAATGCGTAATTTCCTGCCTTACAGGCTAATGGCAGGAATTTATTTAAAATAATTCCGTTATTTATGAATAAATTAAAGCTCTTACTCCCGGGTGCTGCATGTTTAATCCTTTTCCTCTCATCATCTGCAGATAAACACAAACGACAGATGGAAACTCTCGACAGGGGAATAGTAGCAGTACGGACACAACCTGACTCTGTATTTATCAGTTGGAGGCTTCTTGGCACAGATCCGGATGATGTTGGTTTTAATATCTATCGTGGAACCCAAAAACTGAATAAAAAGCCATTAACAGGTGCAACAAGCTTTTTCGATAAAGCGACAGATAATCAAACTTATTCAGTCAGGACAGTTCTAAGGGGAAAAGAACAGAAGGAATCTGGTCAGTGCAATGTCTGGGAAAATAAATACATAAGAATACCCTTAAACAGGCCGCCGGTGGGAACAGTTAAAGGTGTAGTCGCCATGCCTGAAAGAGCTCCCAGGAACCTTCCCGGGGACACCCTGAACAGGAGAAACAGGCCTGGCTCCGGAACTCCCGGATTCGGGATGGATCAACGTCCGTCAGACCCTCGCCAGTACAATTATACCCCTGGTGATGCAAGTGTCGCAGATCTTGATGGAGACGGGCAATATGAGATAGTCCTTAAATGGGATCCCTCCAATGCCCGAGACAATGCACAGGATGGCTTTACAGGAAATGTTATCCTCGATGCTTATGAACTTGATGGGAAACAGCTGTGGAGGATCAATCTCGGAAAAAATATCAGGGCAGGAGCTCATTATACCCAGTTCCTGGTTTACGATTTCGATGGTGACGGGAAAGCTGAAATGGCTTGCAAAACTGCCGACGGTACAATTGATGGTGCCGGTAAAGTCGTCGGTGATTCTACTAAAGACTATGTTAACGACAGAGGAAGGATACTTGAGGGACCTGAATACCTGACTATTTTCAGCGGCAGAACCGGAGAAGCATTGAAAACTGTGGAATATATTCCCGGGAGAGAGGATGTTTGCGGATGGGGTGCCAACGAATGCAAGGGAAACCGCTCTGACCGATTCCTTGCATGTGTTGCTTATCTCGATGGAATTCATCCGAGTGCTGTTTTTTGCCGTGGTTACTATGGAAGGCTTACAATTGCAGCCTGGGACTGGCATAATGGCGACTTTAAACTCAGATGGTTCTTCGACTCAAAAAATGGGCATCCTGAATGCGAAGGACAGGGAAATCATAACCTGAGCGTGGCAGATGTTGACAACGATGGTAAAGATGAAATAGTTTATGGATCAAGTGTTTACGACGATAACGGCCAGCCACTTTATGCCACCGGGTTGGGTCATGGCGATGCTATGCATCTCTCAGACCTCGATCCCGACAGCCCTGGATTGGAGGTGTGGGCTGTAAAGGAAACCAATGGGCTGGGCGCTGTGCTTCACAATGCTGCTACCGGAAAGACCCTTTTCCAGGTTCCCGGTGAGGGCGATACCGGCAGAGGCCTTGCTGCCGACATATATCCTGACCACAGGGGATTCGAAATGTGGTCTTCGACATCAAAGGGAATATACTCTGCAAAAGGCGAAAAAATAACCGGTGCAATGCCTTCTGTAAACTTCCGTATTTACTGGGATGGCGACCTGCAGGATGAACTTCTGGACAAATCGTATATCGACGACTGGGATTATATAAATCACAGGAGCATAAGGCTTCTTGATGCATCGCAGGAAGGAGGATCATCAATAAACGGAACAAAGGCAACCCCGGTGATCAGCGCTGACATTCTAGGCGACTGGCGCGAAGAAGTAATCTTCAGGGGAAGAGACAATGCATCCTTAATCCTTTATACAACGACAATTCCTACCATTTACAGGATGAAAACCCTGATGCACGACCCTGTTTACAGGCTTGATGTGGCATGGCAGAATGTAGTCTACAACCAGCCACCTCATCTTGGAGAATATATCGGTGACGGTCTGAAAAAGAACAAGTAGCATATGAATATTTCCATTAATGATCTTCTGAAACGAATCAAAAAAAATATACAATGAAAAGATCAATTATTTTCCTGTCGATCATTCTTTTCCTGACAGCCGGTTATTCATGTTCCGACAATAAGTACCCGGTGGTTTTAAAGGAGGGATCTCCTGAATCAGTAGCTGTTTCTACGGAACGCCTGGCCCGTATCGATAATATTCTTCAGGCTGCAGTCGACAGCGGCTGGACAGCCGGTGCTGTAGGTTTTATTGCCAGGGATGGAAAGATAGTCTATAACAAGGCTTTTGGTGTAAGTGATATTGAAGCCACAACACCAATGAAAACCGACGATATCTTCCGTATAGCATCACAGACAAAAGCCATAGTAAGTATTGGGGCTATGATGCTCTTTGAGGAAGGGAAATTCCTCCTTGATGAACCTGTATCAAAATATATCCACGAATTTGCCAGTCAGCAAGTCCTGGATAAATTCAATGAGACGGATACTACCTATACAACTGTACCTGTCCGCAGAGCTGTAACTATCAGGGACTTGCTGACCCATACTTCGGGTATTGATTATGCCGGGATAGGTTCGCCTGTGATGAGAGCGATATATGCCAAAGCAGGAATTTCACCAGGCTTCGGAAGCAATGATGCCATTATTGGTGATGAAATGAAAGATCTCGGAAAGCTTCCACTTGTACATCAACCTGGCGAGAGATGGACTTACGGGTTGAATGTCGATGTTCTGGGTTACTTGATTGAGATATGGTCTGGTGAGAAACTGGACCAGTATCTAAAGAAACACCTTTTCGAACCACTTGGGATGAACGATACCTACTTTTATCTTCCCGCTGAAAAACAAAACAGGCTTGTGAAAGTAAATACTGAAGACAGGAATCATCATGTGGTGGTCCTTAAAAATACTTATTTTGATTACCCCCTGCTTACCGATGGTACATATTTCTCCGGGGGGGCAGGTCTTAGCTCTACTATCCGCGACTATGCAATATTCCTCCAGATGATGCTCAATAAAGGAGAATATAATGGTAAAAGATTACTGTCCCGAAAGACAGTCGATCTTATTACTTCAAACCAGATCGGGGAGCTTTGGCATAACCGGAATAAATTCGGACTGGGCTTTGAGATTACAACTGCATATGGACAGGCACAGCTTGGGATGTCCGAAGGATCATTTTCATGGGGTGGTTATTTCGGCACAACCTATTGGGCCGATCCAAAAGAAAGACTCGTCTGCCTTGTATTTATGCAGCAATCACCACTGAGCCATGGAGAGGTCCAGGAAAAATTCAAAGCGCTTGTTTACCAGGCTCTTAATGATTAAAATAATTTCAGAAATAACATCTAAATGGGGAAAACAGCATTAATAACAGGTGCTTCAGGAGGCATAGGCCTTGAACTGGCAACCATACACGCTTCCAAAGGAGATAACCTGGTACTGGTGGCCAGAAGCGGGGAGAAGCTTGAGGAAATCAAATCTGAACTTGAACAAAAATATAAGGTTAAAGTGCACTTCCTTGTTCTTGACCTTTCCCTGCGTACTGCCCCCAAAAAGGTATTTGATGAAGTAACGCGACACAAGATCAGTGTCGACTACCTGGTTAATAACGCCGGTTTTGGCGACTTTGGACTTTTTTCAGAGTGCGACTGGGATAAACAGGAGAAGATGATTAACCTTAATATCATGGCTCTGACTCATCTTACAAAACTTTTCTTACCTGGAATGATCAACAGGGGAGGAGGAAAGATATTGAATGTAGCCTCCCTGGCAGCTTTTACCCCGGGGCCGACCATGTCAGTCTATTTTGCCACGAAGGCATTTGTCCTGAGTTTTTCAGAAGCACTTAACAACGAACTGAAAGACAAGGGAATAACAGTTACAGCTCTATGTCCCGGATCCACAGAAAGCAAGTTTCATGAAGTTGCCCTGGGCGACCCGAAGCTGGTAAAAGAGAGAATAATGATGTCGGCAAAAGAAGTCGCAGATATAGGATATAAGGGAATGATGAAGGGCAAACCGGTTGTCATTCCAGGCTTTAAAAATGCATTTCTCGTTTTTGCCTCCAGGTTTGTGTCAAGAGAGACAGTTGTGAAATCTGCCAGGAAAATCCAGGAGAAGAAGAACTATCCGGATGTTTAAGGTAAAAGTAAAAAGGTAAAAGTAAAAAGTAAAAAGGAGAATGGAGAAAGGAGAAAGAATCTTGACTGGCAAGACTGGCTAGACCTTGATCAGTTCTTCGCCCCCCCCTGCCTACCGGCAGGCAGGCTTGGGGTCGGGGTAGCCGAAGAACGGTAAAGGAGAAAGGAGAATGGAGAAAGGAGAAAGGGTAAAGGAGAAAGGGGAAGAGCAGTTTATATCTCTGGAATAAACGGCCTGCAAGACCGGCAAGACTCAAGACTCAAGAAACAAGACACAAGACCGGCAAGACCTGCAAGACCTGCAAGACTCAAGAAACAAGACACAAGACCTGCAAGACCGCACGACCTGCAAGACTGGCAAGACAATGTAGAGTTGATTCGTGGATTTACCTGTCTGGTAGTTTAAACCTTTTAACAGAATTAAATAATGAATAAGATATAGTCAATCCTACTTCAAACTGATTAATTCTCATCTCCTGGTCAATATAATAGAAATCATTCTTGAGAGCCGGAATGAGATCGCTCTTTTCGGGAGCAGTAACACTGCCAGTACCTCCAAGATATCTTATGTCGAGAAAAAACCTGAGATTCTTTAATGAATATCCTACGCCCGCCCCGACATTCCACTGCCCGGTAACCTGGTTTTTAAGCGGCAGCATATTAATATTATACATATATCCGTCGAAGTCAGTGTCTTTACCGGTTATAATATCATCTTTGGTATAGGTCAGGGTAACATTACCTTTTGCATAATAATTATAAAAAGGTCCATAACCGGCTGAGATATATAACAGGAAGTTTTTACCCGGGTAAAAGTATTTCTTAAGGTAGAACGGGAACTCTATAAACCGGTCTGTCTCCCAGTAGATCAGCTCAAATCCCGGATCTTTCCAGAAGTACCTGTCGTAGGTGGAATAGAAGAACATCCCATCGATATTGACCGACCATCCCTTTATGAATTCATACTCAGCACTGCCATAATATGTAAAGAAGTAGCCCTTATCGGCGAATGGCTGACTGTAATCCAGCCCTGGAAGGACAGAATAAGATTTCATTGTTTTGTGCTTCATCCAGTCGCCGGTATTCTTTACCCCGATTATAATCTTAGGATGGATATCATACCGTTTTACCATGCGGTTGAACATTTCAGGATTCTGTGCTTCCCTGAGTTCATAGTGAGGGAACTTCTTGAGAAGAATGTTTACAGTGGTTTCTGCTTTGCCTGTTTCTCCTGTTTCACAATAAGCTTTTGCCAGAAGTTCAAGGACCTGTTCTTTTTCCTTCCTGGAAAGATCACACGAATCCAAAGATTCTTCAAGTATTCTGATACACTGTCCGAAAAAACCTGACTGGTAAGCTGTTTCTGCACTTTTAATGCGTCCCGAACAATCCTGGATAATTCCTTTGGAAGAGTTTAACTGCTGTCCTGTCGCTGTTAGCGTCAAGAGAACCAGAAAAAATGTAATAATTATATTTTTAACCATAAAGCAGTCTTTTATGGATTACTTCCGCAAGTTTTTTCAAACGGGATCTCACTTCCGACATAATCGCTCCACTCCTTAATAGTCATATCCCTGTTGATAATACTGCATATCAGCGATGCCAGTCTTGAAGATGATGTCTCCCACACCCTGATGCTTTTATCCGACATTGCAGCAACAAGTTTGTCGTCACCGCTAAAAACCAGGGCTCTCGTCCGGGAATCAAGATCCTCAATGCTTTTTACACCTTTAACAAAATCATGTGTTACAAAGTAGTCTGTATAATTATATATATGTATCACTTTGTCCCACGAGGAGGAGGCTAGCATTGAATAATCCTTATTGAATACCAGTTGGTCAATACCAGCGTAATGTGCAGTGGATCTGACCAGGATTCTTCTAATGTCGCCCAGGTCCATTAGGTAAATCCAGCCATTTGATACCCCTGCAAGAAGGTTACCCCTGGTCTTGTCGTAGATCAGGCACAGCACCTGGTCCTCAGGTGATGAGAATAATTCTTCACCTGAGGAATTTTTTAAGTTCCAGAGTATTACTGAACCGTCTGCTGTTGCCGAAATCAGCGAATCTTTACCACAGAATACCAGTGATCTTACAGCTGATCTGCATTTGATTTTATTTTCCGGGGATGCTGATGGTTCCATTACATTCCAGACATAAATGACACTGTCTGCTCCTCCGGTTGCCAGCTTTTTCTCATCAGCTCTCCACGAGGAAGCACTTACCGTACTGTTAGGAGTGGAAAGTAATAAGTCGGGTGAATTATTCCTGCCAGGTTCTTTAATTATTAAACGGCCGCTGTTTCCAACGGTAAAAAGGAACCTGCCATCCGGGCTTAGACTGATAAAGTCATTGAATGTTACGCCAGGCATTTCTCTGACGATTTTATAGGTACCCTGATTGTCGTAAGTATAAAGCCTTTCATCGATATCTGCACCAATAATTCCTTCCTGTCTGGCAGCAAAAGTTCTGATCTCACTCTCTGCACCTTTAATTATGGAATGCTTTGAGTTGTCAAGTACCGACCATGCTTTATCCAATGCCTTGAAAATTACCGGATCGTCAGGATATCCGCCATTGTTGATATGGAACCTGTATGCCTGGAGTGCAAGGAGCCCCATCATTTCAGGCTTTCTGTCAAGTGTAAGAGAAATGAGCGCCAGGTTCTGTGCTGTGCTGAGCATGCTTAACCTCCTGGCTTCTTTTTCAGCAGCTTCGGCATTAATTTTCTGCAGTTCTGCCTTTTTCCTTTCTTCCTCAGCCCTGTCAGCCTGCTCATTTGCCAATCCCGTCATTCGTTCGGCAAGTGCTTTCTGCCGCAGGGCATTTTCCCTGGCAGCAAGTGCATCTTTTTTGTCAGCTTCCGATTGATTCCTGGCTGCAATAGCTATTCCTGCACTCTCCTCGGCAGCCTTTTGCAAACGCATGGCAACCTGCTTTGCTGTATCAGCTTCTGTCTTTGACTTCAATGCTGCATCTTTCTGTTCAAGCGCCATTTGCCGAAGGATGATGGCATTTTTTCTGGAATTCATCGCCCAGACCGAGAACAGGGAGAGAAGACCTATTACTACCGCCACAACAGCAATAGCAAAATTCAGCTTCCGCCTTCTTGCCCGGTGAATAGCTTTCTTGCTATCCTCAATGAATCTCTGGCTTTTTTCGTTCAGGAAAAGCTTATCCTCATACGGGGCTATATATTTCAGGTCCTCATCGGATAGAAGAAGACCCCTCTTTTCAAAATTTGAATAGGCATTTTCAATAAATGACTTGACCTCAAGCAGCTCCTTCTCAACAAGGGTGATGTCCTCAAATATCTTCGAAGCAAGTGAATCGTGCCTCAATTCATACTTCCCGTTTTCATCCTTATCACGGAGTATCCTCAGCCTGATAAACCGCTGAATAAAATTCCTGATAGTATCCCTGTCAATCTTCTTGCCAAAAGTACCGGAGTACTCCATTACCTCATCTTCCGAGATCTGGTGCTTGGTGCCTTTTACCGAAACAAATGATTTCAGCACTGCCATACCTGTATCAGGATCATCGAGTTGTGAGATCTGCTCCTCGAGGAACGACCCCAGAATGTCCTTGACTTCACCTGCCTTCTCAAAAAGATCCTTTGATAACCTTTCAACTGTTCTGTCATCGCTGCCGGCAAGTCTCATGAGCTTATCGAGGTAGATCTGCAGCCATGTAAGCTCTACGTCAGGAGTATCAGGATTAAGTTTTTCAAGCAGTAGCTCGGAGAAGCCATGTTCAACTTCTATATTATTGAACCGGCAGGGACCCTCAATAGTCTGGATGGCATTCTGCCTTGTCATCTTCTCTATCCTGATACGATTTGACAGGAACGATGGGATAACTCTTTCAAATTCTGTCACACCGGCCAGGTATTCCTCTCTCATTGCAAATATGAATCTGCACTGGATGTCCGAATCAATAACCCTGGAAATATTTCTCGTCAGCTCATTTTTCTCCTCCCTGCTGCCGAAAATAAAAAGTTCTTCAAACTGGTCGAATATCAGGAAGACAGGCTTGAAGTGGTCGAGCCAGACAGAACGAAGAAGTTTTTCAAGGCTGTAGGTTGTCGCCCCGGAAGAAATTATTTTTTCAAAAGGAGTCTTTGTGATGGCTGTTTTTGAAAGTGCTTCAAACAGGCTTCTGTTTATATCGGTTCCTCTCCTTATATTTACAGGCATCCAGTCGGAATCGTTGAACCTGTTAGCAAGTCCGCAGTTTATAAGAGAGGATTTTCCTGTGCCCGAGGTGCCGTAAACAAGCAGTATCTTGCTTTCAAATACCCTGGAATGAAGCTCTTCAATCTCCCGGTCACGGCCAAAGAAAATATCTCGGTCGTCTTTCGTGAAGCTGTCCAGGAACTTGAACGGGCTCTTCTGTATCATCTGGTGATGAATAGGTTATGAAATAATCGTCTCTTCCGAACCGGTAATACATTTCATCATGTACCTGAATTCCATTAGCAGCACCTCATAGTTCTTCAGAGAACGGAGATCACATTTCTCGGTAACCTCGGTTCCCAGGTACATAAGCTGATCGTTTCTGAATTTCGAGTACATGAAGATATCTTTCTTGATCTCAAATTTCTCCTTGGTATCAAGCACTTCTGTACTGGTATCAATGATCAGGGGCGAAAGGTTCAGGTATTCATTCAGTGATTTCATTGTTTTCATGATCAGTACCGACTGGCTCTCAGTAAATGATGGCTCGTGGAATTCCTTTGCCTTGAAGTCAGAATCGGAACTGTTCAGGAGGTCAATAACATGCTGGAAATCGGCACGCATGACTTTTGATTTTATCACCTTTATTTCCTTGACTGATACCAGCTTATATTTTGCCAGGAAACTGATCTTCTGAAGGATGAACGTAAGCTTCTCCTCGTACTCAACACATCTTTTCTCAATTTCCTCCTGTGTGAGGTTGATCTGGTAGTGTCCAATCTCATTACGTTCCGGGATCCAGAAATCGAGAGCATTATAGAATTTATTTCCAAAACTTTCTGCCATCTCAGGCATGAACCACTCAGTCTTCTGTTCCTCAAAGATATTACCGATACTCCTGATCAGCCACGCAAAGTTCCCCATTGTGAGAACCAGGAACCTGTTTCCGAACTCCCTGCTGAAATTTTCGGGTACTGTTATGCGGTTCTCAGTTTTCTCCTTGACCAGCTGTGACAACATCACGAAACTGAGAAACTGCATGGACCGTTCAATAGTCTTGAATATCTGATCGAGGCGCATCCTGTCAAGCTGCCTCATTGTCCCTGAGAAGAGCCTGCGAAGCTCCACACCTATGGGCCATGGAAAGTTTTTAATTATCAGATCTGCCAGGATCCTGAAATCGGTTACTTCTTCATCTTCATCCTCGCCCAGTACCATTTTTGAAAGGGCAGCTTTATGCTTTAACATCTCATCAAAGACAGTCCTGATAAGGTTTTCATTCATCTGCGACATCAGACAGAAGATAAAAGTTCATATAAATTTATGCTGAATAAATCAGAAGTCCAAATTAAAATCCTGGCTCAGACTTCTAACACACATTAATTTACACTGAACCCGCAACCCGCAACCCGCAACCCGTAACCCGCAACCCGCAACCCGTAACCCGCAACCCGCAAC
>JGI20214J51650_10000016_pt1 | contig 120173 bp, 117 predicted proteins | sample WetSurMetagenome_FD_51650 | JGI IMG/M metagenome (IMG submission 51650)
TTTCGAGCGGACTTTCCGGGACGAAGTGTCTTTCAGGCTCCGATGCCAATTCCCTGGGGATCTGACATCAGTTTCAGTTCACATCGGACCGAAGTCTTCTGATTCCCTGAGGCCCTGTGACCCAGTCGTTGAAAGAACGTTTCCGGTTTTCGTCGACCTGCTGAACACCCGGGATTGGTCTGGGACCAGGTTCCCTTCGCTCAGGCTCGGCTCTCTTGATGAGCAGACCCGGGGGTCTGAATGAGCCGGATTGTGTTTCAGTTAAGTAACCTTTTCCGGTTCCACATCTTTCGAGCAGCCTTTTATCGCTCACCCGATAGATCAAATTTAAACCAGGAATTGATTAAAAGCAATATAATGGAAGGGTTGTTGTAAACCTGATATAAACAAGAGTTTTCAACAATTGTTAATAACGACGGAGCAGGCCTGATTATGTGTATAAGGTGAAGATTGATCCTCCTTTGAAAATGCCATGTTTAACACAGATCAGACATGGTCCCGGAGATATCCTTTGATACTTTTTCTGCAATTAATGCTTAATCGGATATATATCTATTGTAAAATAAAGAATATAAAAAAAGAGGATGCAGCTTGTTTTACAACAAGAAGACACCCTCTCTGATAACCTGTAATAAAATATTATTTTTTGTAACCATAAACAGCAAGGTCGCCGAGCATCTCCTCAATTCTGAGAAGCTGATTGTATTTTGCGATCCTGTCGGTACGGCTGCACGAACCTGTCTTTATCTGTCCCGAGTTTGTAGCCACAGCGATATCAGCAATTGTAGAATCTTCTGTTTCGCCTGACCTGTGTGAAGTTACAGTTGTATAACCTGCCCTGTGGGCCATCTCAATACAGTTTAATGTCTCTGTAAGTGAACCTATCTGGTTTACCTTGATAAGAATTGAGTTGGCACAACCCAATTCAATACCTTTCCTGAGATACTCGACATTTGTCACGAATACATCATCGCCGACAATCTGGCAATCTTTACCAATTCTTTCTGTGAGCATTTTCCAGCCATCCCAGTCACCCTCAGCCATTCCATCTTCAACAGAGTCGATAGGATATTTCCTGATAAGCTGTTCGATAAAATCTACCTGCTCCTTGGAGGTTCTTCTGGCACCTTTCGGGCCTTCAAATTTTGAATAATTGTAAATACCTTCTTTATAGAATTCAGAAGCAGCACAGTCAAGAGCTATGGTAATGTCTGCTCCCGGTTTATAGCCTGCGTCGGTTATAGCTTTAAGGATTGTTTCAAGAGCATCTTCAGTACCTCCCAGTGTAGGGGCAAATCCACCCTCATCACCAACAGCAGTGCTTAATCCGCGGCCTTTGAGTACTTTCTTAAGTGAATGGAATACTTCAGCGCCCATTCTAAGACCTTCCTTGAAGGAAGCAGCTCCTACGGGCCTGATCATGAATTCCTGGAATGCTATCGGAGCGTCGGAATGAGAACCGCCGTTTATAATATTCATCATGGGGACAGGAAGTGTTACAGCGTTGGCGCCTCCAATATACCTGAATAATGGAAGTCCATGATATTGTGCGGCAGCCTTAGCCACAGCCAGGGATACTCCCAGGATAGCGTTTGCGCCGAGGTTGCTTTTGGTCTTTGTCCCATCAAGCTCGAGCATCTTTTTGTCGACACCAGCCTGATCAGTCACGTCCATGCCGATTAATTCATCAGCGATGACATTATTTACATTATGAACAGCTTTAAGGACACCCTTCCCAAGGTAACGGCTTTTATCGCCATCCCTGAGCTCAAGAGCTTCATTTTCACCTGTAGATGCTCCCGAAGGAACAGCAGCTCTTCCAAAATAGCCGCTTTGTGTGGTTACATCAACTTCGATTGTCGGATTGCCCCGTGAATCCAGAATCTCACGAGCATGAACACTAACTATTTGACCCATAGCGAATTAATTTTTATTAAACAATAATGCAATATACAAAAAAAGGGATAATGTATTGTAGTGACATATCCCTTTCATATTAAAATAAATATTCTGTTTACTTTTCTTCCTCAGGAGCTTTTTCTTCTGCAGGTACGTTTGTAGCTTCTGGTGCTGCATTGCTCTGTTCAGCAACTGTTTCAGTTGATTTAGCAGCTTCAGCTGTCTCAGATTTCTTCTTCGGTGCTGATCTTCTCCTTCTGGTAGTTTTGGCTTTAGATGCATCGCCACCGCCAAGCATAGCCTCATTAAAATCAACCAGTTCAAGGATGCACATCTCAGCGTTATCGCCTATACGGTTACCGGTTTTAAGAATACGGGTATAGCCGCCATGACGTTCCGCAACTTTGGGAGATATTTCCCTGAAGAGTTCAGCAACAGCCCTCTTATCCTGAAGGAAGCTGAAAACCTCTCTTCTTGAATTGGTTGAATCCTCTTTTGATTTGGTTATTAAAGGCTCAACATAAGTTCTCAGTGCTTTTGCCTTGGCAGTTGTCGTCGTGATCCTCTTATGCATGATCAGTGAAGCAGCCATGTTTGCGAGCATCGCCTTCCTGTGTGAACTCGTTCTTCCTAAATGATTTATTACTCTTGAATGTCGCATTGTTATGTTTCCTTCTAATTTTCAGATTAATCTTTCTCTAACTTATATTTGCTCACATCCATCCCGAAAGAGAGGTTCATTGATTCGAGAAGTTCATCGAGCTCGGTAAGTGATTTCTTTCCGAAGTTCCTGAATTTGAGCAGGTCGTTCTTGTTGAATTTCACAAGGTCACCGAGTGTTTCAACTTCAGCTGCCTTAAGACAGTTCAGTGCCCTGACAGACAGATCGAGGTCGATAAGTTTTGTCTTGAGCAGCTGTCTCATATGCAGAACTTCTTCATCAAATTCCTCATTTGCCAGCTTATCATCAGAATCGAGGGTTATTTTCTCATCTGAGAAGAGCATAAAATGATATATAAGGATCTTTGCAGCTTCCTTGAGTGCTTCCTTAGGATGTATTGATCCGTCAGTTTCAATCTCAAAGAGCAGTTTTTCATAGTCAGTTTTTTCTTCAACCCTGTAGTTCTCTATCGAATACTTGACATTTCTTACCGGGGTGAAGATCGAGTCTATTGCAATAAGGCCAAATTCAGCATCGGCAGGTTCATTTTCCTCGGCTGGCACATAACCACGTCCTTTATTTATTGTAAGGTCGATATGAAGCTTAACGTCAGACTCCATCCTGAAGAGTACCAGCTCCGGGTTAAGAACCTCAAAGCTGCTAAGGGAATTATTCAGGTCGCCTGCCTTGAATATTTCCTTGTTATGAATCTTAACGGTAACCTTTTCATGATCAACATCTTCGACGGTTCTCTTGAATCTCACCTGTTTGAGATTGAGAATGATCTCGGTTACGTCCTCGATAACACCGGTAATGGTAGAGAATTCATGGTCGATGCCATCAATCTTTATTGTTGTAATGGCAAAACCTTCGAGTGAGGAGAGGAGTATTCTTCTCAGAGAATTACCTACAGTAATACCATAGCCAGGTTCAAGTGGACGGAACTCGAATTTACCGAGTTTCTCGTCCGCTTCCAGCATTATTACTTTATCGGGCTTCTGGAATGATAATATGGCCATAGAATTTATCTTATATTATTACTTTGAATACAATTCAACGATGAGCTGTTCCTTAATATCTTCAGGAATATCAGTACGTTCAGGCAGATTCATGAATTTTCCTGCCATCTGGGTATCGTCCCATTCAAGCCATGACAGCTTGGATGATTTTCTTGTTGTTAATGAATCAACTATTGATTCAAGTGATTTTGATTTCTCGCGAACACCAATAATATCTCCAGGTTTCAGAGAGAAAGAAGGGATATTTACGACTTCTCCGTTCACTGTGATATGACGATGTGAAACCAGCTGACGGGCAGCAGCTCTTGAGGGAGCTACGCCAAGGCGGTAAACCACATTGTCGAGGCGTGATTCCAGGAGCTGAAGAAGCACTTCACCTGTTACACCTTTTGACCTTGAAGCCTTTTCAAAAGTATTTCTGAACTGACGCTCGAGTATCCCATAGGTATATTTAGCTTTCTGCTTTTCCCTGAGCTGTACTCCATATTCTGAAGTCTTTTTTCTCTTCTTATTCATCCCGTGCTGGCCAGGAGGGAAATTTTTTCTATCGAGATGTTTGTCGGGGCCAAAGATTGGATCTCCGAATTTCCTAGCGACTCTTGATTTTGGGCCGGTATATCTTGCCATTGTACTATATAATTTATTATCAGTTTTATGTTATTATACTCTCCTTCTTCCGGGTGCACGGCAGCCGTTATGAGGCATTGGGGTAACATCAACTATTTCGGTAACCTCAATTCCGACATTCGAAATTGCCCTGATAGCTGATTCACGACCAGAACCAGGGCCTTTTACGAAGACTTTTACTTTTCTCAGACCCAGATCATAAGCAACTTTGCCACACTCTTCAGATGCCATCTGTGCAGCATAAGGAGTATTCTTCTTGGAACCCTTAAAGCCCATTTTTCCGGCAGAGGCCCATGAAATGACCTGTCCTGAATTATTGGTCAGGGTTACAATAATATTATTGAATGATGAATGAACATGTGCCTGGCCCGTAGGTTCAACTTTGACTATCCTCTTTTTTAGTGCTCCAGTCTTCTTTGCCATAGTTTATTTATTTAGTAGCTTTCTTCTTGTTTGCAACGGTTTTCTTTCTGCCCTTACGTGTCCTGGCATTATTCTTTGTGCTCTGTCCTCTTACCGGCAGGCCAAGTCTGTGGCGTACACCACGGTAGCAACCGATATCCATGAGGCGTTTGATGTTCAGCTGTGTTTCTGAACGGAGTTCTCCTTCGAGCTTATAATTCTCATTAAGGATACGACGGATGTTATTGATCTGATCATCAGTCCATTCCTCAACCATAGCGTTCCTGTCAACACCGGCTGCATCGAGCACCTTCTGTGCTGTACTTCTTCCTACCCCGTAGATATAGGTAAGACCGACTTCGCCCCTCTTATGTCTTGGTAAATCTACCCCAACAATTCGTGCCATATTTTACTTTCTTAAAATTGAGTTGCAAAAATAGTTAAATTATCCCTGTCTCTGTTTGAACTTGGGATTTTTCTTATTTATTACGTAAATGCGCCCTTTTCTCCTGACTATCTTACAGTCAGCGCTGCGCTTTTTTACAGATGCTCTTACTTTCATTATCTTAAGTTTCTATTTATACCTGAATGTTATTCTTCCTTTTGTCAGATCGTACGGCGACATTTCAACTTTTACCTTATCACCCGGCAGAATCTTTATATAGTGCATTCTCATTTTACCTGAGATATGCGCAGTTATCACGTGCCCGTTCTCGAGTTCAACCCTGAACATCGCATTTGAAAGGGCCTCTATGATTGTTCCATCCTGCTCAATTGATGACTGTTTAGCCATGCGATTACATTTTATTTAACACTTCCTTTATGAAATCAAATGTTGTCAATACGTCAGCTTTACCTTTATTTACGGCAACGGCATATTCAAAATGCGCCGAAGGTTTACCATCAGCAGTCTTTATCGTCCATCCATCACTCATCTGAATGGTCTCTTTCTTCCCCAGGTTGATCATCGGCTCGATGCATATAACCAGGCCTTTTTCCATTTTTGGCCCCGTGCCCTTTTTTCCGAAATTCGGAACTTCAGGCGGTTCATGCAGTTTTTTGCCGAGGCCATGCCCTACCAGCTCTCTTACCACCGAGTATCCGCCGCTTTCTGCTTTCTCCTGGACTGCAAATGAGACATCTCCAATCCTGTTTCCTGCGACAGCAGCTTTCACACCCTCCTCGAGCGAGATTCTGGTATATTCAAGAAGCCTCGCAACCTCGGGACTGATTTCACCGACAGCAAAAGTATATGCACTGTCGCCGTACCAGCCGTTAAGTATGACACCACAGTCGATGGAAATTATATCTCCATCCCTGAGTTCATAATGTGAAGGGATCCCGTGTACTACCTCTTCATTGACTGATGTGCAAAGTGTCTTGGGAAATCCTCCGTATCCCTTGAAAGCAGGAAGTGCATTATGATCACAGATAAACTGTTCTGCAATTCCATCAAGATAAAGAGTAGTAACACCTGGCTTTATATGTCTGGCAACTTCTGCAAGTGTTCTTGACACAAGCATGTTGCTTTCCTTTAACAGCCCTACCTCTTCATCAGTCTTTAAATACAACATCAAAGAACGTAAATACTTTATTATATAGACGTAACAGCACCTGATCTGCCCTTCACGCGGCCAGATTTCATAAGGCCGTCATAGTGACGCATAAGCAGGTGGCTTTCGATCTGCTGCAGGGTATCAAGAATAACTCCCACAAGGATCAGAAGCGATGTTCCGCCATAAAACTGAGCAAACTGCGGCGATACTCCTGCAATTACTGCAACAGAAGGAAGTACCGCAATTATTGCAAGGAAAATAGAACCGGGAAGTGTTATTCTCGACATAATCATATCGAAGAATTCAACAGTTTTCCTTCCGGGTTTTATACCAGGGATAAATCCACCATTCTTCTTCATATCCTCAGCCATCTGAACAGGATTGATGGTTATCGCTGTATAGAAATATGTAAATGCAACTATCAGGATGCCTGTTACCAGGTTATACCAGAATCCGTAGATATTTGAAAATGTAACTACGAATGCTGAACTCTGGTCCCTGAATCCGGCAATAAGCATGGGAACCATCATGATTGCCTGGGCAAAGATGATTGGCATCACACCTGCAGCATTCACCTTTAAGGGTATATACTGGCGCACACCGCCATATTGTTTGTTTCCAATTATTCGTCGTGCATATTGCACCGGGACCCTTCGGGTACCCTGTACCAGCATTATCGTCCCGAGAATTACGACGAACCAGAATATTATTTCAACGATCAGTGCGATAGGGCCGCCGACGCCATTCATCCTTGATCCGAATTCGAAAAGGAAGTTCTGGGGCAGACGTGCAACGATACCGATCATAATTATCAGTGATATTCCATTTCCGATGCCTTTATCGGTGATTTTCTCTCCGAGCCACATCACGAAAATTGTTCCTGCAGTAAGTATAATTGTCGATGAAATCAGGAAGAAACGCTGATATGGTCCTGTAAGCACAAATGCACCGGCATCAAGCGTACGTGTGAGGCTGATGAGGTAAGTAGGTGCCTGGAGGATCATAATGATCACAGTAAGATACCTTGTATACTGGTTCATCTTGCGTCTTCCGCTTTCGCCTTCTTTCTGAAGCTTTTGGAAATACGGGAATACAATACCCAGGAGCTGGACCACGATCGAAGCAGAGATGTATGGCATAATCCCGAGAGCGAATATAGAGGCCTGGGAAAAAGCACCGCCTGAGAACATATCAAAGAGACCCATAATGCCTTTTGAGGAACTGCTCTGGAGTTTACCCAGGAATTCAGGATTTATACCTGGAAGCGATACATACTTACCGAGTCTGTATAGCAATACTATGCCCATGGTATAAAATAATCTGGCGCGAAGGTCTTCGATCTTGAAGATGTTCTTTATGGTCTGAAAGAATCTCATGAGATTACAGTTTTACTACGGTCCCGTTTTTTGCTTCAATTGCTGCCACAGCAGATTTGCTGAATGCATGTGCATGCACTTCCAGCTTCTTCTCAAGAGTTCCTTTTCCAAGGATCTTCACCTGTGCATTTTTAGAAACCAGCCCCGCTTTTACGAGAATTTCAAAGTCGATCTTATCAAGCTTATTATTTTCTGCTAGAGTCTGGAGGACACCAAGGTTTATACCTTTGTATTCCTTGCGGTTCAGGCTTTTGAAACCGTATTTTGGAACTCGTCTCTGAAGTGGCATCTGGCCTCCTTCGAATCCGATTTTCTTTTTATAACCTGAACGCTGTTTAGCTCCTTTATGGCCCCTGGTGGAGGTTCCCCCTCTACCGGAACCTTGTCCACGACCTAAACGCTTGCTCCTTTTTACTGAGCCCTTTGCAGGTTTTAAGTTACTCAAATCCATTACTTTATATCTTAAAAATATGGTTTATACCTTAAATATTCTCAACTTTAATCAGGTGGCTGACCTTACTTACCATACCCAGGATCTGGGGTGTGGCTTCCAGTTCAACGCTGTGATTCAATTTACGGATTCCGAGAGCTTCGAGAGTTCTCTTTTGTCTTTCAGGTTTTCCGTTCTTGCTCTTCACCTGGGTGATACGAATCTTTGCCATAGTGATTTTATTTGCTAACCATTAAATACTTTTTCCATCTTCACGCTCCTGTGTTCTGCAATCGAGTAAGGGTCACGCATCTCGAGAAGAGCAGCAAAGGTAGCTTTAACAAGGTTATGGGGGTTGGAAGAGCCTTTGGATTTGGCAAGCACGTTCTTCACTCCAACACTTTCAAGCACGGCGCGCATAGCACCACCGGCCTTCACTCCTGTACCTTCTGATGCAGGCTTGATGAATACTTTGGCACCACCGAACTTTGCTATCTGCTCGTGCGGAATTGTACCATTTATTACAGGGACCTTAATGAGGTTCTTTTTTGCATCCTCAATACCTTTTGCAATGGCGGTTGTAACTTCACTGGCTTTACCAAGGCCATGGCCAACAATTCCATTTTCATTTCCAACAACTACTATTGCTGAGAAACTGAACGTACGTCCTCCTTTTGTTACCTTGGTAACTCTCTGAATGCTAACAAGCCTGTCTTTAAGTTCCAGGTCGCTGGTTTTAACTTTTCTTATACCTTCTGCCATAATTCATTAGAATTTTAAACCGCCTTCGCGGGCTGCATCTGCCAATGATTTTACTCTGCCATGATATTTATATCCGCTTCTGTCGAATACCACTGATTGGATACCTTTCTCTTTGCATTTTTCAGCGAGGAGTTTACCGACAAGCTTAGCCTGTTCGACTTTCTTTATGCCTGTTGATTTTTCGGCAACTTCTTTCTCCCTCGATGATACTGCAAGAAGAGTCACTTTGTTCAGGTCGTCCACAACCTGAACATATATTTGTTTATTGCTGCGGTATACTGCCAGCCTGGGAATGTCGGCAGTACCGTTTATCTTTTTCCGGATCCTCATTTTGATCCTCGTCCTTCTTTCCAACTTTGTTAAGGCCATTTCTTTAAACTTTTACCTGATTAATACACACCTTAAACACTTGCCGATTTTCCGGCTTTTCTTCTAAGCTGTTCACCGACAAACTTGATACCTTTTCCTTTGTAAGGTTCCGGCGGACGAAGGGACCTGATCTTTGCTGCTACATGTCCGATAAGCTGTTTATCGATACTGGTAAGAGTAATAACCGGATTGCTCCTTCTTTCTGTCTTAGTTTCAATCTTAACTTCCTGCGGAAGCTGCATTATAATATCGTGTGAATAGCCAAGGCTCAATTCAAGAAGCTGACCTTTGGCTTCAGCACGGTAGCCTACACCTACAAGCTCAAGTTCTTTCTTGTATCCTTCCGAAACGCCTGTAACCATGTTGGCTATAAGCGCACGGTAAAGACCATGAACGGATTTATGGCTCTTCGATTCGGAAGGCCTGGTAATTATGATCTGGTTGTCAACAACTTCAATCTTCAGGTCCTTGTCAACTCTCTGGATCAGTTCTCCCAGAGGTCCTTTCACGCTGACCAAATTACTGTCACTTATATTTACAGTGACACCTTTGGGCAGGTTTACAGGTAATTTTCCTATTCGTGACATCAGTATTCCTCCTATTAGTAAACGTAACACAACACTTCACCACCTATGTTTTCCTTCTTTGCCTCTTTATCGGTCATCAGGCCCTTTGAAGTAGAGATGATTGCTATTCCAAGTCCGTTAAGAACTCGTGGCAGCTCCTCTGCACCGACATAATGCCTTAGTCCGGGACGGCTGACACGCTGAAGTTCTTTAATGGCTGGCTTTTTGCTTTTAGGATTATATTTAAGAGCAATCTTAAGCACACCCTGTGGGGTATCTCCATCAACAACCTTATAGCTGAGGATATAACCCTTTTCAAAAAGTATTCTTGCAATCTCCTTCTTCAGACCGGAAGCCGGTACCTCCACTACCTTATGACCGGCCATGATAGCGTTTCTTATTCTGGTCAGTAAATCTGCAATTGGATCAGTCATTTTTGATTCTTATTAATAGTTTATATTCTTTTCCTTTATTACCAGCTAGCTTTCTTTACACCTGGGATAAGTCCGAAAGAAGCCATTTCCCTGAATGTAATCCTGCTGATGCCGAACTGTCTCATATAACCTCTTGTACGGCCTGTCAGCTTGCAGCGGTTGCGTTGCCTGTTGGGATTTGAGTTCCTTGGAAGGCGGCTCAATGCCACATAGTTTCCTTCGGCTTTGAGCTGAGCTCTCTTTTCTGCATATTTCTGTGCCAGTTTTGCGCGTTTTACTTCGCGGGCTATCATCGATTCCTTAGCCATATTATCAGTTTTTAGATGTTTTAAAAGGTAATCCGAAATTCTTAAGAAGAGCAAGTGCCTCTTCATCTGTTTTAGCCGAGGTAACAAAAGTTATCTGGAGTCCCATTATCTTTGCAATCTTGTCGAGGTCAATCTCCGGGAAAATTATCTGTTCGGTAATTCCGAGAGTATAGTTTCCACGTCCGTCAAGCTTGGCATTGATTCCCTTGAAATCCCTGATACGGGGAAGTGACACGGCGATCAGTCTCTCGAGGAATTCATACATCCTTTCCTTTCTGAGGGTGACCATAATACCGATAGGCATATTCTTTCTCAGCTTAAAGTTCGAAATATCCTTTGATGAATAGGTAAGAACAGCTTTCTGTCCAGCTATATCGGATAATTCCTTAACTCCTGATTCAAGCAGTTTCTTGTCGGCAATAGCCTGTCCGACGCCCTGGTTAAGAACTATCTTTTCCAGTTTCGGGACCTGCATCACGGTTTTGTAACCAAATTCTTTCATTAATGCAGGGACGATCTCGTCACTATACTTAGTTTTCAGTGCAGGTATATACATTACTTGATCTCCTCTCCTGATTTTTTTGAATAACGTACCAGTTTATTTTTTTCATTGAGTTTCTTGCCGATGCGTGTAGGCTTTCCGGATGTAGGGTCCATGAGCATCAGGTTTGAAAGATGTATTGGAGCTTCTTTCTTAACAATTCCACCCTGAGGTGCCTTGGAATTGGGTTTGGTATGTTTTGATACCATATTCACACCTTCGACAATTGCCCTGTCTTTCTTCCTGTCAATTTCAAGCACGCGGCCTTTCTGACCTTTTGACTCCCCGGTTACAACCATAACCGTATCGCCCTTCTTAATATGTAATTTCTTTTGCATTGTTGCGTCGATATAAAATATTACAATACTTCAGGTGCCAGTGAAACGATCTTCATGTACTTTTCGCGCAGTTCCCTTGCCACCGGGCCGAATATACGTGTTCCACGTACTTCATCCTGGTTTGTAAGAAGCACCACTGCATTATCGTCAAACCTGATATATGAACCATCTGCACGGCGTATTTCCTTGGTTGTCCTGACGACGACAGCCCTGCTCACGGTTCCTTTTTTAGCTTCACCTGAGGGAAGCGCGGATTTCACGCTTACAACTATCTTATCGCCTACAGTGGCATACCTTTTTTTGCTGCCGCCGAGCACCCTGATGCATAATACCTCCTTGGCTCCTGAGTTGTCGGCTACTGTTAGCCTTGTTTCCTGCTGTATCATGATTACTTAGCTCTTTCGATTATTTCTACCAATCTCCAGGTTTTGTTCTTGCTCAGAGGCCTGGTCTCCGAAATACGTACTTTATCGCCGATATTGCATGAATTCTCTTCATCGTGCGCCATCAGCTTCTTCGTTTTGTTGATAAACTTGCCATAAATAGCATGTTTCACCTTTCTTTTTACGGCAACGACGATGGACTTGTCCATATTATTACTGACAACTACACCGATGCGTTCTTTTCTAAGATTCCTTTCCATTGCTGATTCGGCTTATTTAGATTTTTGTTTTGATTCCCTTGCGCGTAACTCAGTAAGCAGACGTGCAACCGTAAGTTTTGCCTGCTTCAGCTTCTGAGGATTATCGAGTGGAGTGATGGCGTGGTTCATTTTCATCCGAACCAGCATGGTCTTCTCGGTATCGATCCTTTCAAGAAGGTCAGGCGTGCTTAATTCCTTTATTTCTGATATTTTCATTGCTGTGATGTTTTTTACTCAACGTAATCGCGGCGTACCACGAATTTTGTGGTTATAGGCAATTTTTGTGCTCCAAGACGGAGAGCTTCCTTAGCTACTTCATAAGGAACTCCTTCTGCCTCGAGGAGGATCCTGCCCGGTGTAACCGGAACAACAAATCCTTCAGGGGCGCCTTTTCCCTTACCCATACGAACCTCAGCCGGTTTCTTGGTTATAGGCTTATCAGGGAACACCCTGATCCAGAGCTGTCCTTCACGTTTCATGTGACGTGTAACAGCCTGACGAGCAGCCTCAATCTGTCTTCCGGTTATCCAGCTTTGTTCCAGAGCCTTTATTCCAAATGAACCGAATGCCAGCTGGTTTCCCCTCTGTGCATTGCCTTTCATTCTTCCCTTCTGGGCTCTCCTGTATTTGGACCTTTTTGGTTGTAACATTGCTATATATCTTAAAAATTATCTGAACTAACTATTTCTTTACTTTCCTCTTGAGACTTTTGTTCTTGGCATTCCTTGCACCGATATTGGGGCTAAGGTCTCTTTTGCCATAAACCTCTCCGTTGCATATCCAGACTTTGATCCCGATAAGGCCTACTTTTGTATGGGCCTCTGCCAGTGCATAGTCAATATCGGCACGGAAAGTATGAAGAGGAATACGTCCTTCCTTGTATGTTTCTGTCCTGGCCATTTCTGCACCGCCAAGCCTGCCTGAAATCACAACCTTGATCCCTTCAGCGCCCATACGCATTGTTGAAGCAATAGCCATCTTTATAGCGCGGCGGTAAGATATTTTACCTTCAAGCTGTCTTGCAACGTTGTTCCCCACTATGTTTGCATCGAGTTCGGGACGTTTAACCTCGAAAATATTTATCTGTACCTCTTTTTTGGTAATCTTCTTAAGTTCCTCCTTGAGTTTATCTACCTCCTGTCCGCCTTTACCAATAATAATACCCGGACGAGCTGTATTGACTGTTACGGTAATAAGCTTCAGTGTTCTCTCGATAACTATTTTCGAGATACTTGCCTTTGCAAGCCTGGCATTCAGATATTCCCTGATCTTTGTATCCTCAACGAGTTTACCGGAGAAATCTTTTCCACCGAACCAGTTCGAGTCCCAGCCCTTGATTATACCTAATCTGTTACCTATCGGATTTACTTTTTGTCCCATCTGTATTATTTTGTTGTATTTTCAACTTCTTCTTTAACCATACTGTCTAGCACCAGAGTTACATGGTTGGATCTTTTTCTCAACCTGTAAGCTCTTCCCTGCGGGGCTGTCTGGAGTCTTTTCATTACGCGGCCGCCGTCGACATGGACAGTTTTCACATAAAGGTTACTTTCTTCAACCCTTACGCCTTCGTTCTTGGCCTGCCAGTTTGCAATCGCAGAGAGGAGGAGTTTCTCAAGTCTGCGTGATGCATCCTGAGAACTATACTTAAGTATATCAAGAGCCTTGTTAACTTCCTTTCCGCTTATAAGGTCTGTCACAAGCCTCATTTTCCTCGGAGAGGTGGGACAGTTCCTTAGAATGGCCTGGTACCTTGTCTTGGAGGCCTCTTTTTTAGCATCAGCTGTATTTCTTTTTCTTGCACCCATTGCTGTAAAATTTTTTCAGTGTTTACATCTATTATTTATTACCTGAGTGACCCCTGAAGGTACGTGTAGGCGCAAATTCTCCGAGTTTATGGCCAACCATATTCTCTGTGATGTAAACAGGTATGAATTTGTTACCGTTATGAACTGCTATAGTATGTCCGACAAAGTCAGGTGATATAACTGATCTTCTTGACCATGTCTTTGCCACTGATTTTTTCCCGCTGTCATTCATCTCAAGAACTCTATTCTCAAGCTTAAAATCAATAAAAGGGCCTTTTTTAATGGATCTGCTCATAGTGTATCAGTTATTTTTTCCTTCTCTCGATAATATGTTTTGCCGAATATTTTTTCTTGTCTCTGGTCTTGAAGCCTTTTGCAGGGATTCCCTTGCGTGAGCGAGGGTGTCCTCCTGAAGCTCTTCCTTCTCCACCACCCATCGGGTGATCAACAGGGTTCATAACAACGCCCCTGACTCTCGGGCGGCGACCCTGCCAGCGTGAACGACCTGCCTTACCTGATCTTTCAAGGTTATGATCGGCATTAGAAACTGTTCCGATAGTAGCACGGCACTCTGTAAGCACCAATCTTGTCTCACCTGAAGGAAGCTTGATGGTAGCATATTTCCCGTCGCGGGCTGACAGCTGTGCATAGGTTCCTGCACTACGTGCAATAGCTGCACCTCTGCCGGGTTTTAGTTCGATGTTATGTACAATTGTGCCGAGAGGTATGTCATTCAGCATCATTGTATTACCTATTTCCGGTGTGGCAGTTTTGCCAGAAAGGATCTTTTGTCCGACCAGGAGGCCTGCAGGAGCAATAATATATCTCTTTTCGCCATCCTCATAAACAACGAGTGCGATCCTTGATGACCTGTTGGGATCGTACTCTATTGATTTAACTGTTGCATTCATGCCGTCTTTTTCCCTGAGGAAATCAACAACCCTGTACATCTGTTTGTGACCGCCTCCGATGTACCTCATAGTCCTTTTGCCGTTAACATTCCTTCCTCCGGATTTTCTGCGCGGTTGAAGGAGGGATTTCTCCGGCGTGCTGCTTGTGATATTATCAAAAGCACTTACGATCTTGTGTCTCTGACCTGGTGTTACAGGTTTGATCTTTCTGACTGCCATACTGGTTATTAAATATTGCTATAGAAATCTATTTTGTTTCCTTCTGCCAGGGTAATCACAGCTTTTTTAATGGCAGCTGTTTTTCCCACGAGGAGACCCGATTTTGTATTACGGGTTTTCACTTTTCCGCCATAGCGCATAGTATTAACGGTATCGACCGTTACACCGTAGAGCTCCTCAACGGCTTTCTTAATCTGCAATTTGTTTGCGCTCTTAGCAACGAGAAAACCATAGCGATTGAATTTATCGCCCTGGCTTGTCATCTTTTCCGTTACAATCGGTTTAAGCAAAATATTCATTACTCAATTTTTTCTAGTTTTCAAATGTTGCCTGCAAAACGTCAACTGCGCTCTCCACAAGTACCAGAGTTGAAGCCTTCATTATCTCGTATGTATTTAACTCACTGGCTGTTACAACTTCTACCCCTTGCGTATTTCGGGCTGACAAATATATATTTTTATTTTGTTCTGGTAAAACAAAAAGCGATTTTTTATCTGCAATATTCAGATTCGCCCCCATTTTGACCATTTCCTTTGTTTTGGGAGCTTCAAAAGAGAAGTCCTCAAGAACAATAATATTATTTGCTGAAGCCTTATAGGAAAGTGCTGATTTTCTTGCAAGTTCCTTTACCTTTTTATTAAGCTTGAATCCGTAATATCTTGGTCGCGGACCAAAAATACGTCCTCCTCCCCTGAAAAGAGGGTTCTTAAGGCTACCGGCACGTGCCGTTCCTGTACCTTTCTGCCTCTTGATCTTCCGTGTGCTGCCAGCAACCTCGCCACGCTCTTTGGCCTTATGGGTTCCCTGACGCTGATTTGCCAGGTACTGTTTTGTATCCAGGTAAATAGCATGGTCATTAGGCTCTATGCCGAAAATTGAATCGTCGAGTTTGACTTTTCTTCCGGTTTCCTTACCACTTATATTAACAACAGCTAATTCCATTATTTTGTAATTATTACGTAACCACCTTTTGGACCGGGAACTGATCCTTTAACTATAAGTATATTGTTTTCAGCCATAAGCTTCACAACCTTCATGCTTACTGACATTACCTGGTTGCCACCCATGCGGCCTGCCATTCTCATGCCAGGTAGAACTCTTGAAGGGAATGATGATGCACCAAGCGAACCTGGAGCTCTGCCCCTGTTATGCTGGCCGTGGGTCTGTCCTCCGACACCGCCGAAGTTATGACGCCTTACCACACCCTGGAATCCTTTACCTTTGGACCATCCTCTTACATCAACCCAGTTATCAGGTCTGAAGAGTTCTGCGGTAAGCACTTCGCCTTCCTTTACCTGTCCTTCAGAAAATCCTGTAAACTCAATAACTTTCCTCTTGGGAGCCGTGTTGACTTTCTTAAAATGTCCTATTTCAGCTTTTGTGGAGTGTTTTTCCTTCTTATCGTCAAATCCAAGCTGTACAGCAAAATATCCGTCCTTTTCAACTGTCTTTATCTGTGTAACAACACATGGACCAGCCTGCAGAACAGTACATGGAACATTTTTCCCTTCCTCATCGAAGAGGGAAGTCATTCCAACCTTTTTTCCTATTAATCCCTGCATCTCTTTAAATCTTTACTGGTTTCACACTTTAATTTCAACTTCTACTCCGCTTGGAAGCTCGAGTTTCATAAGAGCATCGATCGTTTTTGGGGTCGAGCTGTAGATATCGAGCAGTCTCTTATAAGAAGAGAGTTCAAACTGTTCTCTGGCCTTTTTATTCACGAAAGGCGATCTCAGAACAGTGTAGATTTTCTTGTGGGTGGGAAGTGGAATCGGACCGCTCACCACTGCACCAGTAGATTTTACCGTCTTTACGATCTTCTCAGCAGACTTATCCACCAGGTTATGATCGTACGATTTCAATTTGATACGAATTTTCTGACTCATTTTTAAAGAATTTTTCCTTTTGTAATTTCGACAATTCTGTTTGCTATTTCTGCAGGCACCTCATCATAGTGGGAGAACTCCATGGTTGATGTTGCTCTTCCTGAGGTAAGGGTACGGAGTACGGTAACATAGCCGAATTTTTCTGCCAGCGGTACTTTTGCCCTTATTACCCTTGCACCTGCTTTCGATTCCATACCTTCCACTTTGCCCCTTCTCCTGTTGAAATCGCTGATCACATCCCCCACATATTCTTCGGGAGTTACAACCTCCGTCGACATTATGGGTTCAAGGATTACAGGATTACATTTGCCGGCAAAACGCCTGAATGCCTGCTTTGCAGCAATCTCAAAAGAGAGAGCATCAGAGTCAACCGGATGGTATGAACCGTCTTTTAGAACTACTTTCAGGCTATCGAGCGGGAACCCAGCAAGAGGGCCGTTCGACATTGCCTCGTTGAAACCTTTCTCCACTGAAGGGATATATTCTTTAGGAATATTACCTCCGCGGATCTCATTAATAAACTGAAGGCCCCTGATTCCATCATCGGCAGGTGATAATTCAACAGTGATGTCAGCAAATTTGCCTCTGCCACCTGTCTGTTTCTTGAATACTTCACGAAATTCTGCTGATGATGTAATAGCCTCTTTATAAGCAACCTGGGGTGGTCCCTGGTTACATTCTACATTAAATTCCCTTCTTAGCCTGTCGATAAGGATCTCAAGGTGAAGTTCTCCCATTCCGTTAATGACTGTCTGTCCGCTGTCGGGATCGGTCTTAACCTGGAATGTAGGATCTTCTTCCGACAACTTATGAAGTGCCATCGAAAGCCTGTCAACGTCTGCCTGTGTTTTGGGTTCAATTGCAACACCTATAACTGGTTCCGGGAAATCCATTGATTCAAGCAAAATAGGCTTGTGAATGGCACAAAGAGTATCGCCTGTCTTAAGGTCCTTGAACCCCACACCTGCACAAATATCTCCTGCTGCAATCTTTTCCTTTGGATTCTGCTTGTTTGCATGCATCTGGAAAAGACGGTTTATTCTCTCCCTTTTGCCGGTACGTATATTCAGAACTGTATCTCCTGAATTCAGTGTTCCTGAATAAATCCTCAGGAAAACAAGTCGTCCTACGAACGGATCAGTTGCAATCTTAAAGGCAAGTGCTGCCAGGGGAGCTTCGTCGTCAGGTTCGCGGATTATTTCTTCATCAGTCCTGGGATCTTTTCCAATAACAGAGCCTTTATCAACCGGTGAGGGCAGGAAAGCTGTTACCGAATCAAGAAGATTCTGAATGCCTTTATTCTTGAATGCTGCACCACAGATTACCGGTACTGCATGTCCTGAAATAGTTACTTTTCTTAATGCTGTTATAATCTCTTCGGCAGTAATAGACTCATGGTCATTTACATACCTCTCGAGTAGTGTGTCATCAACCTCTGCAACGGCTTCTACAAGCTTACCTCTCCACTCCTCAGCTTCATCGAGAAGTTCGTCAGGTATATCAAGTATGTCGAAATTTTTCCCCAGTGTCTGGTCATCGTTATAGATTATGGCCTTCATGCTGATGAGGTCGACCATTCCCTGGAAGTTTTCTTCTGCACCTATAGGGATCTGTACCGGAACCGGGTGTGAACCGAGCCTCTCCTTTATCTGGTGGACAACTGAATAGAAATCAGCGCCGGCACGGTCCATTTTATTTATGAAAGCGATCCTCGGGACACCATATTTATTGGCCTGTCTCCACACTGTCTCTGATTGTGGTTCAACACCACCAACAGCACAGAATACGGCTACGGCGCCATCAAGGACGCGAAGAGATCTTTCAACTTCGACTGTGAAGTCGACATGGCCCGGGGTGTCTATAATATTTACCTTATACTCCTCGCCATTATATTTCCAGTATGTTGTTGTTGCTGCCGAAGTAATGGTTATTCCTCTTTCCTGTTCCTGAATCATCCAGTCCATCTGGGCATTTCCGTCATGAACCTCTCCCATACGATGGGTACGACCGGTATAGAACAGGATACGTTCTGTAGTAGTGGTCTTACCAGCGTCAATGTGGGCCATGATGCCGATGTTTCTGGTATATTTCAGATTTTTATCCATTATCTTCTGCAGGATATCAGATCAGTTAAAAGCGGAAATGAGCGAAAGCCTTGTTGGCTTCTGCCATCCTGTGAGTATCTTCTTTTTTCTTATAAGCGCCGCCTTCAAGTTTATAAGCAGCCATAAGCTCTGCAGCAAGTCTTTCAGCCATTGAGTGACCGGTACGTTTTCTTGCAAAAGAGATCATATTTTTCATGCTGATGCTTACCTTGCGGTCGGAGCGGATTTCCATAGGAACCTGGAAGGTGGCACCACCAACACGGCGGGCTTTAACCTCCACCTGGGGAGTAACATTTTCAAGAGCCTGCTTGAAGATCTCGAGGGGAGTTTTTCCTTCGTTCTTGAATTTATCGGCAACAATATCGAGAGAATCATAAACGATCTGATAGGCAATCGATTTCTTACCACTATACATAAGATTATTAACAAACCTTGTTACATAAGGATCCTTATATTTGGGATCCGGTAACAGAATCCTCTTCTTTGGTTTTGCTTTTCTCATTATCTTATCTCTTTAATGTTACTTTTTCGGCCTTTTTGCGCCATATTTTGATCTTCTCTGAGTACGGCCGTCGACTCCTGATGTATCGAGAGCACCGCGAACGAGGTGATAACGAACGCCAGGCAGGTCTTTCACCCTGCCACCCCTGATGAGTACTATGGAGTGTTCCTGGAGATTATGGCCTTCCCCGGGAATGTATGCGTTTACTTCTTTCTGGTTTGTAAGCCTTACCCTGGCAACTTTCCTCATTGCCGAGTTGGGTTTCTTTGGTGTTGTTGTATAAACACGCACGCAAACGCCCCTTCTCTGAGGACATGAATCGAGGGCCGGAGCTTTACTTTTGTCTACCAGTTTCTTCCTGCCTTTTCTTACTAACTGCTGAATTGTCGGCATATTTCCAATTATTAAGTATTAAATTTTACTTCAAAAAATGGTTTGCAAAGGTATTGATTTTCTTTTAATTTTTGCAAACAGGTTCAATATTTTTCTTAAACACAATTACATGTATACACTAAAACCTCCTGTAAATGCCACTATCCTGGCTTTACAGCATGTTTTGAAACTATGTCTATTCAAACTTAGGTGTAAGTTATGAACAGGTGACTTCCCGACCTTTCCCAATGAAAAACGTTTTGTAAACTTACCTTCGAAAGAAAAACCGGTACTCCTGCGTTTCAAAAAACTGGTGCAAAGAAAATAAAAATTCTGTAATTCTGTTCTCTTTCTTATACAGTTTTTAAAAAATTATTATTTTTGCCACCTCCAAAGCTGGATATATAATAAATAAGTATAATATAATTACATACAATTATGAAGACATACCAGACTGACCAGATAAAGAACATTGTGCTCCTGGGTAACTCGGGATCCGGTAAAACAATTCTGGGAGAAGCGATGCTCTTTAACGGCGGCATTGTCGAGCGTAGGGGTACTATCGAAGGTAAGAACACTGTTTCAGACTATCGCCCCATAGAACATGAGAACGGGAACTCCATTTACTCGACGGTACTCTACACGGAATACCAGAACAAGAAGATAAACATTCTCGATACGCCTGGTCTGGACGATTTCAGCGGCGGGGTTATCTCTTCCCTCCATGCTTCAGACATGGGCCTTATGCTTATAAATGTTCAGAATGGGGTTGAAGTAGGAACCGAGATTCATTTCAGGCATGCCGAAAAAGTCAATAAACCTCTGATACTGGCAGTTAACGGACTTGACCATGAGAAAGCAAATTTCGAAAAGTCAGTCGAGATGATGAAGGAGAGGCTGAGCAATAACATTATCCTGGTTCAGTACCCTGTGAATGAAGGGACCGGCTTTAATTCAATCATTGACGTCCTCAGGATGAAAATGCTCCGCTATGGAAAAGAAGGTGGTAAAGCCGAAGTAGTTGATATACCGGCTGACCAGAAGGATAAAGCAGAAGAACTGTATAACGCACTTGTCGAAAAAGCAGCAGAAAGTGATGAAGCTCTTATGGAGATCTTCTTCGCCAATAATACTCTTAACGAGGGCGAGATCAGGAAAGGTATTGCAAAGGGTATCCTTACGCGGGGAATGTTTCCTGTATTCTGCACTTCAGCTAAACAGAACATTGGTGTCGACATACTTATGGATTTCATAATCAGTGTATCACCTGCGATAACAGATATGCCGGCTCCCAAGAACAACAAAGGGAATGTGGTAAAACCCGATCCATCAGGCCCTGCTTCGGTCTATGTGTTCAAATCATCAATTGAAGAGCATATTGGTGAAATCAACTATTTCAGGGTCTATTCAGGTAAAATTACCGAGAACCTTGATGTGGTGAACAGCAACAACAGTACAAAAGAAAGGCTCTCACAGCTTTATGTATGTGCCGGAAAGAACAGGACAAGAGTTCCTGAGCTTCACACAGGTGATATAGGTGCTTTTGTAAAGCTTAAGAACACCAAAATGGACCATACCCTCAATGCCCCGGGCAATGACTGGAAACTGGAAGGTGTTAGATTCCCTGAACCCAAATACAGGACTGCAATCAAGGCACAGAGTGAAAGTGATGATGAGAAGCTCGGTGAAGCACTCAACAAGATACACCTTGAAGATCCTACAATAATTATTGAATATTCCAAGGAGCTGAAACAGATTATTGTCCATGGACAGGGTGAATATCACCTAAACATCATGAAGTGGCATCTTGATAATATTTATAAGATCCCAACCAACTTCCATGCTCCGAAGATCCCATACCGTGAAACCATAACCAAATCAGCCCAGGCCGATTACCGTCATAAGAAACAGTCAGGAGGCGCAGGTCAGTTTGGTGAAGTACATATGATCATTGAACCTTATGAGGAAGGATCTCCCGAGCTTACCGTAATGAAGATAGGTGGTAAGGAACTTAAGCTGTCGGTAAGAGGCAAGGATGTGATTGAACTTGACTGGGGAGGTAAGCTTGTTTACTGTAACTGTATTGTTGGCGGGTCTATAGACGCACGGTTCATGCCTGCAATTCTTAAAGGTATAATGGAAAAAATGGAGATAGGCCCTCTCACCGGTTCTTATGCACGCGATATCCGGGTATATGTTTATGATGGGAAAATGCACCCTGTTGATTCCAATGAAATTTCATTCAGGCTTGCCGGCAGGAATGCATTCAGCCAGGCATTCAAGTCTGCCAACCCGAAAATTATGGAACCTGTTTATGATGTTGAGATAATGGTTCCTTCCGACCGTATGGGTGATGTAATCAGCGACCTCCAGGGACGTCGCGGAATGGTTCTCGGGATGGCCAGTGAAAAGAGATTCGAAGTTATCAAGGCCAGGGTACCTCTTGCTGAGATGAATAAATATTCCACGGCTTTGAGCTCGATCACCGGGGGCCGTGCAATGTATACCATGAAATTCTCTGAATATGCACAGGTGCCTGGTGATGTTCAGGAATCTGTTATCAAAGCATACCAGGAAGAAGAAGAAGAAGAATAAAATTCAACTCTGTACGGTCCTGGTTTTCAAAACCCGGAGCTGGTGTAGTTACAAGACATTATATCCTCTTTACATCGGTAAGGAGGATATTTTTTTTGATGTGTCATATCCCATTAAGGAAGGCATAAAAAAAGGTGCAGCTCTGTTTCCGGAGACCGCACCTTTCAAACTAACCTCATTAACAATCTATGAACCTGACATTTCCAAATTATTCATGATAATATGATTTGCCTGGAGCATCTTTCTTAATCTCGCCCCGGTGATAAATAACCATTGTCAGAATGAAATTCCTGCAACAACAAATAATTGTTCCCTGTCGGGATTGAATATTACCTGTCCTGTTACAGGAATCGAAAATTTATCGGATAAAACAATCGTCTTTGATGTTCCGATACCAATATTGCATAGCCTGAATTTGCCGTTGGATGTATGCCAGCCGTCACCGGCACCCATAAATATGCTTACATTAGTGAAGGAATAACCTGCCTGGAAGTATTTATCTCCTCCTGCAGATGCTGCACCTCCTGCTTCATTTACAATGTAATTTGCACTGAAAGAAAAACCTCCTTTTGAAAATCCGGCATTTATTTCCAGGGCATGGCTGCCTGTTGAATCGGTGACATCAAAAAGTGAAAGCCCGGGATAATAATAATCAGTTATGCCGATATTCAGGCCAAAAGGAAAGTTGAGCGATATATAAGGATCTGTTTCAGTATAACCATGTGCATCAAATGATCCCCATACTCCTAATGTAAGGATGCCCTGTTCAAACTTAACTGAAGGCTGAAGAGCGGAACCTGTTCCGAGCTTTGTCCCTCTCCATATATAATTTGTATAGAAATCAACTCCAACTTTGAATTTTGAATCCTGTTGTTCCTCCTGTGCATTCAGATTAACCCTGATAATAAGAAGCATTAGTAATGTAAGAGATCCTCTGATTAAAAATTTCTGTTTTTTCATGGTCTTGTTGTTAAAGTTAATAGTAAAACAGTATAAAAATATAGATATTTTTAACATACCCCATATTTTTTATATCATTTATTCATTTTATTATATATTTTCTTATACATACCCCCCTTATTAATACCCAATGCCTTTATTTTATGTATTTTTTTACTCTACCCCCCCCCATTTTTATTAAACATGTAAAATAAAAAAAGGGCTGACGATTCTGTCAGCCCTTCCCGTAATCCGGAATATTAATATCAAACCGTTTTCAGCACATCCCACACGAATGCCCTTATTCCGACCTCTTCATTAATAGCGTCGATCTTTTTGACGGTTTCGAGAATATGGTCAACCTTTTCATCTTCTACGACTGCAAGGACACTTTTGTTGATCTCGGGCCATGCATGTGTTCCGAGGTGCGGTACACCTGTACTGGTACCCCTGCCCTGAACATTTTCCCACAGGGAGTATCCATTGACACCAAGCTTGTCGAGCATAAATTCCACTTTTTCGGTATTAGCCTGGTTATATATAATCATTATTGCTTTCATAGTTATTCAGATAAATGATTCTTCGATTTTGATACACTATTATTGCTATTCAGGAAGCTCATTTCCTTATAGTCGGCCATGTGCCTGTCACGTTCTCCCTTTTTTGCAAAGATTGCATATACTACAGGGACCAGCACCAGGGTTACAATAGTGGAGAAGATAAGTCCCCCGATAACTGCGATCCCCATCGGGCTCCAGAGTTCAGATCCTGATCCTTTACTCATTGCAAGAGGAAGCATTCCGAGGATAGTAGTGGCTGAAGTCATAATAACCGGCCTGAGACGTGAGCGGCCTGACAGGGCTATTGCTTCATACATCTCATTTCCTCTCTCGCGCATAAGGTTAATAAAGTCTACCAGCACAATAGCATTCTTTACCACAATACCAATAAGCATCACAGCTCCGATACCAGAAATAACACTCAATGTGGTATTGGTTAAGAAGAGTGCAAGGGCTACACCGGAAAATGCAAATGGAATTGAAAACATGATAATAAATGGCATTTTCAGGGATTCAAACTGCGATGCCATGATAAGGTAAACCAGTATAATGCTTATGACCATTAGCATTGCAATATCCATAAAAGATTCCATCTGATCTTCGATAGCACCGGAAAGCTGTACCATTACTCCTGCCGGCAAGGTTGTTTCATCGATGATCTTCTGAACCTCAACCTGCAGTTCTGTTAATGATCTCTTATAAGGAGTGAATGACACTGTAACAATGCGTTCCTTGCGTTTATGTTCAATGCTTGGCGGAGCCCAGTACTCTTTTATCCGTGCTATTTCTCCAAGTCTTATTACCTGACCTGTCTGGTTAGAGATCCCTAGGTTTTCAAGATCAGTGAGAGTACTTGTTGAGCTTTTCTTTAGCCTTACAACCACATCATATTCATCTCCGAACTGACGGAGTCTTGTTGCAGTAAGTCCGTCAACCCTGTTTTTAACGGCTGAAGCAACCATTGCAGTGTTGAGTCCGTTAGCAATCATCTTGTTCTGGTCGAAAATTATCTGTAGCTCAGGTTTTGATTTATCGCGGCTGATAGATACGTCCTTGGCTCCCTGTACCTTTTTTATCTTAGAAGCTATTTCTTCAGCAACAAGGTTTGTTTCAGAAATATTATATCCATAAACCTCCACATCGACAGTGCTTCCACCGAAGCTTCCCATATTATCGGAAGTACTTACCTTATAGTCGACAATCTCCGGATATTTTGCCAGTTCCTGTCTTATCGATTCTGCGATCTCAAAACTTGATCTCTTTCTTTCCTCTATTGGAACAAGACGCAGGGTAAGTGAGATAGTATGTGTACCCTGTGCTGAGAAGAGCGCTGCGAAACCACCCTGGTCGTCATAACCTGATGATGTAGAGGAAATATTTACCTCAGGATAGTTGGCCTTTATCATATTGTTAATCTTATCCGCGGCACGAATTGTTTCGTCAACCCTGGTTCCGGTCTGTAATTCAACAGTCACAGAGACCCTCGACTCATCAGCCTCAGGGAAAAATTCTGTCCCTACCAATTTGAACAATGCCATCGATCCGACAAATATCACGAAGGCCAGTGCGGCTACAACTTTTTTATGATGGAGTGACCATCTGAGTGTCTTTTCGTATAAATGGTCGAACCAGTCAAGACCTCTCCTGATGCTGCCATCATAGGTGAACCATTTTGCATCTTTTCTGATGGGATACCACTTAAGCAGCAGGGCACTTAAGGTTGGAGTAAGTGTGATGGCCGCAAAAACAGATGTGACGATAGTGATTGTCACGCTCATACCGAGCTGTTTGAAGAGGACACCGGTAAGTCCTTTTACAAAGGTAAGCGGGAAGAATACAGCAACAACAGTAAGTGTAGTTACTATAACTGCCAGCCATACTTCGTTGGTTGCATAAATGGCTGCTTCCCTTGGCCGACTCCCCCTTTCTATATGCTTTGTGATATTCTCAAGTACCACAATGGCATCGTCCACAACCATCCCGATCGCTATGGAGAGTGAAGTAAGCGATATAATATTAATTGAGGCACCGGTAACAAAAAGATAGATGAATGCAACAATAAGTGAGATAGGGATGGTGAGAATTATTATAAAAGTTGCCCTCCATCTTCCAAGGAAGAACAGAACCACGAGAACAACAAATATTGCTGCATACATCAGTGTTTCAGTGAGGTTGCTTATTGATTCCTTGATAAATGAAGCGCTGTCAAAGAGTTTTTCGATTTTAACATCAGGAGGAAGGCCTTTTACCAGTTCTGTCAGTGACTTGTCTATTTCCTTTGTGACCTTCACTGTATTTCCTCCGGATTGTTTCTGGACGTACATGCCCATTCCCCTTGCGCCGTTGATCCTTGTGTCGAGTTTTGATTCCCGGATAGTATCGCGAACCTCTGCAATATCCTTTAAGTAGACATTAGCCCCGTTATAGCTGCTTATTACTATATTCTTCACAACATCACTTTCGGGAAATTCACCCTGGATTCGCAACGGGTAATCATTTTTACCCATTTCAATATAACCGGCAGGCATATTCATATTCTCTGCCCTGAGGATATTCCCGATCTGTTCAATTGAAAGATTGTAAGCTTCCAATTTCCGCGGATCAACATCGATATAAATCTTGCGGCCCGGGACACCTGAGAGAGATACTGAACCAACGCCTTCAATTCTGTTAAGTGGGTTTACAATCTTCTCATTTAAAATCTTTTCAAGTCCCTGGTAACTTTCATTTGCGGTAACTGCATAGAAAATTATAGGCATCATGTTGGTATTGAACTTTATGATTGTAGGTTTCTCGCAGTCTTCCGGCAGGTATCTCTCCACCATACTGATAACACTACGAATATCATTTGAAGCCTCATCGAGGTTTGTCCCATACTCAAAGTTCATGAAGATGACTGATATTCCATCACTTGACCTGGAGGTCATTTCCTTAAGTTTGCTTACTGAGTTAAGGGAATTCTCCAGAGTCTCAGTGACGTTCGTTTCAATATCGCTGGCACTTGCTCCCGGGTATGTAGCGTACACCACAACATAAGGAAGTTCCATTTCGGGGTAAAGATCTACGGGCAGCTGGGTAAGCGAATAGATACCCATCACCATCAGGCCGATAAAGATCAAAATTGTGGTAACCGGCCTTTTTACAGATGAACTGTATATACTCATTTTCTAATGAATTTCAGTTAATTATTTTACTACTTCTATTTTATCGCCACTGATAAGTTTTGCCTGTCCTTCGCAAACAAGACTGGAACCTTCTTTAAGTTCACTTGAGATAATTTCAACTTTATCGTCAAATCTCTTGCCCAGGGTCACTTCAACTCTTTTAGCAGTGCCATTGTCGTCGATATACAGGAACCTTGTATTTGTTCCTTCCTGAATAAGAACAGTTGCTGCAGGTACCACGAAAGTCTCAACTTCTCCAAGGTCCATTGAGATCCTGACGAACATTCCCGGTTTCAGAAGTTCATTCCTGTTAGGTACTTCAACTTCAGCAATGAATGAACGTGTGGCAGGATTAATTGTCGGTGCGATCCTGAACACTGAGCCGGTAAATTTTTCGCCTGCATATACATCAGCAGTTATTTCTGCTTTCATACCACGCCTGATAAGAGGGTAATACTGTTCTGATATCCCGACATTCACTTTAAGTGGATTAACCTGCATGACGGTGACTACAGCAGATCTTCCGGAAGTGGTTGTTGGTGTACCTGAATACATTTCGCCATCTTCAAAATATTTACCTGTCACTGTTGCGGTGAAAGGAGCTTTCAGGAGAGTATTTTCCTCCATAAAATCTACATTAGTCTTAAGGACATCATACTGTGTCTTCATCTGGTCGTACTGCTGCTGTTTAGCGCTACCGGCTTTTAGCAGTGTATCGAGCCTTGAAAGGTCCTTGGCGACATTTGCAAGCTGAACTTTCTGCTGATATAGCTGGGTACGGTCCATAAGGAAAAGTTGATCGCCCTTGCTGACCCTGTCACCAACTTCCACATAAATCTTCTCTATGCGCCCGGGTGATGAAGGGGCTACGTTAACTTCCTCATATGGGAGAATTGTTGCAGTATAATCTATTGTCCTGGCAATTTTAGTTTTTTCTATATTCATTACCTTGACCGGGATAGCAGTCTTGTTTTCTGTCTGCGTAGCATCCTGTGAAGTTTCTGGAGCTTTTTTTGATGAGCATGCTGCAAGGATCAGTCCGCTGATCAGTATTGCCGAAATTGATTTTACGTATTTCATTATTGTGACTTTTTATTGATTTTAATTCTGTTAAAGGTTATTCATTAGTTTATCGAGAGATAGTTTGGTCTGCAGCAGGTTCATAAGTGCAGATATATAATTGTTTTCTGCCTGCAGGTATAATGAGTTTGCCTGCGTCAGATCGAGACTGGATGCCATTCCCTGTTTGAATTTATTTTCGGTGCTGGTGTAGACTCTCTTTGCAACTTCGATATTTTCTTTCTGGCTCTTGTACTGAAGGTTAGCGCTCAGGAGGCTGTACTTCAGCTGCTTTTCCTGAAGAAGAAGCTGGTCGGTTACCTGTTCCCTGGTATTCTGGGCCTTCATAAGGTTAATCTTTGCTTTCTGGATTGAAGCATATCGTTCTCCGCCTGCAAGTATCGGGATGGATATCTGAAGTCCCAGCATTGATGTCGGGAAATAGGTCTGATGGAATAAATCATCACTCTGACCATCTCTTGAATAGGAATAATAACCTCCCAGTGAGGGGAGCGTTGAAGCTTTTTTCGATTTAAGTGAAAGAGCACTCAGCTTCTCCTGGCTCTCAATCAGGCGGAATGAAATATTATCCCTGTAATTGAATTTCTGATCATAAAGGGTTTCCACGTTTATTGACTGAGTCATCATTTCAAGAGTCTCGGAGAGTGCAACCTTATCTTCCGGTTTCAACCCTAGGAGCAGCCTGAGGAAGTTGTAGTTTATTTCAATGCTGCGTTCCATGGAGTAACGGGTATTCTGCATCATGGTTACATTCGACATCATCTGGTCAACATCTGTTGCTTCAGCCATACCTGCTGAGAACATTGCTTTTGTCGACTTAAGAAGCTCATTAAGGATAGTGATATTCTCATCGATTATCCTCAGTGATTCCTCGGAAACCAGGATAAGATAATAGGCGTTGGCAACAGACTCCTTTATATCGAGTTCTGTTTTGGAGATGTTCATCTCTGCCATCTTCTTCGCCAGGTTGGTTGTCTGTACCCCTACATAGAGAGGTGCATTGAAAAGCAACAGATTCGCGGTCAGACCGGCACTGGTATTATATTTGGTACCGAACCTCAATGGGATATACGATCCCGTGGTGTCACCGAAAATTGCTCCCGGCATAAGTACCGTTCTCAACTTGAGGTTATCTATAAGCGACCCTGAAACAGATACCTGGGGCAGAAGCGCTGAAGCTACTTCCCATACCCCCAGCTTTGATGTTTCAAGATCATATTTGGCTGATTTAATACTCTTATTGTATTTAAGTGCATAATCCTGGGCTTCCTTAAGTGAAAGCTTCAGGTCGTTCGTATTTCCCTGTGCAGTTGCTATTGCAGCGGGGATCATTACAGCTGCCATAGCTGTTAAAAACCTGTTTCTCATATTTATTGATTTATTGTTCATTCGTTTTATTTGTTCCTGGTGTTTTTATTACTTCGATTTTCATAATAGTCTATAAGCTCAAGACCTTTTGAGGTGCTTATACCCCTTAGGTAATTTATATATACATTTCTGATAACGTCTTCATTCGGAAAACTGTCAGGAGGAAAGAGTTCCCTGTCATTAGTCATCTTAACAACCTCCAGCATGCACTTATTGATAATCTGAACATCGATATCCTCCCTGAATACACCTTCACTGATGCCACGCTCAATCAACAGGGAGTTATTCCTTATATAGGGTATGTCCTTTGCCCCTTCCATTTTATTCATAACATCATTATGCAATCGCTTCATATCCATCTGGAACGCGGGACTCATCTTCTGAAAATGTTCCATCATCAGGTCAAGAATTTTGAATATCGCTTCTATAACATTGCCCGATTCCTTCAATACTTTTTCCATCAGCTCCCGCTGCCTTACTGTCATCCATTTGAGCACTGCTTCAATGATCTCATCCTTATCCTTGAATATCTCGTAAATGGTCCTTTTCGATATTCCCAGCTGGTTTGCAAGCATATCCATTGTCACTGTCCTGATACCATAAGTACGGAACATGACCGCTGCTTCCTCTAATATTCTCTGCCTGTTATCCATCTATTTAAATAATCGGTGCAAAAATGAGAAAACTTTTTTAGTTTACAAAGTTTTCTTAGATAAATTACTGTTACAATCCGTCAAAAAAGCGAAATTTACCGGTGAATGACGGTACAAAGGGACAAAGGATCTTCTTTATGAACGTAATGGAAAGACTTGTTACCTGTTGGTCGTTATGGCACGGATTTAGAAATCCGCGCCAGCGGTATACAAAACAAATGATGGCGCGGGTTTGTAACCCGTGCCTGAGTTGAATGGCATGGATTTAGAAATCTGCGCCAGCAGTATACAGAATAAATGAGGGCACGGATTTAAAATCCGCGCCAGCGTTATGCAAGGATGTTATAGGCACGGATTTAGAAATCTGCGCCAACGATATACAAAACAAATGATGGCGCGGGTTTGTAACCCGTGCCTGAGTTGAATGGCATGGATTTAGAAATCTGCGCCAGCGGTATACAAAACAAATGATGGCGCGGGTTTGTAACCCGTGCCTGAGTTGAATGGCATGGATTTAGAAATCTGCGCCAGCGGTATGCAGAATAAATGAGGGCACGGATTTAGAAATCCGCGCCAGCGGGGGCCAACGGGGCCTTTAAAACACTATACCTATATATATATGTCAACAACAAGAACAATTTTCCAGGTCGATGCATTCACAACAGAGCCTTTTAAAGGTAATCCCGCCGGTGTATGTATCCTTGAAAATGATATGCCGGAGGAATGGATGCAGAATGTTGCATTTGAGATGAACCTGTCGGAAACAGCATTTATAGTTCCTGACAAGGGTTTCTTCCGGATCAGGTTCTTCAGTCCGGGAGCAGAAATTCCTTTGTGTGGTCATGCCACTCTTTCATCATCGCATATTCTTTATGAAACCGGCATTGTTGACAGGGCAAGGGAAATAAAATTCCTGTCAAAGGCAGGTGAGCTCACGATAACTACTTCCGGATTGTGGATAACAATGGATTTCCCGGCATATGGCCTCACTCCTGCCGGGAACCCTGAAGTTCTTGAGACAATCCTGGGTGTGAAGCCTTCCGAAGTGTACAGAACCGGCCATAACTGGACTTTTATTCTTTTAAAAAGCGAAAATGAAGTAAGGAAGTTGACTCCTGATTTCAAACTCATGGTGAAATCAGGATTTGGAGATATGATCGTCACAGCTCCTTCAGATGATAAGGAATTTGACTTCTGTGTGCGCTGCTTTGCACCGGCACTTGGAATTGACGAGGATCCGGTGACAGGTTCTGCACATTGTGCGCTTGTGCCTTTCTGGTATGGAAAGACAGGCCGTAGTGAGTTTGTATCGCACCAGGTATCAAAAAGAGGTGGGGTTCTTAAGGTTGCTCTTAAGGGAGACAGGGTAAAAATATCCGGACAGGCGAAAACAATAATCAAGGGAGAACTATACGTATAATACTGGTTTTCTGACCTTTTACTCTATCCTTTTCTATTTCACATCAGTCTTTGTGAGTCCCTTTTTTTAGGTATAAATGCTTAAATAACCGATGGACTATATTTAGTATCTTGCCAGTCATCTGGATCAGGGATTACAAACCAAACCATAAAAATATGATCATTCACTTATCATTTCACGGACTAAACTGGCTGGCAATAATTGTTGCAGCATTAAGTGCTTTTGCTCTCGGTGGATTATGGTACTCGCCTGTTCTCTTTGTAAAAATCTGGATGAAGGAATCAGGGATTACCGAGGAGTCCCAGAAGAGTGCAAATATGATCAAGATATTCGGTCTGTCATCTTTTCTGGCTATGATCGCATCACTGCTTCTTGCGCTTTTCCTGGGTCAGGATGCGGGTGGCGGTGTTGGTGCGCTTTCAGGATTTCTGATCGGGCTTGGGACTATATTTACTTTCCTGGGTATAACTTACCTGTTTGAAAGAAAATCCCTCGCTCACTTCCTGGTAAATGCTTCCTATGGAGTGGCATCACTGACGCTTATGGGGTTTATTATCGGAGTCTGGCAGTAGCCCGGGATAATTTCCTGAAAACCACACAAGTCTGAAATAATGAACGACTTGCATGACCGGCAAGACTTGCAAGACTTGCATGACTTTCATTAAAAAGCCTAACGATAAAGGTAAAGGAACCCCCGGTAAGTCTTACTGTCGTATTTAACATCATCCCAGCCATAAGCCCGGATAATATAAAAATAGACACCCGGCCGTGCCTCAGTTGAGGAATTATTGATCTTTCCATCCCAGCCATCCCATTCCCTGAGCCTCTCTCCTTCGCCGGAAAAACCATATACCTTTAAACCTGACTGGCTGAATATCTCCATGCTCACATAACGGAGAGATTTTGATTCAATCCTGAACCTGTCATTATATCCATCACCGTCAGGAGAAAAGACATTAGGGATATCCAGTGAAGAGGGTGTCACAGTTATTATTTCAGACCTGAGGGAATCGATGCAATGCAGATTACTTTCTATGGTCAGCAGGACTGTATATTCACCAGGTTTATAATATGTATATGAGATTGTATCTTCAATCGGAACGGTATCGATAAGAGGCTTCCCGGATTCGTCGCCGAAGTCCCAGGTGTATATCTCTCCCCGGATTGATTTGTCTGTAAATGTTACCTTTAGAGGTGCCTCGCCCTGGTTCGGGTCGAGGGAGAAATCGGCATTAACGTGTATAGACTCATAGAAAAATGACTCACTGTTACTGCATCCAAGGGAATTTACCTGGAGCTTATATGTTACATCCTCGAGAGGTGGTGTATAAGTTATCGGATTGATATTCACATCGGGATAAGGAATAACCGATGATGGCGTCGACGACCAGAGAAAAGAGATTAAATTTTTCTGGGTGACGGGAGCAGCAGAAACCGGATCCCTGTAATAAAAATTGGCTGTGGTGGCTTCAGCCTTACCTGAAAGAGCGACCCTGTTACATAGTTGCTGCAGAAGACTTGCCTCTGCAACAGGAGGAGTATCAAAGAAAACCCAACCTGTCAGGTTTTTAATATTGATCCCGGAACTATCGATAACTACCCTGTAGCCTCCCTGGCTGAGGCCGCTGACTGAAGATGAAGCACCGGTCTGAGATGTGATGAAAATGCTGAAATTTCCGGTGCCATCATCCCATTTGTACCAGGAATAATTATAGTTTCCAGAGGCACCCGGTCGCTGAGCTGCTAAAGTAGCTGTTTCTGTTCCTGTGGCGTTGCAATAGAAGAAGAGAGGGTCCTTGACAGCCGGTGAGGAGGGGTAAGATGTATACCTGACAGTCTTTGCACCTGGTGCCGACAATTGTGCCAGCAGGGATACAGGCATCATAAGAAGAATTATTAAACTCCGGAAACGCACAGGCTATATGATTTTTGTATTAACGGTCATCAACGACCTGTTGGTATAATTTTCTGCAAGTTTAATAAAATCCGGAGAGTTTTCAGTCGGCATGGAATACTTCTTCCATATTGGCCCACCATTCGCCCTGCGACCTGGTTGATATCGGATCCTGCATTGGTTCCATAATAGCCCACCATTCCTGGGTCTTAGGGTCAGCAGCCATCTTTGCCATATCGGCAGCGAAATCATTGCCGGTATATTCAAAATATGCGAAAAGCCTGCTGTCCTTATGGAAAATTGTATAGTTATGTATATTGCATTTGCTGATCATGTCGAGAACGCCAGGCCACACAGCGGCATGGTATTTCTTATATCTTTCAAATTCTTCGGGCTTAACGCCAATTATCTGACCGTATCTTTTCATATTACATTTATTAAATTACTGTTTATATTTATCTGTTTCTCATATCTTTTGATGTTGCCTGTTCAATAACCCGACCCTGATCCGGCCAGGTACTAAATATACGAAGTAATAAACTTTTTTTGTTAATAAATAATACTGTTTTGCTTTCTGGTATAGACTTTCATTGATCTGTTATATTTAAATTTGCCAGCCCGGAACGCTGTAATTCCGAAATTAAGAATGAGCCATAATTATCTCAACGACCTGAATGAAGCTCAGAGGCAGGCGGTAGTGAATACTGAAGGCCCCTCACTGGTAATTGCCGGTGCCGGTGCCGGAAAAACGCGTGTCCTTACCTATCGTATAACCCACCTTCTACAGAGTGGTGTCAAGGCCGGCAGTGTCCTTGCCCTTACCTTTACCAATAAGGCAGCAGGTGAAATGAAGGAGAGGATTGCAAGGATAGCCGGACCGGAGATAGCACGTTACCTCTGGATGGGTACCTTTCACTCAATTTTTGCGAGGATACTTAGAATCGAAGGAGACAGGCTGGGATATAAATCCAACTTCACCATTTATGATGCAGTAGATGCAAAGAGCCTGGTCAGGTCAATTATACGGGAACTCAATCTCGATGATAATATTTACAAACCGGGAATGATCTCGGGCAGGATCTCGGCAGTGAAGAATAACCTGGTAACAGCTAATATGTATGCTGCAGATGCCACAATGCAGGAATATGACAAGGCTAGTCGTGTACCTCTGCTTGCCGACATTTATAAAATTTATGCTTCACGATGTTTCCGTGCCAATGCAATGGATTTCGACGACCTGCTTATGAACACCAATATACTGTTCAGGGATTTTCCGGAAGTGCTTGCAACATACCAGGACAGGTTTAACTACATTCTTGTTGATGAATACCAGGATACCAACTATGCCCAGTACCTGATAGTCAAAAAGCTTGCAGCAAAACATCATAATCTTTGCGTTGTCGGCGATGATGCCCAGAGCATATATTCGTTCCGCGGGGCAAGAATTGAGAACATCCTTGAATTTAAAAACGACTATCCTGAGTATAAACTTTATAAGCTTGAGCAGAATTATCGTTCCACACAGACAATAGTAAATGCTGCTAATGGGATCATTTCCAATAATGAAGGACAGATACATAAAAAAGTATTTTCGGAAAATGAACCCGGGGACAAGATCCTCATCTTCCAGTCAATAACAGATACTGACGAAGGTTTCCTCATTGCATCTGATATTTTTGACAGGAGGTACTCTGACCAGCTGAACTGGTCAGATTTTGCGATACTGTACAGGACCAACGCCCAGAGCCGTATTTTTGAAGAGACCCTGCGAAGGAAGAATATCCCTTATAAAATCTATGGGGGTTTGTCTTTTTATGAAAGGAAGGAAATAAAGGATATTCTTGCATATTTCAGGCTGGTAATGAACCGGGGTGATGAGGAAGCTCTCAAACGATCAGTTAACTACCCCAAAAGAGGTATCGGCGATACAACAGTGGAGAAGATCTTTGAGCTCGCATCCGAACATAATGTCAATGCCTGGCAGATCGTTACCGAAGCTGAAAAGCACTCCAATCATTTCAATTCAGGTACTGTTAAAAAATTAACAGCATTTGCGGACCTGATAAATGTTCTATCGGAGGATGCCGGGAAGACGGATGCTTATACTAAGGCAAAAGAAATTGCAGCCGGGTCAGGAATAATGAAGGAGCTACGCGACGGAAAGCTGGCTGAAGAGATAAGTCGTTATGAGAACATGGAAGAGCTTCTCAATGCCATCAAAATATTTACCGAAGCTGCAGAAACTAATGGTGAACCATCGACCCTGGGTGCCTACCTTTCCAATGTGGCACTGTTAACAGACCAGGACAACTATAAGGATGAGGATCGCGAAAAAGTCACCCTGATGACCATGCATTCAGCCAAAGGACTTGAATTCAGCAATGTATATATTGTAGGAATGGAGGACACTCTGTTCCCCTCCCCTATGTCGTCAGGAAGTTCCAGGGAACTGGAAGAGGAGCGCAGGCTTTTTTATGTAGCAGTCACAAGGGCTAAAAAGAGGGCTACGCTCAGCTATGCCCTGAACAGGTATAAATGGGGTAACCTTGAAAGAAGCAATCCGAGCCGGTTTCTCAAGGAACTGGATAAGGAATATATCGATTATCCTCAGACCGGAGGGAAGCCATTCCCGAATAAAACAAGTACAGAAAGCAAGCCGCCTTCATTCAGGGACGAGCCGCCGTCATACCGGCCATCACCACGTCTGAAGAAAATTGCCAGACCTGAAAGCCAGCTATCGACACCTTTCAATGGCAGTGATCCGTCTGAATTTTCAGAGGGGGACACTGTAAACCACGAAAGATTCGGAACAGGAACAATTATATCCATTGAGGGAGTTCCGCCAAATCAGACTGCCACGGTAGAATTCAGCGGTGAGGGAAGAAAGAAGCTCCTTCTCAGGTTTGCAAAGCTGAGGAAGGTCTGATCCCCTGTTAGTAATCCTATTTATCCGGAGTGTGTTATTTCTGTTGCGTTCCTGCCTGGTTGAAATTCATCTGCCGCAGAGGATAGCCGGTTGCAGTCATAGTGTGGCTGAATCCCAGGTTAACCTCCTTTGTTTCTGATTTCATTGCCAGTTTCCCCTTATCGTCGTATGATTCCATAGCCATCGTTACAGCGTCACGCAGTTCGGGGTTATCATAATATGGGGAGACCCCTGCTTTCGAGAAAGTCCGCCTGTCGGCCTTCAGCTTAAGATCTTTTGTAACCCATATCTTGTTGTATTCTTTCTTACCTGTCTCTTTTACAGTGTACTCATCGCATTTATAGCCTGCAATAACTTTTGAATTGCCTGTCCTGGTAACAACAGGTTTTGAAGCAGCCTGTGTTTGAGTTGCCGATTCGTCAGGGACATCGCTTATAATACCGAATTTGGTGCCTCCCATATCGCTGAGCATCAGGAATGATTTATTTGTAGCGTCATAAATGAATGAAGAAGTCATGGCAACCTGGCCCCCATCGTCGGTTGTTCCTGCCATTTTTGATTCAATACCGGCATCAGCTGATGTCTCGCTGAAATAAATGAAATAATCCATCTTCACGATATCTTTACCATCATAGATCTCAGCCTTCATAAATATCCTGTTCTTAAAAGAGTATGAATCCCTGTATTTGGAGGTTATAGGACCGCCCCCCATCAGGGCTCCCAGATTAATGCTACTACTTTCCTTGTTACCGGAAGTCTCTGCCTGGTTGTTTTTCTGGTTACCATCTGACTTCTGGGCCTGATTATTTGCCTTGTTGGTACTGTCAATATCATGCTGTACCTTATCGGCAGCCTTATTTACTTCTTCTTCTGCCTTTTTCTCGATAGCCTCATTTGCTTTTTTGTCAGCAGCATTGTTTGCAGCATTTACCGCCTTGTTGACCGTGCTTTTTAAATACCTTCCAGCCTGTCCGCTGGTATATGAAGCTACAGCAAATACAAGGATCAATGACAGGATTAAAGATTTAGTTTTCATCTCTACAGGATTTTGAATGTAATTAGTGTACTAATTTATAAAAATCCGCGGAAAGGAGAACAATCGAAAAAAAAAACCTGCCGGGATAAATATCCGCAGCAGGTGGAAACTATTAAGGAAGTAAGAAAATTGCTATATCTCAGGCTGCCACTACTTCTGGTTCTGCCGGTTTCTCTTTTTCAAGCAGAACTGAGTTATAAAGAGAAGCAAATGAGCTTATAACCCAGATTAATGCCGGGAAGATGCCTACAATCATCAGGATGAACCCAAACAGGAGGATAAACATCGAGACAAATCCCATCAGGAATATGGTCCAGCCATGCCCTCTAGTAAGTCTCCAGCTCATCTCAACTGCCTCGATCGGATCGACATTCTTGTCAAGGACAATATATTTAACAAATGCGAGCCTGCACGCTATAATTATGCCCGGAATAATCAGGGCAAACAGTCCAATGGCGACAAGAGCAAATACGAGGAGGTTTGCAAGAACGATACTCAGGTAATTCTTTGAGAAACCCTTTATAAGCCATTCGAAGTCAGGCTTCTTCTGGCGCACAGATTCCACGAAGATCATTTTACTGCCATAGGTGAATACAGGAACTACAAGGAATGCGTATAGCAGAGCGAGTAATCCCAGAAATGCAGCAAGAACCCCAAGTGAAGCCAGGCTGAATAATCTTTCCCAGTCACCGTGCCAGAAATCCCATGAACCAGGCATAAATCTGTGAAAATCAGATCCGTCGAAGTTAAACTGGAAAAACTTCAGGGGCCCTGTGATTATACCGACGATTATCACTACCAGGAATAATCTCAGAAAATTGTCCATCATAACCCGCCACCCGGTTCCAAAACTATCCCCGAATGTTGGTTTCAGTTTGTAAGTGTTAGTTGTTTCCATTCTTTATTGTATTAAAAGGTGAATTTTCGTTTTCTGAAACAAATGTATACCCTGTTCCCGGAATGGATTTCATACTATAGTATTGAATTTAAATTTTCCTACTTAAGTATGTACGGCAATACTTTAGTTGTATCTACATTTATTTCCTCAATATTATTGGATTTTAATATCTTTAGGTCATGTTGACTTATCTTGTTTGCCTGGTTTTCGTACTTTCTGTTGCACTGACAGCCGGAGGGATTATTCTGTCGGTAAGGTTGCGCAAAAAGTATAAATCGGATATTTTCTCCACTCTGCTTTATTATCTGGTTTTCATATCTGCATTCGGATTTTATGGTATCTGGGGACAGGCAATTGTCAGGATTTTCCTTGCAGAATATATATCCCCCGGGTTGCTCATGAGGTTTACGGGGATAGCCATGCTCCTGGGAATGCCCTTCCTCGTATTTGCATGGCTTATGCTGATCCAGTTTGCAAAAAGCATCTCCGGAAGAGGTAAAAGCAACTGGTTCGTGGTATGGTTCCTCGTATTAAATGTTCTGATAGTTACAGGTGTTGGCTGGCTGATATCAAAGTCAGATGAAAAAATGCCACTTTACCTGATCAAGAATTACTTTATTATAATGAACCTGGTATATTCGGTAACAGGGGCACTAATAATTGCTTTTCCTGTAAGGGGCAAATCATATATTCATGACTACGACCGTAAATTCATTGTCCCGGCCATCATTCTAATCGCTGCCGCACAGTGCGTACCGCTCTTTTATTACACTTCCCAGACATGGCTGGGACTGATCTTTACTTTAGCCTTTTTTACGGGCAACGATTTTCTTCCTCTCTACCTTAACTACGGGACACTATTATCAGCATTTACAGGAGAAAAAGCTGAAAAAGATCTTTCATTCGAGGACTTCTGCAAGAGGTTTGAGATTTCACCCAGGGAATCCGACATTATCCGAGAAATTTGTAACGGGTTAAGTAATAAAGAGATATCAGAGAAGCTCTTTATAAGCCTCCAGACCGTGAAAGACCATACTCACAGGATCTATATAAAGACGAATGTAAAAAGCAGGGTACAGCTTATAACCTGTATTAAGGAGGAAGCAGGAAATTAACAGAGTCACTGAAAAGTCTTACAAATCAGTTTTCACCTTGTTCGGCAAGGGAAATTCCGGCATATCATTTATCTGTAACTTTCCTCTTTAGCACAGAATTCAAGGAAAACAAGCAAAGGTCCGCCGTTAAATTCAAGGGCTACGGTGTTGCCGGTTGCTTCATTCAGTGTTGCCTGCCACCAGTTGCCGAGTTTTATATTTTTAAGAGGGTAACGCAGGCCGGCAGAGGTTATCATCGTTCCTGGATCAATGGAGAATACCGATACCTGCTGTCCGGGAATGGTTTCAATTATGCAGCTTTCCCTGTATGGAAGGAAGATGCCGGTATCTGTTACCATTCTAACTTTTATGAATTTTGAGTATTCAGCCAGCAGGGAGATATTTCCAATAGTATGGTCTTCCCTCTTTCCTGTAGCACCCAGGATAGTAATATCATCATATCCTGATTTATGGCACCATTCCACTGCTTTCGTCAGGTCATTGGTCTCCTGGTTATCGTCTTTAAAGATCCGATCCGGGAATTTAACTGCCAGTTCCTTATCAAGAGAATCCATATCCCCCACTATTGCATCGGGTATGAGTCCGTGATCAATCAGGGTTTTCGTGCTCCCGTCACAACATACTATCAGGCCTGCTTCATTCAGGAAACGAAGCGGTTCCTTATGAACAGGGAATGAGCCGTCGGCAACTATAACAGCTTTTGGCATATTCTTTAAAAATTAATTAATCTCGCATAAATCAGGAACCTTTACTCTACTCCATGCTTTCATGAAACTAAAAATCACTTTTAATCATTAACAATTCATCTCATGGATTTCTTCCATTCATACAAACCGACGAATGACATTACACAATATACGATATAAAGCACCACGGTTGCATAGAGCCCCCTGGTAAAAAAAAGCATTGCTGCTGCGATGTTGACAATTATCCAGAGAAACCAGTGTTCGTAAATCTTCCGGGCCAGCATCCAGGTGGCTACAATTGACAATGAGGTTATGAATGAATCCCACTCAGGCACAGGGGAATCTGTCAGCCTGTCAAGGATAATCCATAATAATGTGTAAAGAGCAATGAAAACGATTAATAAGATGATCCCTTTCTTCATAGTGATCCTGGTAACCCGGAGTGGTTTATTGTCAGCTGTGGAGGGAAGGTTCTCCATATCTTCCTCCCGGGAGGAGACATTTTCCGGACCCGGGTTCCTGAACCCTGGCCCCTTAATCCACCAATACCACCCAAGTATGCTGATAACCAGATAGTATACCTGCAGACTCATATCAGCATAGAGCTTGCCTGTAAAAAATACCCAGATATAAACCGCGGAAGTTATTATACCGACAGGCCACAGCCACAGATTCTGCCTGATCTCGAGGAATACATAGATTATTCCTGTGACCGCCCCAAATATTTCAATATAATTATCTGATATCCAGTTATAAACATTCATAGAAATAAATTAAAACGACACTGAGGCCCTGAACATGACATTGGTCCCGGCCTGCGGAAAAAAATATGCCCAGGTTTTTTCTGCACCGGCTTCATACCAGTTTCCACCATAGGCGTTATTCTCATATTGAGCATTGAAGATATTATTAATAAAAACCTGAAATTCAACGGATTTCAACTTCTTCAGCACCGGTTCGAAGCTTATGCTTAGATTATTTACCAGGTATGGATCAATCATCCTGTTGCGGCTCATTGTATTGTCAAAATATTGCTTCCCGACATATTTTGTAATAAATGCTGCCTCAAGGTTTTTCAAAATTTTAAAATTAAGCTTGCTTGTTCCGGTCACTGAAGGTGAATATGCAATATCTACAGTCCCCAGCCTTTTATTTCCGTAAGTACCTTCCCATGTAATTGTATCATAATCAATATAATATTCTGTGAAATCATTGATCGTATTCTTTGAAAGAGTGAGATTAAGGTCCCATTGAAGGAACCTTGCCGGCCTTAAACCGGCAACGAATTCGATACCGATACGCGAGCTCTTCTTTACATTGGTCATTATTGAATAGCCCGTATTGCTGAGCTCTCCTGTTGGTACCAACTGATTGTCATAATACATCAGGTAGCCGTTTACACCGAGGGAATAATACTTTGACCGGAACCTGTAACCAAGTTCGGTATCATAAAGATGTTCCGGTTCAGGCGTTGACAGCGGATCTCCTGCTGCCTCCTTAAAATCGGACCTTGTTGGCTCTCTGCCTGCCATTGAGAATGACAGCCACCCTTCCTGTCGTTGTGATATTGCCCAGAACAGACCGGCCTTCGGGTTGACAAAACCAAAGTGGTGTTTTTGTTCCAGGTCTTTAAGATCATCATCCTTTCCGGAAATTCTGTAAAGAATATACCTGTACTGGAGATCTCCATAAACAGAAATCTTTTCGTTGAGGGAAATAGTTGTTTTTGCGTAAATGTTGGTCTCAAATTTGGTACCGGTATTAAGATACCATTGGTGGTCTTTTTCAGTATTACCCGGATTATTCATCCAGATTATTTGTCCAAAATGATCACCTGAATAATAGTTTGTTCCTCCTCCGAAAGATGATTCAAACCGGCCCCTGTTATATCTGAGTGTATATACAAGGCCGTAAAAGTCATTCGACATCCATTTCCTCCTGACCATGTCAGTATTTGAAATTGTTGTATCACCAGTGCTTATGTCAGGCAGGCCATAGTCATTAAAAGCCTGGTCTTCCCTGTATTCTTCATAATAACCTTTCCCCCTTGTATAGTGAAATGCCGAGCTGAAGTTCAGTTCATCATTTATCTTCAGTCCATAGATAAGCTGGTAGTGATCCTGCCGGTAGTTATCGCTTTCATTACCATAATACATAGTAACCCCGTTTTCATCGGTATATTCACCTGCCGGGTTGTACCTTCTGTCGGTTGAAAGCATTTCCTGCGTGACTCCCCACCATCCTATGCCGGTATGTTCTTCGCCAAGAATTATATTTGCCTTAAACCGCGACCTGCCTGCAAGAAATACACCTGAGATATATGCAGACCGGTGATCAGAGCCGGTTCTTTTAATATAACCATCGCTTTTAATCTGGGACAGTCTTAGCTGGAGGGCAAATCTGTCAGCCAGCAGTCCTGTGCCGGCAGAAATTGAATTTTTATAAGTGTTAAATGACCCGGCAGAAGAAGATATCGATGCAAAAGGTTCATTTTCAGGACTTTTTGTTTCAATGCTTACTGTTGCGCCAAAAGCACCAGCACCATTGGTTGAAGTGCCTGCACCCCTTTGCACCTGTATGTTGTCTGCAGAGGAAGCAAGGTCAGGAAGGTCGACCCAGAAAACCTGCTGCGATTCGGGGTCATTCAGAGGTATCCCGTCAATGGTGACGTTTATCCTGTTTGCATCTGTTCCCCTGATCCTTAGGCTTGTATAGCCAATGCCGTTACCTGCTTCGGATGTTTCAACAAGCGAAGGTGTCATGCCTAATAAATATGGAATGTCCTGCCCGTTATTTTGCTTTCCCAGGGTTTTTTCATCGAGTGTGGTATATGCTACTGGAGTCCTGTTTCCGGCCCTGGTGGCACTGACTATAACTTCACCGGTCAGCAGAGACTGAGGGAACAGTTCGATATCAAGCTTAGAATTTCCATTGATTGTTATTTCTCTTGATACGGGCTCAAATCCGATGAATGAAAACCTGACACGGTAAGTTCCTTCTCTCAATCCATCTAAGGAATATGAACCGTCTGATCCGCAAACTGTGCCAAGAAATGTATTTTCAACTGCGACACCTGCCCCGGCCAGGAAATTTCCTGAATTATCTTTCACTTTGCCAGATAATGTATAACCCTGCTGTCCATAAGTATAAATGGTAGCCGTCAGACTTAGAATCAGTAAAAAAATGAAATTTTTTTTCCCCATTTCCAATAAAATTATGTTCACTGAAAATGAGGCGGAAATTAAAGGCTGACATTGCGGATACTCTTTCCCTCCGCCGGCATTATCCGGATCAGGTTATAAGGGTATGATCTCAGCCTGTAATTTTAAGGCACCCCATTTCAGAAAGGACAAAGTTAAAAACCTTTTCCCTTTATTGCAATTTTTTTTAAATTAGCATGGAAAAACCTGACAAATGAAAGAACTTCTGGGCAAGCTTAACTATAAAGGCCAGTTGAGGATTGCAGTTTTAAATGCAGATAAATCGTTTTATACAGCTGTTGCTAAAGAACTTACGGGTGTAATTACTGATGATGATATAGACCAGCGTTGTCCGTATGATTTCATGATCCTGTTCGCGAACTCGGTTGCGGATGTCAACCAGCTGGCCCCGGTGGCATTACATAATCTGACTGCCGACGGGATATTATGGTTCTGTTACCCGAAAAAAAGCTCGGAAAAATATGTAGCGGGGCTTGAACGCGACAAGGGATGGAACGCTCTCAATAATGCTGGCTTTTATGGAATCAGGTTGGTATCCGTTGATGAAAACTGGTCGGCGATGCGGTTCAGGAACATAAAATTCATTAAATCGGCTTCCGACAGGTTTCCGAAACATTGAAACAGTTTTATCCAGATTAATAAATTAACCACCCTGCCAGGAGGGTTTTGAGATCGCATTATGATAAAGATCACAAGAATAGAAACACCTCTGGGTGAAATGGTTGCAGGAGCCACCAGGGATGGCATCTGCATGCTGGAATTCTGCGACAGGGAAAATCTTTCCGATGTTTATGAAGAGACCGCAAAGCTTCTTAATGCCGTTGTCAAACAGGGGAACAACTTTCATTTATGGACCCTGAAGAGACAGCTCAAAGAATATTTTAAGGGTAAGAGGAAAGAATTCACGGTTAAGCTTGTGACTCCCGGCACAGAATTTCAGCAGATGGTTTGGAAAAGCCTTCAGAAAATACCCTATGGCGAAACAGTGTCGTACCAGCAACAAGCTGATTCACTAAAAAATACGGGAGCTACACGTGCTGTCGCACATGCAAATGCATCAAACAGAATAGCCATTATTATTCCCTGTCACCGGGTAATAGGGGCTGACGGAGCCCTTGTCGGCTATGGAGGCGGCCTGGCAAGAAAGAAATGGCTTCTTGATCATGAAAAAAAATATTCAGGGAAAGCAGTTGAGCTTGACCTGTTCTGAATTTATAAACACTAATTATTTAATAATGAAAAATCTGTCCACTCAAAAGAGCTTCCTGCTCATTGCATTTACTATAGTTGCCTTAATTTTTTCAGGCTGCGCCGACAACGAACCTGTAAAACTCTGTCTGACAGGCCATACCTATGGCTTCTTCGGTGGTCTCTGGCATGGTTTCATTGCTCCTTTCGATTTTATAGGAATGCTCTTCAGTGATAAAATAACTATGTACGCCCAGAACAATAACGGAGGGTTATATGCCCTGGGATTCCTTCTGGGCAGTGGTGGCTGGGGTTTCTTCGGGGGCAAAGGCGTCCGCAGGATTCAGCACTCCAGGGTAAATTTTCAATCGCAAAGGTTCGACAAAGCCGAGGTAATTGAATAGAATAAAAAACGGGCATTCGGGAGTAACCTCATGATATATTCTTCTTTTAAATACTAATTACAATGAAAAGTTATATTACCATCCTTCTTATAGTGTTCTCTGCCACTTGTGCCGCACAGAAAAAAGACCTTATTTACCTGTGGCCCGGCAAGGTACCCGGTGAAACAAAGGAAAAGGCAAAACCCGGTATTGATACTATTCAGAAAGATGGTGTCCTTAGGTATACCGAAATAACAAATCCAGCACTGGAAGCATGGCCGGTAGTTTCAAAGTCGGAGAAAGTGGCAGCCATAATTATTTGTCCCGGAGGCGGTTACGCAAGACTGGCATACGACAAGGAGGGAACTGAGATAGCTGCCTGGTTAAACAGCCTTGGTATATCTGCTTTCGTTCTTTCGTACAGGGTTCCCAATAAAAGAGCCGGGGCGTTGCAGGATGCACAGAGGGCAATAAGGTTTGTCAGGGGCAATGCAGCCAGGTGGAACATTGATCCGGCAAAAATAGGTATTATGGGATTTTCGGCAGGTGCTGATGTGAGTGCACGGGCATCGATCCTCTTTTCAACAAAGACCTATATACCCGTTGATAAAGCTGACAGTTCGTCGTGCAGACCAGATTTTACTTTACTGATATACCCGGCATATTTTGACCAGGGTGAAAACAGGTCTCTGACAGCTGATCTGAAAATATCATCAACCACGCCTCCGGCATTTATATTCCAGGCTGCCGACGACCGGCTTGCCAACAGTGCCCTGGTGATGGCCGGGGCACTAAGGGATAACAAGATTCCTGTGGAGCTTCACCTTGTTCCGGCAGGTGGACATGGTTTCGGGATGAGGCCCGGCAATCCTGCCGCGGAAACATGGCCTGCGCTGGCTGAAAAATGGCTGAAAACCACCTTAAAATCACTTAAATAGAATACCATGACAGAACATTCAAATGAACAGGAATGCTGCCCGGTTTTTGACCCGGCACCATGGGATTACAAGACCCACGAATGGGTTGATAAACCTTTTATCAGGGACTCTATACCACAGATTTTTCACAGGCCTCTTCCATTGATGATGGGAAAGGTGATAGGCAGGATGTGGAAAAAAGTCCAGGCAGCAGGAGCTGCTACTGAAATGAAAGATTTTCTTCTGCTTGCTTATGATCCATCTCCGTGGAAGAGCGAATTGTACATGGCCGTCACCAAAGAGGTACCTGACGCAGAAAATGTGAAATTTTCAGGTACATTCATAAGCAAGGTTTTTGACGGGCCCTTCACCCATATCCCCAAATATCTCAATGAATTCAGGAGATACCTCGTTCTTAAGGACCTGACAGCAAAGAAGTATTATTTCTATTTCACAACCTGTCCTAAGTGTGCAAAAAAATATGGGCACAATTATATAGTGGCGTTTGCAGAAATATGATCATTCTCAATTCCTTAAATCTAATATCCTAAAACCAATCATGAAAACAACTTCCCTGCATTTCCGGAAACAGACAGGGTCTGTATTCCTGGCAGTGTTGATCCTGTTATGCCTGGTGCTGATAAATTGTTCAGGCCCGCAGAAAGAATCGGCTTCCAGTCTTAAGAAAGGATTCCGTAATCCACCTGAGAGCGCAAAGCCAAGGGTGTGGTGGCACTGGATGAATGGAAATATAACCAAAGAGGGTATCAGGGCTGACCTGGAATGGATGAAAAGATCCGGTATCGGAGGTTTCCAGAACTTTGATGCAAGCCTTTCGACACCTCAGATCGTCGATAAACGACTGGTCTACATGACCCCTGAATGGAAAGATGCATTCCTGTTCACCACGAAGCTTGCAGATTCCCTGGGTCTTGAAATGGCTATCGCCGGATCGCCGGGATGGAGCGAGAGCGGCGGTCCATGGGTATCACCGGCACAGGCAATGAAAAAACTGGTATGGAGTGAGATCACCGTTGAAGGTGAAAAAACTTTTTCAGATACCTTGCCTCAACCTCCTTCAGCTACCGGAATATTTCAGAATATTTCACAACTGGGAGGATATATGACAGGTATGGCTACTGATGCATCTATCCCCAGGTTCTATAATGATGCTGCAGTTGTTGCGTTCCGTCTTCCCGATAAAGATATTTCCTTAAATGAACTGAAACTGAAAGTTACATCCAGCGGTGGAAAGTTTGAGATCACGGCACTTGCTGACGGCGATCTTACCAATTCCACTTTGCTGCCTGTCGGAAAAAAGAATTCAAATGTGTGGATACAATTTGAATTTCCGGAACAACAGACAATTCAATCCCTGTCGATTGTCAGAAGAGAGGTTGGTCTGAGGTTACCGGGAACTCCGGCCACTTCGCAGGTAATGAGGTACCTGGAAGCATCTGCCAATGGCAGGGAATTCACCCAGGTTTTTGAAATTCCTGCAGGCGGATCCCTTCAAAATACCTACACTTTCGCACCAGTCACTGCAAAATATTTCAGGATAAAATATCTTATTCCACCTCCGCCTGAAGAGGCTCCTAATGCTATTCCTGGTCAGCCTCAGGGCACCCCGCAGCAACAGGCTGCCGAACGTGGAATATATATTTCAGAACTAGTGCTTCACCCTGTCGCCCGCATTAACAGGTTTGAAGATAAAGCCGGGTTTACTTCGGCTGCAGGTCTTTTCAATATGGCCACATCACAGGTACCTGAGGATGAAGCAATTAAAAATGATGACGTTGTCGACCTTACCGGGAAAATGGACAGATCGGGGAAGCTGGAATGGATACCACCCGCCGGACGCTGGACAATCATGAGGTTCGGTTACACTCTTACGGGGCACAAGAATTCTCCGGCATCACCAGAAGCAACAGGGCTCGAAGTCGATAAGCTCAGTGCAGCTCATGTGAAGGACTATTTTGTAAACTACCTCGATCAGTATAAGGATGCAACAGGTGGATTAATGGGCAAAAAAGGACTTCAGTATGTAATTACCGACAGCTGGGAAGCAGGTGTTCAGAACTGGACCGACAGCATGAAGACAGAGTTCATGAATCGGCGCGGTTATAACATGGTCAAATGGATGCCTGTACTTGCAGGTCATATCATTGAGAGCTCAGAAAAAAGCGAGAGGTTCCTGTACGACTTCAGAAAGACTATCGGTGACCTTACAACAGAAAATCATTATGATCAACTTACGACGATACTTCATGAGAGAGGAATGGGCCGGTATACAGAATCGCACGAAGGAGGCCGCGCATTTATCGGCGACGGTATGGAAGTAAAACGCAAGGCCGACATTCCGATGAGTGCCACCTGGACTCCGGGAGGTGCTGAAGGTGATGACAGGTCGACGGTATCGACCGGCTACAGGGCCGACGTACGTGAATCAGCAAGTGTTGCCCATATTTACGGACAGAACCTTGTTGCTGCCGAATCCATGACTGCCAGGGGCAATACATGGGCTTTCTCCCCTGAACGTCTCAAGCCGACAGCAGATATGGAGCTGGCATGCGGATTAAACAGGTTTATTATCCATACTTCGGTACATCAGCCTGTATCTGATAAGATTCCGGGATTAGGGCTGGGGCCTTATGGTCAATGGTTTACAAGACATGAAACATGGGCTGAGCAGGCTCTCCCCTGGACTACATATCTCTCGCGCAGCTCCTTTATGCTGCAGAAAGGTAAATTTGTCGCAGACGTTATATATTATTATGGTGAAGACAATAATATAACCGCTCTCTTCGGGAGCAAGTTACCGGATATACCTGAAGGCTATAATTATGATTTCGCCAACAGTGACGTAATCCTGAATGCTCTCACCTTTGAAGATGGATATTTCAGAACACCGGGAGGAACAAATTACAGGTTGCTGGTGCTTGATCCCAACAGCAGGCATATGCCACTCCCTGTTCTGCTTAAGATAAAATCGATGGTGGAGAAAGGCGCAACAGTCTGTGGTCCCAAACCAACCGACTCTCCCAGTCTTAGCGACGATCAGACTGAGTTCAGAAATATAACCGACATTCTCTGGAAAAATGATAATGCAGAAAATATTGTCGGGGCAGGCAAGGTATATTCCGGAAAAACTGCTGCGGAAGCGCTGAATGCAATGCAGATATTACCTGATTTTGAATATTCACGGCAGGATGAAGCGACAAACCTGATGTATGTGCATCACCAGCTATCCAAAGGTGAGTTTTACTGGGTGAATAACCGTAAAAGCCGGGCAGAAGATGTTGTGGCAGTTTTCCGGGTTCAGGGCAAGGTACCTGAGATATGGCACCCGGAAACAGGCAAAACAGAAAAAGCTACCTATAATATTAAGGATGGCCGGACAATTGTTGCCCTTCACCTGGAACCCAATGATGCAGTGTTTGTAGTTTTCCTCAGGAACACAAAGCAGCTTGCTTATAATGAACCACAGGCGACTGAAAACCTGCTTGCTCAGATTGAAGGAGAATGGAAAATAACCTTCCAGCCCGACAGGGGAGCTCCTGCAGAAATCACAGTTGATACACTGGCTTCCTGGAGCGAAAATTCAGATCAGGGAGTAAAATATTTCTCAGGCACAGCAACATATTTAAAGAACATCCAGGCACCCGGAAGCTGGTTCGTTAAAGATTCGAGGATATTGATCGATCTTGGAACAGTTAAAAGCCTCGCTGAAATTTCAGTGAACGGGAAATCACTCGGGATAATCTGGAAAAAACCATTCCGCGTCGATATAACTGACGAGCTTAAAGAAGGTGATAATTCACTGGAGATAAAAGTCACCAACCTGTGGGTGAACAGGTTGATCGGCGATCAGCAGCCTGATGTCACAAAGAAATATACCTATACCACCCAGGCATTTTACAGGGCCGATTCTCCTCTGCTTCCATCCGGTCTCATGGGGCCGGTAAGGATTGTGAGCCTGGTGAAAAACTGAATATGATGGCTGCCTGAAGCTAATATTACGGGCAGCCATCTGAATTTCTTGTCAACTTTCCGGCTTCCGGATTGTTGTTATTATCATATTTATTCAACTATGGAAAATTCATTTAAACGAATAAAAGCTATACTTCTTCCTCCTCAATATCATATGGTAGGAGACGGCTTCCGGGTTCATAATTTTTTTCCATCTCTCCCTGAGATCGGACTCAAAGGAATGAGTCCTTTCTTCCTGATGGACTATAACTCCAAATGGAACGTACCCCCGTCAGAAAGGCAAAGAGGTGTGGGGGTTCATCCACACCGGGGATTTGAGACTGTCTCAATAGCTTACCATGGCAGGATAGCTCATCATGACAGCGCCGGCAACAGCGGTGTCATATACGAGGGTGATGTCCAATGGATGACTGCCGGAGCCGGTGTTCTTCATAAAGAGTATCATGAAAAAGAATTCAGCAAAAAAGGAGGTTTGTTCCAGATGGTACAGCTCTGGGTGAACCTCCCGGCAAAATTCAAGATGACTCCTGCGAAGTACCAGGCTATTGAAAACAGGAATATGGGTAAATATTTCTCTGACGATAAGAAATCAAGGATAGATATCATTGCCGGAGAATTTAAAGGAGTAAAAGGTCCGGCTTTCACATTCACTCCCATGAGTCTATTCAATGCATTTCTTGATAAAGATTCACAGGAAGAATTCTCATTTTCTGAAACAGAGAATACAGGATTACTGGTAATCGATGGCGAGGTAAGGATTAATGACCTTAAGACCGTTGAGGAAAACAGTTTTGTATGTTTTTCCCGTCATGGTAAAAATATTAAGGTTGAAGCCCTGAAAAACAGTACTTTACTTATTCTCAGCGGAGAGCCCATTGACGAACCGATAGCTTCATACGGACCATTTGTTATGAATACTGAGGAAGAGATAAAACAAGCCTACCAGGATTATTATGATGGAAAATTTGGTTATCTTGAGGACTGAATAAATAATCCATAAGATGGCTTTTCACATTAAATCAGCCTCTATAATAAAGGCTGCCGGCACACGGGAAAAAATTATAAAAGAGTTTATAGGAAGGGTCAACAGTAATACTTCAGAAGTAAGCATAGCAGTGATGAAGAGCCCTGAAGGTTGGGAAGAACCCGGGCAGGTACCGGAATTCAATGAATATACCCTTGTTCTCAAGGGGCGGTTAAAAGTCGCAACAGCAAATGGGGAGATAATTGTTTCAGAGGGGGAAGCAATAGTTGCACAAAAGAATGAATGGGTGAAGTATAGTTCCCCGTTTGAAGGAGGAGCAGAATATATAGCCGTTTGCCTGCCGGCCTTCTCGCCTGATACTGTTCATCGCGATGGAAATCAGGACTAAATGTAACAATTTCGTAACACCCTGACCGGCGCTAACAGGTATATTTGTGCCAGTATCAACATTCTATTCTCATCAAAGCCTACAAAAATCCCCCGAAAATGAAGAATATTTATGTCGTTGTGGTGATCTTCATTGTCACGACGTTCCGAATATCCGGCCAGCAGGCGCCTGAAACAAAGTCGGAATTCTTTCCCGATATTGATGGAATTATCAAGGCTAAAGTTGAGTTCGACCTGGATAACTCGCTGGTGAGATTTGAGGTGCGTAATGCCAGGTTCGGGGTTAAGGGAAAGATCAATAACTATATGTCATATAAAGCTGAGCTTGATCTTTCTGATGAAGGCAAAATGAAAATGCTCGATGCTTATGTTAAGTTCACTCCTCTCAGGAACCTAGACTTTTACCTGGGTCAGAGAAAAATTCCGTTCAGCACCGATTATATGAGAAGTCCTGCCGAGAACATCTTTGCCAACAGGTCATTCCTGGCTAAATATATAAATGACGGCATGCGCGATATTGGCTTTTATGCTGATTATAAAATTGATGGATCAATACCTGTAGACATACTGCTTGGTGCAGTGAACGGTACCGGCAACAATAATCCTCAATGGATTGAAAAGCCAAATTTTGTAAGCCGGCTTAGTGTTGGTCCGGAGACAGGTTTCAGGGCAACAGGAAATTTGTACTACGGAGAAGCCGAGTACAAGGATCACCTGGCACTTTTTGGCGGGGAGCTCCGGTATTCAAAAGGCTCTTTTTTCATTGAATCTGAATATATAAGCCGCAACTGGACCGATACAACGGCAACACGGATCCATGATGACGGACTATATATTCATTCTTATTATAACTTCTTTGTCGACAGGAAAATGATTAAGCTTATCACCCCGACAGCGCGCTGGGACTTCATCGGCAATTCAGTTTTTGGCGGGGAGGTGAGCGCCGGCAGACTGACCTTCGGTGTGAATGTAGGCTTTGAATCCAAACCGTTTTATTCAGAGATAAGGCTTAACTATGAAAATTATCTGAAGGGGAGTCTTCCTGCACATACCGATAAGCTGACCCTGGAGTTCATAGCCAGGTTCTGATATTAGCATACGTGAAATTCTGAAGTTGTGGAAAGTATCAGGCCAGCCCGGACAGAGATCCCGGCCGGGAAATCATTGCTCCCTGCTCTTCTTCAAATCCCTGTTCTTCTTTGCCTTGACCACCAGGTAGATCACGAAGATCACTCCCAGGCCAATAAGTATATGACCTATATAAGGGAAGATTTTATCTCTGAGCTCATATACATAATACCCGATAACAGCCAGGATGACATTCCAGATTCCGGCACCGATAAAGGTATAGAGGATGAAATCGCGGATGTTCATTTTAGCAAGGCCTGCCGGTATCGAGATAAGATGCCTTACTCCCGGTACAAGGCGTCCTATGAATGTTGACGATTTCCCGTTGCGTCTGAAATATTCTTCTGCATGGATAACTTTATCCCTGGAAAGGAGAAACAATCTTCCGACTTTTGAATCGGCGAATTTGTATATCAGCGGACGGCCAAGGAATAATGAGAGATAATAGTTAACCAGCGATCCGCAGAGGGCCCCAAATGTGCCAAAGACTACTACAAGGAATACATTCAGATCGCCCTGCCCTGCCTTATATGCTGCAAATGGGATCACTACTTCCGAGGGCATGGGGAGAAAGGTGCTCTCAATAAGCATCAGGAGCCATACCGTGAAATAGTTCAGATTGGCCATGTACCAGTCAAAGACAGATTGAAATATTTCCATTATTCCTTATATATTTTCAAGGTGCCAAAGATAGGTAACATTTTATATTATTTGCAGGTGAGTCACCGGTTCAGCCCTGCAGGATTATTGTTTCGACAATTCCCCTGAGGAGGGTAGACTCACTGGTATTCCGGCAGATTGAGGTTCTCCGAAGTCGGGTGTACCATCACTATTCCAGCCGAAATTCTGTGCCCTTGGTGTACGGAATCTTCCGCAACCCTGGCCTGCAGCCGGGTTAGCATGATACAGTATCCAGTCCTCCCTGCCGTCAGGCGAAGTGAAAAATGAATTATGCCCCGGTGCATAAACCGAGGCCTCAGGTTTAGCCTTGAAAACCGGAACAGGATTCTTTCTCCACGAGAGCGGATCAAGGAGTTTCCTGCCACCTTTGAAGGCAAGCATACCCAGGCAGTAATTTTCTGTCCAGCAACCACTCGCTGAATAGATTATAAACAATCTCCCGTTTTTCTGCAATGCAACCGGCCCCTCGTTGACGTTAACATGCGGGACATCATCCTTATTATTAAGGTCGCCCACTCTCTCCCAGTCATACTCTGGTGCTGATATCAGGACTCTCTTTCCATCTATTGTCCAGGGATTTTTCATCCGGGCAATGTAAATATTCTGCTGGCCGTTCACATCTCCTTCCCACCCTGACCAGATCATATATAATTTTCCTTTATAGGTAAATACAGAACCGTCTATAGCCCATTTGTCGCTAGGATCCGCCACCTTCCCTTTAAATTCCCAGGTCCCTGAAAGAGGATCGGCAGAAGCATTTTCAACGACATACATCCTGTGGTTCCTGTTCTTTCCATCATCGGCAGCAAAATACATATACCATTTCCCATCGATGAAGTGCAGCTCGGGAGCCCATATCTCCCTGGAATATGATGTTCCCTGCGGAGGAGTCCAGATTACCTTTTTACCTGAAGTTCTCAATTCATTGAGGTTCTTTCCTTTACAGATAAAAAGATTACTGCCGGAAGTACTGGTATAATAAAAAAGCGAGTCTTTGAAAATTATCCAGGGGTCGGCACCAGACTGAAACAAAGGGTTAATGAATGTTCCGGAGCTCTGGGCAGAATCAGTGTTCACATTTACTGTTAAAATGGCAACTGCCAGGAGAAGAATTCTGCAATATTTCAGGTTCATTTCTTAAGGGTTAAAGTAACGAGATTTACAGAAGAAGGATTAAGTCTGAGATCCAGTTTCTTTCCGGCAAGGGTCAGCGCACTTATTTCAGGACTAATATTTGCAGGACCGGCTACAGCATTAAAATCGTATAATCCCCCGGCTTTCAGTATTTCCAGTTCTCCATTTTTCAGGAATGATCCACCTTCCAGGTTGATCCTGATAGATTTTGGCGATCGGGAGATATTCACGATCTTGACATATACCATGGAAATGGTTTTATCAATTACAGCCGATGCATATATGCTGTCGGCTCCCACAACAGGTTTTCCCTGGTTAAGAGCCGGGATAACATTTGTACCACGGTGTGTTGAGAATAACTTCTGTACATAATAATTAGGAGTACCTATGGTTCGTAAATTATCGAACCAGATCAGGTCGGGCCTCCACTGCCAGGCATCAACATGAGCCAGCAACGGTGCATATGAAGCCATATTAACAACATCTGCATTCCTCTCCAGTCCTGTCATAAAGGCTGCCTCAGCGAGAGCGCTCAGCCACATATTCCTTGATTCAGGATCCTTACCCTCCTTGCCATGTGCTGCATATTCTCCGGCAAAAACTTTAATCGGTCCCCTGGCATAATTGTCGTAACGACCGGCATTTTTAAAGAACCACTCAGGAGCCATATAATAATGTTCATCTATGAGAGAAGGGCTCAGTTTGCGAAGCTCTTCCCAGGCATAGTCGAAATATTCACCTGATGAATAAGGTCCTGCCCCGGACACTATTTTTATTTCCGGATGTTTTTCCTTCAGCGCCTTTTCAAACAGTTTATACCTTTCAATATATTGCTGGTCCCACTGTTCATTTCCGACACCTATATATTTAAGGTTAAAAGGTTCAGGGTGGCCCATCGATGCTCTCAGTCCTCCCCATACTGTTGAAACCGGACCGTTGGCAAATTCTATCAGGTCGAGAGCGTCCTGGATATAAGGGTCTAATTCATTAAGGGGAACAACTTCTCCCGCATTGAACTGGCACGACATCCCGCAGTTAAGAATAGGGAGAGGTTCTGCTCCCATATCTTCAGCAAGCTGAAAATATTCAAAGAAACCAAGACCGAAACTCTGGAAATAATCAGGGGCCTGCCGGTTCCACATTTCCATATTCCACCTGTTAATTATAAGTTTCCTGTCTTCAACAGGGCCTACAGTATTTTTCCACTGGTACCTGTTGGTGATATTTCTCCCTTCTACAATACATCCACCCGGAAATCTTATAAACCCAGGCTTCAGATCGGCGATCATCTGTACAAGATCCTTCCGCATTCCCCCGGGTCTTCCTTTCCATGTATCGGCAGGAAAGAGCGATACCATATCTATATCTGCTGATCCTTTTCCCGAAAATAATACACGTAAACCAGCACCCGGATCAGTTTTGGCAGCCTGGACAGAAGTCTTATATCTTTCCCATCCTTCTTTAAGTTCTATGCTCCCTGTTGAGCCGATCAGCGCACCTGTGGAATCGATGATCTCTGCCTTCATTTTAATTTGTGATCCCGGGGAGATCCTGGCATCAATTGAAAAATTATAAAGCTCGCCATTCTTAATTCCCATACCTCTGAATCCTTCATTCGAAAGTCCGAAGTATCCTTTCTCTGCATTTACATAAACAGTGAGGTAATGTGGATTACCCTTTTTTTCGGGAGAGTAAAATGTAGGCACAGCACGTCCGGTGCCGTTCTGTTTCACCAGTTCCCATCCTGACAATGGGAGGGTAAACTCAAAAGACCTGTTTTTCACCAGTTCGGCATAGATCCCTCCGTCTGCCGCAAAATTGATATCCTCAAAGAAGACACCCCACATAGTCGGCTGGATATCACAGACAGGTTTGTTTGCAATAACGTTTATCTCATAGGGCTGTTGCCCGTAAAGGCTCAGCTGGATTGCAGCCAGAAGTATAAATAGTATTTTCTTCATATTCTTACTTTTTACTTTTACCTTTTTACTTTTACCCTGAACTCTTATAACCCCTATTTCTTAAACGGCACTTTTGCAGCAGCGTCGTACATCTTACCGGCAGCTTCTTTCAGCCTGGCCTCAGGCACTTTAGTCACCTTCCTGTCGTATGTTAAAAGTCCGTTGCACTCTACCTCAACATCGGTTGTCTGGGTATATATTGCAGCTGAAAGTCCTCGTCTGATATAAGGTACCATCTGCAGTAAATAATTGTTATAAGTCATAAATAAAGTATCGGCATCTTTGAATGATCTGTAGCCCCAGTTATTTTTATCAAGCCAGGTATGTCCTTCAAGAGGAAGCCCCAGTCCTCCGAATTCTCCCAGCACAAGTGCCTGTGACGATCCGAAGACTTCCGGTTTTGGCATTACAGGTCCGGGGTAATTATGCAGATCGAGGATCTGTCCGGTCTGATGAAAATTTCCTCCGCTGGCACTGTTTACAAGCCTTGACGGGTCCTTTTGCATTGTCCATTCGGTAATCTCTGTTGTTTTAAACTGCCCCCATGCTTCATTGAAAGGCACCCATACTATAATACATGGATGATTGTAAAGAGACTCAATTATAGCGTTCCACTCCGTTCTGTAGATCCCTTCTGATTCGGCACTCCTGATTTTATCATTTCCTCCTTCCATCCCGGGATTGGTATTCCATCTTGTTCCTCCCATATCGCCGCTTGGCATATCCTGCCAGACGAGCATACCTGATTTGTCGCAATGATAGTACCATCTGTCGGGTTCTGTCTTCACATGTTTACGTATCGCATTGAATCCCATAGCTTTTGTCTTGATGATGTCGAACTGCAATGCCTCATCAGTCGGTGCAGTATATAGGCCGTCGGGCCACCATCCCTGGTCGAGCGGACCATATTGAAAGACGAATTTATTATTGAGCATCATTCTGAGGACTCCGTTCTCATCCGTTTTAAGTGAAATTTTTCTCATAGCGAAATAGCTTTTCACTTCATCCACCGGCTTACCGTTGCGCACTATGGTAATTTTGAGATCATATAAGAAAGGATCGTCAGGCGACCATAGTTTAGGTTGCTTTACAGGAAGTGTGATACCCTCGCCAAGAGTCTTTTCAGCTTCCGAAACCATGCGGTCGCCATCCCATGCAGAAACCTGAATAATGTCGCCCTGGACCGGGTCAACAACTTTCAATGCAACTGAAAGATTCTGATTATCAATATCCGGTGTCAGCTTCATTGATGCGATATGTGTTTTCGAAACAGCTTCGAGCCATACTGTTCTCCATATTCCTGTTACAGAGGTATACCAGATACCCCCGGGCTTAAGTACCTGTTTGCCACGTGGCTGAGGACCTTTATCGACGGGGTCGGTGACTTTCAGTTCCAGGAGCTGTGGTCCGCTTCCCTTAATAAAACCGGTAATATCAAAGTAAAAAGGATCATAGCCGCCTTTATGTGATCCGGCAAGCGCTCCGTTGATATATATCTCTGACGACCAGTCGACAGCGCCAAAATGAAGAATTATATTTTTCTTCCGGAAGGTGGCGGGTACAGTGAACCTGGTACGATACCAAAGGGCATTGTCCGGTCCTACTGTTTTCCCTATACCTGATAATGCAGACTCAACAGCAAAGGGAACAAGTATCTTTCCCTGGAATACTACTGGTTTTGAATCAGTGGCTGAAGTTATAGAATAGTCCCACAGCCCATTAAGGTTCTTCCACTCAGAACGTACCATTTGGGGCCTGGGATATTCCGGCAGAGGATTCAGCGGATCAACTTTTTCGGCCCACGGAGTGGTAATCTTGTTTCCTGCTATTTTCCAGTCTGCTGCCTGGGATTTCAGAATAACTGGAAATACCAGCAATGCCAATAATAATAAAGGTATCTTTTTCATATTTTCTGTTAATTCGATTTATTATAGTATCGGGATAAATGCTTAAAAAACAACAGTATTATTGCTATATTCTTGTTAATTAATTAGTTACATTATGTATTATAAACCGGGTGAAGATGCACTCCGGGATACGCCTCTTATCCAGCCTGGGATTGCGTTGGCCAGGATAACAATTACTGAAATTATTATTGAAACTGTAAGAACAAGGTTTATTAATCCGGGGACCATTGTTGCTTTCTCCAGCATTTGCGGCACATAGATATTCTTAATATTAAGGAATGCCGCAGTCATAGTTGTAATACCGACAAAGGTCATAGGGAGTATTGTGATCCACGCATACCTGGCTCGTCCCCGATTTATGATATACGAAGTGCCGATTGCCAGTGCTATTGTTGCCAGCAGCTGATTTGCAGTACCGAACATAGGCCAGATGGTAGAGACACTGCCGGTATAGATAAAGTAGCCCCAGGCAAAGACAATTATCCCGCTGGTTACCAGGTTCCCCGGCAGCCAGTTTGTCCGTTGGAACGGCTTATATATCTTACCAAATGCCTCCTGGAGAAGGAACCTGCCAATCCTTGTTCCGGCATCGATTGTTGTAAGGATGAAAAGAGCTTCGAACATTATCGCAAAATGATACCAGTACGACATCAGGTGCTTCATACCCGGAATAGAAGAAAAGATATATGCCATTCCGACTCCCAGGGATACGGCACCACCAGTCCTTCCGGCGATCTTTTCACCGACACTGGCAGACAGCTGGTCTAGATTTGATTCTGTAAAGCCCATATCATGAAGCCTTGGAAGGATAGCCTGGAATTTCTCAACGGGTACATTTATCTGGAAATAATCAAGAGGTAGCAGGCTGGTAGCTGCAATAAGAGCCATAATGCTGACAGCCCCTTCAGTGAGCATCGCACCGACTGCAATAGGTTTAATATCAGATCGCTTCATAAGCATTTTGGGAGTCGTTCCCGAGCTTACCAGTGAATGAAACCCTGATATTGCTCCGCATGCAATGGTTATAAAAAGATAAGGAAACAGCTTCCCGGGGATGATAGGGCCTCCGCCTTTCCCGAATTCTGTGAATGAAGGCATTTTTATTCCAGGGGCTACAATTATGAGACCTATCGCCAGAAGGGCAATTACCGAGATCTTCATAATCGAGCTCAGGTAATCCCTGGGCGAAAGCAAGAGCCACACCGGCAGCACGGAAGCAAAAAAACCATAAAGTGCAATAATTATGGTAAGCGTGCGGTGGTCAAAGGTGAACCATGAAGCGAACTGTGAATCAGGAACATAACGGCCTATTACCACAGCAAGTACAAGAAGTATTACTCCGGCAATGGTGGCTTCAACTGTTTTTCCTTTCCGGATCCTGAACATCCAAACACCCATAAGTATGGCTATCGGAATTGTGGAAGCGATGGTGAAAGTCCCCCATGAACTTTCTGCCAGTGCATTGACAACCACAAGTCCTAATCCTGCAAGTGCGACAACAATTATCAGTATTATGGCAAAGGTTGTTGTGATCCCGCTGGCTTTATTGATCTCTTCGCGTGCTATTACAGCAAGTGATTTGCCATCATGGTCAACAGAAGCTGTAAGGATAATGAAGTCGTGAACTGCCCCGGCCATTACAGCCCCTATGAGCATCCACAGGAAACCCGGCATAAAACCGAATTGTGCTGCAAGTACCGGGCCCACCAGGGGGCCTGCTCCTGCGATTGCTGCAAAATGATGGCCAAATAATACCCACCTGTTCATCGGGTAATAATTCTGGCCGTCGTAGAGTCTGTGTGCTGGTGTGGGACCAAGCTCCTGGCTGACAGCTACTTTAGCAGCAATAAAACTGAAATAGAACCGGTAAGCAAGTGCAAAAAGCACAACAGTACCGATCACAACAGGCATTGCATTCACAAACAGATAATTTTTCAGGATTAAAAGAACACAACAAAATTAATATTTCTGTTATCCTTTACAAGTAAGACATCGGGGAAATAACTTAATTGCTGTTTCTTCCTGAAGGGGATGAAAAGTGATTTTGATATTAAGTGAATATTTGTAAATTGCATATGATCATAATTGAGTTTTAACGACGATTTCTCTTCAATATCAAAGTTAAGGGAACGATAAAAATTACAGGCTGCTAAACCACTAAAAGCGAGGATATGAGTGTAGAACGTACATTTGATTTACTGGACAGGTACAGGGAGAAATTCCCTGAGAAGAAAGATGCTCTCTGTGGAAAGCATGAGGGAGTGTGGATAAGCTACAGTACCCGGGACTATATTGATTATTCATACAACTTCAGCTATGGTCTCCTGGAGAAAGGCTTAAAAAAGGGAGACAAGATAATGACTGTTTCAGGCAACAGGCCTGAATGGAATTTTGCAGACCTGGGAATGTCGATGGCGGGAATTATCCATGTCCCGGTTTTTACATCACTGAGTATCTCTGATTACCAGTACATTATCGATCACAGCGAAGCCAGCATGATACTGGTTGCAGATAAAAAGCTGTTAAAAACTGTCAGCCCTGCAGTGGCCCTTTCAGGAAAAAATATCCCGGTGTATACCTTCGACGAAATAGAGGGAACAAAAAACTGGAAGGAGATCATTAAGTCCGGTGCTGAAAACTCAGCAAAGCATAAAGAGACCATAGAAAAAATTAAATCGTCAATCCGGCCCGATGACTTTGCATCACTGATCTATACTTCAGGGACAACAGGAAAGGCTAAAGGTGTTATGCTGACGCACAGGAACATGGTAAGCAATTTCCTGTCAGCGGCATCGGTCTTTAATTTAAGTCCCGACGACAAATACCTTAGCATACTCCCTCTTTGTCATGTGGGCGGAAGACTGGGAAATTACCAGACCCAGTATAGCGGATCAAGCATATACTATGCAGAGAATATGGGTACCATTGCCTCCAATATGGGCGAGATTAAACCTGATGGCTTTGATGCTGTGCCCAGGGTTCTTGAGAAATTCTATGACGTTATCATTTCAAAAGGAAACAAGCTTACAGGCATAAAGAAAAAACTCTTTTTCTGGGCTGTGAACCTTGGTCTCAGATACGAGCCTCATGGCGCTAACGGTTGGTTTTATGAGAGAAAGCTTAAGATAGCCGACAAGCTGATATTCAGCAAATGGCGTCAGGCCCTGGGTAACAGGGTAAGGATCGTCGGGTGCGGCGGAGCAAGCCTGCAAGCCAGACTGGAAAGAATATTCTGGGCAGCAGGGATTAAAATAATAAATATGTACGGACTGACAGAAACCTCACCCATAATCACGATTAACAGGACTGAGAAAGGTAAGGTAAAGCTGGGATCAGTGGGTATGACTATCGAAGGCGTAGAAGTAAAGATCGCGGACGACGGAGAGATCCTGTGCAAGGGCCCTAATGTTACCCCCGGCTATTACAAAGATCCCGCCCTGACAAGCCAGGCATTCGACAGTGAGGGATGGTTCCATACCGGCGATATAGGGCATATCGAAGATGGTAAATTCCTGATGGTCACCGACAGGAAAAAAGAAATCTTCAAGCTCTCCAATGGTAAGTTCATTGCCCCGCAGATAATCGAGAATATCTTCAAGGAATCCCCGATAATTGACCAGATAATGGTCATCGGTGAACATGAAAAATTTGCGAGCGCCCTTATCTCTCCCAATTTCAGGTATTTCGACGACTGGAAATCCACCAGGAATCTCGCTTTCACAAATAATGAAGAGCTTATCCGTGAACATGAGGTTCAGTCATTCTTCTCGAGCGAAATTGACAGGCTCAATAAAAAACTTAGCCCACCGGAACGTATTAACAGGTTCCGGCTGGTTCAGGATGAATGGTCGCCATCTACCGGCGAGCTCTCTCCTACTCTGAAGCTGAGGAGACAGTTTATCAACGAAAAATACAGGGACCTGATTACCCAGGTATACTTGAAATAGAAACACTTTAACCCGGGCTTGCATAAAAGATTGTAAACCTGCTGAATGAATTTTAAAAAAGATATTTTGCAGTATTTCAACCTCCTGAATAAATGAATCTTATTAAAGTAACTGACCGCAAGACCGGGAAAATGTTCCTCGATACACCAAGGGTTATTTACAGGAATGATGAAACCTGGGTCTGTCCTCTCGATAATGATATTAAAACGGTATTTGACCCGGATAAGAACACCTATTTCAGGCATGGAAAAGTAGAAAGATGGGTTCTTACCGACGATTCAGACTGTCTCATAGGCAGGATAGCAGCATTTATAGACTATAATCTCTGCAACACCTATGACCAGCCGACAGGCGGAACAGGGTTCTTCGAGTGTATCGATGACCAGAAGGCCGCCTTCCTGCTTTTCGACACTGCGAAGAGCTGGCTGGCGGAACAGGGCATGGAAGCAATGGACGGACCGATAAACTTCGGAGAGACAGATAAATACTGGGGACTCCTTGTTAATGGATTCACACATCCTTCGTTTGAAGTTCCATACAATCCGCCATATTACCAGGGACTTTTTGAATCGTACGGATTCCAGGTTTACTACAAAATGGAAGGCTTCCATCTCGACATTACAAAGAAAATGCCCGACAGGCTTCTTAAAATTGCCGGATGGATATTGAATAAGCCCGGCTACTCATTCCGTCACTTCAGTTGGGATGAGGAGGAAGAACTCATAGCAGATTTTGCTGCTGCCTTCAATGAAGCATGGGCATCATTCAAAAAACATTTTGAACCTCTTGAACCTGCATATATTAAGGAAGTGCTGAGAAAAGCCAAACCCATCCTCGACGAGGAGTTTATCTGGATAGCCTATTTTGAGGGAAAACCCATAGGTATATTTCTTATGTTCCCCGACCTTAATATGATCCTGAAACACCTCAACGGTAAACTTGGTCCAGCAGGTATCATAAAATTTCTGTGGCTCAGGAACAGAAAAACCATGACCAGGGCAAAAGCTTTGCTGATGGGTGTTATTCCCAAATACCAGAACCATGGAATAGAATCGGCATTTATCTATAATCTTCAAAAAGTCTTCGACAGAAAAAATCATTATACCGAAATAGAATTCTCCTGGGTCGCAGACTTTAATCCCAAAATGAGGAAAATTTTCATTGCTGTCGGTTGTGTGCCTGTTAAGAATTACATTACATACAGGTACCTTTTTGACAGGACAAAGGAATTTAAAAGATACCCGATCCCTGATATAGTTTGAAGTTTGAAGTCAGGAGTGACTAGAGTTAAAAATATAGAAGTAGACTCCCGGTATTTTAATCATTTGATATGAAATATGATATTATTATAATTGGCGGAGGCCTGGGAGGTCTTACTGCCGGTGCAAAGTTGTCGAAAGAGGGTAAAAAAGTCCTTCTTATCGAGAAGCATAAAAAGCCTGGAGGTTGTGCCACAACCTTCAGACGGCGCGATTTCATACTCGAGGTGGGGCTCCATGAGCTTCATGGTCCGGCTCCAGGAGATCTTAAAATGAAAATATTCGATGAGCTTGATGTTTTCTCCCATGTGGAATTTATAAAGATCCCCGAATTCTACAGATTCATCAACGGACGTTCAGATGTAATAATACCACACGATCCGGTATCTGCTGCTGAGTTGCTTACAACATGTTTTCCTCATGAGGCAGATGGCATCAGGGCCTACTTCGAGCAGCTGATGAAACCAAAGAAGAAGGCCGCCGGGGAACAGGTTCCGGACGGGAGCATAGGTGATTTCCTTGAATCAATTATTAAGGATGAGGAGCTCAAGCTTATCCTCCTGGGAAACCTCGGTTATTATAATGATGATCCTTATTCTTTGTCCCTGGCATATTATTCCCAGGCACAGGGAAGCTACTATTCGGCAGGGGCCAGCTTTATAAAGGGCGGATCGCAGGTACTCTCGGATTATCTTTCCGGCTACATCTGCTCCCATGGTGGAGAAGTAATTCTTAATCATCGTGTTACTTCAATTTTTTCAGATAATGGAAGGCTGGCAGGCGTTAACTATATAATGAAAAATGACCCTTCCGAAGAAGTTAAAACAGCTTTCGCTAATGAGATCATTGCCGGAAGCTCTGTACCAGGACTGGTGGATCTCCTGCCAAAAGATGAAGCCCTGAAACTTTCTTCGGAGCTCAAAGGACTCTCACCCGGGCCTTCACTGCTGACACTTTACCTGGGATTTTCCAGACCACTCAAAGAACTTGGCTGGAATAATTATTCTGCCTTCATTTTTGACAACACTGTCAAAACACAGGCCGATATTGTTAAAAATAACCATGCCGGCTTCGCAGAGCGTCTGTTCACCTTCGTCGATTACGGACAGATCGACTCGGGTCTTGCCCCTGAAGGCAAAAGTGTGGGGGCTGTCTGTTGTATAGATTATATAAAAGACTGGGAGATACTAACCAGGGAAGAATATAATATAAAGAAAGAGCTGGCAGCCACGGAACTTACCGGAAGACTTGAACATTTGATCCCTGGAATAAAAGGTATTATAGAATACCGGGAAGTAGCGACACCGATGACGGTGAAGAGATATACTCTCAACGACGAGGGGGCTGTTTACGGATTTGCCCAGGTGCCTTCACGAAAATCGATTGATCTCTCAAAACTTCCTGACAACCTTCATTTTGCTTCAGCATGGGGCAGAACGGGAGGAGGTTTTTCAGGGGCTATCTTTGGAGGATATCTTTGTGCGATAAATATTCTGAGAAAGAGACAGACTGCGAGCCAGTGACATACTTTAATTGGATCGTTCAATCCTTTTATCGACAGGCTGTTCAATTAAAATCGGTACCTTTTCCACTATGGTCCTTGAAGGATCGAGTTGGAGGGCTTTTTCTTCAGGGATGCTCAGATACCACACAAGGTTGCGGATCGCAAGTATGAAATTTTCGAGGTTGGAAAGCTTGAAATCCCGTATCATGACCCTGTCTATCAATACAAATTTGAAATCGGCAGGCATTCCGTGTTTCTTCAGCGAGTTAAAACTGCTCTCCAGTTTTATTTCACCTGACTGAACAAGATCTTCAATAACCTCCCTGAAATAGAGATTGATCTTTGGATCGATTTTAAAACCTATGTGGAAATCTATACGGATAAGTATCCCCGGCAGTATCTGGGTAACTTTATACTCAAACTGGTTCGGATCATCGACTTTGTCAACATGAAGCAACCAGTAAGTTTCTGCCCGTTTGGGCTGTTTCCGGAAGATGGAATGGATAACCTTCGATTCAATCTGATCCATTCTGTTTGCCTTAATTATATATGCAAGGTTTGTCGCATATTTCGGGACACTTTTATCGTTTCTGAGATCCCTGAACATCTCAATATAGTCGCCCAGGTTAATAAAAGTAATATGGCGGTTCTTTATTTTCCTTCCGAAATACCATCCATACATTATCAGCGAGTACAGTGTTGCAAGAAGAAGGGTGAACCATCCGCCATATTTGAATTTATGAAGGTTTGCAATAAGGAAACTGGTTTCTATGGAGAGGAAGACAGCCATCAGCAGAATTGAAAGGCGCTTATCTAGTCCATTCTGGTACAGGTAGTTAGCCAGCAATAACGTGGTCATTATCATAGTTATTGTAATGGCCAGCCCGTAAGCTGCCTCCATATTTGAGGATTCCCTGAAGAACAGAACAACGAGGCTGCATAACAGCCAGAGAGACCAGTTTACGAATGGAAGGTAGACCTGGCCCTTGACAAATGTGGGGTTCATAATCTTAACCTGTGGCCAGAAATTCAGTGACACTGCTTCACTGATAAGTGTAAAAGAACCGCTTATCAGTGCCTGGCTGGCAATTATGGCAGCAGCTGTTGAGATAAGAATGCCGATCAGAAGGAACCACTGGGGCATAATCGAAAAGAACGGGACAGCCCCGGACCCGGGAGTATAGTCCATCAACAGCCATGCTCCCTGCCCGAAATAGTTTATCACCAGCATTGTCTTGACAAATATCCATGACACCCTGATATTCTTCCGGCCGCAGTGGCCGAGATCGGAATAGAGTGCCTCCGCACCTGTGGTACAGAGGAAAACAGCACCGAGAAGGATGAAACCGCCAGGATAGGTTGCAAGGAACTTTACAGCATAAACGGGGCTCAGAGCTTTTAAGATTACCGGATAATGGATTACCTGGCTGAATCCAAGTATACCTATCATGAGGAACCAGATGACCATCATAGGGCCAAAGGTGGTCCCCACAAATTTGGTCCCGAATTGCTGAATAAAAAAAAGCAGTGCAAAAATACCCAGCACAATAGGAATAACAGGTATATCAGGATTTATAAGCTTCAGTCCCTCAATTGAGGAAGTGACAGTAATTGCGGGAGTAATGACACCATCGGCAAGAAGGGCACCTCCTCCCACAAGTGTAAGTATGGCTACCCAGGGAGTCTTCTTCCTGATAAGGGCAAATAACGAGAATATCCCACCTTCACCTTTATTATCGGCCCTGAGGGTGATTATCACATATTTGAGAGTCGTCTGAAGGGTGAGTGTCCAGAAAATGCACGACAATGAACCAAGAATGAGAAGTTCATTGAATTCTGATGCACTGCCTATTATGGCCTTAATGGTATAAAGAGGGCTTGTTCCGAGGTCTCCATAAACAATCCCAAGTGTAACCAGCACCCCGGCCAGTGAAAGTTTCTTAATATCTGCCGTATGGCCTTCAGAACTCATTCGCGGGTGTCAAAAAAAAATTTATGCTGTCTTTGAAATACCATAACAATAAAATCATCCCCGGGGGAAATTATTGGATTCGTTTGATCCTGTAAGGTAAAGGCCTGTCGATAGTTATCGGCACCTGTTCCTCAATTGTATTTGTAGTATCGAGGTTGAGCGTCCTTATGTCGGATATGCTCATACGTCTAACAATAGAATGCAGCCAGAGAGTAAAGTTTTCCCAGGTTGAAAGAGTATAATCCCGCGACATTATCCTGTCGATAAGGATGAATTTGAAGTCGCCTTCGACATCATGTTTCTTCATCGAATCAAAACTGCTGCTCAGAGTTATTTCTCCTGATTTTTCCATATCCTCAAGCACTTCCCTGAAATACAGGTTTATTTTTGGTTCTACCTTAAAGCCAAGCCGGAAATCAATCCTTATTAATATTCCCGGGATGATCTGATTAACATGATAATCGAACCTGTTAGGTTCATTTACCCTGTCGACATGGAGGAGCCAGTAAGTATCAGCCCGTTTAGGCTGTTTCATGAAAATGGAATATATGACTTTAGATTCAACCTGGTCGGACCTGTTAGCGCGGATTATATATACCAGGTTGGTTGCAAACCTTGGCACTGATTCATCCCTGCTCAGGTCGCTTAGCAGGTCTAGGTATTTATCGAGGTCAGCAAAGGTAATATAACGGTTCTTTATCTTCCTGCCGTAATACCAGCCATACATTATGAGGAAGTATATTGATGCGAGCATCAGGGTGAACCATCCGCCGGATTTGAATTTATGGAGGTTGGCTATCAGGAAGCTTCCTTCTATTGTTATATATGTCATAAAGAGCAGAAGCACAAGCCTGTGATTGACCCCCTTCTGAAGCAGGTAATATGAAAGCAGGAGAGTGGTCATTATCTCGGTAATATTTATTGCAAGCCCGTATGCGGCATTCATATTTGAGGATTCCTTGAACCAGATCACAGTAATGCTGCAGGCGATCCACAAAACCCAGTTTACAAAAGGAAGATAAACCTGGCCACGGACCCAGGTAGGATGTAAAATCTTCACCTTGGGCCAGAAATTCAGGGAGACTGCCTCGCTGATAAGGGTAAATGATCCGCTGATTATTGCCTGGCTTGCAATAATTGCTGCCGCAGTGGCCAGAAGTATCCCCGGGATAAGGAACCAGCCAGGCATGATCTCAAAAAACGGGTTTACATCTGCACCCCTCTCAAGATGATTCATGAGCCAGGCACCCTGCCCGAAATAGTTCAGGAGGAGAGCCACTTTTGCAAATGACCAGGCTGCCCTGATATTTGATTTCCCACAATGACCCAGGTCAGCGTAAAGGGCTTCAGTTCCCGTAACAGCAAGGAATACAGAGCCTAGCAGTATGAACCCGCCAGGATACTCAACGAGGAACCTGTACGCATATACCGGATTTATTGCTGTAAGGATAGAGGGATGCTTTATCATCTGTGAGAAACCCAGTGTACCGAGGACCACGAACCATATCATCATTATCGGCCCGAATGAGCTTCCAATAAACTTGGTTCCGAATTGCTGAATGAAAAAGAGCACACCCAGGATAACCAGGACAATGGGTACAACCGGAATCCCCGGGCTCAGAAGCTTTAATCCCTCAACAGATGATGTGACAGTGATCGCAGGAGTGATAACACCATCAGCCAGCAAAGCTGATCCCCCTACCATGGTCAGGATTGCTGCCCATGTCGATTTTGATTTTATAAGGGCCATCAGCGAAAAGATACCACCCTCTCCATTATTATCGGCATTAAGGGTGATCAGAATATATTTTATTGTTGCCGAGAGAGTCAGGGTCCAGAAAATACACGACAATCCTCCATAGATAAGAAGCTGATTATAATTTTCAGCCCCCCCAGTGATGATCGCCCGCATCGTATACAGCGGGCTTGTACCCAGGTCGCCAAAAACAATACCCAGGGTAATCAGTGCCCCTACAAGCGATAATTTTTTTAAGTCAGGATGAGATTCTTTTCCTTTCATTTTATTCCCGGCAATATCATAATGCTGCCTCTGAAGAAAGTTGACAAAGTTATAAATAATTTATCTTTGTGCCCTGTTACTAAAACAAAACCTTGGGAGATGGTCAGGAAAACAATAATCACTGCATACCTTATTTGTCTGCAAATAAGCATTTTAGCTCAGTCTGCAACTGATCAGGGCAACAGGATTTCCCTGCTTTTTATAGGTGATATTATGGGCCATGATTCACAGATATGGGCTGCCCAGGACATCGCAACAAATACATGGGACTACAATGATGTATTTACATATATTAAACCCCTGATATCCGGATCTGACCTGGCTATTGCCAACCTTGAAGTCACACTTGCCGGCCCTCCTTATAAAGGTTATCCACAGTTCAGTTCACCTGCAGCCCTTGCTGCTGCCTGCAAAAATGCCGGGATTGACTGTCTTGTCACAGCAAATAATCATTCTGCCGACAGGGGTAAACAGGGAATTACCGGTACAATATTCAGGCTTGACAGCCTTGGCGTTCCACATACAGGAACATTTTACGACCAACAGGCACGCGATAAGTCTCAACCCCTGATCCTGAATAAAAATGGCATTTCCATTGCCATAATGAATTATACTTATGGTACCAATGGCTTAACCGTACCTTCACCGGTAATCGTTAACCTGCTTGACAAGGAGACCGTTGCCGCCGATATCGAAAAAGCTAAAAGCCTGAAACCCGACATGATAGTGCTCTTCCTTCACTGGGGAACAGAATATGATACTGTACCGGCTCCGGCTCAAACCGCCCTGGCAGAATACTTCATGTCAAAAGGCGCTGACCTCATCATCGGTTCGCACCCACATGTTATCCAGAAAATGGTCTGGTATAATAACGGCAGGGATTTCCAGGGTAAGGCAGTGGTCTATTCTCTCGGGAATTTCCTATCGAACCAGAGGAAGCCAAAAACCGATGGCGGGGCCATGGTTAGATTTGAACTTGAAAAATCAGGTAATTCGGTGAAGGTTGTGTCTGCCGGATATATCCTGACCTGGGTTTATACACCAATAATTGATTATAAACAGAAATTCTACGTACTTCCCTGCGCAGAGTTTCAGAACAAACCTGCCTTCTTCAGCAAGGAAGCTGATTACCTGCAAATGAAGAGATTTATCAATGATTCGCGGTCGCTGCTGAACACCCAGAATACAGAAATTAAGGAATATCTTAAATGAGTGTGAGAAATAATAATCTTTGTCATTTTGATTTTCAGGGGAATTCAGACTCTTTACTGACCATCTCACATACAATATATATTATTAGCGAAAACAACTGATTGTGAAATATTTAACAACACAATAAATCTATTTTCACCCACCTGGTTAAAATCTCGATTTTTATAAATATACTTGCAGAAAGAAGTCCGTAATAACAAAATAATTATTCAATCATGAATGAATCCATTGCTCTGCTCTCAGCCACTGCGGTCACTATAGGATTCGTTCATACTATTTTTGGCCCTGACCACTACCTTCCTTTTATTGTCCTCAGTGAAGCAAAAAAATGGAACATCCGGAAAACAATGCTTATCACATTAGTCTGCGGACTGGGACATGTGCTCAGCTCTGTCGTACTTGGCCTCATTGGTATAGGAGTTGGAATATCCCTCAATAAGGTTGTCGCAGTTGAGTCGTTCCGCGGAAATATTGCCGCATGGCTCTTTATTGCTTTTGGCTTTGTTTACCTTGTTATCAGTATCAGGAACCTGGTAAAAAAGAAAAAGCATACCCATTCACATTTTCACCTTGGCGGCGAAAAGCATTCACATGTTCATGACCATACCCATGAACATACCCATATACATGAAACCGATGTGGTTCACACCACACCCTGGGTACTTTTCCTGATCTTTGTCTTCGGACCATGCGAACCGTTGATACCCATTCTTATGTACCCGGCTGCACAGAACAATATACCCGGGACCATACTGGTTTCAGCACTTTTTTCTATTGTGACCATTTCCACCATGATGTTGATAGTATTGGCTTTCAAGCTGGGATTCAGCAAGATAAATCTTAAGCCCGTAGAAAAATACAGCCATGTCATTGCAGGCTCAATGATCCTTTTATCAGGGATGGCTATTCAATTCCTGGGATTATAGGTCCTCTATTTTTCCACCCTCCTGAAAAGCAATTTTGTATGAGGATCGGGAATGATCTCAGATCCTGGTGAGGCTTTTACATTAAAGGAAGTAATCCTGTCTTTCACGGGTACAGTGACAATCTTTTCTGCTCCCTGGTCCTTTATCAGAATTTCAATATTAAATGTGAACAGTTCTCCCTGGACCTGCTCAACCAATATATCAGAAGTTCCTTTTTTCTTCCCCGGAACGAGATTTATCTTCAGATCAGGTTCACCGGCAACCCAAAGCCATTGATTAAAGAATCCTTTCAGATCCCTGCCGCTGACCTCCTCCATTGTTTTCCTGAAATCGTCAGTTACAGCATTCCCGTTCCTGAACCTTTCATAGAAATTCCGCATTCCTTTCCAGAAAAGTTCATCACCAATTTCATAGCGAAGCATATGAAGTACCCAGGCTCCTTTCTGGTACGAATTAACATTTAAAAGTGCCATAAGGCTGGTAAACGCCGTATCAATGACTGGCCTGGGTGATCGCTCTGAGGCACGCAAGACTCTTGTACGGGCTGACTTCATGCTTTCAGCCAACGTTTCGCTGCCATGCAATTTTTCATTGTAAACAGAAGTCAGGTAAGTAGCGAAACCTTCGCTTAACCAGATATGCGGCCAGTCTCTCTCAGTTACAGAATTTCCAAACCATTGGTGTGCAACCTCATGGGCAATAAGATTTTCAGCTTTCCCCTGCCCGGTCACAGAATTTTCAGAATAGAAAATACATCCTGCATTTTCCAGTCCTCCGAAAATGGTCTTCGATTGTACATTTGCCAGCTTCTCATATGAATAGGGACCGATTAGCGAGGAATAGAATTCAAGAGGCTTCACAGCAACAGAATAATCGTAAAAACCTTCTTCCCGGTTTTCGGGGTACACCCAGGTCCATACAGGAATACCATTTACAGTACCGGCAAGCTTTGTTGCAAAATCGGCAGCGGCAAATGTCATCACTTTTACGGGCAGTGGAACATCTTCTTTCCAGTGAGTAAGCTTCAAGCCTCCGGGGATGTCGCTTTCCTCAACAAGATAACCGCTTGCGACGACTTCATAATGCGATGGCGCTGTGATTATAAAATCCACAGTCGCCTTATCTGATGGATGATCAACAACCGGAAGGTATGCTGAAGCCCTGTCGGGCCAGTGATCAGCAAAAAACGTCCTGTTACCAAATTTATTCTTCGAAATGATCAGCCCGTCGGCAGGAATACCTGAATATCTGATTGTTATCCGGGCCTGTGCCGGCTCAGCTGTGTTGGCATCCGTAAGGGTAAGTATGTTGCCTGTGTGGGTCCACCTGATCTCCTTCCCATTGAATAATACGGCAGAGATTGTCATTCCCTTACCATCAGGACCTTTATTACCGAGGCTGAAGCTTACAGAATTAACAGCTACTTTTATGGCAATATCAGTTATTGTCGTGCAGTAAATAATGTTTGATGAATCGTTGATATTTATATTGAATTCATAATGAATTACATCGATCTTTGGATCAGGTTTTTGTACCGGTTTTGCATTGAGCAAAAAAACCATCGGAAGGAGTAAGAAACAAAGGATTGATCTCTTCATTGGAATCATTTTTCAAATCCCAAAGGTAACAAGAGGAATTAAACAAAAAACACTGTACATCTGCCAAAACGGAGCCCGCCTCTATTCTTTCGTGAATTGTCAGATAATTATTAGCTTTGCAGTAAATTAATACAAACTGATGCCATACGATTATAACACACAGCGAAAAAGGATGGCGCTTCCCGAATACGGCAGGAACGTCCAGAAAATGGTTGACCATATAAAGACAATCCAGGACCGTGATGAAAGAAACCGTGCAGCAAAGACCATAATACAGGTAATGGGAAACCTGAATCCTCATCTTCGCGATGAAGGTGATTTCAGGCACAAGCTCTGGGACCATCTTGCCCTGATTGCTGATTTTGAACTTGAGATCGATTCACCATATCCTGTTCCTGAAGCAACTAAATTCATCGAAAAACCAAACCAGGTTCCATATAAACAAGGCGACATCAGGTTTCTCCATTACGGGCGTATTATTGAAATGCTGATCGACGCTGCAGCCAATATGAATGACGGAGAGGAAAAGGAATATCTTACTAACCTGATAGTGAACCAGATGAAGAAGTCTTACATCACCTGGAACAGGGGTCAGGTAGCCGATGAGGTTATAATAGGCGACATGAAGCTTCTTTCCCGGGGAAGACTGAAAGTTACCGAAGGCGTCAGGATACTGGAAGTGAAGGAGTTATTGCCTCAGCCTAAAAAGAAACCTATGGGCAAGCCTCATGGGAAACAGCAGAATAAGCAGTTCAACAAGAAAAAAGGACATAACCGCCATTAATGGGAACTTTTGTCGTAAATGGAGGAAAGTCGCTGAAAGGTGAAATTACTCCGCAGGGAGCAAAAAACGAAGCCCTGCAGGTCATCTGTGCCGTTCTCCTCACCAGCGGGAAAGTAACAATAAAGAATATTCCTGATATTGCTGATGTAAACAAGCTGATAGAGCTCATCAGCTCAATGGGTGTAAAAGTTACCCGGGAATCAGGTTCTACCGCAACATTTGAAGCCCTTACAGTAAACCTCGATTACCTGCAGACACAGGAATTCAGGACACAAAGCATAAGCCTGAGAGGTTCTGTAATGGTCGTTGGCCCGCTCCTGGCCAGGTTCGGTAAAGCCTATATACCAAAACCCGGAGGTGATAAAATTGGGAGACGCAGGCTCGATACACATTTTATCGGATTTCAGAAGCTTGGAGCCGATTTCGAATTTGACTCTTCAGACACCTTCTTTAAAGTCGAAGCAACCTCTCTCTCAGGTACATACATGCATCTTGATGAAGCTTCCGTAACAGGAACTGCTAATATCATAATGGCGGCAGTGATGGCAAAAGGAAGGACAACAATATATAATGCCGCCTGTGAACCCTATGTTCAGCAATTATGCAGGATGCTAGTTTCGATGGGAGCAAAAATTGAAGGTATAGGTTCCAACCTGCTGTATATTGATGGTGTTAAAGAGCTGAAAGGATGCACCCACACTATTCTGCCTGATATGATCGAAATAGGTTCATTCATAGGTATGGCAGCGATGACTGAATCGGAGATCACTATCAGGAATGTCTCCTATGAAAACCTTGGAATTATTCCTGATTCATTTCGCAGGCTGGGCATCAGACTCGAAAGAATTGGTGATGATATTTTTGTTCCTAAACAGGAACATTATGAAATAGAGACATTTATCGACGGCTCCATTATGGTGATTGCCGATGCTATTTGGCCCGGCCTGACTCCTGACCTGCTGAGCGTATTTCTTGTCACAGCCACGCAGGCAAAAGGATCCGTCCTGATTCATCAGAAGATGTTTGAGAGCCGTCTCTTCTTTGTCGATAAGCTAATTGACATGGGTGCACAGATAATCCTGTGCGATCCCCACAGGGCCACCGTAATCGGGATGGATAAAATGATCAGGCTGCGCGGAACAGTCATGACATCACCGGATATCAGGGCTGGTGTCGCTCTCCTTATTGCTGCAATGTCGGCTGATGGTAAAAGTGTGATACATAATATCGAACAGATCGACAGGGGCTATCAGAGCATTGACACCAGGCTTAATGCCATTGGGGCTGACATCCAGAGGCTTTGATCACAGGTACTCTTTCTATTAATCCAGGCGCATGTATTAATTAATTCCTGATTAATTATTCAATGACATCAGAGTTTTAAGTTTTATTTTAATCTGTCAATTTGTCAAGGGTTACCTGTTGGCAGGTATTTTGTTGATTAAGGAAGTTAAATCGAAATTTTTGTGAGATGGTGAAGAAGAAAACTCCCGGGCAGGAAGAGGAAATGCACATACAAGATGCTGATAACAAGGCAAATGATAATACAATTGATGGTTCCGGGAATACCGGTACCGGGGTCCCTCCTTCTGCTGAAGCTTCTGTTCAACAGGAAGATATTCCTAAAGTTGAGCAAAAAGAATCTGACAAGGTTGTAAAGGAAGAGAAGCCTGCTGATGAAAAACTGGCAGAAATGCAGGACAAATACCTTCGCCTGTCAGCTGAATTCGATAACTACAGGAAGAGGACACTTCGCGAAAAAATGGAGCTTGCAAAATATGCCAGTGAAGATATCCTTCTGAAGATCCTTCCGGTTATGGACGATTTTGAAAGAGCTCTGGCAGTGATGCAGACAGATACAGATTGCTCTGCCGTGAAAAGCGGGATAGAACTTATTTATGGAAAGTTCACTGATTTTCTTAAACAAAACGGCATAAAAGAGATAGAATCACTTAATTCAGCTTTCAACGTGGATCTGCATGATGCAGTGGCAAAGATTCCTGTGGAAGATGAGGCGAAAAGAGGTATGATCGTGGATGTTGTAAAGAAGGGGTATTTCCTGCAGGACAAGGTAATACGTCATGCCAAGGTTGTGGTTGGTGAATAACCTGTTTTTAAACCTGGTAAAAATTCAGAGCCACTCAAAAAATTAAATGATGGAAAAAAGGGATTATTACGAAGTGCTCGGGGTATCAAAAAATGCCACAAAGGATGAGATCAAGAAAGCCTACAGAAAACAGGCACTGAAGTTTCATCCCGACAAGAATCCTGGTGACAAAAAAGCTGAAGAGAATTTCAAGGAAGCTGCAGAGGCTTATGAAGTTCTCAGCAGTGATGAAAAGAGATCCAGGTACGACCGTTTCGGTCATGCCGGCATGAGTGGCTCTTCAGGAGGATTCAGCGGCAGCGGGATGACCATGGATGATATTTTTTCCTCATTCGGAGATATTTTCGGTGATGCTTTTGGAGGCTTCGGTGGGTTTGGTGGCGGTCGGCGAGGTTCCAGAAGAGTGAACAAGGGAACAAACCTGAGGGTAAAAGTCAAACTTAACCTCCATGAGATCGCCAACGGGGCTGAAAAAAAGATTAAGGTCACAAAATATGATTCCTGTACTGTATGCGGAGGGACAGGAGCAGCAGATTCAAACAGTATATCAAGTTGTTCAACATGCCACGGATCAGGGCATGTCACAAGGCTTACAAATACAATGCTCGGGCAGATGCAGACAACATCCGTTTGCCCATCCTGCGGTGGCGAAGGGAAAACTATCACCAGGAAATGTTCCACATGCTATGGAGAGGGAGTTGTTCAGAAAGAGGATGTTATCAAGATAAATATTCCCGCAGGTGTCGGAAAAGGAATGCAGATGACTGTGAGCGGTAAAGGCAATGCCCCGCGCCGGGGAGGAGTTAACGGCGACCTGCTTGTAGTTATTGATGAAGAAGATCACCCTGATCTGATCAGGGAAGGCAACGACCTGATATATAATCTCTTCATCAGTTTTCCTGATGCTGTTCTCGGTACTCATGTTGAGGTACCCACTGTCGATAATAATGTAAAGATAAAAATTGAACCCGGCACCCAGCCAGGAAAGATACTCCGGCTAAGGGGAAAAGGATTGCCCGAGGTGAACGGGTACGGCCGTGGCGACCTCCTGGTAAACGTCAATGTCTGGATCCCCAAAAACCTGAGCAGGGAGGAAAGTAAAATCATAGAAAAATTCAGGGAATCAGGGTCATTTACTCCACGTCCGGATAAAAACGACAGGGGATTCTTTGACAGGATGAAAGGATACTTCGAGTCATAGATTCCGGGTCTTCAAAGTTCATAGTATCGAACGGCATACCTGTTGATAATCAGGAATGATACTTTTCTCAATGTCTTTCACCGACAATAGTAACCCTTGTTACATTTAGATACCGGCTGAATAATCAGTTCGTTATTTTATTTATATTTACACCTCCTTAAAAACTTAACAAGAATATTTATGTCACTTTTTGAAGCACAAAATGTAACCAAGCAGTTCGGAGATTTTAAAGCGCTCGATGATGTGAGCATTTCAGTCCCTGCGCAATGTATTTACGGACTCCTTGGACCAAACGGGGCGGGAAAGACTACCCTGATCAGGATTATCAACCAGATCACCGGACCCGATTCAGGAAATCTATACCTTAATGGTAAGAAACTCACGCCGGAAGACGTGCTGGCAATAGGGTATCTTCCCGAGGAGCGTGGCCTTTACAGGAAGATGAAGGTTGGTGAACAGGCTCTCTATTTTGCTCAGCTTAAAGGACTTTCAAAGGCAGAAGCTATGAAAAGGCTGAAATACTGGTTCAGAAAGCTTGATATTGTCGACTGGTGGGGAAAAAAAGTCGAAGAGCTTTCAAAAGGCATGCAGCAGAAGGTACAGTTTATTACCACTATCCTCCATGAACCAAAGCTGATAATCTTTGATGAACCATTCACAGGGTTCGACCCTGTAAATGCAAACCTCATTAAAAATGAGATCCTTTTCCTCAGGGAGAGAGGTGCAACAATCATATTTTCAACACATATTATGGCATCCGTTGAAGAGTTATGCGATAATATCACACTGATCAACAAGGGAAAAACAATTCTAGAAGGAAGCGTAAGCGAGATCCGTGAGAAATGGGCCGGCAAAGAGTATGAACTTGTTTTCCAGGGCGATGTGAAACTCCGTGAAAATGGCAATTTCACAATTCTCAGTCAGAATACCGAAGATGGCAAGTCATTTATCAGGCTGAATACTATAAGTGGCATTTCAACCAATGAGATCCTGCACGATGTAATTAAATCAGGAAATATAATCTCTTTCAATCCTGCTCTGCCGTCAATGAATGAAATATTCATCAGGGTAGTTGAATCACGTAACTGAAACATTTCCAAAAACCGAAAAAACTGATTATGAACAAGGTATCCGTAATTATAAAAAGAGAATATCTTAGCCGGGTTAAAAAAAGATCATTCATTATTATGACTATCCTGGCTCCTCTGCTGATGGCATGTCTGGTAATAGTCATGCCCCTGGTAATGATGTCGGGCAGCACTGATTTTAAGAAGATAGCAGTTATACAGGATGGGACAACAGAATTCGAAAATGTAATAACTGACACAAAGGATGAGGATTTTGTATATCTGCAGGGTGCTGATATAAACTACATTGTGAAGAATCTCGATTCCCTGGGATATTATGGTGCATTATATATCTCACCCTTATCTCTGAATGAGCCAATCCTTTATTCCAAAAAACAGCCGGGCATCGGTCTTCTTGATCATATATCCGGGGCACTTGAAAAAGAGATTGAAAAGTCTAAGCTCCTGGATTACAATATTCAGAACCTGGATTCTATTCTGAAACAGATACGTACCAACGTTAACCCTGTGACAAAGATCGTGGACCAGGAAGGCAAATCGACCGAAACGAGCCAGGGTGTTGCAATGGTCCTCGCATATATCGGAGGATTTCTGATGTATATGCTGGTATTCATGTTCGGAGCCCAGGTGATGAGAGGGGTCATTGAAGAAAAGACCAGCAGGGTTGTGGAAGTTATCGTCTCTTCTGTCAAGCCTGTACAGCTGATGATGGGTAAAATAATAGGTATTGCTCTTGTTGGACTCACCCAGTTTATGATCTGGGTGTTGCTTACAATGGGAACCGTTGCTGTTCTGAGAGGTACAGTCCTGAAAAAAGCCGATATAACGGAGATGACACAGACAATAACCAAGAGTGTCATGGATCAGAGCCAGTCAAATGCACAGGTACCTGCTGTCAAAACAACCACACAGCTTTCACCTCAGCTTGCAGAAATGTCCAGGTTGCTCGACAATGCCATGAATCTTAACTGGCCGCTGATAATCTTTGCATTTATATTCTATTTTATTACCGGCTATCTGCTGTATGCCTCAGTATTTGCGGCAATAGGTTCGGCAGTCGATAATGAAACTGAAACACAGCAATTCATGCTTCCTGTCACCATACCTATAATACTCGCGCTCATGGTGGCGATGGGGACTATGCAGAATCCCGACAGCCCGCTGGCGTTCTGGTTCTCGATAATACCACTCACCTCTCCTATTGTCATGATGGCCAGGATCCCGTTCATTGTTCCAGCATGGCAGATCATCCTTTCTATGGGAATTATGATCATAACATTCCTTGCCTTCGTATGGATGGCTGCAAAAGTTTACCGGACCGGCATCCTGATGTATGGAAAGAAGACATCCTGGAAGGAAATGTGGAAATGGCTCAGATATTCAGGGTAAACCTTAAATTAACCTGCGGGAAAAAAGTTAATGTTTCCCGCAGTTGACCCGATGCATTAGAAATACTTTCTTTGTATTTGATATATGTCAAGAATACTTGTTATCGATGATGAAAAGGCAATCCGCAATACACTGAAGGATGTCCTTGAATACGAGAAACATGAGGTCGACCTGGCAGAAGACGGACCCTCAGGTATAGCACTCTTTTCCGACAATACCTATGATATTGTTCTGTGCGATATTAAGATGCAGAAGATGGATGGCATCGAGGTCCTTCAGAAATTAACCGAACTCTCTTCTGTCACTCCGGTTATCATGATATCGGGCCACGGAAATATTGATACAGCCGTGGAGGCCATAAAGAAAGGGGCCTTCGACTTCCTTGAAAAGCCTCTCGACCTGAACCGCCTTTTAATTACTATCAGGAATGCAACCGATAAATCAACTCTTATAACCCAGACCCAGGTGCTTAAGAACAAGGTAAGCAAGATGTACGAGATCGTGGGCGAATCGGAAGCAATAATGAGGGTTAAGGAGATGATCGACAGGGTAGCCCCCACAGAGGCCAGGGTACTGATAACCGGTGCAAACGGAACAGGAAAGGAACTCGTTGCACACCAGATTCATGAGAAAAGCAGCCGTGCCAGGGCGCCATTTGTTGAAGTGAACTGTGCAGCCATCCCGTCTGAACTTATCGAAAGTGAATTGTTCGGACATGAGAAAGGCTCCTTTACCTCGGCAATAAAACAAAGAATAGGAAAGTTCGAACAGGCCAATGGTGGAACTCTTTTTCTCGATGAAATCGGTGATATGAGCCTTTCAGCACAGGCAAAAGTGCTGAGAGCCCTCCAGGAAAACAGGATAACCCGTGTTGGTTCCGATAAAGATATACAGGTTAATGTAAGGGTAATAACTGCAACAAATAAAAACATCAAGAAGGAGATAGAAGCCAATAATTTCAGGGAAGACCTTTACCACAGGCTGAGCGTTATACTTATTCATGTTCCTACACTCAATGAACGTTCTGATGATATACCGATCCTTGCCGATCATTTCAACTCATTGATCTGCAAGGAGTATGGAATGAGTAAGAAGACCCTCAGAAAGGATGCTATCAAAGAGTTGCAGAAAATTGAATGGACCGGGAACATCCGTGAATTCAGGAATGTACTTGAAAGACTTATTATCCTCTGCAAGGACGAAATCACCGGAGCTGATGTCCTGGCTTATGCCAGGCCTGTTTCCGATGGCAACATATAGTTTTCATGAATCAAAAATACCTGGTTCAGACTAATTTCTAAATCCCATTTTGTGTCACGGGCAAAGGAAGTTTTATACCGTACTGAAAAAGATTCCCTGGGAGAAAAACAGATCCCGGCAGGTTCGCTCTATGGTATTCATGCTTTGAGAGCCAGGGAGAATTTCCCCGGCGATCAGCCTTTCCCGGAAGAATGGTATTCTGCAATCGGAATTACAAAACTTGCATGTTACAATACCTATCGCAAATTCCGGAATGCAGCTTCAAACAAACTCGGAGCAGATCTCCCATTCAGGACAATAAATGATGATGTCCTCGGTTCACTAGCCGCGGCAGCAGACGAAGTAGCCCAGGGCAAACATTTTGACAATTTTGTTGTCCCCGCCATCCAGGGAGGTGCCGGTACAAGCATCAACATGAATATAAATGAAATAATTGCCAATGCTGCTCTTCAGAAAATAGGAAGAGAACCAGGTGATTATGAGTCAATTGACCCTACCGAAGATGCAAATATTTTCCAGTCGACAAATGATGTAATACCTACAGCCCTGACTATTGCTGTTATGAGACTTCTTTCAGAGCTTGAAGAAAGAATAAATTCGTTGAGGCAGAGGGTCGAGGAATATGAGAAAAAGAACCGGGAAAATCTTCGTCCCGGGTATACGCAGATGCAGGAAGCTGTACCTGTATCATTCGGGATGCTGTTCAGCGCGTATAACGAAGCTCTTTCGCGCGATTGGTGGCGGATCTCAAAATGTTTTGAAAGGATTAAGCCTGTGAACCTGGGAGGCGGGGCAGCCGGAACAGGAATGGCCATCCCGCGTTTCTTCATTATGGAAGTGGTTCCGGAACTCAGAAACCTTACAGGCCTTCAGCTATCGCATAGTGAAAACCTTCCCGATGCGACATCAAACCTCGATAAATGGGTTGAGATACATGCCATACTCAAGGCTCACGCTGTTAACCTGGAAAAGATGGTTTCTGACCTGAGGATACTGGCATCAGATATATCAGTCAATAAGCTGATTACGATACCTGCCAGGCAGGTTGGCAGTTCTATCATGCCAGGCAAGATAAATCCTGTTATTCCTGAGTTTGTAATCTCAGCATCCCACAAGGTCTATTCAAATGACGTTTTAATAACTTCACTCTGTGGTGCGGGTATGCTGGAGCTAAATGCATATCTGCCTGTAACCGGTTTTGCTCTTATTGAGAGCCTTAAGCTTCTGACAGCCTGCAATAAAACGCTTTTTGACAATCTCTTTACCGGACTTGAGATCAATGAATCTGCCGGCTATAAGGCCCTTATGAATTCTGCATCAATAACTACGGCACTATCGCCATACATTGGGTATCACAGGGCTGCCGGGGTAGCAAAATACATGAAAGAAAGAAAAGTCGATGTCTTTGAAGCAAACCGGGTACTTAAATTTATTCCCGATTCGAAGCTTGCCAGTATCATGCAGCCGGGAAACCTCCTTAAACTCGGCTTTTCCCTCGATGATCTTTCTCTTTAAAGCTTTGATCTTCTTGTGGTTATGTTATAATAACTGAAATGAGATACATAATAAAAAGCCTGTTTTGCCTTTTCTTATATTTATTGGTCCTGCCTGAAAGCATTGGGCAGAAAAATGATTTCTTCTTTGTACAGTTATCAGATCCACAATTCGGATTCTTCACCGATAACAAGGATTTTACAAGTGAGACTGCCCTTTTCGAAAAAGCTGTTGCAGAGATTAACCGTATTTCTCCTGCTTTTGTAGTCATTACAGGAGATCTTGTAAATGACCAGTCCGACAAATCGCAGTGGGATGAATTCAGGAGAATCGTGAAAAAGATCAATGTATCGGTACCGGTATGGATAATCCCCGGGAATCACGACCTGGGTAAAAACGTCAGCGCAGAGGATATTGAAGGATACAAGGAACATTACGGCTACGACAGGTTCTCTTTCAATTATGGGAATTGTGTCTTCATAGGCATCAATTCATCGGTTATAAAAGCAGGAGAAACCAGCACTGAACAGGAGCAGTTTAAATGGCTTGGTGATGAATTGGCAAAAGCAAAAGGAGCACGTAAAATAATAGTATTCAGTCATCATCCTTTATTTATAAATAATCCTGATGAACAGGGATCATACTCAAACCTGGAACCTGTAATAAGACAGAAATATCTCAACCTGCTTGTCCTGAACCATGTAAATGCGGTCTTTGCAGGTCATCTTCATAATAATGCATCGGGTCGTTATCATTCATTGGAGATGGTTACAACATCCGCGGTTGGCAGACCATTGGGGAATGCCCCTTCAGGGTTCAGGATAATAGAGATCTCAGGCGACAGTATCAGGCACAAATATTATGATTTAAACAAAATCCCTGAAGTCATTGTTGAAAGCAAATAGAACTTCACTGTTTTGATAAATCCGAAATTGGTAATTTTGTAAAAAACTACAGATGACCAGAACAAGGGAATCGAATCCTCATATAGGTATTTACGGCCGACGTAACAGTGGGAAAAGCAGCCTGATCAATTGTCTTGCCGGGCAGGATATTGCTATTGTTTCTGATCATGCAGGCACTACAACAGACCCGGTAAAAAAATCATTTGAGATAACCGGTTTCGGACCTGTAATACTTGTCGATACAGCAGGTATTGACGATACCGGCGACCTTGGCAGCAAGCGTGTGGAAAGGACTCTCCGTACACTTGACCTGATTGACCTTGCACTGCTGGTTGTCACCGGCAATTCCTGGGGACAGTTTGAAGATGAACTGACAGCCAGGTTCCGGCTTCAGGATATACCTTATATTATTATCCATAATAAATCGGACCTCCAGGAACCAGAGCCTGGTTTTAAAAGTCTGCTCAAAGAAAAAACAGGAAAGGACCTTTTTGAATTTTCAGCAGTCGACAGGCGTAATTATGAGTTACTGATTGACCTTATCCGGAGAACCATTCCTGAACATTCATTCAGAACACCTACACTCCTGGGAGACCTTATAAAATACGGTGATATTGTTATTCTTATAACACCAATTGATGTGGAAGCACCTGCAGGCAGGCTTATCCTGCCACAGGTCCAGGCTATAAGGGATATTCTTGATAATGACGCTGTAGCCATCGTTCTTAAGGAGAGAGAAGTTGATGCATTCCTTAAAAAAACAGGTATCAGGCCGGCTCTTGCTGTCACAGATTCACAGGTATTTGTAAAAGCCGATGCATCCATACCACATGATATCCCACTTACCAGCTTCAGTATTCTTTTGGCCAGGTTTAAAGGCGACTTCGAAAATTACCTTAAAGGGACACCGCGGATTTCCGATCTGAAAGACGGGGACCGGGTTCTTTTACTTGAATCATGCACCCATCATGTTGCCTGCGACGATATTGGAAGAACAAAAATCCCAAGGTGGATAAGCAACTTTACAGGTAAAAAGATTGAATATGAAGTTGTTGCAGGACTTGATGTATTACCACGCCCAATAACAGAGTATTCTCTTGTCATCCAGTGCGGTGGCTGTATGATAACCAGGAAACAACTTCATAACAGGCTTCAGCCTGCAATATCGGCAGGAATACCAGTCACGAATTATGGTATGGCAATTGCCTGGGTCCAGGGCATTTATAAAAGAGCAATAGCTCCTTTCATTGAGAATCACGACACCGGCGATTCATATCTCTAAATGAGAAAACACTATCTGAGTCAGACCGGTGCTTTTCAGAACCTGAAATAAATAAACGGCATTATATCTGTTGATCGCATTTCCAGCAATACAACGGCTACCAGCATCACGATTATAAGTTGCAATATTAAAGGCATCTTAATAAATAATCCCCGGTAACCTTCCTTAATATTTTCTGGAAGAAAATGGATTATATAACCTGCGGCTATAAGAAGAAATACACCTGAATATGCCGGAATGACAGTCCGATAGGAACCGGGTGAGAAGTTTTCGCCAATCTGCCTGATCATAAGTATGGCACTCTGCATATCGGGAGACCTGAAAAATATCCAGCAGAAGTTCACAAAATTAAAAGTGATAAACACGGCTATTATTTTCCATACCGGCCCGGTACCGAATCTTTTTCCGGTAATTGAATCCCATATCTTGTTAATTATCAGTCCTATACCATGAAGTCCTCCCCAAATCACGAATCTCATTGATGCACCATGCCATAAACCTCCAAGAAGCATTGTAATCATGAGATTGACACCTGTTCTGAATTTGCTCTTCCTGTTACCTCCTAGCGAGATGTAAAGGTAATCCTTAAGCCATCTTGAAAGTGATATATGCCATCTCCTCCAGAAGTCGGCTATGCTGGCTGACTTATACGGGGAATTGAAATTTACAGGAAGCCTGAAACCCAGTACAAGCGCCACTCCCAATGCAATATCAGTATATCCCGAAAAATCGCAGTATATCTGAAGGCCATATCCATAAATTGCCATCAGGTTCTCAAACCCGGAATACATTGAAGGAAGGTCAAAAACCCTGTCAATGAAATTAACGGCAATGAAATCGGATATAACTATTTTCTTGATAAGACCCTTTGAGATCATGAACAGTGCATGACTGAATTCCCGTTTACCAAGGTTGTAGGGAGCATAAAGCTGGGGGATGAATTCCGATGCCCTTACAATGGGCCCAGCCACAAGCTGAGGAAAAAATGATACATAAAATCCAAAATCTATAATATTCCTTACAGGTTTTAGCTTTCCCCTGTAAATGTCAATAGTGTAGCTGAGCGACTGAAATGTGAAGAATGATATCCCTGCAGGAAGAATTATGCTTGAAATATCAAAGTGTGTTCCCATAAAGCTGTTGGAAAAAGAAGCAAGAAAATCGGTGACAACCATATGGGTTCCCGCCAGCTCATTAATTGTTCCGATAATAAAGCCTGTATACTTGAAGTATGCAAGTATTCCCAGGTTAGAGATCAGGCTGAAAAGAATGAATAACCGTTTGATGATCTTTTTTTCCGATCGGTAAATCAGATATCCGCAGGTAAAATCAATTACAGTTACAAAAACCAGGAGGAACAGAAAGAGCCCACCTGTTTTATAATAGAAAAAGAGACTGGCAATGAGCAGGTAAAAATTTCTCAGGAATAACTTTTTGTATATCAGGCTGTAGCCGGCAATAACTACCAGAAGAAACAGCCAGAAAGCAGGAGCGGAAAAGATAAAAGGCCTGTCAGGATCATAGCTGAAGATCTGTTTCAGAATTGCCTGTATTGACAATGTTTCCCTGTCTTCAGCCTGGATTGCGTTAGTATCAGCATTTGTGGATACCGGAACTGTAACAGGTACCGAAACAGCACCACCTGTTGTATCAACAAGGGCATGCTTTGAAATAAAGAGTGATTTTTCAAGCAACAGGGCTAAAGTATCAGCACCCGGGTAGGTAAAATGTACCAGGTCTTTCTGTGCAAGCGGAATTTTCCTGCCCGCCCAGTTAATAATTGAATTACCGCCACCCATGGCTTCGTAGGAATCCCAGAATGCAGCTCCTGCCTCGCGTGCTGCATCCCTCTGAGCCTTTATTATTGCAGGTATATTTGTGTACGATTTTGCAGAGTCCCCGGCGTTACTGGCCATATCAGTAACTCCAATGACGAGCACCGGTGTGCCAGGAGATGCTTCCTTAATAGCCATTATCTGCCTGAACAGACCACGCTGGTAATAAGAATAACCTGTCCTGACATTCTTTACAATATTCAGTCCGTAATGAAGAATTATAAGATCAGGAGCCAGCATAGTGTAGGTATCCTTAAGGTTGCCGCCATCAACCATTGTAAATTCAAGTCCTGCGCTTCCCCTTTGAGGAATATTGTCGACGATAACTCCAGTTCTGCTTTCAATGCTCATCCCGTAAATATTGGGGCTCACCCTTCCTTCGAATTCTATTTCCAGCTCTTTTGTGCCGGTAATGTCGCGGGAAAACTCATGTACACCGGGCAGTGTGGATAACGTATCTGCAACAACCTGTTTATCATCGCCTTTGACAACGATCTTAACGGTTCCTCCCTGAAGTGAATAGAATATCCTGAGCATCTCCCACGAGGAGACTGCCGAATCAGCAAAATTCGAAGTTCTAATACTTACAGTTGCTTTCTGGGGAACATCGGCCTTTACACCTTCAGGCAGATACCGGCAGACTGCCATGAATGGTCCCAGCTTATTGTGACTTATCTCACCTGATTTAAATGAAAGGTAATTATATCGTTGCCAATTAGATGACGATCTGAGCCATAATGTTTTAGTATACATTACAAGCATCACTGGCTGAAATAACCCGGGGCCGGTACCGGCTCTTCCCTTACGTAAAAGCTGCCTTAGATAGAAAGTGATCCGGTCTCCCTCAACCTGTGAGTCGCCATAGTACAAAATCCTGGTCTGTCCGTGTGATCTATCCAGGGTGTCAAGGAAAGAGGAAAGAAGATCTGTTGAATCAGGGACAGATATTACCGGTATGGTATCCCTGGCAACCGGAGTTGTAATGGTCACAGGCTCCGGTGTTATTTTAAAAAAGTCCTTTACGTGGAAAATATTAAAAATCCAGGTCAGAGAGACAAGGAATACGAGAAGAAATAAAAACGACCTGAAAGGGCGCATATATTGAAGTCAGCATTCAGCTTTTCTTCCTGATCTTCAGCACCTGTCCCACCTTAATTTTCTCCGGATCAGAAATATTGTTCAAAGTAAGTACATCTGTTGTGGAGACATTATCATAAAGCTTTACAATGTCCCAGATTGTATCTCCATAACGGACAGTATGTGTAATATATTCATTACCTGATGAATCTGTAACTGTTGATTCCGCAGCCACCACTGTTGTGTTTGCCGGTATGGTTTTTCCTAAAAGAGCCTGTTTTTCAGCAAAGCTCATTCCGTCAATCCTGGAATAATATTCCGATTTGGAGGGATCAACATAAACTACAATTTTTTGTCCCACCCTTATTGTGTTCCGGTAAATATCGTTCCAGTATCTCAGGTCGGAAAGCCCGACCCGGTACCACTCGGAAATATAGCCCAGGTTATCCCCGTCCTTTACTGTATAGAAGAGTTTTGTTTTGCCTTTAACATCTGCCGGAAGATAGGTCGATCTTGAGGGATTGATAACCTGCGTTGATTTATTGAGGTAAATATCAGATTTATAGCTCCTTATGGTGTCATTAAGATCTATAAAATCGCCGAGGTGAGTGATAGGTAATGTAAGTGATTGTGGTTTTGAGGAACCAGGGATAAGTCCGGTTTTATACTGAGGGTTGAGGGCTCTCAGTTCACCCTGTGGGATTTTCATTATCTCCGAGATCTGGGCCAGATGGATATCCTTGTCAACCATTATTGTATCGATGGCAACAGGTATATTTAATGGCAATGGCCTGATGTTGTGTTCCGCATAGTAATTTACGGCGTAGGCAGCAGCAATATATTGTGGAATATATCCTCTTGTTTCCCTGGGGAGCCTGTAATAGATCTCCCAGTAATCCTTCCTGTTCCCTGATCTCCTTATAGCTTTGTTGACGTTACCTGGACCGCAGTTATAGGCAGCAATCACAAGTGTCCAGTCGTGATAGATATTATAAAGGTCTTTTATGTATTTAGCTGCAGCATAGGTCGATTTAACAGGACTTCTTCTCTCATCCACGATTGAATTTATAGTAAGCCCGCACATTCTGCCGGTACTATACATGAATTGCCATAATCCTGTAGCCCCCGAGTGCCTGTTGACAACTGACGGATTAAGAGCCGATTCAATAACTGCCATGTATTTAAGCTCAGTTGGAATTCCGCTTTTGTCGAAGATATCCTCGATCATTGGGAAATAATAGTCTATCAATCCCAGGACTGCGGCAAATTTATCTCGTTGCTTAATTGTGTATACATGAATATGATTACGGATTATGCTATTATATGGAAGCTTCACGACCGAATTGATCCTGTCGAGCCTGCTTTTATAAAGAGAATCGGGATATTCAATACCAACTGTATCGGTTGAAAAGAAATTGCTATCGCCTTTTATTGCCAGCTGAACATACCATGAACTTACCAGGCTGTCAAGGTCGGCCGTGATCCTTTCGGCATCGGCATTAGATCTGATAATTATTGTATCCGGCCCGGCAGATAAAGGAATAAACAAAGCCCTTGCATCAACCGGTGATATCGTATTAATCAGGAAAGTAAATAAAATAATTGCTGGTAAACTTCTCCTCTTCATCAATAAATCCTTTTAAAATGTTACTCGCATCGTTACACCCAGTCCAGGCGTTACCTGGTTTGACAACGGTACCTGTACAGGTCCTATATCTATATCAAGATCGTCACTAATATCATAATGGAACAGGCTGGCATCCACGTTTGCATCAAGTATGGAAGCAAGATACCATACAGCGATGCCAATATAAGAAAGATCACGGTATTTCCTGTAATAATCAACCATTCTTAATATCCTGTCTTTATACCAGGCATATGAAGTGGGATTTGCCACACGGTCAAAGTCAGCAGGATCTACCTCTTCAAGGCCTTTCAGGTTGAGGTAACTGGTGGTCTCAGTGAATGAATCTGTAAGATCCTGATATGCTTTGAGATAAGTATTATACCTTGATGAGTTATAATCAGCGGCATAAGCTATTGCCCCGAAACCTGCATAGACGATTGGAACCTTCCAGTATTTCCTGTTATAAATCTGCCCCAGTCCAGGCAGGGCTATCGCCAGCATAGTTGCCTTCAGGGGCACAGCCTTGAATTCGCTTTTCTGCTTTTTAGATACTGCCAGAGTATCCTGTGCTCCTGCTTTTTCCTGGAAAAATAACAGGAACGCTATAAACAGAATTATTATATTACGATAGTCCTTCAAAATAAAAATACGCCTGTATCGGTAAACGGTACTGGTATAACGGCGCGACAAATATAATTATTTTCAGGAGTTGAGGCGGTCGAATACCCCTAAAATGCGTTCCATCTCTTCAGGGTTTTCAAAAGGGATGACAATTTTTCCCTTCCCCAGTTCATTTATCCTGAAGTTCACTTTGGCGGCAAAGATCTTATTAAGGTGTTCTGAAAGCTGTGCAAAATCCTGGTTAAGCTTCTTCTTACGTTCCAGCTTCTCCGGATCTTTAACCTTGTCGGCCTGCAGATTACGGACAAGCTCTTCGGCCTGCCGTACAGATAAATCTCCGTCGATTATTTTGTAATAAACGCTGATCTGTTTCCTGGGATCATCAATATTTATTAGGGTACGGGCATGTCCCATCATCAGGTGCTTATTCCTGATTCCGAGCTGAATCTCTGCCGGCAATTTTAAAAGACGAAGGTAGTTGGCTACCGTTGAACGTTGCTTGCCGACTCTTTCGCTCAGTTGTTCCTGGGTGAGCCTGCATTCTTCAATAAGTCTCTGAAAACTGATAGCAACTTCTATTGAATCAAGATCTTCGCGCTGGATATTCTCTACCAGGGCAAGCTCAAGCATCGCTTGGTCATCAGCTGTTCTAATATATGCGGGAACATGTGTCAGTCCTGCAAGCTTTGCAGCCCTGAGCCTTCTTTCACCGGCAATCAGCTGATATCTTCCGCCTTGTGCTTCGCGTACTGTCAAGGGCTGGACAATCCCCAGTTTCTTTATTGATGCAGCAAGTTCCTCAAGAGATTGTTCATCAAATGTTGTTCTTGGCTGGAAGGGGTTCCCGTCTATTGATTCAACAGGGATATCCTGGTTAGCCTCCACTTTCTTCCCGAGGACTTCCTTTTCAACTCCGTCAATCAAAGCACCAAGGCCTTTGCCCAATGCATTTTTCTTAGTCATGTTCATAATATTTATGATAAGATGCTATTCCTGCCCTGCTTTTACTCCCTCCTTTTCGATCATCTCCTTGGCAAGGTTAAGGTAGTTAACCGTTCCGCGTGAATCAGCATCATAAAGTATTGCCGGCTGCCCGAAGCTGGGTGCTTCCGACAACTTCACGTTCCTTTGTATAATGGTCTTGAATACCATCTGTTGGAAATGCTTATTTACTTCATCAGCAACCTGGTTTGATAACCTCAGGCGGGCATCATACATTGTCAGAAGGAAGCCTTCAATCACCAGTTCCTGGTTCAGGTTATTCTGTATAATCTTTATGGTATTGAGCAGCTTTCCGAGGCCTTCCAGGGCAAAAAATTCACACTGCACAGGTATTATGACCGAATTTGAGGCCGTAAGTGCATTCACTGTGAGAAGGCCGAGTGAAGGAGAACAATCTATAAGAACATAATCATAATCATCACTAATCTTCGCAAGAACATTTTTCAGTATTTTCTCCCTTTCCGGCCTGTCAAGCATTTCAATCTCTGCACCTACAAGATCTATGTTTGAAGGCATAAGAGACAGGTTGTCGATTTCGCATTTCAAAATCGCATCCTTTGGTTCCCGGCCGTCAATAAGGCAATCGTAAATTGTAAATGAAATTTTCTTAGTATCTACCCCTATTCCTGATGTTGCGTTTGCCTGGGGATCTGCATCAACTATCAATACTTTTTTTTCAAGAGCTGCAAGACTGGCTGCCAGATTTATTGCGGTCGTTGTCTTGCCCACACCACCTTTCTGATTCGCTATTGATATAATCCTTCCCATCTATTTCTTTTTAATGTCCATTACAATTTTGTTTTGAGCTTCAAATTTACTATTTAATGAACCACCCGCTCCGGAAGTCAAAGATGTAATTGTAAACAATTCTTTTGCGATTTTCAACATCTTATTAACATGTAGTTTTAATCAATATAATCATATAATATTGATTTATTGATTGTTATGAAACACTTATATTTGTGGAAAAATAATTGTCTTTTTTGAGATAATTATACCAGACAGGTTTTTAATTTACATCTTTGCTTTCACAAATAACTGCTATGACAGAAAATCATATTCGTCCGGAATGGTTCACCATTGTAAATCCAAATGCCGGAAACGGGAAAGGTAAAAAAGACTGGGACAGGATATCAGGTCTTTTCGCAAAGTCAGGAATACCTGTTAATGCGATATTTACAGGAAAGAAAGGAGAAGCCATAGATTTTACAAGGACGGCTCTTTCTGACGGTTTCAGGAAAATAATATCGGTTGGCGGAGATGGTACGCTCAATGAAGTGGTTAATGGTATTTTCACCCAGGACTCATGCCCTACAAAAGAGGTTTCTGTGGGTATGATACCCGTGGGGACAGGCAACGATTGGGGCCGGATGTTCAGTATACCACTGGTATATGAAGGCGCAGTTAATGTGATAAAGGAAAATAAAACCATGCCCCATGATGTAGGGACAATTACATATTTCAGCGGTGAAGGTCAGCAGAAAAGATATTTTATAAATATCGCCGGGCTTGGTTTTGAGGCAATTGTTGTACGAAAAACAAATAAGCAGAAGGACAAAGGAAGAGCAAGTCAGGCGATCTATTTCTATAATCTTCTTTCGAGCCTTATTTCATACCACCGGCCATATGTCAATATAACCATCGACGGCAATACGGTAACAACAAAAGCTTTCTCTGTCAATGTGGGCAACGGACGTTATTGCGGCGGAGGTATGCGTCAAACCCCTGATGCCCTGCCTGACGACGGGCTCCTTGATGTAACTGTTATCAAGGATATGGGACGTATAGAGGTTATCAAATCGCTGAAGATATTATATGACGGCACAATACTCAGTCATCCAAAAATTGACGGTTACCGAACAACAAACCTGAAAATAACCTGTGAGACGGCTCTTTATGCTGAGGCTGACGGTGAATCACTGGGTCATACTCCTGTAGAATTCGGCATTATACCGGGAGGAATAAATGTCGTTTATGGAACGAAGATCACTTAGTAACACTGATCTCGAAGAGCTTTGGCCAGTTCTTTCCTGTCACAAAGATCCTCTTTCCATCGCTATCATAAGCAATTCCGTTGAGCACATTTACTTTCGTATCTGTGCCCGGATCATTTAGTATACCCCTGAGATCGATATATCCATTCACTTTACCGGAAACAGGATCTATCCTGGCGATACGGTCTGTCATCCAGATATTTGCCCAGATCTCTCCATTGATATACTCCAGTTCATTGAGGCTGTCGACAAACTGTTCATTATCATAAACCTCAATCCTCGACACTACGGTGAAAGATTCCGGTTCGTAAAAATAGATCACATTCGTTCCGTCGCTCATGACGATCTGGTCATTAATCGTTGTCAGGCCCCATCCTTCAGACTGATAAAATATTTTATTTATCTGCTTGAAGCTTTCTCTTTCATAAACGAAACCGACCTTGGATTGCCATGTAACCTGGTATATAAGGTCTTTGTATAAAGTAATGCCTTCACCGAAAAGGTCGGCTCGCAGGTTGAGTATCCTCAGTATTTTACCTGTAGCAAGCTCTACCTCCCGGAGGCTGGATCCTGATTGCTGACCCGTTCCTTCGTACAGTACTCCGTTGTGGTAAAAGAGGCCCTGGGTAAATGCATCCCTGTCGTGAGGATAGCTGTGTATCACCTTATACCCGTACCGTACAGGTGCCGCATCAGCATATACAACAATGAAACGTGTAATAATATTCCTCGATTTCCCCTCCCTGAAGGCTGTGGCCTTAACACTTTTTCTTCCCGTTTTCGTGTTATAGGAAGATGGTACCTGATATTCCCAGGGAGCAGATTTGATAGTCGCTATGTGCCTGCCATCGAAATACAGAACAATTGAATCGGGCTGCTGTTTTGATTCAGCTTCAAGGACAATCTTTACCGGATCGCCAAGTTTAAACCCGGAGTTCTCAGCTGGAGAAACCATCCTGACAAGACGTTCCGGTGCACCGGATTCTGAACTGGCAGGGGTTTTTCCTGAGGATGCCGAGATCCTGCCGGATTTTCCTGAACATGCAAATACAAGTACTGACAGGAACAAAAGGGTAAAGAGTGCAGGGTATTTCATATTATTTTTTCTCTTTGGAGCTTATAAGCTTTGAAAATAAACGCCTCAGGAAATTCTTTCGCATCGAGGTGATTCGTTTTTCAGCCTCCTGCTGTTCAATCTCATAAGGAAATAGTGACTGCCAGACTTCGCTCCATCCCTGGAAACCTGAGATATTTTTATCATCAATATAAATATCTGCATCAATCTTCCTGCTGACAGAATCGTTGAAAACTTCCTCGGGATAGTTTTTATTTACAGCGTAAAACTCTATTCCGTTCCTGCGACAATATTCAACGGCTTCATCCAGTTCCTTACCTGTCCTGATGGTCCAGAGTATAAGTCTCGCTCCTTTTTTTTCCAGTTCCTTGAGAGTTCGGAATGCGAATAACTTCTCCCTGCCAATCTCCGGATACTGATGTTCAACGATTGTGCCATCAAAGTCGACTGCAATTTTTATGCTGCTGATATCTTTCACCGGGTTTATGTAACAGTCGCAAATCTAATAATAATAAAGAAAATTTATCTTATTTTTGTTTCCTTCTGAAATCTGATCAATGAAGAAACATATTCCCAATTTCATAACTTCATTGAACCTGGCTGCAGGATTCATATCAATCATCTTTGCTTTTAGCGGGCAGATCGTGATGGCATCGTGGCTCATACTCGTTGCAATGGCATTCGATTTTCTTGATGGTTTCTCTGCCAGGTTGCTCAAGGCATATTCGCCTGTCGGAAAAGAACTTGACTCCCTTGCTGATATGGTTAGTTTTGGTGTGGCCCCCGCGGTAATAATTCATTTTCTCCTGGGGAATTCTCTTGGTTTATCACAACCGATGCTTATCAATGCCGGAAGCATCCAGGCCTCACTGATTCTTCTTGCACCTGTTATTATGGTTGTTTGTGCAGCATTACGTCTTGCAATTTTCAATATTGATGATACACAGTCGACCTCTTTCAGGGGAATTCCCACTCCTGCCAGTGCACTTGCTGTCATTTCTGTTGTATTCGCGGACCATTATTCACAAAGCCGTATAACTGAGCTCTTTACTGGATCTGAAGTTACATTGCTTATCTTCACCCTGACCATATCCCTGCTTATGGTTACGCGAATACCGTTTCTCTCCCTTAAAACCAACCATCTTAAATTCAGGGGAAATCAGGGGAGATATATTCTTATTGCACTGGTTATTGCAACACTTGCAATATTTGGTTTTGCAGGAGCCATTTTTATTATACCCCTGTATATAGTGATATCCCTGATAATGCCGCCGGTAAATCAGGTCCGCTAACTCTATCTCAAAAAAGACAGTCTATTCAGCCTGTTCTTCCTTCGCTGGATATTTTTTTTCGTATTGCTTAATTGCGAAATGAATCGCAAACCATGACACCGCAATAAGTAGCGGCCATAACAAGTATTGCAAAATCTCTGATATATACATAATTACCTGTTTATTTCTTTTTACCCATCAAACAACTACCCCGGTATTGTTTCCTGTTTCTCCCTGCTCCTGGTTATCGCCTATTACCTCACTTATACCTTTCCTTCTTCCCATTAATTATTCACTTTTACCTTTTTACTTTTTCCTTTTACCTTTATCCTTTCTCCTTTCTCCTTTCTCCTTTATCCTTTATCCTTTAATAAACATGCCCGTCTTCCTTCATTTCATCTTCAGTGATCTTCCTGTTGTTAATCGCCTTCCAGGCATACCAGATATATGCAAATACGAATGGTACAATGAATGATACATACATCATTGCTGTAAGAGTGAATTTGCTTGAAGAGGCTCGTGCCAGGTAAAGAGAGCTGCTAAGGTCAGAAACTGAAGGATAGAATGCGGTATTTTTAAAACCGGCTACCAGGAATAATGAGAAAACCGTTAACACGGTTCCGGCCCCGGTAAACCAAATCCCCTGCCTGCTTCCCCTGAAGATTGAGATGCCGATGCCCCAGAGTACAGCCACAACCCCTGCGAGGAATAGTATCAGGACAATGGGCATCTGCAGGAAATTATGCAAATATTTGAATTTCTCCATGTATATCGATCCATTTGTATTTACCGCAAACCCTTTTGACAGGAGGATCGAGAACAGGAAAATCAGGAAAAAAGAAAGAAAAGCCAATGCATTGAAAATTAATTTTCTACGTGATCTGTTAACCAGTTCATCATCTTCAATTGTATTGATCAGGTAGAGTATTCCGTTTGTTTTTGCAAGGAAGAGGACTGCCAGGCCAAGGGCAATGTTTTTCCCATTAAGCAATGCTTCGAGTCCGTGGAATGGTGTTGACCAAGTTACCTGGTTCATAAAATCAAGACTGAAAAAAGCCCCGGTATAAAATGTACCGACTGCTGTACCAATAAGGAATGGTCCAAGAGCCCCGTTGATGTAAAGAAATATATCGAAAGTCTTCTGACCCAGGACATTTGCCGGTTTGGACCTGTATTCATAAGCGACAGCCTGGATGATGAAACTGAAGAGTATTGCGATCCAGACCCAGTATGCACCGCCGAAGCTGGTAGCATAGAACAGAGGGAAGGATGCAAAGAAAGCACCACCGAAAGTCACCAGTGTGGTAAATGTAAACTCCCATTTTCGTCCCAGGGCATTGATGATCATCGTCTTCTGGCTTTCTCCCGACGGAAGCCTGAAGATCATTGTCTGACCTCCCTGAACAAACATGAGAAATACGAGCAGGCTGGCGAGAAGTGAGACGATGATCCACCAGTAATGTTGCAGAAATATGTATGATATCATAGCTGTCATATGTTACCTCCTAATGTTTTGGTCCTGTTTTGATCTGCTTCACCATAATTGAAACTTCAGCTGCAAGCAGCGAGGTGAAGATTATTGCAAAAAGAATGAATGTTGTTATAACTGCACCAGTACCTATTTTTGAAACAGATATGGAAACGGGCATCAGGTTCTGGATTATCCAGGGTTGTCGGCCCATTTCAGCTACAACCCAGCCCGCCTCACTGGCAATATAGACCAGTGGAACAGAAATTATGGCAATCCAGAGGAACCATTTCCTTTTGGCCAGGGTATCCCTGAATACCATGATCAGCAATAAAGCACAAACCAGGATAAAGAAGAAACCAAGCAATACCATAAGGTGAAATGAATAAAATGTCACAGGGACATTTGGCACAGCATCCTCAGGAGAATTGAGGAATGAATACCCGAAGTACCTGAAATACCTGTCAAAGAATTCCTTGTTGCTGAAATATTCATTTCTGATTATATCGGCCTGCTCCCTGTCGTTGAGAAGCCTGGCTCTTTTATAATCATTAAGCACGGTCCTGGCAAATCTCCCTCTTTCCATCATTACAACAACAGGCAATATCCCTCTTCTTTCGTCTCCGCGTGTAAGGAGGTCCCTGATTCCGGGGACATACACATCCGTGCTTCCTCCGGTCATCAGTGACAGGAGTCCGGGGATCTGTATTTTCATTACAAAGTTATTGGCCGGCTTTTCGGTAAGGATCATCTGATCCGACTTTTTAAGCACGCCAAAAGCTACCAGACCTGCATCTTTCGACCCTGTGTAGAGGGCTTCCATGGCGGCGAATTTGACTGGCTGTACTTTAGCAAGGGTCCTGGCTGAAGTATCACCGGTGAAGGCAACCATGAGTGATGAAAGCAAACCGAAGATTGCAGAAATAAGAATGCTTCTTTTAGCGAGCCATTCTTCCCGTTTCTTAAGTAACATCCAGGCGCTGACGCCCATCACAAATACCGAAGCCAGGAGGAATCCTGAGAAGATTGTATGAATGAATTTATCAACCGCAACGGGATTAAAGAGGACAGCCCAGAAATTGATCATTTCATTCCTGGCAGTCTCAGGATTAAAAATTATTCCTACAGGATTCTGCATCCAGGCGTTGGCTACCAGTATCCAGAGCGCTGACAGGTTTGCACCTATTGCTACAAGCCATGTCGATGCCAGATGGAATTTTCTGCTGACCTTATTCCATCCGAAAAACATCACCGCCACAAACGTTGATTCAAGAAAGAATGCAAGTATACCCTCAATAGCAAGAGGAGCCCCGAAAATATCTCCAACAAACCACGAATAATTGGAGAAATTGGTACCGAATTCAAATTCGAGGATGATTCCGGTGGCAACACCTATTGCGAAATTTATGCCGAAAAGAGTCATCCAGAATCGAGTCATCCGCTTCCATTCTTCCCTGCCGGTTTTTACATAAATTGTCTCCATCATGGCAACAATAAAAGAAAGCCCGAGGGTTAGCGGAACAAACAGCCAGTGGTAAATGGCAGTCAGGGCAAACTGGGCCCTCGACCAGTCAACAAGCGATAAATCAGCAGTTTCAATCATCGGCTACAGAGGTATTAGTTATTTGATCAAGTACGTATTCACTTCGTTGCTTATCGTTATCATAGTTTTTTTTGAGGAAATCATGGAAGAAGAAAATCCTCAGAACTGCAAATATTATAAAAAGCTTGATAATTATTATAATCCAGACTCTCTTTCCCCACCACGACATGTTTTTAAAACCATCATAGTAAAAACGGAAGACTTTCCCTGCAAAGTTTGATCTCTTATTGTCAGATGGCTTCATAAGCATTCAACTTATTATCAGGAATTAATTGCTCTGATCGTTTACACCACCAACCGGCTTATTTTTGTCCCGTGAAATAAAATCCTCCTCATTGGATTGTCCGACTGTTGTCGCTACATTGTCGAGGGAGAGGCTGGAGGTGATCTTTTGTACTGCCTTGAAGTTATTAAAGAACTCCCGGGCAAAGACCCTCACCACTGTATATGTCGGGATTCCCAGTATCATGCCCGGTACTCCTGCTGCAAATCCGGCAGCAAGTATGACTATGAAAATTTCCAGGGGATGCGCCCTGACGCTGTTCGAGAAAATTATTGGCTGGAATAAGATATTATCAATAAGATGTACTATAGCCTCAACCAGTATCATATACAGGATAAGCGGAATCACCACTGTAGAAAAGTCAAGATTTATATGTGATGCCACACCCATGATCAGGGCAATGAAGAGACCCAGCCACGGGCCAACATAAGGAATCACATTCAGCACCCCGAGGATAAGTCCCATAACAAGTGCCTGCTTAAACTCAATACCCACGATTGTCATTCCTATGTCGACAAGTATCATTATGCAGGTGCATTGAATTAGTACTCCGATGAAGTACCTTGTAAGAAGCTTTTTTATCGAATAGAGGGCCCTTGCAAAATTGTCTGTGTATTTATCAGGCACCCACATGAGTATCGATTCGAAAAAGAGATGCTGATCTTTAAGGAAGAAGAATGTGATAAATGATATTGAGAAGATTGCAACGATCATATTTCCAAGGGTTCCCAGCATGGATCCCATGAAATTCTGGATCATTGTAATTGTGAGGACATCAGAGACCTTCCGGTTGAAATAATCATTCAAGGACAGGTTGTTTGTCAGGTTTTTATTTAACGACTTCAGAATATTCTCCAGCCAGTCAATCGGGCCCTGTATAAGCTGAACGATCTTTTCGCTGTCGATAGTCGATAGATAATTGATCTGGGTAGCAATAAGTGGAACAAAGATTGCAAAGAACAAGATAATAAAACCCCATATTATTAAAAGCGTGAGTAACGCAGCCAGGGCTCTCGGAAATTTCCACCTGCTGATATGAATACGGCAAAAGAGATCAACCAGCGGTCTGCCTATGATAGACAGTACCCCGGAAATCAGGATATAGACCACAATATTCCGGAAAAACCATGCCAGTGCTATCATAAGTACGATACCACCAAAAATCAGGATGTTTCTCCAAGTCACATTCATAACAGACCTCATTATTACAAACCTAATCTAATTTTTTGGAATTTGCAGATATCTTATCTCATTAGTTGTGGCGAAAGGCAGTCACCCTGAATTGAAGATTCCCTAAAACAGGGTTAACTATTATTCATTATTAAAAGTTGCTTAATAGTGCTCCTGCTTCAAAAAAGAAGGACCCTCTCATCATGCTGATTTTGTGCCAGTTACTTCGACCAGGCTAAGGAATACGGGAAATTTAAGGAATGTCTGGCCCATCCTAACCTGTCATTATGTCTGCTACTATTTCAATTTACCGGCCATTATGTCATTATTTTAAATTTGGAACGGAAGTTGAAAATGTATGGATTGTAATTAAAAACAAAATGTATAACTTAAAATAATGGAGGACAAAACTATGTTACCAACAATCACCAGAAGAACTTACAGCCCGTTCCTGTCAAATCTTTTTGACGACGATTTCTTCCCGACACTTACAAACAGGACCAGCTCGATGCCGGCAGTGAATATCAAGGAGAATGAAAAGAATTTCACCCTCGACCTTGCTGTTCCGGGAATGGACAAGAAAGACCTGAAGATCGATATCAATGAAGATATTCTTACGATATCATCGGAGACCAGGAATGAAACAGAAGAGAATACCGATGGGTATAAAAGAAAGGAATTCAGTTATTCATCCTTCTGCAGGAGCTTTTATCTTCCTGAAAATGTAAATAAGGAAAAGATCTCGGCTTCGTACAAAGATGGGATACTTTCGGTAGAGCTTCCAAAAATGGAAGAAGATAGATCCAAGATCTCAAAACAGATCAAAATCTCATAATCTTACCGGAAAGATTTAAAAGTTAAAGGGGCATTTATCAGCCCCTTTTATTTTTTTTGTGCACATTCTTCCTCGAACTTAAGCGCAAATTTCCTTCCATATTCTTTCAGGAATTCCTCTTTTGTTCCTGCCGGAAGAAATTTGAAAGATGCGGGTTCCTCGAAAATCTTGAGTTTCAGGTTTCTGAAATTATCGAGAATGATCTTAGGCGCTTCCCCGCTCCAACCGTACGATCCGAAAGCACCAGCAAGCTTACCCTTGTCGCGAAGCGGGTTGATCGTAGCAAATAGCTTGTATATCGGAAGCAGCGTGTTCTGGTTTATTGTTGGTGATCCTGCAATAAGTGCATCTGAAACAATCAGTTTTGCTTCAAGCTCTTCAGGACTTAAGTTTTCAATATCCACCATGTCGATGCCGAAATCGGATATTTCACGGATCCCGGCAGCAATATGCTCAGCAGCCATACCTGTATATCCATATGCCGAGACATAAGCTATCAGTATATGTCGCCTGGCTTTCACCTGGGTAAGTTCCAGGTATTCATTTGAGTATTTGAGGGTAAGATCCCTTATGGTGTTCCTGTTCTCCCCAAGAATCGGTCCGTGACCGGGGCAGATGAACCGTGTATCCAGGGATTCAATTCTTTCGATCGCCTTGACCATGAACCTGCTGAAAGGTTTAAGGATCACATCAAAATAATACCTGAATGCCTTGAGATAATCGCTGGTCAGGTCATCTTTCATCTCAGAGCTGCAGTAATGAGCACCGAACGAATCACAGGTAAAAAGTATTTTATCTTCTTCGAGCCAGGTGTACATTGAGTCAGGCCAGTGCAGGTTCGGAGCCGAAATAAACTTCAGAGTCTTATTTCCCAGGTCAATAGTGTCGCCATCCTTTACCGTAAGTGAGTTGAATGGCATGTTCATCATATCCTCAAGATACCTGATTGCATTACCGCTGCCAACAACAGTCGCATCCGGAGCCAGTTCAAGAAGTTTTTTAAGGCTTCCTGAATGGTCCGGTTCAGTATGGTCGAGGATTATGTAGTTGATCTCAGAGGGATCTGTTAATGACTTCAGTTTTTCAATATAGGTATCGAAAAATTTCTCCTTGGCAACTTCAATCAGGGCTTTTTTCCCCGCATTGATAAAGTATGAATTGTAAGTAGTTCCATACTCTGTTGTCATAACGATGTCAAACGTCCTGATATCATGATCAAGGATGCCAATCCATTTGACATCGCCTGTAATGTCGATTATTTTATTGTCTGTAGGTTTCATTATAAGAATGTTTTCAGATTTTGGCAATAATACTCTTGTTGGCCTTAACCTGTTGAAGAATAGGGATTTCTATTTCAGTACCGAGAGGAAGAAAGATATCAACCCTGGATCCGAATTTTATAAAACCAAGCTCATCTCCCTGTTTGACTTCCTGGTCAGTTTTTGCATAGGTAACTATTCTACGGGCTACGGCGCCGGCAACCTGCCTCACCAGTATTTCCTTACCGTCAGATGTTCCTATTACTACGGTGCTACGTTCATTCAGTTCAGACGATTTTGGATGCCATGCAACCAGGTTGTGCCCCGGATGGTATTCAACGTATCTGATATGCCCCGATACAGGATACCTGTTGCTGTGCATATTGAAAGGTGACATAAAAATTGATACCTGGAGTCTTTTATCCCTGAAATACTCTTTTTCCTCAGTCTCCTCGATCACCACTACTTTACCATCTGCAGGTGCAAAGATCAGTCCCGGATCAGGTTCAAGGTGGCGGGCAGGCAGGCGGAAGAAAAAAAGAAGGAAGACGTAAAGCATAAGTGAGCCAATCACAAGTATCCATCTAACAAGGATCAGATCCCTTATAATGAAATCAGCGGCAATATTTATAATAACAAGGACAAGGAATCCATAAACCAAAATTTTATATCCTTCCTTATGAATACTCATCTTAAAATAATTTGCACAAAATTAATCATGTCATTCCAACTAACCAAAAAGAGAAATAAACAAATAGACAAGAGGGAATGAAACAAGAGCGCTGTCAAAACGATCAAGGAATCCGCCATGGCCAGGCATAATAGTCCCTGAATCCTTAACACCCATGCTGCGTTTCAGCAGCGATTCAAACAAATCGCCATAAGTACCTGATATAGAAATAATAAGTGATATTATTATCCAGCTGGTTTTTCCCACCACACCAAGCCACCCTGACAGAATCCATGCTGCAGCTGCCGAAAGGATCATCCCACCGAAGAAACCCTCCCATGATTTTTTGGGTGATATCCTTTCCATGAGGCGGTGCTTTCCGAAGGAGCTCCCCACCAGGTATGCGCCTGAATCGTTTACCCATAAAAGGATGAAAAATCCGGTGATAATACCCGGGGAAAAGGATTCATGTCCGTGTGGCAGAAGTGATGTAAGCCCGTTATGTCCGAAGGCTGAAAACGGGATAAGCGATACCGGAACAGCAGAATACAGGACCGGGAAGAATGTGTGTGCCACCGAATCAAAAGGCTTTTCCTGCTTCCTGTAAAGCTCTGCAATCATTATGAAAATCATTACAGGAATTATGAGAAGAAAGAACTTTGCCTGCAGAAATCCGGAAGCGACGAGTGAAGAGACTATATAAACGGTTACACCTGCTATGATCCCAGAAATCATCTGTGGCTTGATACCGGTATTCCTTATGAGGAGATAATATTCATACATTGTTCCTGTAAGGATGACCAGCCCGGTAAGAATGAACGATATCGGATGGAGCCAGAAGCCACCAAGTGTGAAGATTACAATGTATGCCCCTGTCAGTGTCCGACGAAAAAGATTATTCAAGCCTCTCTATATATTAACTGGTTATATTGTCGGGTGATTTAAACAGATCTGTTGGATTTTCCGGGGAGTCATTCACCGGTTTTGTCCTTTTCTTTCTCGGTTTCTTTTCAGTTTTGGTATCATTAGGGTTATCACCGGCGGGAGCTGGGTTTTCGGAGGCTGGTCCGGCATCACCAGGTTTACGGTTTTCAGATTCCCTTAATTCCTTTAAAATGTCAGCTTTGCGTTTCCCGAATATCCTCTCAAGGTCCTCGCTGAAGATTACCTCTTTTTCAAGAAGAAGCTCAGCAAGCTCAGTGAGTCCTTTCATATGTTTTTTAAGGACAGCTTTCGCACGGATGTATGATTCTTCAATTATCTGCTTTACTTCATGGTCGATAAGCTCAGCTGTTTTCTCGCTGTAGGGTTTTGTGAATCCAAAATCTGACTGTCCTGTTGAGTCATAAAAACTGATATTCCCCACCTTGTCGCTCATCCCAAAGAATGAAACCATGGCATAAGCCTGCTTAGTTATTTTCTCAAGGTCACTAAGGGCACCTGTTGATACTTTCCCGAAAACCAGCTCTTCAGATGCTCTTCCTCCCAGTGCATAAGCCATCTCATCAAGAAGCTGCTCCCTGGTTGTTATCTGGCGTTCCTCGGGGAGGTACCATGCTGCTCCAAGGGCTCTTCCCCTGGGGATAATAGTAACTTTTACCAGCGGGCTTGCATGTTCAAGAAGCCAACTGACAGTTGCATGGCCTGCCTCATGGTATGCGATTGTTTTCTTCTCCTCTAATGATATGATCTTATTCTTTCTTTCAAGACCTCCCACGATCCTGTCGATAGCATCGAGAAAATCCTGTTTTTCAACGACAGTCTTATTCTTCCTTGCTGCAATCAGGGCTGCCTCATTGCACACATTTGCAATATCGGCACCTGAAAAACCGGGGGTCTGCTTTGCAAGAAAACTGACATCAAAATCCTTTGAAAGCTTAATAGGTCGCAGATGGACTTTGAAGATAGCTTCCCGTTCTGTGAGGTCAGGTAATTCAACATGAATCTGCCTGTCAAAACGTCCGGCCCTGAGAAGAGCCCTGTCCAGGATATCAGCCCTGTTAGTGGCAGCAAGAATAATAACACCCATATTGGTTCCGAAACCGTCCATCTCCGTAAGAAGCTGGTTAAGAGTGTTTTCACGCTCATCGTTTGAGCCAAAATTTACATTCCTGCCTCGTGCCCGGCCTACAGCATCTATTTCATCAATAAAGACGATACATGGTGCTTTTTCTTTAGCCTGCTTGAAAAGATCCCTTACCCTGGAAGCTCCGACACCGACAAACATCTCTACAAAATCGGATCCTGAAATTGAAAAGAAAGGGACATTAGCTTCACCTGCGACAGCCTTTGCAAGGAGTGTTTTTCCTGTACCGGGAGGACCTATCAGGAGGGCTCCCTTGGGTATTTTTCCGCCAAGCTGGGTATATTTCTTTGGATTTTTAAGGAAGTCAACAATTTCCATAACTTCAGTCTTTGCCTCTTCAAGGCCTGCCACATCGCTGAAGTTAATTTTCACATTTGTATCCTTGTCAAAAATCTGGGCTCTTGATTTCCCAACGCTGAATATTCCTCCGGCACTGCCGCCTCCTGCCCCGCCGGCCATCCTGCGCATAATGAATATCCAGGCCACGATCAGCAATGCAGGTAACAGCAGCCACGGAAGGATCACCTCAGTGAAATAATTTCGCCTCTCCTCGTTTTCAGGATACACCATGCTTGTCTTGTCGTAACCTGCAGTTTCCTGTGTTGAAACAAGGAAATTCTCGAAATTCTGCTCATCACCAAACCTGTAAGTATACTGGGGCCTGGGAACCTGCATGCCCATTCCTTTTGATTGCTTGGGAAGGTCTGTATATCTGCCTGATTTTACACCCTCGTCGGTAAGATATATCTCAGCATATTCATTATTTACAACGACAATTCTTTTGATGTCATGGTTTTCAATCATTCCGATTATCTTGCTTTTTGTAGTCTTGGGTGTGCTCCTGGCACTGAATACAAATTCAAAAAGAATTATCGAAACAAGAAGAATAGCCCAGATCCAGTTGCTGCTGAAATTCGGCTTCGAATTCTTGTCAACTTTTTTACCGGGTTCTATATTTTTATTTTCTGCCATAAACTTTTTCCTTAGTTGGTTTATCTTTCATCGCCTCTACTTCTGCATCTGCCCATAGCGATTCAAGGTTATAAAAGCTCCTGTACTGCTCCTGAAAGATATGCACTATCACATTCCCGTAATCAATGAGAACCCAGTAGCAGTTATCCAGTCCTTCAACATGTAAAGGCTTTTCCCCTGTCTCATTCCTGACAGTATCTTCAACCGATTCACAAATTGAATCGACCTGCGGACCTGATGCACCGTGACATAAGATAAAATAATCAGCTATACGGTTTTCAAGTTTTCTTAAATCGATTTTGAGAACATCAATACCTTTTTTCTCAAAGATTCCTTTTACGATATTTTTTAAAAGAACATCAGCTTCGTCAGATCTTTTTTTCATCAATAGTTATCAGTTGGATATCAAGTCGCAAAAGTACAAACTTTATCTGTATTTTTGTCATGGAAGACCATATTTGCAATTTAAGTGCCAATCCATTAACAGGAGAAAAAAAACAACAGGTAATAAAATTACTTGCCATGCAATAACCTGACAATCATGATAATAGGATCAAACATTCATTACACGGATAACACAACATCTACAAATGCCGATGCAGTGGTCCTGCTTAAGTCAGGGACCCCCGAAGAAGGAACGGTAATCCATGCCGGCTATCAGAGTTCCGGGAAAGGACAGGCCGGGAATATATGGGAAAGCCAGGAACATATAAACCTGTTATTCAGCATTATACTATATCCTGAGTCAGTCAGTCCCGCCGACCAGTTCCTGATTTCCATGACCATTTCACTTGGAATATGCGACTTTATTGACAGGTATATCGAAGGAGCCACAATCAAATGGCCGAATGATATTATGACCGGGAATGACAAAATTGCAGGTATTCTTATAGAGAACTCCATAATAGGGTCAACTATTCAAAGCACCGTTGCAGGGATAGGGCTTAATATCAACCAGGATAAATTTCCGAGGTTTGTACCAGCTGCAGTTTCTCTTAAAATGCTTACCGGCCAGGAATACGACCTGTCAGTCTGTCTTAAACAACTGTTGTCAGATCTTGATGTAAGGTACAAAGCCCTGTTATACGGCGACAGGGACTCAATAAAAGAGGATTATATGTCGCGGTTATACAGGTTCAATGAATGGAGCTCTTTTACAATGGAAGGAAAGGTCTTCACAGGTCGTATAACAGATGTTCTTATTTCAGGACCTGTAAGGATTGAAAAAAAAGATGGTACAACCAGGGAATTTACATTCAAAGAGTTCAGTTATCTGCATTGATCTCCTTCCATCCGTTGAATTTCTCCATCTCAGAGATAAGCTCCTCCATAAACCTGTTAATAGGTTCTGCAGCCAGCATCTTAAGAAACGGATTTAGGTGTGCCTGAACCATGAGTCTTGTTTCTGACTTTCCCCCAGCAGCGTCATTAAATTTCACATCGAGTGAGAATTCATTGACATGCAGCGCATTACCAATAAAACTAACCCGGGAAAATTCCTGTTTTTCATGTATACGGACATCCACTTTTCCCATCATGCTCACATTAAAGGAACATGAATCCTTTTCGATCCTGATATCGCTGAACTTCTCCTTTGGGATGAACCATTCGAAGTTACGGATATCAGTAAGAAATTTATAAAGTACTTCAGAAGTGCAATTTACAATTGCCGTCCTGCTTTCAAATGTTGAAATATCACTCATCAGCATTCTTTTTAATAATCCCCGGATTGAAGAGTTGTATGGTGATGATTCCTGTTTTTAAACTCCCCATACTGAAGGGTCAATCCGCCATTTCTTTAAGGTCTCAACATCGGATCGCGTAATATAGCCGGTGCCGACAGCAGTATCGATAAGGGTTGAATAGTTACAGAGTGTGTCCAGCTTACAATTTTCTGCATAAAAAGCATCAGATGCTTTTTTGAACTCATAAGTAAAAATAGCAACCATTCCCAGAACCTCACATCCGGCATCGCGGAGTGCTTTTACTGCATTGAGACTGCTGCCTCCTGTTGATATGAGGTCTTCCACCACTACCACTTTCTGTCCTTTTTCAAAATAACCCTCAATCTGGTTACCGAGTCCATGTTCCTTGGCTCCAGATCGTACATAGATAAAAGGCAATCCAAGCTTATCTGCGGCAAGTGCCCCATGTGAAATAGCCCCGGTTGCAACTCCGGCTATCATGCCAGCCTGGGGATAAAGCTTGCTGATAAGATCCGCAAAGGAATCACGTATATAAGATCTCACTTCGGGAAATGACAGGGTTTTGCGGTTATCACAGTAAATAGGTGATTTCCATCCTGAAGCCCATGTAAAAGGATTTGATGGTTGCAATTTAATTGCTTTAATTTGTAGTAGATATTCTGCTACTTTTTTTGCACTTCTTTCCATATATATGTATAAAGTTCATTTCGAAAACAGATTCATCCTGATAAGCTCTGAACCCGACAGGTTACAAAAATACGGCTTATTCCATAAGTTTTACGATACTAAAGAACTTTACAGAATAATCGCTGATTTTCAGGCAGATCCAAAGACACATTCAATCAACATCTACGGTCCTGATATCAAACATATCTGGAAGATGTTCAGGATTTATTTCACCGAGGTAGGTGCCGCAGGAGGCCTGGTACGGCACACTTCCGGGCGATTCATGTTCATTGAAAAGAAAGGTAAGCTGGATCTTCCAAAAGGCCATATTGAGCCTGGTGAAGAACCAGAGGAGTGTGCTGTCAGGGAAGTCAGTGAGGAGTGCGGAATAACCGGACATTCAATTGTAAAGCCTCTTCAGCCAAGTTATCATACTTATGCCTGGGAGGGTATTTCATATCTTAAGAAAACAAGCTGGTTCCTGATGGATTATTCAGGAGAAATGATTCAGGAGCCACAGGTTAAAGAGGGTATTACAAAAGTTGAATGGCTGCTTCCCGAGGATATCAGCATGATTAAAAGCACTGCATGGCTTTCGCTGATGGACCTCATAAACATTTCAATTTTCAATCCTCATCTGCCTTATAATCTTTGAGATTTATCGCTGAAGGGACAAATTGCGAGGCATCTCCACCACTGCGTATAATGTCGCGGACAATAGTTGAGTTAATCGGAGTATGTTCCGGCACTGTCAGGAGAAAGACTGATTCAATATTATAAGCAAGAGCTTTGTTTACCTGCGCAATAGCTCTTTCAAATTCAAAATCGGCAGCTGTACGTAATCCCCTCAGGATATAATTTGCTCCGTTTTTCCTGCAATAGTCAACGGTAAGCCCTTCATAATGGTCGACTTTTATTCTTGGCTCATTACTGAATACTTTTGCAATCATTGCCTTCCTGGTTTCCACCGGGTAGTAGCTCTTTTTAAGAGCATTGGCACCTACAGCAATTATTATCTCGTCAAAAATGCTCAGGGACCGTCTCACGATCCCTTCATGACCGATTGTAAAAGGATCAAAAGACCCGGGGAATACAGCTGTTTTTTTCATTCGAATGAGATGTTTTTTGGATTACTGACTTTCTGTCTCAGCAGGGCCAGGTCGAGCACCTGCATTATAGTATCCACATAATTGAACCTAAGACCCTTTATGTAAATATCCTTGATATCCTCTACATCCTTGCGGTTCTCCGATGATAAAATTATCTCCCTTATGCTTGAGCGCTTTGCAGCCAGGATTTTCTCCTTGATGCCTCCGACAGGAAGCACCTTACCGCGCAGAGTTATCTCTCCTGTCATGGCCAGATACTTCTTCACCTTTCGTTGCGTAAATGCTGAAGCTATTGAAGTTGCCATTGTTACACCGGCTGAAGGACCATCTTTGGGAATAGCTCCTTCGGGAACATGTATATGAATATTCCATTTATCGGAGAAAGTGTCAGGTAACCCGAGAAGTCCTGCATTTGCTTTCAGGTATTCGAGTGCGATCACTGCCGACTCCTTCATGACTTCACCAAGGTTTCCGGTAAGTGTCAGCTTGCCGGTTCCTTTGCTGAGACTTGTTTCCACAAACAGTATCTCACCGCCGGCAGCTGTCCAGGCAAGCCCGGTGACAACACCTGCAAGGTCGTTACCCTGGTAAATATCCCTGTTGAATTTCGGAGGTCCCATTATCTCTGCCAGGACCTTTTCGGAAAGTACGGGGTTAAATTTTGTTCCTGATGCTATGTTCTTGGCAGTGACCCTGGCGATCTTGGCAAGACGTTTGTCAAGTTCCCTGACGCCCGATTCCCTGGTGTAATTTTCTATCAGCTTCTCCATTATGGCAGGGCCAATCGATAGCTGATTTGGTTTAACACCATGGTTATCGAGTTGTTTAGGAAGAAGGTGTTCTTTTGCTATCTCAAGCTTTTCCTCCACCAGGTAACCGGTAATCTCTATAAGTTCCATCCTGTCGCGGAGTGCCGGGCTTATTGTAGACAGAGTATTGGCAGTTGCTATAAAAAGAACTTTGGAAAGATCATATTCAAGTTCAATGAAATTGTCAAAGAAAGTGCTGTTCTGTTCAGGGTCGAGCACTTCAAGAAGCGCTGACGAGGGATCGCCTCTGAAGTCCTGGCCGACTTTATCAACTTCATCAAGAATGAAAACAGGATTTGATGATCCTGCGCGCTTTATATTCTGGATAATACGCCCGGGCATTGCCCCGATATAGGTTTTCCTGTGTCCCCGGATCTCAGCCTCATCATGCAACCCGCCAAGTGACATTCTGACATATTTTCGTCCGAGAGCTTTTGCCACCGACTTACCCAGGGAAGTTTTTCCCACGCCTGGAGGACCGTACAGACAAAGTATAGGGGACTTAAGATCGCCTTTAAGTTTCAGAACAGCAAGGTGTTCAAGGATTCTCTCCTTTACATCGTCGAGTCCGAAATGATCGTCATCAAGTACTTTGCGAGCATTGTTAAGGTCAAGATTATCCTGTGTATATTCACCCCAGGGCAGATCAAGAAGAGTCTGAATATAATTTACCTGTACCGAGTACTCTGCTGCTGCGGGATTTAGCCTGCGGAGCTTATCGAGCTCTTTATCGAAGACGCCCCGGATATCCTCATTCCATTTTTTTGTCTGGGCTTTTTTCTGGTATTCCTCTATTTCCTTTTCAACCGGATTTCCCCCAAGCTCGTTCTGGATTGTTTTCATCTGCTGGTGAAGGAGGAATTCTCTTTGCTGCTGGTCGAGATCGCTCTTGACCTTTGACTGGAGCTCATTCTTCAGCTCCAGGACCTGAATTTCCTGGACAAGGAATTCAAGAAGCATAAACCCCCTGTCGCGCAGAGTGTTAATTTCCAGCAGTTTCTGTTTATCCTGTACTTTAATGTCTGTATTTGAGCAGATGAAATTAATGAGGTATGTATTATTCTCGATATTCTTTATAGCGAATGAAGCTTCAGGGCTGATATTAGGGTTTATCTTTATTATTTTAAGAGAAAGATCTTTCAATGATCCAACGATGGCATCGAAATCCTTACTGGCTTGTTCAGGTTTTCGTTCCGGCATTGATTTCACTTTTGCGATGAAATAAGGATCGTCAGAGACAAGATCGCCCAGCATCATCCTCTTCCGTCCCTGGATAATTGCTGTTGTTGATCCGTCAGGCATTTCCAGTAGCTTTACAATCTGGCCTATGGTACCCACTGAATGAAGGTCTCCGAAGGCAGGATTTTCCATTTCAGGATCCTTCTGTGCAACAGTGCCCACGATTTTATCTGTCCTGTATGCATCCCTGATAAGCTGTATGGAACGTGGCCGGCCTATAGAAATGGGGAGCACCACACCCGGGAAGAGAACTGTATTCCGCAGAGATAGTATAGGGATTGTTTCAGGAACCTCCATATCTTCAAGGTCACCCTCCTCGCCGTCGGCGATTATTGGTATTATATCGCCTTCGCCGTCAATGTTTTCCGGAAACAATATCTCATTATATGTTTTTCTGAATTTCTTATCCATTGTCAGTCATCCTCCGCCTGAATGCCAAAATTACTGATTATTTTCTTTATTTAAGGTGAAGAAGAGTTAAGCAATCATTGTGCCAAATGTACATGCCTATGATCTGAAAGTAATTTATATCAGTAACAGGGGCCTGCATTCTGGTGTTCAATTGACTCGTAGGAATGTCAGCATTAAGATGAAAGAGCTGATCCTATTCCATAAAACAGGAAAGGGGCTTAAAGCAGCCCCTTTCTTAATATTCGTTTAGGAATTATTTTTCCTTCTTCTTGCCCACATGGTCCTTGTAACGGTTCATGAATTTATCGACCCTTCCTGCGGTGTCGACAAGTTTCATTTTCCCGGTATAAAAAGGATGTGATGTATTTGAGATCTCAAGCTTAATAAGAGGGTATTCTTTCCCATCTTCCCACTTGATATTTTCCTTCGAAGGAGCTGTAGATTTGCCCATGAAGGAAGTACCGTTCGACATATCCTGAAATACAACTAACCTGTAATTTTCCGGATGAATTCCCTGTTTCATTGCTTTGTATTTTAATTCTTTATTCTGAAAAATGCCTTTATTTAGGGACTGCAAAATTAATTAACATTCCTGAAAATGCAATAGCAAATTGCAAATTATTATTTACCTGGATTAATTTCTTCCTTATTTTTTTGTTTTTCAGCCATTTCATCTTTAAACCTCATGAATGGGATCTTGTCATTGATAAGGTACCTGTAAGTCACATGTGTCTTCATTTTTATACCACCCAGTGCTTCATTACTGGCCATCATCCGGGGATTATAATCACCCACCCACGATAATTCAATTTCCTTGTACCATGGTTTATCCTTGAATACTTCATAAAGATGGTAAAAGATTGCAGCCTCTATGCCCTGGTTCTGGTGGGAGTGTTTCACCCCCCCGACGACAGCCCTGAGTCTTGACATTTTATGAATCTTCTTATAATAAAGGAATTTAACCAGGCTTACCGGGTCTAATCTCCCGTTTAAATATTTCAGTATCTGGTTCAGGTCGGGAAGAAGCACCCAGAATCCGACAGGTTTATCATTCTGATACATGAAAATAACTGTTTCCTCGTCGATCACAGCTTTTGCTTTTTTCATCGATTCGAGGACAATCACAGGATCCAGCGGGGTAAAATCGTCTTTAAAATGCGACCATGTGGCATTGTATATCTCACAAATATCTTCTACGTATTTCTTTGCATTACTGAACTCAAAATGCCTGAAAGAGTAGCCGGGCTTTTTAGCAACCCATTCTGCCACTTTCCAGAGCCTGTCCGGGAACCTTGTAAATTCGCCTTTTTCATTTCGGGCTTCACGATGGTATGAGTATTGCTCAAAATAATTTCTGAAGCCATACGATTCAAAAAAATCCCTGTAATACTTCATGTTATAGGGCATCCCGTAACCCTGTTGCATGAACCCGTCAACCAGGAGGCCCCAGAAATTATCATTCTCTCCAAAATTTACAGGACCATCCATTGCTTCCATTCCATGGGCTGAAAGCCAGTTTCTCGCAGTGTCAAAAAGAAGAAATGCCGCTTCCCTGTCTTCGATAACTTCAAAGAAACCCATCCCGCCTGTTGGCTGATTCTGGGCTGCAGACCTGATGTCATCGATGAAAGCTGCCACCCTCCCTATTGTTTTACCATTGCCGTCTTTCAGGATCCACCGTGTTGCCACTCCATGCCTGAATGTGTGATTCTTTGAAGGGTCAAACAATCCTTCAATCTCGGAATCAAGAGGAGACACCCAGCAGGGGTCATTCCGGTAAAGCTTTTTCGGGAAATTGTGAAACTCCCTCCTGTCATGCCTGGAATTAACTTCAATGATCTGCATATGGATGAATTAAGGATTCGGAATATGAAATTTCGATCTTAAAAATGGTCGGACAAATATAACAGATTTTAATTTTCCCGGAATTCAATTTTCCACTGATCCTGGCATGAAATTATACCAGTATCCGGGCCGGAACTGCTAGTGAATATCAATAATCCTGTGATCGATAAGAATAAAGAGGACAGTCAGAAGGAAGGTATAAACTGCATACACTTTAACAGGGATATATTCCGAGGGCTTAATCTTCATCTTTACCCACAGGTATATTACCAGGAATGCCCTTCCAACTGTAAATGCAATTAAAGTTGAGAGAACAACACCCACGATTTCATAACCCCATCTAAGCATCAGGAGGCTGAGAGGTATATTGACAGCAAGTTCTATTAGAGCGGAAACAAATGTTATCATGGTCTTTTTTCTTCCCACGAGAATAGTCTGTGGAAAGATCAACCTTGGTATGATCATGGCAGAATAAACCAGGAAAACGTCGGCACTCTTCTGGAAATCGGGGTTGAATATCCGTGGATAAAACCACCTGGCGAATAGCATGATAAACATCGTCAGCGGGAAGAGGATATGCATCAGGCGTTTTGACTTGACCCTGATCTTTGCGAGGGTCTCCTTCATTCTCAGACGTGTTGAGAATTCCGGAAGCATCGCATTGCTTAAGCCATTCGCAAGCATTAAAACCAGGGGGAATTCCTTGGCACCATAGCGGAACCATGCAAACTGGCCCGGATCGCGGTAAAATACCGAAACAATGATTCCGTCGGTATATTGACCGGAGCCGCTGATAAGTGTGGTGATTATAAGTGGAGTGGCAAGATAAAGATGCTCCCTGAGGAATCCGGGAGATATTTTAATAAGTGTATAACGCCTGAGAAGTATTATCAGCCAGATCCACCTGATGCCTGTCACAGCCAGCAGACCATATATTGACCAGATAATGTCTTTACCCAGGAATACAGGCAGAATTATCAGGATAAGCTGTGCAAGATAAGTATAGAGTCCATACTGGAATATCCTGTACGCCCTGTTATTGAGTAGGTAAATATATTCAATCAGGCACACAGGGCTGCTGAGTGCTATGTAAAGAAGGAGAAGGTTCAGGTAGGGTACATTGCCTGAAACATGGAATACGGAAAAGCTATTCTTTATTGAATGGCCGAATGCAAATGTGACAAGGCTGAAAAAACTCAGCAGCAGAAAGGCATTGAATATCTCCGGAGATTTTTTTGTCAGGTTCTCTCCTGTCTGCCTGAAAGTCTTGTTCCTGTGATAAAGTGGCAGAAGAGACTGTATTATTCCTGTAACCCAGAAAAATGTCAGGAAACCTGCAATGAACATGAACATTTCAAAAGAGCCTATTTCAGCACGGGTAAGATGGCTCTTTGTAAATACAATACTTATTACAAGGAATATAACAGGTTTCATCAGCTGAAAGAGCTGAAGCCCTGAAATATTGTCCATGAATCTTAATCTTCTCACCCCTTCCTGATTCCGAAATTTATATCTTCATTTTCGGTCGAACCACAAAAATCTATGTGCGAGGTTCATTTTTTTTTGAACCGTGCAAAGATAACAATTGACGGGAAGTGAAAGAAAATAAATTCTAAAATTTTGTGGATAAAATTTTTGGGCTTATTTTTGCGACCTGAAACGGTGGATGTAGTTCAGTTGGTTAGAACGTCGGATTGTGGTTCCGAAGGTCGTGGGTTCGAATCCCATCTTCCACCCCACCAATTAAAAAACGATGAGGCAATTATCTGAAATAATGATAGTTGTCTTCAATGTTTTTCTATAGAATGATATTTTCTAACTATATTCTATCCCTGTATTGTAAAAATCAAACTTTTTAATTAAAAATGTTTATTGCTGGTTTTTTCTTCCAATATCCTCATCCATCAGACGGTTAAGTAATGCAATATACTGGTTATTGTTATCCCCACGAAATAAATTCTTTATCGTGCTCCTGACATAATCCTGCAACTGATAATCGTTGGCGTATTTGTGGATAACCTCAACTTGAGCAGTGGTTGAGGTATCAGGATGCTTTAAAATCTCACGAAGGCTGAAAGAAATGTTATTGCGGGCATTAATGACTGACCCGTTGCTGATATGGTTATCAAATTGTAGCAAATCCATTTTAACGGGTATTTTTTCCCATTTAATAAATTGAATTTCTTTGCCTTTGCTTATTGCATAATCTTTTTTATGGTTCAGCATGTCTTTCCTGCGCACTTTGTAGAACCTTAGCCATGATTTAACCTCGTTTGTGAAAATTGCACCGACAAAACCAGCATCTGATAAACGTTCCAAACTTTGCAGGTTTAATTGATAGTGTTTTAGTTTTTTGTAGTTTAACTGGATTTCAAACCGTCCCACGTTTGCCGATGGTATCCCATTATTACGCCAGAAATCAACAATATATTGCTTTTTTGTCTGCTCAATTTCATTGCTTTTGTCGTAAAGCCGTGCTGAAATTCCAGATTTGCCCTTTCCAAACGACCAACTAAGCCAACGGTGTTCCTTCTTATTGAATGCAGTCGGCAAAATGGTTATTGCATTGTTGTTTGTTTGAACAGTATAACTCTTTGACCATTTGTTAAGCATGTCGACCTGATTTAATATATCAGAACCATCCAGAGCAATATCCAACCTTGCATACCTGACAAAGGTTAAACCAAACGCATTTAATAGTCGGTATACAATCTGATGGTAATTCACTGTATATAAAAGACCATTCGCAATCTTTAATGATACTTCATTATAAACATGGGTGCTGTTATTAGGACATGAATAAATATCACATGCCTCAACACCGTTTAAATATACTCGGTGCAGATTTCGAAAATTCGGGTTATGATGAACACTAATCTTTTCAACAGTGAATCCCGTAATGCTGTCATAAACCAAATTTATCGGCTCAGTCCACGAACAAATAAATTCAATCCAGTCGACACAGATAGCATACAGGTTGTTGGATTGATTATCCAGATATTTAATTTTACAAACTTGGTAAGAGGTTGAGGTTGCACTGTAAATTATATTTGTTGAACCTGAATAATCAGGAAATGAGAAACCATTGCTAACGGTTGAATCATTTTGCGTTTTTGCAGTATTTATGGATAGATGCTTCATAAAAAAGAGCGTTAAATAAAGTAATTTTTTCAACCCCTCATCTTAAAAAATGGGGGGTTCGCATTTTATAAATACGTAATCAGTCTAAATTTTTTTCAGAATTTTTTTTGAACACGATTTTCTGCAATTTTTTAATTGTATCAGGAATTTTTCATGCTGGCACTACATTTTACGAAAATTAGCGGCACGTGGAATCGGGATTAAGCATCATGTGTATCCCACCATATGTTCTGTATATCAATGCTTTAACAAGACAAAGAAAGCACGGATACAATGATTCATTCATTTGGTAATTTGGCAGGGAAGGGGGTATACAGGGTGAGGGGGGGGTAGTTATGGTACATATAAACCCTAATTACAGTACACATAAAATTTGTACAACAAGACCTGAAAAAAATTATTGTGGTTATTAAATATTCAGAAAAATATTTGTGTTTTAATAAAATGCTTTCTACATTTGTAGTATGTTTTTTAATTTTGTAAATATTATGGAATTAACAAAGGCTGAAGAACAGGTGATGAAATATTTGTGGAGTCTCGAAAAAGCATATTTAAAAAACATTGTGGATGAATTTCCAGAACCAAGACCAGCCGTTTCAACGGTAGCAACATTACTTAAACGTATTATTGATAAAGGATTTGTTGGCTATAATCAGCATGGAAGTAACAGAGAATACTATCCTATAATTAAAAAACCTGAGTATTTTTCAAAGCAGGTGAATTCAATAATTAAAGATTTTTTCAATAATTCAGCAGGACAGTTTGCTTCATTCATCACCAATGAAACAAACTTAAATATAACGGAATTGGAAGAACTTAAAGAATCAGTCGAGCAAAAGATAAAGACACAAAAAAAAATAAAGTGATATGATTACATATTTCATCAAATCAACATTATGCATGTTTATCCTTTATGGATTTTACCATTTTTTTCTTCGCCCATGCAAAATCTTTTCTTTTAACAGATATTATTTAATTCTTTCGGTGATTTTCTCCATGATTATACCCCTTGTGGTGATACCTGTAAATTCAAGTAATCCAGTGACAGGCACCATAAGTATTTTGGCTTTTTCACCAGCATCTTCTATTAATGACTTGCAATTAGTTGAGAGTGCTGGTTCTTCAACTACTCATTACCGTATATTGCCAATTCTCTTCCTCGTTTCGTCAACATTCTTATTGATACGGTTTATTTATAACATCTGGAATATCATAGGAAAAACTACAATTTGTAAGAAAATTGAAATGGGGAAATTATCACTCGTTCTCACCGAAGAAAATATACTACCTTATTCTTTTTTTAAATACATATTCATAAATAAATCATATTACGAACAGGGTAAAATTGATAAGGAGTTATTGATACATGAAGAGGCTCATTGTTTGCAGTATCATTCAATTGATATTATCCTGCTTGAATTAATTATTATTTTCTTTTGGTTCAATCCATTCATCTGGATATTTAGAAATGCCATCATCTTAAATCATGAATATTGCGCTGACAATAAAGTATTGGAAAACAACGAGCCGTTAAAATATCATCAGTTATTAGTGAATGCCGTAATACGAAACAATTCATATAATCTGGTAAGTAATTTCAGACATCCTTTAATTAAAAACCGTATAATAATGATGACCAAGAGCAGACCGCAAAATAATGCAATTATGAGAAAAATTGCGACTATTCCTTTATTCCTTATTATGGCAATGACTGTGACTTTCAGTCAGGGTAATAAACAAAGGGATGGCATGATAGACTTTACAGGGAAATGGGTGCTAAATAAATTACAGAGCAAATCGCTCTTAACTGAAGTTGCAACATCCACCATAAATATAACTCAGGGTAAGAATTCCATAACAATGGATATTAATATTACACCAAATGATGGCAATCCCGTTAATAGGACTGAAAAATATGTTTTTAACGAAAGTATTGTAAGAAAAAACACAAAAGGTGATAAAACAACAGTATTAACTTGCACTCCTGCACCCGATGGGCAATCATTTTCAATAACAGATGCTGTTTCTGGCTTGTATAATGGCATTGAAAAGGAAGGGAAAAGGATATCTGTATACAATCTAAGTAATGATGGCAAGCAACTGATTATAAAAGTTGATGACATCCTACCAGAAGGCTCAATAACACCAGAAAGTGAAAGACATGAAACAAGGGTATATGATAAAGTAAATTAATCTGATGTTTTGTTAATATATCCCATCAACTCCATGTGGTTTATCCGTATTTTACCATTTATCCTGACGGCTTTAAGGTTATTTTCATTGACAAGTGTATAAACAGTGGGACGGCTGAAAGATAGCATTTCAGCAACTTCATTTATTGAGTAAAACTTATATTTAAGCAGGTACTTGGTAATGCTATCCTCAACATCATAAATTTTTGTGGTGTCGACAATGGTAATTTTCTCTGATAACTGAGAAAATGTTCCTTCCACATAAATTTCATCAAAAACAATTCCCCTGTTGTAAAGAAATTGATACAGTTCTTTGCTATCAGGGAATGTTATATTCAATGGCGTGAATTTATATTCAGGATGAAATGTTATTATCTTAAAGAAGTCAAGGTATTGGAACGCTCTTGGAGCATATTCAAACCTCAACCGTAGACCATGCTTGGGGTGAATTTCTTCTGGAAAGGTTACCATAAGTACTGTATAGATTTAACTTTTATTTCTGGCAAAATTCTTATCCCAAATTTCCATTGCATTTACACGTGCTCTGTCCGTCACTGCAATATATTTCTGGAATGAACGAAAATCGCTATGAGCGGTCATTGTCATTATCACTTCTGCACGAATACCATTAACCAAATTTTGTGTAATAAAGAATCTTCGACCATGATGGCTACTCATGATATCTGATTTTTTTAATTCTTCTTCCAGTGGCTTGTTTCCTCTAAAACTGATTTTAGTTATTTGTTGATTAATCCCAACCGCTCCACACAGTTCCTTGATGTAATCATTATACTTTTGGTTGCTTATGCTTAATGAAGATGTATTAAAATTACATTCAGTAAGAATTTCTTTAGCGTTATCATTCAAAGGTATTTTTAAATCTTGCTGCGTTTTAGTACTGTTCATATATAAAGTGTTATTCCGTATGTGGTTAGGTCTTATTTTAACAACATCACTATATCTTAGTCCTGTTGCGCATTGTAGTACAAACAATTTTCTAACTTTTTCCAACCGTTCATTTTCTACCTTGTTTAATAGTAACCTATATTCATCTTCTTCGAGTGTTATTAATGCAGGGGCGGGTTTACTTCTGATTTTAAAGTTTTTATAAGTTAAATTAACTGGCATACCTTTATCGTGCAGGGCGTTTAAAAAGATTCTAAGGGTCTGCAAGTTTTTCAAAATGGTTGAATCAGCCAATGGTTTTGATACTACCTCATCACTTCCTTTTATCTTACTTTCAATCATTACACGTGAGAGGTATACTTCAAATTTTTCAAAAAATGTGTTATTTATTTCGCTGAGGATAATTGTTTCTTTACGTTGTTTCTGGAATCCAATAAGGTGTGTTTTAAGTGTTTTAAAATCCTTAATCCCGTTCTTTGACATTTTTTGCTCTTTCAGGGCAACAAAATCATCATATATATCAAAAAAATCACTGGTAACTGGTGACGTGAGTTGCATATACTTCTGCTTTATTTCTGCTAATTGGAATCTGCCCTTTTGCATTAATTCAGCGATGATGTCTGTTACCAGTTCTTTCTGTGCATTAAGCATCTGGTTAACCTTGTAGTAGTCCTTTGATTTGGTACGTATGACCGACTGGCTCTTTGCTGACCAACTGTTTGCATTTACCTTGATATTGGTTGGTATTCTGACCGTTTTTTTCTTTTCGCCCAGTCTGGATACTGAAACCTCTACATATACGGTGCAATCCCCTGCTTTATTCGCTTTGGTTGCTTCAATCATTAATCGTGTGTTCATGTTCTAACTATATTCTAACTTAACTGATGTAAATATACGTAAAATATAAACAACTTGTTTTAATTAAGATTGATTTTTAAGCATATAGCCATGTTCAGAAGCAAAGGTTAGATTCCCATCTTCCACCCCAACAAAAAAGGCTGGTGCGCGTAGCTCCAGCCTTATTTTTTATATCCGCGCCAGCGACAAACAACCAAGTTGCGCGAGTCTCTGACCCATGATGGCGCGAGTCTCTGACTCGTGCCCAATAATACATGACCAGTAAAATGTATTATGGCACGGATTAGGAAATCCGCGCCAACGGCGGGCAGCAGGGATTATGGCTCGGATTAGGAAATCTGCGCCAACGGAGAACCAAGCTGGCGCGAGTCTCTGACTCGTGACCGATAATACAGGATCAATAAATTGTTTCAAGGTACGGATTAAGAAATCCGCACCAACGGCGGGCAGCAGGGATTATGGCTCGGATTAGGAAATCCGCGCCAGCGGCGGGCAGCGGCGATCAAGGTACGGATTAGGAAATCCGCGCCAACGGCGGGCAG
>JGI20214J51650_10000018_pt1 | contig 114816 bp, 93 predicted proteins | sample WetSurMetagenome_FD_51650 | JGI IMG/M metagenome (IMG submission 51650)
AGGGGTAACGAAGAACCGGTTGACCGCCGAATAGTGTTTCAGTTCTTCGCTCCCCCTTGGGGGCAGGGGTAAGCGAAGAACGGTAAGGAGAAAGTAGTAAGGAGAAAGGTTAAAGGAGAAAGGAGAAAGTAGTAAGGAGAAAGGGTAAAGGAGAAGGGAGAAAGGAGGTAGGGGTAACGAAGAACCGGTTGACCGCCGAATAATGTTCCGGTTCTTCGCCCCCCCTTGGGGGTAGGGGTAAGCGAAGAACGGTAAAGAGAAAGGAGGAAGGGTCAAGAAGAACCGGCTGAACTAAAATTCAATATCATTTCAGACACGTTTCCGGCACTCACATTTTTTATTTTTTATAAAATGAAACATCCTGAATAAATTTTTCAGATATTTGTCCGACGGGGGGTTAATCATTTATTTAATGTGCAATCACTTCACAAGTGAAAACTTATGAAACTGGAAAGGATTTATATTCCTCCTACCGATAAGACGCCGGAAGTTACTCTTGACCCTGAGGGACTCATCAAAACCAAAGGCCGGGGACTTATTTTGAACAAAACCAAAATAAGCCATGAGATCACCGACTGGCTCGAGGAATATACAAATAACCCGGCCGAAATCACCTACGTCATCATCGCCTTTGAATACCTTAACAGCTTCAGCACAACAATGATAGTATCATTTATCAAATCTGTCGCCAGGATCATTAGTAAGGATAAAAAGCTCATCGTGCGCTGGTATTATGAAGAAGATGATATCGATATCCTCGAAAGAGGCGAATATGTGCTCTCAGCTGTCAACATTCCCATCGATTTTATAATGACCGATAATATCTCCGGGATCTGATATATATACTGCCTTAAATCAGGCTTTTAAATCTGCAGGACTTTTCAGGATCCCGGGCTTATGACGGGAAAAAATAATCCGGTTCCTTCTTACCGGGTCATTGAAAATTAATATCTTGGATAAAAAGAACGATCATGAAAAAGTCAGTTAAAACAATTGCGACATCTTTCCTGGTGTTTTCGTTGATCTTTTTCCAGGCAACAACATCTGCCCAGAGATTCTCCATCACCCCATCAATCAGGCTGGGTGTGCTTCTCACTCCGCCGACGCCTGAGGAGCTCGATTACAACCCCGATATCGATTACAGCGATAATTTTGATATGAATCCGTTCAACTATGGCCTCGGACTGCAGGGACTGTTCGGTGTGGGCTCAACCTCCTCGATAAGGCTTGGCGTTGACCTTGGCTTTAAAAGGGTTTTCAGCAGCACTATGAATTTCGACAACACCTATATTGGTTTAGGTATCAGCGAAAACCTCGACCGGGAACATGCCATAGATCTCGAACTGGTCTTTGACAAGGCTTTCGGCAAAAGGTTTCACCTGCAGGCAGGAGCTGGACCATATTTCTCAATCTGGAAATGGACTTATGACTATAATGGTCCTTATGCTGTTGACCATCAGGAAGATGGTGGAGTGGCTGTCAACTTTGGCTTCCTGGTTGCCGGATCTTTTGACGTTTACAAAAAGGAACATATCAGCATCCCTGTCTCTTTCAGGCTGGATGGAGTTATCAGGTACGGGATACTCCTCGCCCCGATGATCTCAACAGGAATTACATTTTAACAGGTAGTTCACCTCACATATCGTATTCTGTAATTCCGGGTCCCGAACCACCGGGATGATGGATCTCATTTCTTTAAAATATTCCTGGCACCCATATTATTTTATCCTCTGAAAACGGATATAAAAAATATTTGACTTGCATTCAGTGCTTTCGTAACTTTAACGTTATAAATCGCTGACTATGAAAATAATGTTGATCTTTCTCTTCAGTTTTTTTCTGTCCGTGAACCTGAATAGCCAGATCATCTGGCTAAGAAATTATGAGGCTGCCAAAACACTCGCAGCAAAAACCGACAAGCTGATTATAATGGATTTCTGGGCTTCGTGGTGCAATCCATGCACAGTGATGGAAGACAAGCTGTGGGGTAACGAGGAGATGAAAAAGCTGGCAGCCAATTTTGTCTTCCTGAAGCTAAATTCTGATTATGATCTAAAGCAGGTCTCTCAGTATGGCGTAAGGGCAATACCCAGGGTCATCGTGATCACTGCCGGTGAAGAAATTTTACTCGACAAGCTTGGCTTCCTGAATGCTGAAAGCTACCTTGTATACTTCAGGGCCCTGCCCGGAAATGTGGGTGAGCTGAATCACCTTTCTGTTGCACAGGCTGCCGATAAAAAGGATTTTGCAACAGCATACGCCCTGGGCAAGGAATACCAGAAATTCGGAAAGACAATTACAAATTCCGACCTTAAAATCACCTTCCTCACCTGCAGCGATAAATACCTCGCGAAGGCAATGATTCTTTGCGAAGAGCCATCATTGATGGAGGAGGTTGAACTCTATACCGCCCTGAACCATATTTATGCCGGCAGGGAGCAGAAAGCTTTTAAAATAATTGAGAAGCTGAACAGTAATCCCGGGAATGAAGAACTCGGCGAACTGAGGCTCTTTGTGCTGGCAGAATGTTACAAAAGCATGGGCGATAAAGAGAGCTTCCTGAAATATAAGCAACAGATAAAAAAGCAGGACCTGATAGGACAGCTTGATGAATGACAAATTGTTATGAACAGGATCATCTTATATAAATACCATTCTCCCGACCTCAGTGTGCGGATTGAAGCTTTCTTTAAAAAAGATAAGCTTATAATCGAAGGCTATGATGTAGGCAAGAGTGTCGACGAGTGGTTCGGTGATTCTGATTATGAATATTCAACAACATTAACCGGAGAGGAGCTTAAAAAGCTCTTCCTGCTGTTCCATGTTGAGAAAGAGGATAAGACAGGCTTGCTGAAAGCCATTGAGGAGGAGTTTCACGATAAGAACTGTTACAGCGAACTGAGGAAGCTGCTCGATGAAAACGATATCAAATACGACAGCTTTTCTTTCGCCTGACCTCTTTTGATTTTTTCTCAGAACGTTACACTGGTCACCTTCCCCGAAACTGTAAAGGTCTTCTTCAGTGTCCCGCCGGAATAGGTTCCGCCGGTATATATACCATTATTATAGGTACCTGTTGATGAGCCTCCCGTGTATATTGAATATGTGGCTCCGTTTGCCAGTGATGAGGATGAGAATACCAGGTAATATACAGTTCGCACAGGCTTATATGTCACCAGGTCATTTCCCGAGGCATCCTGGATATGGAACAGTGTTGATGACGACAATGTTGAGGAGGTTGTTGCCTTTATGCTGTATTGTGAAGAGCTCGTGGCGGGGGCTTCGATCATATTCCCTGCGTTCGGACCTGTCCCGATCAGGAATCCACCGGCCATATTAAAAGTGCCGTTCACATCAAATCCCACCTCAGGAGCAGATTGCGGTCCATGTACTATAACAGTCCCCCCGTTGATGGTTAGATTGCCATTGCTGTCGAGTCCATCGCCGGAAGATGAGTTTACCACAACGAATCCGCCATTTATAACTGCCAGGCTGCCGTCATTGTTTTCAACAGCAGCTCCCATGGTTGCATTGATGGCATCGTCGGTGGATACCAGTACAAGATTTCCGTCGTTGAATGTTATTGAGGCGCTCTCGAAGCCTTCATACGACTTTGTGATGTTCAGGGTGCCTCCGTTTATTGTTATTGAATTATCGGCATGTATGGCATCATCACCTGAGGCCATTGAGAAAGTGCCGTCATTTATGACTGCCGATTTATTGGAATGGATGGCATCATCTGCTGAGCTTATTACGAAAGTACCTTTCACAATGGAGATTGAGGAGAGCCCTTTAAGAGCTTTTTCAGAGATTGTCCCTGAATACCCGCCGCTTGTCCCTCCCCCTGGGACAGGGCCTCCCTCATCTGCCTTGGCACCGCTGCCTGTGGTTATTGTAAAGGATCCGTCGGCAATGGATAGGTTTGTCTGTGCGCTTATTCCGTCTCCGGCAGTTGCAGTTATTTTCATTACGGCGCTGTCGATTGTGACATACCCGAGGGCAGTGCTGGTTTCATTGTCCGATTTAATACCATCACCTGCCGACTGTATTGTTATATTCCCGTTCCTGATAATGACATAATCCTTCCCCCTGATGCCGTCGTCGGCTGCTGTAACAGTGATCGTCCCGCTCTTAATTATCAGTCCGTCGTCGCTGGAGATGCCGTCATTATACCTGGCGGTCACAGCCAGGGAGCCTTTCCCGTAGACAGAAAGGTCTGAGTTGCTGAATAATGCAGCATTCGGCTCCCCGTTGTCGGTGACATACGAAGTACCGTCGGTAATTGAATTTGTTGTACCGTCGGCAAGATTAATAATTGTCTTGTATGCGTCTTCAATAAATATAGGTGCGCTGTTGGAACAGTTTATTACGGCATCGCTTAGTATGATCCTTACATTTGCATCGTCCTGTGAATTTACTATGATCTGTCCGTCGGTAAGAGAGCCTGTTATTTTATATGTTCCTGCTTTAAGGATCGTCACCTTTGTTCCGGAGATGGAGGCGGCGTTGGCAGGGTCGACAGTAACTGAAGTGCCGCTGAGTGTTATCAGTGCGTATGATGAAGTATCCCATGTATAATCTGCAGGATCTTCAGGGACATTATCATTATCGTCTTCTGTTTCTGCATAGTATTTCTGGCATGCCGGGATCGCAAAAAGGAGAGCAGCCAGTAGTGCCAGTACCTGTAATCTTTTACTGATCATTTTAGTAGATTCTTTTCACTAATACAGGTGAACAAAAGTTTACCCTACATAAACGAAGAACGGTAAGGAGAAAGGGTAAAGGAGAACCGGTCCTGTCCATAACCCCTCCTCCGGCTCCTCCCCTTAAGGGTAAGGGGAGGAGTGACTATGCATTAAAATTATTATGGCTCAATATAAAACCTGGATATATATTTTATTTGAATATCAATTGATTATGGTAAGATAGTCCCGGTTCTTCTCCCCCCTGGGGGTAGGGGTAAAAGAAGAACCGGCTCTGGCCATAACCCCACCTCCGGCTCCTCCCCTTAAGGGTAAAGGAGAAAGATACAAGATACAAGATTCAAGAATCAAGACAGAAAGACAACAAGACTGGCATGCAGGCCCTGGGTGAGCTTCTCTTTATACACGTCTTTTTAAAATTGTAGAACAAACAGGGAGATTCCTCGTCCCGTTTAAGCGGGACTCGGAATGACATTTGAACTAATAAAATAGAGGGGAAGAAGCGGCGATTCGCATATGACAATATAATGTAACCAAATAATATTAAAGCGAATCGCCGCTTCTTCCTTGTTTCCCTAAGAAAATATGTCATTCCGAACGGAGTGAGGAATCCCATGATGCCGGCACTGCTTTTCTTTTACTTTAACATTGCCGACACTCATAAAATAAATAAAAAAACAAAAACCTGAACATATCTACTAAATGAATATCAATTAGTTGTGACTAAATAATTTCAGGTTTTTCGCCTACCCTGCCTACCGGCAGGCAGGCGGCAGGCAGGCTTGGGGGCAGGGGTAAGTGAAGAACGGTAAGGAGAAAGGGTAAAGGAGAAAGGAGAAAGATACAAGACACAAGATTCAAGAACCAAGACAACAAGACTGGCAAGACCGGCAAGACTGGCAAGACTGGCAGGACCGGCAAGACCTGCAAGACCTTGATCAGTTCAGGCTTTTCCTGTTGTTATAGATTTTGGTGATAGCCCTGACAATATCCTCCATGTCGTTCTTGCTTCCGAGAAGGATATTCTGAGTGAAGGTGACAGCCTCGGTTGTAAGCTTGTCATTTCCGGGAAGTACATTCTCCTCTCTCCACTGTTTCAGTCTCGATTCGGGGAACAATCTCTTAAACCCTCTTGAATTAAGTGTATCCTCAATAAGCCCGTCCTTGTTTTGCTTGCCATAACCACTGCTGCAAGGTATCCCTTCTGCATTCAGCGCCCTGATGAATTTATCTCTTGTCACATCACCGAAATCCTTGCTGATAAACCTGAAAGGATAAAGATGATAAGCCGATCTCTCTGCCCCGGGGGCAAGCTTGTAAGGAACTATGCCCGGTATCTCTCTGAGCTTTGCATCGAGAAGCATGGCATTCCCGAGACGGATGTCGGCATCCTTCATTATACGGTTCATCTGCGACATCAGTATCAGCGCCTGTATCTGCTGCATCCTGAAATTGGAGCCTGATATAGGGTATGAACTTGTCTTAGGCACTGTGCCATAGGGTCTTCCGCAGTTATGAAGGGAATGACACCTGTCCATCAGCTCCTCGTTGTTGCTGATGATTGCTCCGCCTTCACCTGCCGGGAGGTTTTTGGAATTCTGGAAGCTGAAGCAGCCTGCATCGCCGAGCGTACCAACTTTCTTTCCCCTGTATTGTCCAAGCCATGCCTGGCAGGCATCTTCAACAACTTTCAGGTTATGTTTTTTTGCAACGGCGTTTATGCTGTCCATATCTGCCGGCAACCCGTAAATATGAACAGGAAGGATTGCTGTGGTCCTCTCGGTTATCCTGGCTTCAATCTTTGAAGGGTCCATAAGGAAAGTTTCCGGATCGGTATCTACAAATACCGGCAGCGCCTTGTTCATGAAGATAACATTGTAGGAGGCAATGAAAGTATATGGCGAAACCAGCACCTCGTCGCCGGCGTCAACGCCAAGAGCTTTTAATGCAGTTATCAGCGCTGTTGTTCCGCTGGCAGTGGCAAGGCATCTTTTGGCACCCATCAGCTCAGCATACCTCTGCTCAAAATCTGAAACATATTCGCCGTTTCCCCGCCACCACTTTCCGGTTCGCAGCATGTCGGTAATATTTTTTTCAGCCGACTGGTCCCATACAGGCCACTGCGGCCAGGATGTCTCATGGACCTTCGGACCGCCATTTATGGCAAGTGTCTCCTGCGTAATGGTGGAATGGGTGAATGCAGGTACTTTCCAGCTTACCATCGTTCCAAGAGCTCCGGCAGAAGCTGTGGTTATTGCCTGCCTGCGGGTTATTTTTCTTGCTGCCATGACTTCGTTTATTTAGTGATTATCGGGAATTAAGGATGCCATCCGTATATTCATTAAAAGATTCCTCGTCCTGTCTGTTCAGGACTCCATATCCCGTTCCCGGATACACGGGACGGGATGAGGAATCTGCTCATAAACAGAGAAATTAAGATTACAATTTATTAATTTTTTCTGTTAGTAATGCTATGCATGATAATTCAGCATCAGAATCCCGATGCCTTCAGCCACTTGATACAGAGATCCGGCCATGACGACTGGGTATCTTTTCCGGAGCCAAGACCGTACCCGTGTCCGCCTTTCTGAAAAACATGAAGCTCTGAAGGGATTCCATATTTTACCAGTGCTTCATAATATACCATGCTGTTCTTTACAGGCACTGTCCTGTCGTCAGCGGAGTGAACCATAAATGTGGGAGGCGTTTTGCCATTAACCTGTGTCTCGTTTGAAAAGTGCTGAACAGCCTGCTTAGACGGGTGGTCGCCGAGAAGGTTCCTCCTCGACCCGGCATGAGTGAACGACGAGTCCATGGTAATCACAGGGTACATGAGGATTGAGAAATCGGGACGTGCGCTTACTGTATCTTTTGGTTCATATACTTTTTCGGCATAATGAGTTGAAAGAGTTGAGGCAAGATGTCCGCCTGCGGAAAATCCTATAACCCCGATCTTATGAGGATCGATATTCCACTTCGCTGAATTGCGGCGTATTGTTCTTAAGGCTTCCTGTACATCCTGCAGGGGACCAACGGATTTATCTTTCATTATAAGATCGGAGGGAAGCCTGTACTTCAGTATTATTCCTGCAATGCCATTATCATTCAGCCATTTGGCTATGGCATGTCCTTCATGGTTAAATGCCAGGGCAGCATATCCTCCGCCCGGACATATCAGTACAGCCGTACCGGTAGCACTTTCCTTTGGAGGAAGGTAGGGGAAGAGTGCAGGACTTGTCACTTTTTCATACCTGGTGGGTATCCCCTCAACGACAGTCTCCTTTTCAGCATAGGAGGTATTTAAGACCAGCCCAGGGATCCCGTCGGGCCAGAGGCTCAATGATGATATCTGTGAATAAGAACGGGTATTACCAGCCACCACAATCACAACGGCACATAAGAACAATATTTTTTTCATAGAGATAGATTATAAGTGTAAAAATAAATCAAAATTCGAGTATCTGTCCATCGCCTTCCAGTTTTAACCTGATTTCCTCATACTTCAGGTCGTGGATATCTTTACGTTTACTGACTGCCATTGCCGCTACTGTTCCTGCGCTTTGTCCGAGGATCATAAATACAGGTTCCATCCTAATCGACCCGAAAGCGATATGCGAACATGAAACGCAGACCGGCACAAGTAAATTGCTGCATTCTTCTTTCTTCGGAAGAATTGAACCGAGACTTACCTGGTATGGTTTCCTGACAGAGACACCAATATCACCTTCGTTCTGGACAAATCCATCGGGTTTTACATACCGCTGAACATTGTGGGAATCAAGAGTATATGATCCCATTCCGACAGGTTCAGGAACAGGTTTCTTCCCAAGGACCTCATTTTCTGTCATGATGAATCTGCCAGTCATCCTTCTTGCTTCCCTGACATAAATATTATATGGCCAGTTGCCGTTACCGGGAAATTCATCCCTGGCATATCCCCACTTCTTCATTTCCTCCTGCACTTCAGGAGGTATCCGGCTGTCATTCGCAATAAAATAAAGCAGTCCCTGCTGATAGGTGGTATGCTCGCGGATGATCTCATTTCTTCTCTCATACGAGGCTTCTGGATAGTCATAATTCATGCCTATATTATCGAAGCTGAAGGGGCCATGATTGTTTACATCAGTTTTCGCGTTTGGTATGGCATCGAATTTATTGAAGGTCTCCCTCCATCCGGTGGCGAATACTCTCAGCAGCAGCTCATATTGTGTTGAATCATATCCCTCGGGACGGTAAAACGAAACCCTGTTTTCAGGATTTTTTGTAAGGCATGTCCTGAAGCAGTATGCCTGGATCCTGTTATCGCCTTCTCCTTTTTTCCCGGGGTCCTGGGAAGATATCCGTGGAAGAAGCCCGCTTGAGGGATCACCAGGTATCCTGTATGGATCAACATTGGCTTTGAAATAATGGCCGTGATGAAGCACCCCGGTCTGAACGCCGTTCCATTCCTCATTATAGAGTGTTGAGGCCTCACGGCCGGTATGATATTTTACTCCAGATGAAGCCATAAGATCGCCTTCATAGGTTGCATCAATAAATACCTTTCCGCTGAAGATCTTCCCTGTCAGGGTTCTTATTGAAACGATCTTTCCGTTTTTTTTCAGAACACCTGTCTCCCTGTCGAGCCACTCATCCCTGAACACAGTTATCTTATTTTCAGCGATCATTGTTTCAAATGCCTCCTCTGCCACATGAGGTTCAAAGATCCACATGGTCCGTTTGTCGCCGTCGATTGCAGGACTACCCTGTCCCCTATTTCCATATTCCTCCTGTTTCTGCCACTTCCAGGATCCCGGCTTCTGGTAATGCTGGTAAACCATCTGGTAGAATTCACGGGCTATGCCTCCGATAACCTCTTTATTGCCGGTATCTGTAAATCCAAGCCCCGATGACGACAGTCCGCCAAGGTGGCTGTCTGGCGAAACGATGATAACTGATCTTCCCATCCTTGCCACCTGGACGGCAGCAGCAACAGCAGATGATGTTCCTCCATATACTATAACATCAGCTTTATAAGACTGGATGGATTTTGAATCCCGGCATTGGGAAAGTACCAGTCCGGCTACTAACAACGATACAATTACTTTTTTCATTATGGCTCTTCAGTGTGGTAAAACCTGTGTGTACAGACAAGTTTGTTAAAAGTATTAGTGAACTGATCTCTTGTCAGGAGAGGGTCAGTTATTGTTTACCCTGATCTTATTCAACCCGGGTTTCAGCTTTATTATTTTTCCCGGGGAAGGGATAAAATCACATTTCATATTCCCGGGGATGGATATTTTAAATTCCTTTGATTTTCCCATATCCCGGTATTCGGCAGTTATAAATCCGCGGATGGTCGGGACTTTTATTTTACTGTATTTTAGATTACCCGGTTGAGGCTCTATGCGGCATGTTTCAAAGCCGGGTTCGGCAGGTGTTATTCCCCAGAGATATCCCGGGATGATATTTGCCGGGGCTGCTCCCCAGGCATGGTTCCAGTCGGAGTTTGGCTTATACTTCATGTCCCACGCCTCCATTGTAATTGTTGACCCGCTGCGGATCATATTCCACCAGCTACGATCGCTGACGTCCGTCATAAGGCTTAATGCATATTCACCTTCCCCGGCCCTGTAAAGTCCTTCAAGCAGATATTGCGAGCCATAAACACTACATGCCATGCCCCGCGACTTAATAAATCCAATTACTGTTTCCATGTTTTTCACGGGAACAAGCCCGAAGGCAAGGGCCATCATATTTGCATGAAGGGAAGAGTGTGATGAGCCCTCCCCGTCAGTATAGATCCCTTTTACAGGGTCAAGAAAAACACTGTTGAATGAAGAAAAAACCCTTGTTGCTTCCTTCTTATAAAATTCAGAATCAGATCCTTTCCCGATGATACGTGCTATCTCCGACATCAGGATGAGGTTGCGGTAATAAAATGCATTGACGACGGTGTTAAGATCTGTCATTTCATAACCATCTCTCTCTCCATCGGGACCGGCAAGCTTCCAGCCTGTGTCCTTCTGTGCCGGGGGCCAGTCGACGATATCCCTGATCCTCTCCTTCGTATTTGAGAATCCGAGTCTTTTCATTATCTCCTCACTGACATTCTTTGAGCTTATTAGACCATCATTCCTGGCAAGAGAAGCCAGTGTCTTCTGTTTCAGCTTATCGTAGAATCCGGCTACCGATTCAATATTCCCGGTGACCATCAGGTCGTTATAAAAAAGCAGTACAGTATGAAGTATCCATTCGGTGGGCCACGTGGGATGGTCAATAAAATATTCATTTGTGGCCCTGCCCATCGAATATTCCCTGTCGGTATAATAATGCCCGAGCTGGTTTATATAGGCATCGGCTTCATAGGGGATCCTTTCCCTGTCGCCATCGACATAGAGGCCGGCAAACGATGTTGCCTTGATGCTGTATTTGCAGATATCCCAGACCTGGTTAAGAATTGTATCGGAAGACGTAAAGGAACCGGAATTGTCGTCAAAAAAATATGTGAGTGCTTTCTGATAAGCATTTTGCCTGTCAATTAGGGCGCTGCAGTTTTCAATTTCACAATAACGGAATGGAGTTACCACGCCTAATGAATCGGGAAGATGAACAGCTGCGGCACCTGTGTTCCTGGTATCAGGGGGCAGGGCAAGGGTATAATGGCTCGTCCTCGGGATAATTTTCATTGTTGCTTTCTGATAGCGTATCGATCCACCGGGATTCCTGTCAACTTCATTTATACCAGATATTTTTTCGCCAAGATGAATTGTTATGGTCTCTTCTTTCTGAGGAACGATATCCAGTACAAGCGTACCAAAGGCATCTTTCCCGAAATCAATAAAATAGGTGCCATCCGCCTTCTTAACTACTTTTTCAGCCATATTCAGGCTTTCAACAAACCTGTTCCGTGTTACAGCATAACCGCTTTCATTTCCTGTCAGGAATGATTGAATTTCAGAGTATTGAGAAGGCTTTCCGTTGCTGCCCCATATCCTGACTTTCCAGAAATACCGGGTATTTTTCATCAGTGTAACACCTGCCTCCACATTTGCGGATGCGGAACTTATTGTCTTCCCGCTATCCCAGGTATCTCCTTTATTATTATTAATGTTCTCACGGCTTGTGGAAATCAGCAGCTGGAATGCCGACTGCATACCTGCTGCCGGGGGTACTATCCAGGTGAATTCAGGGGTGAGATCCATGATCCTGGTTCCCGCCGGCTCACGGATAAACTCGGTCATCAGTCCATAAGGACATCGGGGTTCACTGACCTTTGTCCCTGACAGAAACGCCAGGGCAGATAAAACAACTAGCAGTATCTTCAGATTACTTTTCATGCATAACAAGTAAAATTTTCATTTCATGAGGCCTGAAAATCACCATTTCATTTTCGGTGGCATTGGCGGTTTTCATTGAATAGGGATCTACCCATATCCTGCTGCCTTTCACGTTTGTGCGTATGCCTGTTCTGACTTCACTTTCCTCTTCATTGAACAACATATAATAGTGATCGTCACCCTTTATGACATGACGGACACGCAATCCTTGGGAAGGAACCGTAAGTGTCAGATCTGTTTCAGTAATTTTATTTAAGGCGCTGACCAGGCCGTCAGGTGTTTTATAATAAACCCCATTTTTTATTCCCCTGGCAGCACCGGAATTTTCATTTATGACCAGGCGGCCGGCCTCAGCAATTTTCTGCAATACCTGGAGTGCCTCAGCGGGAAGATAGGGGAGAGTATCGATTACCAGTGCCCTGTAATTCATTCCTTTTATCCTGATCCCTTTTCCTGTTAGTTTAATATCCTCCAGGAGATCACGCATTTCCAGGTAATTAAAATCCTTCTGGTTACGGAACAGGATCTTTGCAGAAACATCAGGAAGAAATGTGGCTTCGCACAGAATAGCAATATCGCACACCTGGCGCGAGTCGGTATTTAACCAGCTCATCCTGCTGCATGCATCGGCATAGGATTTATATTGATCCCACCATTCTGAATTTGGTCCTACATCCGGGGGACGCTCCTCGAACCTGGGTCCGCGGATAGAATAATAAAATGCATGGGGGATAAGGAAATTTTGTCCCCTTACAAAGCACCAGTTTGCAAGCCATAACATTTCGTCGTGGGTCAGATTATGCCCGTATGCACCATAAATTTCATTGGAATTCCTGCGTAGTCCAAGGTGCAGCATCGCACTGGAGGCACATTTTGCCATCGTGGAATGCTGGCCTTCGAGAGCCTTCGGACCTGGTTCAACATAACGCCATACAAGGTCCTGGCCCGGGATCTGGAAATATTTTTCAGTGCCGATGTCCATCGAACCTGCCGGGTGACCCATCAGGGAAATATTATGCTGCAGGCACCAGCTGCCGAGCCTGCTGTAATAGTTTTCCTCGAGACAAATATTTATTGCACGGTTATAGTCGCTCCGGTGTTGCAGTGAATTCTGATTATCGTTATACCAGAGGTCGGCAAGGAAAGGTGTTATGTCGTACCCGAGAATACGGTTGATCTGCGGAAGAAGGGCGGCATTTCCCGGCACAACACCCCTGGCTCCGCTGCGTCCGAGTGGAGATGGTTCATCTGTGAATATCCCGATCACAGTCTTTCCGAAATATTTACCAAACTCCGTGGCATAACGGTCATAAACAAGCTCAATGAAGCTTGAAACAGCATCGGGATTAAGAATATCTCCTGCTGCAGGCGATTCTTCACGGAGCCGTTGTTCACCCTCATTAAGGTAATGAAGACCTCGTATCACTCCGCCCGAGGGCTGCTCAATTACTGCAACACGGGCACCTCCTGGACGGTCGAGAATGGTTACCAGCCTGGCACCGTCGGGGAGCTTTGGTTCTTCTTCCTCTTTAAGATCAAGCCTGGCAAGACCCCGTGCACCATGGGCCGGGTTCCGCTCCACAACCTGTCCGCTGGATGATCCCGAAGGATACATCCCCTCATCATAAAGAACAACATACATTCCTCGTCTGGCTGCCTCGCTGATTGCCACATCCATTGCATGTATCATCTGTGGGGAGAGCCATTTTACATCAGCAGGCAGACCGATTCGCGGATGGATAACAAATCCATATACCCCATGTGCCTCAAAACCGGCAATCTGACGGATAATCTCTGCATCTTTAAGAGTGTCGTTCCAGAACCAGAATGGCATTACAGAGAATTCGCGCGGCGGATTGGTAAACTCTATATTGAATCTCTGTGACGTTGCAGGAGAGACAAGCAAAGGAAAAACCAGGAGAAAAAAGAAAATACGCTTCATGGTAAGATAAATTTATGTATGTGGAATCCTTAATAAATACCGTACTAAAATGCCGGGATCCCTCGCTTTGGCTCGGGATGACACTGGTTGATTGTGGTTACCCGGGAAGAAGCGGCGATTTGAACAGAAGCCCTGCCATTTTCAGAAGTGACTGCACAAATCGCCGCTTCTTCCCCTAATTCACCTCTCAAAGACCTGTCATCCTGAGCGATAGCGAAGGATCTTTTTCAACAATACTGATATTTTATATGATTTCACAATAAATAGTTTCATGTTAAATATTCAAAAACTCATTGCCGATGCTCATTTTTAATTTTATGCAGAGATGTTAAAGATATTTAAACTGTGCAAAGAAATTATGGTTGCTAATTTCAATAATCTTAAATTTAAGAAATATTAACCAGAAAATTGCCAGGATCTGACCGGTGCAGGAATGCTGAATTTATTGCCGGTGAGAACCTTGCAATTAAGAAATGGCTAAATTCGTTCCGTCATTATCAGTCAAAAAAAACATCTGTATGAAAGTATCATTAATAAAACCGTTTGTTATTTTAATAACAGCAATAGTCTGTGGTTCAGCGTTATCAGCCCAGGAAGTTCCTGCAAGTGTGAACAGGATCGTGGCCGGCATCCCGGTAAACTATGATGAGGATAAGGTCGGTACATACACTCTGCCCGATCCCCTGGTGATGAATAACGGCAAAAAGGTTAAGAATGCCAGCATGTGGTATAAAAAGCGCAGACCGGAAATACTGAATATGTTTTATGAGTATCAGTATGGCAAGGTTCCGGGAAAACCAAAGGACATGTCGTTTAATGTTTTCGATAAAGGGACACCTGCACTTGATGGAAAGGCTGTAAGAAAACAGGTTACTGTTTACTTTACTGGAGATACTTCCGATTTTAAAATGGATATCCTGATATACCTGCCGGCCAAAGCCAGCGGACCGGTTCCATTGTTCCTCAATGTAAGCTTTTCTGCCAATGCAACAGTTGTAAACGATCCGGGCATTAAAACCGGCCTGGTGTGGGGCAGGGATGGAAAGAGGGTTCCGGCAAACCGTGCAGGAGGATTCGGAAGAATGGATATAAGCCAGTTCCTTTCGGAAGGGATCGGCTTCGCAACTATCTGCTATGGAGATATAGAACCTGATTTTGCAAAAGGATATAAATATGGTATACGAAGCTATTACGAGAGACCCGACACTGCCTATCCCGCTCCCGATAAATGGGGCGCAATCTCTGCATGGTCATGGGGCCTGAGCCGGGCAATGGACTATTTTGAGACAGACCCTCAGATCGATGCTAATAAAGTGGCTCTCTTTGGTGTTTCGCGCCTCGGAAAAACAGTGTTGTGGACAGGAGTCCGCGACACCAGGTTCGGAATGGTAATTGCCAGCTGCGGCGGTGAAGGCGGTGCTGCTCTTTCACGCCGTAATTATGGGGAGAATATCGACCATATGACTCACCCTTCCAGATACTTCTACCAGTTCGCAGGAAACTGGCGTAATTATAAGGATGATTTTTCAAAATCGCCGGTAGATGCTCATATGCTTGTTGCACTTATGGCTCCGAGACCACTGTTGCTGCAGACAGGCGACACTGATTACTGGTCGGATCCGAAAGGTGAATTTCTCTCAGCAGTTGCAGCGGAACCGGTATGGACCCTGCTCGGTAAAAAAGGACTCGGGACTAATGTATGGCCGGCAGCCGGACAGCCGGTACTTAATGACCTTGGCTATTATATGCATGCCGGCGGACATGGAGCCATGCCGGCAGATTACCCGGTCTTTATTAAGTTTATGAAGATGCACTTTTTTGGCCAGAAATAGCAGGCCTACTGATATATTCTAACCCAGTCGACTTCGTATCTTATCGTGTGAGTGGTCTGTGAAGGATCACCACCGTTGCCGCCTATTGCCAGGTTAAACAAAAGATAATGAGGCTGCAGGAACGGGTTGGTGCCGTCGGGATTAACAGTTTCTTTCAAAGAGACATCATTAAGAAGCTGATCGTCGAGATAAAGCCTGATATATTCACTGTTCCAGTCCATTCTCCAGGTATGAAATTTCTTTGCCCAGCCGGGATCGGCAGCTGTAAAATCTGAAAAAGGTTTCTTTAGGTCATCCCATTTTGCCACAAAACGCTTTTCGGTGCCCCAGGCAAAATTGGCAAGTATTGTTGGTACACCATTTACCCTGTAAAATTCCATGATATCAATCTCACCACCCGAAGGCCATCCGCCGGAAACACCCAGTGTCCAGATTGCAGGCCATGATCCCCTGGCGGTGTCAATTCTTGCACGTATCTCAAATCGTCCGAACTGCCACTGGTGAAATCCCCTGGTCTGGATGCTGGATGAGGTGTATTCTGCAAATTCCCTCGATCTTTTCCAGTCGTTGCTCCCTGCAGTGTAGCCGGGATTAACGACTTTTTCTTTTTTCCCTTCAATAAGCAATACACCACCTTTGCAGTTTGCATTCTCTTCCTGGTACCACTGCAATTCCTGGTTCCTTACAAATCCTTTTTCATATCTCCACGAATCCGGATCGGGTTTCCCATCGTTGTTGAATTCATCATTCCAGACCAGTTTCATACCTGGTACATCATGAGGTTTGCTGAAGTCAGGTTTAAACGGATCGGGCTTTTGTGAAAAGAGCATCACCGGGAAGAGGAATGTCAGGCACAGAAGAAGTATGTTTTTCATTTTTCAATAGTTTTTCTCAGAGATACAATATGAATTGATGAGATTCCCTGTGTTAAAAAATCCGGGAAAATCAAAAGTATCATAAAAGTAAATAAAGAGTTATTTAAAAGGTGATTTAATAATCCCGGCTTTATAAGTTTCTGTTGCCCGCTGACGTGCAAAATCGTGATCTGCCATTTTAGCAGGGTAGGAAGGTTTGCCGAAATCGTCGACCCATCGTTTTATATATTCATTTCCGGGATCAAATTTCTTCTGCTGGATATCAGGATTGAAGACCCTGAAATATGGCACTGCATCGCATCCTGTTCCTGCCGCCCACTGCCAGTTTCCGTTATTCGAGGAAAGCTCATAATCGAGGAGCTTTTCCGCGAAATATGCCTCACCCCACCTCCAGTCAATGAGGAGGTGCTTGCACAGGAACCCGGCGGTTATCATCCTGACCCTATTGTGCATATATCCGGTTTCATTTAATTGTCGCATCCCTGCATCCACCATCGGGAAACCTGTTTCCCCGGCACACCATCTCTTAAATTCACCTTCATCGTTGCGCCAATGAATTCCATTATATGCCGGCTTGAAATTACCTGTTACAACCTGCGGAAAATGAAAGAGTATCTGCATGAAAAACTCACGCCAGATCAGTTCGTTCAGAAATACGGCACTTTCATTCATGGCCCTGGTGACAAGGCTGCGGATGCTTATTGTACCAAAACGCAGGTGAGGCGACAGGTATGAAGTGCTGTCGGCAGCAGGGATATCCCTGGTCATCTCGTAACCTGTTATCGCATCAAGGTTATAAGGTTTTACTTTGATACTGCTCTGCCTGAATCCCAATTCATTAATAGCAGGAAAAGGTTCAGTGAACCGGGCAAAGCCAGGAGACTCCGGTTCTTTAATTACCGAACCACAATCCAGATGGTCCCTGAATTTCTGAAGCCACTTATTCCTGTAAGGTGTGAAAACAGTGTATGGTTTCAGGTCAGGTTTCAGGATCTCATCCTCTTCAATAATTACCTGGTCCTTAAACCTGAGAAGCCTGATATTTTTGGCTTCAAGAATCTTCTCCACCGCATTGTCGCGATGGATTGAATATGGTTCATAGTCCTTGTTAATATAAACGGAACCAATATCATAAGAATCTATAAGCTGCCTCCAGATGGGTTCCGGATCTCCCTTAAATATCTTTACAGAACTGCCTTTCTTTTTAAGATGGTCATTTATCAGTGAAAGGTTTTCATGGATGAAGCTCACCCGGGGATCATCTGCCGGCAATTCGTCGAGGATATTGGTATCAAAGATGAAGAGGGGCATTACTGCACTTCCCGAATTAAGCGCTGCATTAAGCCCGGTATTATCGTCAATGCGGAGATCTCTTCTGAACCAGAAAATATTGATCTTCATTCAGGATCTTCTAACCTTTATATTTTAATATTCTTTCGACTGCAAGTCTTGAACTGATGATCACTATAGGCAGTCCTGTTCCCGGTATTGTTGAGGCTCCTGTGTAAAAGACATTTTTAAATTTCTCATCATAGTTTTTAGGTCGGAAGCCCCCTATCTGTGTCATCTTATGTGAGAGTCCGAGTCCGCTCCCGCGATGAAGGTTGTATTTATTCTGCCAGTCTTCCGGTGTGAAGATCGTCCTGGAAGTAATATGCGGCCTTATGCCGGTATTGGTTCTCCTTGAAAAATCGTCAATGATCCTGTCGGCAATTTCATCCCTGTCGTGCCAGCTTTTCTTGAAACGGAGATCAGGGACAGGGCAGACGAAAAACAGGCTTTCAGATCCGGGAGGTGCACATTCCGGGTTTGACCGCGAAAGAACATTTACATAATAGTAGGGTGTTTCAATTATTCCGGAACTGGAGTATACCTTTTTCGCATATTCCCTGTAGTTGTTGCCCAGATAATAATTATGATGCTCGACTCCGGGTAATTTACAATTCACCCCAAGGTACATTGTCAGTGAGCCCATGGTCCATTCCATCCTGTCGAGCTTTTCTTCCGAGAACTCTTTTCTTTTAAATATCTTTCCCCTGAAGACGGCAGCATCGGCATTTATTACGATTATGTCGGCGCCCCATTTCTTCCCGTTCTTATCCACCACATATTTTAACCGGTTCTTATCTGCAATAAAATCAGTGATCTCGGTATCATAGGTGATCCTGACTTTTTCCTTTTTCAGCTCATCCACGATCCCCTCTACAATTTTATACATGCCGCCCTCGACATTGAAATAGCCGTCGTGCATAAATTCGGTATACGACAATAATGTATATGTTGCGGAGGTATCGAAGGGCGTACGTCCGAGGAAAAATGCCACGAGGGATAAGATCTCTCTTGCTTCATTTGAGGTGAAATACCTGGAAACATGATCCCAGAAGCTCCTGTACAGGGTTCCGATATGGGCGGGTCCCACCCTCGGAAGAGTTAAGAAATAATGAAGCAGGGAGTCGTAATTATTATTTATTACAACATTGGTATCGTAGAACAACCTCCTGCTCTTATCGAGGTACCGCGATAACCCTTTCTCCATATCAGGCTCGGTATCACTGAATTCCGCAGCGAGCTTTTTAAGGTCTTTGTACAGGTGGTAAATTTTATCGCTGTTCCGGAAGCTTACCGTATACAGAGGGTCGAGGCTGATATATTTAAAGGGCAATTCAATATTGCACTCTTTTGCAAAGTCGGTAAATTCATATGACATGCTGAAAAAGCTGGGACCGGTATCGAAGGTGAAGCCATCTTTTTTTAACTGGTTCAGACGGCCACCGGCCTGGCTGTTCTTTTCAATGATCTCAACGCTATAGCCTTTTTTTGCCAGCCGCAGGGCAGTTGCAAGTCCTCCGAGACCCGCACCGACAACAAGTACACTTTTACCCATAATTATGATTCCCTCATTTTCTTCATTAATTGCGGATACAATTCATCCTTAACATAGGTGAAATCCGGCTCCAGGAACAGGATCTTATCATACACCGCTTTTGCTGAGCTGTAATCTTCCAGATAATAATATGACTGGCCGATTACAATCAGAAGGGCAAGATAGTTCCAGTTCTCCTTCAACCCGGCTTTGTCTCTTTCAAGGATCTCCCTGGCCCTGTTGAAATATTTGATCCCTTCAAGCTTTGATCCCCCAAAAGCCTTGGGCATATAAAACTGGGCATTGCCATACTGAACATAGCCGAGGTAGTTATCCTTATCCAGCTCAATTGCTTTTTTTGCATAGTCAATGCTGCGCGAACCGTTAGCCGGAACAGCAAGAATGCTAATGCCGATTCTGAATCCACAAAAGGCAGAATTATAAGCATTTATCATGGACAACCTGTAGTTATGCTTTTCGAGAAGATCAGCATTTTTCTGGGCCAGCTCAAGATACTTTTTAGCTTCATCTTTTTTATCAAACCCCAGACAGTAACCTATGTAGCCATACTGGTAGTTGACGAGCTCCAGCAGAAATTCATCCGACTTCTGGGGAACTGATTCCATTCTGTCTATAACCTTTTTCCAGAGCTCCATCCTGTTGTTTACATACGCATAATAAATATCAGACCTGTCACTGCCGGAAAGCACGTGACTGCTTAAGAACAAGAGGATAATAAAGATCAGTTTATGCTTCGGCCTTTCCATGTATGCTTTCTGAAAAACTTATTGATAGATGCAAAAGAAATAAAAATACCCATAGAAACCTGTAATGGTATAATGAATACGAGATTGCTGATTATGTTCTGGTGACTTGCTGCTGAAATAAATATCCGGGTAAGAATATATGAGACCAGGTAAACAATGAACCATGCGGGTGAAAGAGAGTGCCAAACAGCGATAAATCCGAAGCTGGTTACCAGCCAGAAAAGGGCAGCGAGTAAAAATGAGTTCCCGAAAAATGCCACAACATTTTTTGAAAATCCATTCACAGCATCACTGAAACCATTATACATTCTGCAGCTGATGTCTTTGTCGCCAACGAGGCATGCTATCCGGTGTTCCCGGCTTTTAAGGTAACGTGAAATCGAAATATCCTCGACCTTGTTGCTTCTCATCAGGCTGTGAGGTTCCAGGGAATGGTAGATCCCGGCATTGAAAAACATAAATTGCCCGTTAGCCGCAGAGAGGGAGGTAAATTTTGATTTTCTCACAAAAACAATAGGAAGCAATGAAAGCAGAATATAATTCATAACAGGGACCGTGACTTTTTCACCGGTGGTGACGATGATCTGCCGTGGGAAGATGGAGATAAGCGCGAGACCCTGTTTTTTCATAAAGGAAACTGCTTTCCCGATAGTATTTCCACCAATCCTTACGTCAGCATCGAGGAACAGCAGGTAGTCTCCTTTGGCATGCTCTGCCAGTTTATGACAAGCATGATTTTTCCCAAGCCACCCGTCAGGAAGTCCTTCAGAACAGATAAGCTTAATCCTGCTGTCGGTCTCCGCAGATTTTGCAACAATATTCCTGGTATCATCTTCTGACTGATCATCAAACACAATGATCTCAATATCTGAATAGTCCTGCTCCCTCAGGTCCTGCAGAATGTTTTTAATATTTTTTTCTTCATTTCTTGCCGGGATAAGCACTGAAACGAGTCCTTCACAAGTTACCCCTTTCTCAGGGAGATAGGTCCCGGGCAGGAGATTGAATAACGCCACTGCCAGCTGGATCAGTGTGAAGCCAAGAATTATGTATGCTGCAATGATCATCAGCTGCCCTTGATTTTTAAATTTTCAGAAACAGCTTCTTTGTAAAACAGGTTATACTCCTGCTGAAGTACCTCCGTACTGAAGCTCTCCCCCCGGTATTCTTTGAAATACATATACAAACCGGGTTTTTGCTCCGAGAAATAGTCGATGATATTTACAAGGAAAACTATATGCAGCCTGTTATTGACTTTCCTGATGATATGCTCAATTCCTTTTTCAAAGCATATTTCCGGAACATGCATTGATTGTATTTCACCCTGGGGAAACAGCAACACAATATTTTTTCTGTCTGAAAGAAGACCGGCTGTATAGTCTATCGTTTCAATAATGCTTCTGGATCCCTTTTTTACAGAGAATCCCCCCGTCCGGGTGAAAAAGAAATTTTTCTTCAGCTGTTCCTCGAGCATCATAAAGTGGAAGATACGATGGAATATTTTTTCGTTGAGATATACAGCCCAGAAGCCGTCCCACCAGCTGAAGTGATTTGAAAGCAGGAGCACGGGAAATTGTTTATCGGAAAATGTACCGTTAATCGTGACTTTATTAAAATTCCGGTAAGTCCTCCATACCGAATATAACCGGAAGAACGGGTGGATAAGAAAGTGGTGTGAAGCCCTGTAAATCATGCAATAAGGTTAAACACAATGAACAGAAGTAAAAAGAATATTCCCTGGCAGTAAAATACGACAGGAGCCACCCTGTTGCTTATTTTAATTCCGGCCCACCTGAGGACAGAATGGAAAATAAATGCAATAATAAACCATGCTATGTAATTACGCAGAGGTGCCGCACCTCCTTCAAAGGCCCACATATCAAGCTTCGGGGCAACATGTTCAAGGATAAAATCCAATATAACCATGAGGGTGGCAGCCCCGGTAATTTTTACAACCGTACTTACAGCGAACTTTTCAAGAATTGCGGCTGTGCAGTAAATCAGCAATACCCAGTTCAGTCCTATGATTACCGGTGTTTCCAATATCTTTATCCCCAGTCCTTTGCCATAAGTGTACGAACCAAAGATCCGGCCAGTATGTACACCGGCAACTTCAATAAAAAAGCTTACAAGGAAGAATACCAGGAACAGCAATGCAGTTTTGGAATCGGCAGGCGGTGACTGGAAAAACGGAAGCAGTACAAAGCTTATGATCAGGATAAATGGAGTCAGACCGATAAAAATACTCCTGGTTGCAGGAAAAAGCAAACCCAGGATCCCAACAGAATAAAGGATTATTATTATTCTTTTTGCAATAGTCTCTCCCCGGTAAAGATTATTCTTCATCTGGCTAACCTCAGGTGTTTAATGGAGGCATCTACTTTCTGGTATATCTCCTTGAACCAGTAAGTATAATCTGATGGATTTTTCTGTATATCATCATGGAGTTCGGAATAGGGGATGGCTTCCCATTCTTCAACTTCCGTAGTGTTTATAACTGGTTTCTCATCACTGATCCCGAAGAACACATGATCGAGCTCATGCTCTGTGAGTTCGTTGTTAAGCTTCTCTTTATATATAAAGGTAAAAAGTTCTGTAAGCGTGCATTTTATACCCATTTCCTCCACCAGTCTTCGTGATGCGGCATCGACAGATGATTCTCCCGGATACGGGTGTGTGCAGCAGGTATTTGTCCAGAGGCCATTGGAATGGTATTTGTCGAGGGCCCTTCTCTGCAGTATCCATTCTCCCTTTGAGTTCACAATAAATACGGATACAGCCCTGTGAAGCAGTCCTTTTTCATGGGCTTCCATCTTCCCCGCAACTCCTGTCTGACGGTCAGAGTCATCAACAAGTATAACAGAAGGTTCTTTCATTCTCCGCAACGATTTATTCCCGTTAAAAACCTGTCAGATAATATTGAGCTTATTTGCCACCAGTGCTTTGATCAGCAGCATGATCTTAACCGGATCAGAAACCCTGAACCTTTTTTCCAGAATTCTTTCTGCCGGTATCCCTTTAATTTTCTTCAGAAGTCTTTTATAATAATAGAATGCTATCAGTACTCCGAGCCTCGAGTCGCGAGGAAGCATTTTAATGCCTGTCACCGATAAACTGAAGTCATTTTCGATATCCCTGATAATTTCCTTTTTGGTTTCATTATCAAAGCTCCTGTCGGCAAGGTTATGAAAATATTGACGTTTAAGGTTCTGGGTGTCGTTTTTCAGATCGCGCAGGAAGTTGACTTTCTGAAATGCCGAGCCAAGCTTTCTGGCAGGCTCTAACAGCTCTTTATAAAGCTTCTCATCGTTCTTTACAAAAACCCTCAGACACATCAGTCCCACAACCTCAGCAGATCCATATATATATTCATCGGTTTCATCTTTCGATTTATGCTCGAACCTGTAAAGATCGATTTTCATGCTTTTCAGGAATGCCTGGATAAGCTCATCATCAATATTATACTTTCTCACGGTGAGCTGGAAGGCATTAAGCACAGGATTGAGACTGATCCCCGAATTGAAGGCATCATAATAATCCTTCTCGAATTTTTCAAGCAGGTCTGACCTGTCGAATCCATGAAAAGTATCCACTATCTCATCTGCAAGTCTTACAAAACCATAAATGCTGTATATGGCGCTCCTGATCTCACGGTCGAGGAAACTTACAGCCCGTGAAAAGGAGGTGCTGTAAGATGCAGTTATGAGCTTGCTTATGTCAAATGAAACTTTATTATACAATGGCAGCATATATATGGCTTGTCAGTAATCCGATCGACGACAATATACAAATTTTCTAAAAATTCAAATTCCGGTTATATGACACACAGCACCGGTAAGCCTAGAAATTGGCAACACCCAGGATAATGCCTATCCAGGGCTTCTGATTATAAATCCAGATTTTACTGTTTTGATCAAGGAGATTGTCAAAACCCAGGGCAAAGCCTACCGACATGTCCTCAAGAGTAATGAAGAGAGAAACCCCTTTCTGGAATACTATTCCGTCATATTCCTGGAGGGTTTTATCGTCGGTTACAGTAGGATTTACCGGGGTTATGCCTAGCCCTGCAAAAAGCCCGAAATCAATTCCAGCATGCCTGATGAAGACACTTTCCCTGCTGAGAGGAGAGAAGTGTGTTTTAATCCGGAAGTAGTCTTTTCTGAATCCGGCATAAAGGACACCATTTACATTTGCATTTAACTGCGGCTGAACATTTGCTGATGCAGGCCTGTACTTTAACAACACTGTCGACAGATCAATGTCAGCTGAAGTTCTCACGAAGGTGCTGTTATAAAGTAAATTACCAGGATGGATGGAGCTTACTTTTGATTCGCAGACCGGTATGGTTCCGGTTAATGAGGATTTGTTATTCTTATCCGCCCTGTAAACAGTCAGCGTGTCTTCAGAAAGGTTCAGATAGACTTTCTCGGGTGCGGCTTCTGTGGTTTTAAGCCTGTAATAACCTGAATCGAAGGAATGTGAATAGATCTGATCAAATGGCACGCAGCCTGATAGCGACATTACAACCATCAGCAGGCTAAACAATTTGATAATCTTCATAATGATTTCACATAGGTCTAATGTAAATTTAAAAACTAAAACAGTAAAATCAATATATTTTCAGCAATTACTTAAGCAGGTATTTTTTCAGCTTGCAGTTTTTTAATGAACTTATCCCCTCTGCCACCACTGCGGCATTAAGCAAAGCCCCCTCTTTTGTGGTATGGGTGTGGTCGCTGAGGAAGAACTTCGTCTTAACTGTTTCTTCACCGAGAGCTTCATACTTCACCGCTATCAGGTCATTCAGGTTGATATAAAATGCCTTTTCTGCTGCAGCCGCCTCTTCAGTCCATTTTGCGTAGTCTACAGAGGACCTGATGACTTTTTGGTTTTCCCACATATTCCTTGGGATAAGTGAGCAGACCACCGGCGTGGCTCCCTTCGATTTTGTGTCGGTAATATATTTCCTGATATACCAGCCAAAAGAGTGGACAATCTCATGTTTTTTTGTCAGGATATTATCTATCTCTTCAGTCTCCTCACCATTCCCTTTAATCGTTCCCCGGGCCCTGAAATTATCATTCACAGGTCCTCCGTCATTGTGGCCGAACTGCATGATTACATAATCGCCGGGTTTAACCTGTGCAAGTACTTCATCCCATAATCCTTCTGAGATATAAGTGCGGCTGCTCCTGCCGCCACGGGCAAAATTCTTAATGACCACCTTGCTGGTATCAATCTTTGTGTACATGAAATCTCCCCAGCCCCAGAGCCCTCCTTCACCTTTGCCGCTGCCGTTCTTAACTGTTGAATCGCCAATGATGAAAAGCGTCGGGCGGCTCCTGGTTCTATCGGCTGTTGCAGATGTCAGAAGCAGCAATGCTGAACAGATGATCAAAAAACGTGACATATTAATTTTCATTTAGAATGTTATTGTAATAATCACCTTCTCATTGAAGGATTAAAGATTCTGTTTTTGCAATGACCTTATCCGGTAAACCTGGACATTGTACTGTTTTAAAGTCAGTTACATTTTTCAGGATGAATGTGGGAACATTCTTTGAATGCGGGGCTTTGACATTTGTAAAAGTGATCCCTTTTACATCCTCAAGATAGAACGGAGGACGGGAATCCTCATTTTCGAGCTTCAGCTCTATATTGTTCAGTTCAATATTCCTGGCATGCCGGAAATAAAATCCGTAAGCCGGTATTTCCCCGAAATTTGTGGGATCAGGATAGCCTTTTTCAAGCTCCGGAACAACAATGTCAGCCTGTTCCTTCGGAGCGCCTCCTTTTATCAGCAGGGTGATATTGCTCAACCTCACATCCTCAACATCGTACCCCGGAAGACCAAGTATCAGTGATGCATACTTAGGATCGGCACTGTAAGCAACTACATTACTGATGTTTATCCTCCTGGCTTTTCCGGTTATCATCCCCTCAGGTCCGCGCATCCTGGCACCAATCCTTATAAAGAATGGGGCAGCCATACAGTCGCGCATTGTTATGTTAGAAATAGAGATGTCCTCAAGATATGCGCCATCGACTGTCTCAAGAGCCAGTCCCCGGCAGAATTCAAAGGTGCAGCTTGAGATAGTTATATTTTTAAAACCGCCGTTCGATTCAGTCCCGAATTTGATCCTTCCTGTTACAGCCCCCCTGTCGGGTACCCTGTTATAATTCTTGCGCTGGTAGGTGCCGTCGAGAAATGTACCTATATCAAATCCATAAACAGAACAGCCTGTAATAGTCACATTCTCAGTATATCGTGCAAATCCAAGGGCATATGAGCTTTTTAATACGATTGCATCATCAAAAGGTGAGTTGACACTGCAGTTGGTCATGTGAACATACCTGCAACAGTCAATGTCAAATCCATCGCGGTTGGTGTCAAGCTTCACATTGTCGATGGTGAGATTATCCACACCGGTAGCCAGGAGGCAGAAATGTCCTCCCCTTAAAACAGTGAAATCCTTCAGGATGACATTCCGGCAAAGTTTCAGGGCAATTGCCTTATTACCCAGCCCGGGGGTCTGTCTTCCCTCGCGTGTGAGGCCATTCCCGATTATCCAGCCATGACCTGTAATGGCAATATTCTCAAGGTTCTCTCCCCATATCAGGCTGTTATGCCAGTGACTGTGTCCGAAATCCTGGTACATATCAAAGGCATTTGGCTCCGGGGCATCATATCCTCCCTGACCTTTTCCGGGATCTGCGGCAATCAGGTATGCACCGTTGTCCAGAAGCAGCGTTATATTGCTTTTAAGATGAATTGAAAAGCTCAGGTAATCCCCGGCAGGGAAATATACAGTTCCGCCACCCGCTGCAAAAGCTGCATCAACAGCCTTGTTGATAGCTTCAGTCTCAATAGCCGTGCTGTCTCCTTTTGCTCCGAAATTCTTAACATTGAAGAACAAGCCGTTATCTTTTATCATCGACATAACCTTTGTACTGTCGATTGCAGGAACGACGGGCTGCGGCTGCTGGATTTTAGAATTCCGGCGCTGGCAATTCACTTCATGTGAAATTGAAACAAGAATTGTCAGAAAAATCAGGGTTTTAAATATGGTTTTCATCTGTGTTCAGAATTGTGTGCGTTAAAATTAACAATAAGTGTTCGTTTATTTCTGATGAAAAATGACCGACAAGTTAAATAAAATTAAATGAGTATCGGGAATTAGTAATAATTTCAATTATTATTTAAAAGATTCCTCGCTAACGCTCGGAATGACAGGTAAATATGGGGACGTTTGTGGCATGAAGTGGCGATTCGACTGGGGTTTGATATCTTTGGGTGAAATTCTAACGAATCGCCGCTTCTTGCCACCCCAGACCACAGATACAGTGTCATCCCGAAGCGATAGCGAGGGATCCCATAAAACCAGCACAGCTTTTCTTTTTATTGAACATTGCCGACACTCATATAAAATTAAAACAGGCAAAGAATGAGCCGGGTTCCTGTCATGGGATCGGTTATTCCTTAATAGTATTAACTTGCAGGAACATTAAGTTTTTATGGAGATTATCTTGTCAAAACTGAAGTGGTCGGTAAATGGTAAAACTTATGTGACCGGCTTCATTTTTAACGGTAACAGGTTCATCCGGAATGAAGAATTGCTTGAATATTTTTCTTCTGCCCGCAACCTGGAAGAATTCAGAGAGACCGTGAAAATGGCTAACGGCCAGTTCTCTGTGATCATTCGGAATGAAACAGAGACATGGCTAGCAGTCGACCGCACCAGGAACCGGCCTCTGTTCTATACTACTGTCAACGGGCAGATCCATATAAGCGATGACTGCTACAAACTTGCCCGGATGAAGTCATTTAATGAATTCGATCCTGTTTCATACAACAGCTTCCTGGCTTCGGGATATACTATTGGTAACCGGACACTTATTAAAGATATTTTCCAGGCAGAAGCCGGGACAATAATTGTTTTCGGAAAATCCATTTCTTCGTTCTCATACCACATGCCGGCATCAGAAAAGACTATTTTCCATGACCTTGAAAATGGCTCTCTTGAGTTTTCAAAACTGATCGACCAGGTATTCAGAAATTACTTCAGCGCCCTCCAGGATAAATTCATTGCAATTCCTCTTTCCGGCGGATTTGATTCCAGGCTGGTGGCGCTGATGGCTTCAAAATACCATCCGGAGAATGTACTCTGTTACACCTACGGCAGGGAAGATAATCCTGAAGTAGCGCTTGCAATGGAATCAGCCAGGCGCTTGAAAATTAATTGGATAAATATTGTATATAATAACGAGCTCGTCGATGATTTTATCCATGATGATTTCTTTGAAACATATTTCCCCTGGGTTTCTGAACTTAACGGGATGTTTTTCCTCCAGGAATACTTTGCGGTCAGGTATCTGAAGCAAAACAAACTGGTCCCCGGCAATACGGTATTTATTTCAGGATATTCAGGCGATTTCATTGCCGGGAGCTATCTCACCCCGGTAATGCAAAAAAAGATGAACAAAAAGAACCTTTCTGAACTCATATTCCGCGAGTATTTCAGGATGGTCGGCCTCGACAGTCAAAAGAGAAATATTGTAACCGACCGGATTTCGGAAGCCATCCCGGCAGATATTCCTGAACCATGGAAATTACTGGAAGAATGGGACATGAAAGAGCGACATGCGAAATTCATTGTCAATTCTGCGAAAGTCTTTACCTTCTTTGGCTATGAATATGTCTTTCCATTATGGGACAACGATCTTGTCGATTTCATGCTCCCTCTGCCTTTTGAACTGAGGATGGACAGGCGTCTTTTTGAACATACTTTGCGTGATATCATTTTCAGGGATAATAACATGAACCTGGAAAGTGAAACAAATCCTACACCACTGCAAAAAAGTATTCAGAGATTTAAGGAAAAGGTCAAGCCGCTTCTGCCTGTAAAGATCAGAAACCTGTTCATCGATCCGTACAATGCTATTTTTTATGATGAAATAACCAGGGTACTGAAAAATGATACTGATAAGAGATTGAGAATCCCGCCGGGGCAGCCTAATTACTATAATTCATATATTATTCAATGGTACCTGGCCAAGACAGCAGGCACCCTGAAAATTACTATGACTCAATAAACCTTACAAATTCCGGGGCAATCCTGTCCCAGTTATATTTATCAAGTGAAAGCGCCCTGGCATTCTTACAATGCTCCAAATACTTTACAGGGTCGTCAATATACCCTGAAATAAGATCTGTAATCCTATCTGTATTGCCGGGATTTACAATGTACCCGAATTTATTTATCTCAACATCACGCTTTACCGCCTTCAGGCCGGATATAATAATGGGACGACCCAGCGCGGCATAGCAGAACAGTTTTATCGGAAGGCTGTGATTATTTTCAAAAGTTATCTTTCGCAGATCGAGGAAAATATCTGTCTCATTTATTTCCCTGGTGAAGTCAGGAAAAGGAACTCTTTCCCTGAAAATATATTTAACATTTTTCCCAACGTTACTTATAAGCAACCTGCATTTTTCCCATTCTGGTCCAGGTACAGGCCAGGTAATAAGCTTTACTTCAATTGTCCTTGATTTGTATTTGTCAGCTAATCGGTTAACAACCCTGGCAAAACAGTCAAATCCTTTTTCAGAACACAGTTCCCCCGAGTAGGAAAGCCTTATTTTGTTTTCTGACAAGGAGGGTTCCCTGTAGCTGATATATTTCAGTCCGGGGTAGTAAGTGATGTAAGTGAATGTTTTGAATGGGAAAAAGAGCCTGTACGGTTTTGCTTTGTAATATTCTCCAAAAAGAAAGGCATCGGTGAGAATACAGGCATATAGGTTCAGAAAAAACTGAACCAGAAATCCGGCCCATCTGAAACTCGGATGGTACTCTTTGAGAAATCGTGCCGACGGGTACCATTCGGTGATATCATAAATGACCCTCATACCAGTTGCGGCTCTTCTGCACCTCTTTGCCGCAAGTACAGGTAATGGTTCTGAGCATATTGCGACATCGGGGCCGAATTCATTAAGGCGACTGATAAACTCATTAATTTTATTTCTTTTTGACAGACACTCACCCTGGAAACTATTTATCAGGATGTTTCCACCTGACACGGACAATTCTTCCTTGCTACTGATTATCAGAATCTTATGTCCTTTTTCTGACAATGTCGCTGCAAGGTGATAGTAAATCCTGTCATCATATGATAAGTGGCCCGAAGTAATAAATGCAATGTTCATCCGGCTTTTTCCAGGAAAATGTGCCTGAGAGATACAAAGTTATTACAAACCTTAACAGTTGTATCCAGGAAAGATATTTAATCAGGATATGTCTTCAGCCGGGAGACTGCAATGAAGTTGAAATGGGCTGCCGGATTTACAGGAATTTAATCGGTAAACCTGATAATTGTATCATAAACCCTCTCCCTTGTCTCCTCTGGAGTCGGATTGAGCTCCTCGGTTGTAAAGACCCCATTGGTGACGTCGATCCTTTCGAAAACCATAAGGTAGAGACTGAAGATTATTTCCAGGCTCAGCTGGTAACGCGGTTGAAGCACCGGGCTTATCTTTTTAATCCAGTCATAAGTTTCAAGCCTGTAATGGTCTGCCAGGACAAGGTATTCTTTTATAAGATTACGGAAATTTTTTCCTGCAGGCAGTCCTAAAGATATCTCCTTGAGCACCTGTCGGTTCAGTCCGTGTTTTGCCAGGAGCTCATCAGCAAAATAATTCAGGTTATTATGCTGGTCTTTCTGGAAGTCCCTGATAATATGAACCAGGTAGCTGAAGAGTGCACAGGGTGTTGAGGCAGATCTTACATTAAATACCGGTTCTTCATAGCTGCCATTCTTCTTCACCAGTCCGTTGAGGTGGACAAAAATAGAAGCCGGAGCGACAGAGGCTCCCTGTGAATATTCGATAAAATCATCCAGTGTAGCAAATCCGTCATGATCGATGTCATAGATCATCGATTTAGCAAATGCCTCCAGTGGCCACACGGGAATCCTGAATTTTGAAATGGTTTCAGCAAGATCTTTCCCCTCCTGGCTCATGTCGCTTGTAAGCATCGCCATTCTAAGCCAGTTATTTACGCTGGCAGTAAAATCCTTTCTTTCCTCAGGTGCAATGAATTTATTTTCAGCCTTATGATTATCGATCAGATCATCAATCATTCTCATAAACCTGTAGCAGGTCTTTGCAGCACAATACCTGTCCTCTTCCCAAAAATTAGCAGCAATTAGAATATTAGGATGATCCTTGATCTTGTGAAAGTCTAATGATTCAAATATGTTGAGGAATGTCTGTCTGTCTGAATTCATTAAAAAGAATTTTGCATAAACAAATCTAATTATTTTCCTGAAAAAATTCTTTCAGCGACAAGTTTTGCCGACATTAAAATATTCGGTATGCCATTCCCCGGGTGAGTGCTTCCCCCTACAAAATAGATATTATGGTACTTATCATGACGGTTATGTGGCCGGAAATAGCCCATCTGCATTATATTATGACCCAGGCTTCCGAATACCGATCCCCTGGTGACATTGCAGGCACTTTCCCAGCTCTCAGGAGTGTAGGCCAGCTCAAACTTAATATGATCCTCAATATCATCGAGGCCTGCTTTTTTCAATCTCTCAACAACATAGTTGTGAGCTTTTTGCTTTATCAGGGCCCAGTCCTGGTTCTTGCTTCTGTCGATATGTCCTGTTGCCACAATGAATGAAAGGGTATCGTGTCCCGCCGGTGCAGCATCGGCGTCATTCTGAACCGGTGCATGAACATAGAAACTGGGCTGGTCCCCGATGGTTTTGTCATGGAAAATCTTGTCAAGACCCTCCCTGAAACCGTCTGACAGGAATACATTATGATGATCGAGCTGGGGGTATTGCTTATCAAGACCCCAGTGAAGACAAACGGCCGAACATGAATAGTTTAACTTGCTGAGGTGCTTTGTTTTGGTTTTGTCTTTCAGGAGCTTGTTGTATGTATAGGGAAGGTCGGCATTTGCAACAACGATGTCTGCCTTTTTAAGTATTCCGTTTTCAAGAATCACACCTGTCGCCTTGTCGTCATCAATCATGATATCCGATACCGGGGTATTGAAATGCAAGCGGACCCCTTCGGCTGCTGCAGCATCAAGTAGTTTCTGTATTATCCCGAACATCCCGCCCTTGACTATAAAAGAGCCTTCATTAAGCTCTGCCGCAGGGACCATTGAAAACAGCGCTGGTGAATCAAAAGGGCTTTGTCCGACATAAATATTCTGGAATGTAAATGCCATCATAAGATGTGGATGGCTGAAGTATTTCTTTGCATACCTCCAGTTGGAAATAAAGACCTTAAGCTTCAGCAGCAGCCCCACATTCCTGAAATTCACAAGCTGGAAGAGATGGTAAAAATTCCGGCCGATAAGCTTGTCCATCCCCAACCTGAAAATGGAATAGCCCTCGGAAATATATTTTTCCGACCTTGCATAGCTGCCCTTTTCTATTCTTTCAAGCTGCTGGCGCATATGTTCTTTGTCGGTAGTGAATTCCAGCCTGCTGTCATCGTCGAAGTAAATAGTATAGAGGTTTTTCAACGGGAAAATATCCTTTCCTTCTTCAAGATTTATACCCAGGCTTCCCAGCACATTACGGTAGATATCGGGCATCAGGAGCATGGTAGCTCCAAGATCGAAGCGATGGCCATCCTTAATGAACTGGCCACACCGGCCGCCCGCCGATGAGTTCTTTTCGAAAATGTCGACTGTATATCCGTTCCTTGCAAGGAATAGGGCCGTCGTTAATCCCCCGACACCGGCGCCGATTATTACTGCGTTTTTATTATCAGACATGAAACAGGTTTGGTTAATTCACAAAATATAGCTAATGACGGTAAAAAATCAAAAATGTTACCTCATCAGGTGAATTTATAAGAAAATATTTTCAGAAAATTGACTTTTTCAGGCCTGGTCGATATTATCAGTCAGTTTCTTGACAACCCTGAACTGCTGAAAGAACTCCCTTGCAATCACTCTCAGCAAAGTATATACAGGAACAGCAAAAAGCATCCCAGCGAGGCCGGCAAGACCTCCTCCGATAATTATTACCAGGAAGATCTCGAGAGGATGAGATTTAACGCTCTTTGAATATATGACCGGAACAAGGATATTATTGTCGATGAAGTTGACAACCAGCAGCGTTCCCAGTATCTTTATGGTCACCGGCATCAGTTCACTGTACGATCCTGCCGCGAGTGCAGAAATTACACCCAGGGTTATACCTATAAGTCCGCCGATCAATGGACCGATATAGGGAATTATATTCATTATTCCTGCGAAAAAGCCAATCAGCAGGGCATTCCTGATCCCAAAGATCTTAAGGCCGATGGTGATAAGGAGCATAACTCCTGCAACTTCAAGCAGGACACCGAGAAAGTACCTTATCAGGAGCCTCTGCGATTCTGATACCACCTTCTTTGTAGTCATGTGATGCTTCTCAGGAATAAAGAGAAGTAGACTATCCTGGAAGAGATTTTCATCTTTAAGGAAGAAGAAGGTTATGAAAAGTATTGAGAATATTCCGACAAAAATGCTGCCGGCGGCGCTGATTATGCTGCCGAGCATCGATCCGACACTTCCGACATTTATAACTGTTTTGATTTTCTCCAGTGCAAAGTTTTGTATTGTCTGGCTGTCCGGGATCGCCCCCAGCGAATGCATTTTTTCATCAAGCCACTGAAGCGGTCCCTGGAGATTCCTGTTCAGGAGATCGACATCAATTGAAGAAATAGCCTGGGCCTGGTTCACGATCAGGGGGACAAAAACCGCAACAAATCCTGCCCCTACCAGGACGATAACCAGCAATGCTATAAGGGATGAAACAGGTCGTGGGACCCTGAATTTCCGTATATGGATTTTATCAAGGAACTTAACCATCGGTTGCCCGATGAATGAAAGCATCGCCGCAACAATAACCCATACAATGATATAGGAGAAACGATAGACCAGGAATGCCACCAGGGCTATTGCAAGGATATAACCGGTATAGGTAAGTACCTTTTTCATTCGGTTTGAATTTTAAGTATTCTTTTCATCCTTTGTTGTGTTGATATTCAACAGCTTGAACAAGTCAACAACAACAATCGGGACCAGTGACAGAAGCAGAACGATCAGCCAGTGTTTGCCATCCATAGCGACAAGCTTGAATGCAGTACGGAAAGGAGGAACGAGCAGAACGATAAAAGCCATTGCCGCCGAACCAAGGATTGCCGCAATCAAAGGCTTATTCAGCATCGGATCAATTGAAAATGAATTTCTCGTGTTTGAATGCATATTTCTGACATGAACAAGTTCCGCAAACATCATAGTTGCAAATGCCATGGTCTGACCAAGCATAACATCACGTTCTTTTAACCCGATAATAAATGCAGTAAGAGGTATTCCGCCAATCATAATTCCCTGGTAAAAAATCCTCCAGATCATTCCTTTTGTCATGAATCCTTTCTTTGAATTCCTGGGCTTTCGGCGCATAATGTCCTTCTCTGCAGGATCGACGCTCAGTGCAAGAGCAGGCAAAGAATCTGTAACGAGGTTTATCCATAAGATCTGGATAGGAAGTAACGGTGTGCCAAGGTTCAGGATAGAAGTAACGAGAAGGAGAAAGATCTCACCGATGTTTGAGGAGATCAGGAATTGTATGGCTTTCAGGATATTATCATAAATCCTTCTGCCTTCCTCAACAGCAGATACTATAGTGGCGAAATTATCATCTGTCAGAACCATGTCTGCTGCTCCTTTTGCCACATCAGTTCCGACTATTCCCATAGCAGCACCGATATCTGCCTGTTTAAGGGCAGGGGCATCATTTACACCGTCACCGGTCATGGCAACAACCTCTTCATGACTTTGCCAGGCTTTAACAATCCTGACCTTATGTTCCGGGGCAACCCGGGCATAAACAGAAAAGTCAGCTACCCGGGCAAAGAATGTCTTATCATCCATTTTTTCCAGCTCGGCGCCAGTGATGGCAACACTCCCTTCATTGTAGATACCAATTTCCCTGGCTATGGCAAGGGCAGTTGATTTATGGTCGCCAGTGATCATTATGGGCTTTATTCCGGCGGTATTGCATTTGGCAACAGCATCCAGGACCTCCGGCCTGGCAGGATCGATCATACCCAGGAGCCCAAGGAAAATAAGCTCATGTTCCAGTTCGCCGATTTCCACTTTCCCCGGAGCCTGTGGCAGGTCTTTAAATGCCATTGCCAGCACACGGAGAGCTGAATTGGCCATCTCTTCATTGCTGTTTCTTATAATTTCAATATCCTCGCTGGTAATTGACCTGATCTCTCCATTTATTATTATCCTGTTACAAACGCTTAAAACCTCATCAAGACCTCCTTTAACATTTACACGGGTTGCTTTTTCAGCAATTTTATTGACAGTTGTCATTCTTTTCCTGTCGGAATCGAAAGGGATCTCTGCAACACGCGGGAAGTCTTTTTCAAGTTTATCCTTGAAGACATTATAAAGAACTCCAAAATCAAGCAGGGCTGTTTCTGTAGGGTCTCCCGTATAGGATATTTTACCGTCATTACCGATTTTAAGCTGGGCGTCTGCACAAAGAACAGAGACTGACAATAGCTTTTTCTCCTCATCATTCAGGACGCTCACAGGAGCACTCCTGTTTATCTGGTATTTTTTGTGGTTGACAAATGCTTCAACCACCGTCATTTTGTTCTGGGTAAGGGTGCCTGTCTTATCAGAACAGATCACAGTGGCACTGCCGAGAGTCTCAACTGATGGGAGAGTCCTGATGATGGCATTTCGTTTCACCATTCTCTGGACCCCGATAGCAAGGACAATCGTGGAAACAGCTGGTAATCCTTCAGGGATAGCTGCTACTGCCAGGCTGACAGCCGTCATGAACATATTAATAACAGAATTGCCGTAAAGTACTCCTACCAGGAAGATAAGGGCACAGATCACCAGGGCAGCCGTTCCGAGTAACTTACCAAGCTGTCCCAGACGCCTGCTCATCGGGGTTTCAGTCTCTGCGGCCTGCTGGAGCATATCGGCAATTTTCCCGACCTCAGTTTTCATTCCTGTCCCAATTACCACTCCACGCCCGCGTCCATAAGTAACCATTCCAGTGGAGAAAGCCATATTGATACGGTCGCCAAGGGCGATATCTTCCCCGGTCAGCGGATTGGTATTTTTTTCGACAGGAACAGATTCACCGGTAAGTGAGGATTCCTGCACTTTTAGATTTATGGCTTCAATTAGCCTCAGATCGGCAGGTATTATTGCTCCTGTTTCAAGGATCACAATGTCACCGGGGACAAGATCCCTTGTATGTATCTCTGAAACAACACCATCCCTGAAAACCTTGGTTAACGGTGCGGCCAGGTTCTTCAAAGCTTCAAGCGACGATTCAGCCTTACTTTCCTGGATGGCACCAATAAGGGCATTAACTATAAGTATCCCCAGGATGACAAATGTATCTAGAAGCCCCTCATCCTGGTAAACTCCAATAATACCTGAAATAATTGCGGCAATAAATAGTACAATTATCATGAAACTCTTAAACTGTTCCATGAACATCCTGAAGAAAGTCTTCTTTTTCTTGCCGGTTAATTGGTTATATCCATATTCTGAGAGCCTTTTTGAAGCTTCTTCCGAAGAGAGACCTTCAGTAAGAGAAGTCTTCAGCTTGGATATTATCTCATTGATATTCTGGTTATAATATTGTGTCATGATCTAAAATTAAGGCAGAATGATCTTTAACATATTTAACTGCTGCAAAAATAGAAAAGAATGTGAAACACAGATTTTTATTCGTTTCTAAAAATACTCTTAAGGATTCCAATCTGAACCGGCAATAACCTTCTGAATGCCATAAAAAGCACTATTTTCATATATCTGCCACATAACAGAACAGTGACCCATTCCAAGGCATAGGGTCTCTCATGAATACCCCGTTTTATATGAAGACAGTCATCATTTTTTTTGGCCGGTGTTAAATGAATAAGATCCTGACGGTATGTCAAAGCAGACCTTGTTTCCGGCAACATGTATATTCTTCACTGATGCTGAATTTCTGAGAGGCATATTTTCTTCTTTTATTTTCTCAGGATCATTATAAGGGAATACTATTGTTGCCTGTGTATTTGCAGGAATAGTTACATCAAGGACGAAATTGTCATTTTCAGATTTCCAGTTGCAGGTAATCTTTCCGTTAATGCTGTTATATGAGGATTGTACCCACCTGATATCTCCAACCGGGGAAGGATTGATCAGTATATGCTCATAACCGTTTGATCCTGAAGCCTGTTGAATCCCTGCAAGCCCGCTGTAGAACCATTCCATTAAATGACCAAGCATCATATGATTATTTGATACATTCACGAGTCCTGCCCACGATTCTGTAAGTGAAGTTGCTCCTTCTGACAGCTGGAAACCATAGCCCGGGACATCTGTTTTCGAGGTCATTTCAAAGATAAGCTGTGACTCACCTGCCTGTTCGAGAGCCCTGAGAAGATACCTGTATCCCACATCACCGGCTGTGAGAGCATTGTTATTTTCGTTTATTGATCTTACCAGGTTTTTCAATACATCCTGCCTGATACTGTCCTCCACCATTCCGAAAAACAGGGGCATAGCGTATGAGGTCTGGCTGCCTGTGGAATATATTTTTGTTACCGGATCGAGGAATTTTGAGTTGAATGATTTTCTGATATTCTCTGCCACAACTGAAAATGTGGCAGCGTCTTCTTTTTCCTCAATCAGAGCAGCCATTTCAGACATGAGTTTTGCATCGTAGAAATATATTGCTGTTGCAGTCAGGCTGAGGGGTGTCAGCTGGGCTACTCCGGGAGATTTCGGACCCAGGTCGTACCAGTCACCCAGTCCATGAGACAGAATATTGTCCTGGGCCTTGGTTCCCAGATAGATAAGGTATCTTTTCATCATCGGGTAAGCCTTTTTTATTGCAGAGATATCGCCATACCATTCATAAAGATCCCATGGAAGTATTATGCATGCACTGCTCCATTCAGGTGAATCGCGGAATCCACCCTCGAACTTAACATACTCAGGAGCAATATCGGGGACCAGGCCATTATCAAGCTGTGCCTCCATCATATCCTCAATCATTTTGTCAAAAAGATTCCGGATATCATAAACATATTTAATGGAGTTTCCCATAAGATGAGTCTGTTCGAGCCATCCCAGCTTTTCCCTGTGTGGGCAATCTGTTGCCACGCTTGCCAGGTTGCTTTTTATAGCCCAGTCAATAAGGTTATATGCTGAATTAAAAAGTTCACTGGAACATCTAAACGACCCGACAGCCGGAGAAGAATTCCTGGTATGCAGGAACTCAAGATTCGTTATAACAGGTAACCCGTCCTGGTTTATCTTTCCCTTTGGAATGGCTCCCTCAACCCTGACATACCTGAAACCATAATAGGTGAACCGTGGTAGCCAGACCTCTTCTTTTTCTCCTTTTAAAATATAAGAAAAGTAATAGGGAGTGCCCGATGCTTTCTGCATTACCATTGAGTCAGTTCCCAGCAGCTCTCCAGGCCAGAGGCGTACTTCCTGGCCTTTTTTGCCCCTGATGCTTAACTTGATAATACCTGACGCATTCTGCCCGAAATCATATACATAAACAGATTTTTCAGGGTTTAGAATCTTAACAGGTTTAAACTCCTGCATTACCATCAGGGGAAAATCATTCTCAGGCCGGAGTATTCCTCCCGGAGCCTTAACAGGCAGACTGTTCTGCCACAGCTCATCATTAAAACCTGGTTTATTCCAACCGGGTTGTTCTTTTCGTGCGTCATAATCTTCACCTCCGAAAATGCTTGCAAAGGTTACAGGAGAAGGGGAGGCCTTCCACGTCTCATCGGTGATTATTTTATCCTCGGTTCCATCTTCGTACTTTAATATAAGAGTTGCGATCAGGCTGGGTGCTCCATATGTAATGGTAAGCTTGTAATAGCGCTCACGGTTAATATTGTAAAATCCATTTCCGGCAATAACTCCGATAGTATTCGATCCTTTTTTTATTTCCTCTGTTATGTCAAAAGTATTGTAGAGGCAGGTTTTATAATAGTTTGTCCAGCCGGGCTGAAGAAAATGGTCGCCAACCTTCCGGCCATTTAAATAGAGTTCGTATTGTCCAAGACCGCAGACATAAACAAATGCTTCCTTTACTTCTTTCTCTGCTTTAAATTCTTTTCTGAAAAGAGGAACGACAGAACGTTTTTTTGCGATATCACCCTCGATTTTAATGTTTTTATGGATGCCCGGGACAAGTATCATAGAGTCGGGGATATCTTCATAACCGATCCATTTCGCCCCGTTCCAGTCTTTTTCTGAAAACAGCCCTGTAATAAAAGAAGCAGTTTTGCTCCAGTCCGATGGTTTGTCTTCCCCATTCCAGCTTCTGACTTTCCAGAAATACCTTGTGCCCGGTTCGAGTGCCGGTCCCTGGTATTCGATCCATGATGTCCGGTTCGAAATTACCTTTCCCGAATTCCATAAATGAGGATCCTCAGAATCAATGTTCTTTTGATCCTTGTCAAGGATTATCTGCCAGGCTGACTGAACCTGATCCCTGGCTGTTGAGGCAATGTTCCAGGAGAATTCAGGCAATGAGTCAATACCTGACGGATCATGACGGTTATTGCATTTAAGCTCTGCAGGATAAAAGTCTGACTGGTTACTGCTGCAGGAATACATTAAACAGGTAACAATTACCAGGAGGAGTGATTTTTTCATAACAGGATCAGTTTTAATAACCGGGTTTGGCAACTTATAAAGTTACTTTGCTCATTTCAGAAAATCAACCGGAAAAGAATTATTTAATGCTGATCTGCATATCTCCACCAGGCTGCGGTCCCTGCAATACCTATTAGTGAAGTTGCTGCCAGTACAAAATAGCTTATAAATTTTGGAGCAGGACTAAATGGTCCGGCAACACTACTTAATAGTCCGGGAACAGCCCATGGAAAATATGGAGTGACAGACGGCATCCCCAGAAAAACAAATTGAGTGGCCATCAGTATAAGAATTGAAATACCAACAGGGAGTAAATATCCCCGGCTTATGCATGTTATTAACGTAATCACCGGAAATAGCAGTACAGTAAGGACCCCACTTAAAAAATAGGAACCGGATTTTTGCAGGAAGAGCTCACTGTTCCATCCGTTAAGGTGGATTAAAAAACCGGAACAAATGCTTATACCATATAAAATAATGAGCAAAAGGCAGCTCCACAGAAAAACAATCACAAACTTCGAAAGAACTATGTTCAGCCTTGAAACAGGTAAAGCAAGAATATCTTTAATTGTTCTGTCAGAATACTCTCTTCCGAATACCCATATAGTTACAATTGAAGGACCAATACTCCCGATCGTCAGGACCATCTGTAAAAGAAGCCAGAAAAATGCCGGCCAGTCCGGGTTACTTATCATTGAAGCTTTTAAGCTCAGGATTTCAGATTTCCCTGCAGCTTCCGGATGTTTTGCAATAAGCATCATAAATCCAAGCATGAAAGCAATAAATGCAAAAAAGATAAAAGTTGCCCAGAGCATTCTTGATTTGATTACTTTAATCAGTTCTACCTGCAAAGCTGAAATGAAGCCACTCATTCTATACCTCCTTTCATACTAATGACTCTGAGAAAAAATGTTTCGAGGTCTTCTTCTTCTACCTTAAGCAAATATGGCGGCATGCTTCCCTGGACCAGCAAAGTAGCTATCTTCCCGGGATTAGCAATGGCCTCAGTCTGTAAGATCTCCAGGGTATATTCTTCAGAAATTATTGAATCAAAGCCATTCCCTTCAAGTAATCTCTTTGCCTCCAATATATTGTTCACCTTTATCTTAAGACATACCTTTCTCTGGTTAACCATCTCATCAGCTGAAGATTCATGAAGCATCCTTCCATTGTGAATGATACCTATACGGGTAGCAAATTTTGAAATCTCTCCAAGGATATGACTGGAAATAAAAATTGTAACACCCTTATTGACAGCCATATCGACCAGTAATTCTCTTATCTCTACTATTCCGGCAGGATCAAGTCCATTTGCAGGTTCATCAAGAATAAGAATTTCCGGTTCATGAATCATTGCGCGGGCCAGACCAAGCCTTTGCGAATTTCCCAGCGACAGGTTTTTTGCTTTTACATTTTTGTACTGTTCCAGCTTAAGGAGACTTATTACCTGATGAACCGGATTGCTGCTTTTAATCTGCCTCAGCAGGCGGAATATATCAAGGTTTTCCTTAACAGTCAGGTCGGGATAGGAGTAGGGCACTTCTACAAGATAGCCTACATTACTCCATAATTTCGAGTCGCCGGCATTTACTTTTTTCCCATTCAGAAACGCCTCCCCGGATGTAGGGTTAATGAGACCCAGGAGCATTTTAATCGTAGTTGTCTTTCCAGCGCCATTAAGCCCCAGGAAACCATAAATTTCTCCTTTCTCAACATTAATGGAAACCTCATCGGCAGCTTTAAGATTTCCATAATGTTTGGAGAGTTTTTCTGTTTTTATTGCGGGTTGCATCAGTTCATTGTTTTATAAGATAAACCAGCATCAAAAATGTATGTATCCCCCTTTTCAGTAGAATTCATCTCAATCACTTTACCCTGGTAACTTAACTTCAGGGGATTTCCAAGTTTTGATAAAATTTGTGCCTTCTTTAGCCTTCCGTTCTCCCAGTCAATACTGACCTGAAATCCACCCCTTGCCATTACACCATAAATATGACCGGTTTCCCAGGCAGAAGGAAGTGCAGGAAGCAATTCTACTTCTCCGGCATGGCTCTGGAGCAGCATCTCCGTTATTCCTGCTGTTCCTCCGAAATTTCCATCTATCTGAAATGGCGGATGATTGTCGAAGAGGTTGTTAAGGGTGGATTTTGTAAGAAGAGCAAGTACATTTTCATAAGCTTTTTCTCCATCCTTCAGCCGTGCATAGAAATTTATTATCCAGGCCCGGCTCCACCCTGTGTGTCCTCCACCATGTGAAAGCCTGTATTCAATAGTTTTCCTGGCAGCCTCGAGGAATTCCGGATTCTTCTGTTGTGTTATCTGGTTCCCGGGATGAAGTCCATACAGGTGGGAAATATGACGATGCCCCGGCTCAGCCTCTTGAAATTCTTCCGACCATTCAAGGATACGTCCGTCTGACCCGATCTTCATTGGGGTAAGCTTCTCCAGGGTCTTTACCATCTTTTCCCTCAGCGGTTTATCGGTATTAAGTATTTCGCTGGCACTTATTGTATTTTGAAGCAGATCGCGAATTATCATGTGGTCCATGGTGGGTCCCATAACCATACTGGCTCTTCCTCCTTCCCCGGGGATTAAAAAGCTGTTTTCCGGCGAAATAGATGGCCCCGAAACAAGCAACCCGGTTTTTGGATTTTTTACCAGCCAGTCCATGCAGAATTCAGCAGCTCCCTTCATTACAGGATATGACTTGTTCCTGAGATAATCCACATCACCCCCGAAAAGATAATGATCCCACAGATTCTGGCAGCTCCAGGCTATACCCATCGGCCACATGCCATATCCTATTGCCCCCAGTGGCTCAGTATAATGCCAGACATCTGTTGTATAATGTGCCACAATGCCCTTCATTCCATATACTTCCCGGGCTGTACGTCGCGCGTCCGGACGCAGTGCATCTATAAAATCTATAAACGGTTCCTGCAACTCACCAAGGTTGGTTATTTCTGAAGGCCAGTAGTTCATCTGGATATTGATGTTAATGTGGTAGTCGGCACTCCATGGCGGTCGCAGTCCGTCGGCCCATATTCCCTGCAGGTTGGCCGGCAGGTCCCCCGGACGTGAACTGCTGATTAACAGGTACCTCCCGAACTGGTAATACAACTCAATGAGATCGGTATCGGTATATCCGTTCTGCATTGCCGCAATCCTTGCATCGGTGGTAAAATAATTCCCATCACTGGATCCCAGGTCCAGGGTCACACGATTAAACAATGACTGATAATCTGAAATATGATCCCGTTTAATATCCGAATACTGGCGTTTTACAACAGCTTCCATCTGTGAGGAAGAAACTTCAGCCGGATCCTTTCCGAAATAATCAGTTGCAGCTGTCAGAAAAATTGTAACAGCATTTGCCTTTTCGATCCTGATGCTGTCGCCACCGGAGACGAACGTCCCTCCTTCATTAATTAATCTGACCCTGGTTTCCATCTTCACGCCAATCCTATCACCAACATGTTCGTTCATTGAAATCCCGTTTCCTTCAGCAACTATCCGGGCTTTATTCCCTGGTCTTGAAAGATTTAGTGTAAATGAAAGCGAGCCTGGCTTGTCTGCAGTAAGTCTTATTATAAGAGACTGGTCAGGATGACTTGAGAATACCTCTCTGCAGAAATTAACCTGGTTTGCTGAGAATGTGACTCTGGATATAGCATTTTTTATATCAAGCTCGCGCCTGTAATTTGAAACTCCACGCTGTGGTCCGAAGCTGATCGTCAGATCACCAAGTGTCTGATAAGTGGAGGCATTATCGCGACGGAAACTCCCAAGAATACCTTCCTGGGCTAACTTTTCTGCTTCCTTGTATTTACCCTCAAACAATAATTTCCTGACTGCAGGGAGACTTTTCAATGCATCGGGATTTGCATCCCAACGGGGTTGGCCTGTCCAGACCGATTCCTCATTAAGCTGAAGCCTTTCTTCGTCAATTCCGCCGAATATCATTGCTCCCAGCCGGCCATTACCTACAGGCAATGCTTCATTCCAGCTTTCGGCAGGCATGTTGAACCAGATCTTCATTTCCCCTGGAGATGAATTTTCCTGTGCTGATACATTATTAAAAAGGGAGATGCAAATAAGGATGCATGTGGTGAAAGAGATTTTCCAGGTCATAATCAGAGTTTATCAGTTGAGTAAAATTATGATATTAAATGATCAGGTTACAGATTTTTGGTTGAAATATAATTTATTCGTGTTTATGTTGTCTCCGGCTCCAGAGGCATATAAAAGAAATAAAGAGTGTTCCCACAGGAGCTCATCTTTTAACAGGAGTGCTGAAACAACGGAAATCAGCTTTAATCTTATGTTATTGCAGGATGTAAATAAAAAGGCTGTCTCAGAAACTTTTGAGACAGCCTTATAATTATATCCTGAAAATATTTTATTTCTTCAGCAGGTCGCGGATCTCTGTAAGAAGGTTTTCTTCTTTTGTAGGAGCAGGAGGAGCGGGAGGGGTTGCCGGAGCTGCTTCCTCTTTTCTCTTGGCTGAATTGATTGCCTTTATCACAAGAAATACTGCAATTGCAACGATCAGGAAGTCAAAGCATACCTGGAGAAAGTTGCCGTAGTTCCACCATACCTGCTTGTCGGCAAGTGGATTAATATCCAGTTTAAGATCGGTGAAGTTTACACCACCGATCAGCATCCCGAGAGGTGGCATGATAATATCACTCACCAGGGAAGATACTATTTTGCCGAATGCAGCTCCGATAATTATACCGACAGCCATGTCGACAACATTGCCTTTCATTGCAAAGGCTTTGAATTCATCTACGATTTTCATAATTACAGGTTATTAATGAATGGTTATCTGAGAATGCTTATTAAAATTTATATGACAAGCCTACACCGAAGATCTCCTTGAACTGTACTCTTTTGCCTGGGATATCTCCCACATCTGAAGTTGTTCCATTATCGTTTCTGTCGAGTGGTATGAGTATATCATCGTCATACAGTAGCTGAGTATTGAAGCTTAAAGAAATATATTTATTGACTTTCATACCGAGCAAAGTCTCCCAGTTGATATCTATATTCGAAGGGTTATGTGCATAGTTTGAGAAAAGGTCAACCTTTGTTGTAAATGACATGTTCTTCAGGAACTCACCCTTGAAATCATTTTTTGAATATATAGCCCTGATGTATCCTCCGATCTCACTTCTTGATTTCTCACCCATAGCAACACCAAATGCACCACCATCCTGGTTATATATATCAGGATCGGTCACGAATGTAAATTTTGCGGTTATTGGTGCTATAAATGCACTGAAATATGCATTTGGCTTATAATCGAGCCCGGCAGCAGTGAGCAGGTATGCGGGGGCAAAAAGATTGGATATTTTTGTCTTTGGATCAGTATCATAATTCCAGCCCGGAGTCATCTGGGTTTTGAAGTTTAACAGGACGGCATAATATATATTTTTAAATGCCTGCCTGCCATATTTGGACACGAAGTCAATCTTATCATCAGTTTTTTTAGTCAGCTTGTTATCACCCTTGCCCTGCGATAATATACCGTAACCTATATCAAGAGAGTTGTCCCATGCCGACTTGCCCTTTTTCAGGTTTGCAAATACTGATAATAAACCATTCACTCCAACTGAATTCTGCCCTCCGGCAACCCAGTTGGTAAGAGAGGTCTGTGCAAGATTTACTGAAAATAAACCTCCTTTTTTCCAGCCCTGAGTAGTATCTGATGACAGGGTTCGTAAAGATTTCTCTCCTTCAGTAACCTGTCCTGAGACTATGACAAAGGATACTGATAATAAAACTGCTGCAAAAATGATTTTCTTTTTCATATTTTATGTGTTTAACGTTTCATGCTTATCTGTGAATGGAATTTGATTTCTGCTGAATGATATTTACCAAGAAACGGGGCAACCCTTGTACCTGGCAGCTAAAATCAGTATGGATTATTTTCACAAACATTTTAAGTTTAGATGGATCAGAGATTGCTTTCAAATATATTTAATATTTCTAATATTTTTTAGATTTTACTTTAAGTAGTTAAGTAATACATATCATTTCTTTACAATAACATTAAAAAGTATTTTAGAAATTATGATTGGCCTGAATCATAAACAAACAAAATTGATTTTGAATTTTTTGTCCTGTTTTAATGCATGATGAGACAGGCGGGGGGTAGTATCAATTTACACTCACCGGGACTGCTGGCAGACATTGATTATGTGACATTACTGTTAATACTAACACTATTGCTGAAAGTCAAAAAAAATTACTAAGGAAATACATTAATTTTGTGACTGCTCTTCAGAAGGATTCAAATAATCCTTTAAATTGCATTGCACAATAATGTCAGAAATAAAATCTTCAGATCATGAATAGAGTAGAAACATTTACGGCTCACATTAATGAAGGCTATTCCTGTAAGGGAGATTCGATAGTTCTCGGAGGAGCTATCCTTGACGGGAATGCCATCCCCGGTACAATAGTCCAGGTCCCCCTGAAAACTTTAAACAGGCACGGGCTGATTGCCGGCGCAACAGGAACAGGTAAGACCAAGACACTCCAGGTTATCTCCGAACAACTTTCGGAAAAAGGTGTTCCGGTTCTGTTAATGGACGTGAAGGGAGACCTTAGCGGAATTGCCGCACCCGGTACCGAGAAACCGTTTATTACAGAAAGACATGCTAAAATCGGTATTCCTTTTTCTGTTAAAGGATTTCCTGTTGAATTGCTTACTCTCTCACGGCAGGATGGTGTCCGGCTGAGGGCAACAATTTCAGAGTTCGGACCTGTCCTTCTGTCAAGAATTCTAGACCTGAACGATGTCCAGGGTGGCGTCCTTTCTGTAATCTTTAAATATTGTGACGACAGGCAGATTGCCCTTCTCGATCTTAAGGATCTTAAAATGGCGATAAAATATGTCACAGAAGAGGGCAAGGAAGAGATGGAAAATGAGTATGGAAAAATCTCCACCTCATCAACAGGAATAATACTTCGTAAGGTAATGGAACTTGAACAACAGGGGGCAGACCTGTTCTTTGGAGAGCTTTCATTCGAGATCAGGGACCTTATGAGAAGGGATAATAATGGCAACGGGTTTATTAATATTTTACGACTTACTGACATACAGGATAAGCCAAAGCTTTTTTCGACATTTATGCTTTCCCTTCTTGCTGAGGTTTACAGCCAGATGCCTGAAAAAGGCGATGCTGATAAACCAGAGCTGTTGATATTTATTGATGAGGCCCATCTTGTCTTTAACCAGGCAAGCAAGGCTCTTCTCGATCAGATTGAAAATATTGTGAAACTCATCCGGTCGAAAGGAATAGGCGTATTCTTTGTCACCCAGAATCCTTCTGATATTCCCAATGGCGTACTTGCCCAGCTGGGACTGAAAGTACAGCACGCCCTCCGGGCTTTTACGGCAATCGACAGGAAAGCAATTAAGCTCACAGCAGAAAATTACCCTATATCCGATTACTATAAAACTGAAGACACAATCACCGCCCTTGGAATAGGAGAGGCGCTGGTAACTGCTCTTAACGAAAAAGGGATTCCGACACCACTGGCAGCCACCATGCTCAGGACGCCCATGAGCAGAATGGATATTCTAACACCTGATGAAATAAACTCTGTCATCCGTTCCTCCGACATGGTGCGCAAATACAGCCAGAGTATCGACAGGGAAAGCGCTTATGAGATACTGGGAAGGAAAATTCAGGCAGGTGAGAAAGAAAAAGCAGATGATGCTGCCAGGATAGAATGGGAAAAAAGGCAAAAAGAGCTTGCAAGGGAAAGAGACGCAGAATGGGGAAGATCGACCTCCAGGACTCCTTACAGAAGGTCATCCGGAAGATCCCGCTCTGCCGCAAGCCCTGTGGTAAAAGTCCTTACCAGCGCCACATTCATACGTGGTGTTATGGGTATTCTGAAAAAGGTAATTTAATATTTACCTTCGAACCTTTATACTGTCTACCAGATAGTTGGAGTCTCCTCTCCAGAAGACAGAACTGTTCTTTTGCTTGTAATGAACAATAACATTTTCACCCTGGAGGGTATCAAATTGCCTTATCAGATCCTTGTTTATTACGGTAAACAGGAACTTTTCTGATGCTATTGTTATATCTCGTGTGGAAGATACACTGCTCAGTATCATTTCCCCTTCATAGGTTTTGAAGAAGGTCCCTTTGTTTGAAAATTTCTGCAGCAGTCCTGCCCGGTATCCTTCACTGTAAGTATAGAAGTATTTCCAGTAAATTAACCCGGCCAGGAAGATGATAACCAGGTAAATTGCCAGTTTAAAGATCTTCCTGGTTTTCCTGACCGCATTGGTCCAGGCTTCAGATTTTGTAAATGACATATAAATTATTTTTTATGTGATCCGTCACAAAAAGGTCTGGTGGAAGTCCCCTTGCACATGCACATCCAGTGACTACCGCCTTCTTCTGCCTTAAAGATATGAGGCTTGAAGCTGGTTGTTTTATGCGATCCGTCACAGAAAGGCTGGTTATTCGAATGGCCGCATGCACACCAAGCATACGTTTTCCCTTTTTCCAGCATCACTTCCTTAGGCTGGTCACCTGCTCTCTTTGGCTTTTCCATAATTGAACTATTCATTTGTAAAATTATAAATTTTTATGCAGACCATGCATTTGACCTGTTTAACACATTAAAATGACAGGTTATTTTATGGCAATTACAAGCATCTCAAAATCTTCGGTGCTTAACTTATCATTCCGGCTGAAAGCTCCCAGCCGGCATCCGCAGACTTCCGACTCCCTGAATCCCGATGATTTCAGCAGCCAGGTTATTTCCGACGGTACATAATATCTTTCATTGCAATTAAGGATCAGCTTTTTACCTGCATCATCTTCGGTCTCAAATAATGAGTGATACCTGAATGTCAGCAAATCGAATGAATTCTCTGCCGTATGACCCTGGTCCGAACCGTTATTTGTGAAATCTTTCACAGAATGAAACAGCGGATATAAACCGTTAAGAGTCGTAAAGATGAATTTCCCCCCCGGCTTTAGTGAAGAGTATGCATTTTTAAGTATCAGGTAATTCATCTCATCAGTCTCCATCAGGGGGAATGCCCCCTCACAGATCATTATCGCAATATCAAACGCCTGGTTAAAATTAAAATTCCGCGCGTCCCTGATCCGGAAGTCAATATTTAGGTTTTCATCCATAGCACTGCTTCGGGCCTTATCAATCATTGCCTCCGAAAGGTCGATACCTGTAACATGATGCCCACGGCGGGCAAGTTCAAGAGAGTGACGGCCAGTGCCACAGGCGATATCGAGAATTTTCTGACCCTTCCTGTTGCCCGCTTCCTGCTCAATAAAGTCAACCTCTCCTTTAGTTCCGGCAGTAAATCGTTCCTTTTCGTATTTCTCCGAATAATTCAGGAATAGTTCTTCATACCATTGTTTCATCGGGTAAACATTTTGATGACAATATCCTATTTCTTATTCAAAACAACCCCTGTTGAGTTTCTTTCGAAAACAGATTTCTTTACCGGACCCGGTTCAATTGTTTTAAGCGAACTGATTATCATTCCGTGTACATCATCGAGGACAACCGGGGTCCTGTAATCCTTTTTCTCACATGATATAACAACATTTTCAAATTTCAGGTTCCTGGCATGACGAACAAAAAATCCCCAGGCCGGAAGCTCCCTGAACATTGAGAACTCCGGATAGCTGTTGGCCATTTCCGGAACCTTATCGAGTTCATCCAGTCCCACTTTTGCATAGTTGGGATTTCCTCCTCCGGGGTAATGTATCTCTATATTTTTAAGTGTTACATTTTCAATATATGCATCTGGCATGCCAACAATTGAGGAAGGCGAAATATTCCTTGGCAGGTCTTCAACAGGCCCTTCATAATTATAACCTGCATCAGGCTTAACAGCAGGAACCTCAGCATAAACATTTGATATGGATATGTTATTCATCCTGCCTTTTCTTCCTGCCTGGCGTTCACCAATACGGAGGAAGATCACATTCCCGGTATTTATCGACCTTAAACTGTCTACAATAACATCCTCCACAACACCCCCGTCAACAGCAGCAAAGGTGATTGCCGACCTGTAAGTATCGAAAACCAGGTTGTTCACGATTTTGATATTTCGGAAACCACCGTTGGAAGCAGTCCCGAACTTAATACCATTGGCGCTTGTACGGATTTTATTATTATGAACATAAACATTCTTACATATAAAATCGCGTGAATGCGATTTCAGGCAGATCCCATCATCAGCGGCATCAAAATAGGAATTTGTGACACTTACACTATCGCAGTCGACAATATCTATTCCATCGTTGTTCCAGTAAGATTTACTGTCGACAGTAATTCCGTCAACAATAAGGTTCCTGCATTGATCATACTGCTGGTTCCAGCTTCCCGGGTCCTTGAGGAGGATCCCTTTTATTACGATATTCCTGCAGCCTCTGAAATATATATTCTGGGGACGAATTGTTTCGCGGGGCCTGTCATATTTAAGAGGATCTGTAATTACCCCGTTATGAATTAGACCGACAAGATTATATGCAACCTGGAATCCCTGCCCGTCTATTACTCCCTTACCTGTTATTCCTATAGTTTTCTGGTCGAGAGCGAAGATGAGGGCTGTCCAATTGAAATTCTGCTCATAATCAAGTGGATTTACAGATCCAACCAGGATGGCACCTTCTTCAAGCTGGATAGTAACATTCGATTTAAGATATATTGTTCCCGTCAGGTAACGCCCCACATAGAAAACAAGTCTTCCGCCACCGTTAGCGCTGATGTAATCAATACCTTTTTGTATTGATCTGGTATTTAATGTGGTACCGTTGGATTTCACCCCAAACATCGAAGCATTGTAATCTTTTGAAGATGCTGTACCTGTTATCATTAAAAGAAAAACAAACAGGAGAATTCTTGATATTTTCATATTTCTGTGATTTATTAATTCAATATATGGAAACAGGCCCGATAAGTCCCATAGGCTGTACAGGCTGGACCTTGTTTTTTTCATTTGTCCAGTACTGGGCAATTGGATTGTCCGTCAGCGACTTCATGTAATTTCCCATCGAAGTCGTTACAGTGATCTCAACCTGGTTTGGCCCGGGTTTCACAAATTCTGAAATATCGAATATTCTTCTCCCGAACCATCTTGCACCGCAGTTTTTTCCATTAATTTTTAATTCCGCAGTGCCATATACTTTTCCAAGGTTAAGAATGACGTTTTGTACATTCTTTAAATTTACCATATTCCGGTAAATAACGGTCCCTGCAAAACTGGCAAGATCCGGAATATCCTTCAGATCCTTTAGCTCGTCAATAATAATATTCCTCACAGAACCGTCATGACAGTGCCTGAACTCTGCGTTCCACCCTTTTAAAATATTCTCTGCCGATATTCTGACGGAAGGTAATGGCTTCCATTCCGGCCCGTTTCTTTCCCTGCTGAAAACGAATAAGTACGAACCTGCCGGCGACATATCAAGAACCAGACGGTCTCCTTTATCCAGCATAACCCTGTATCGTTCCCCTGTTTCAGGATCCCAGATCCAGGAATTCCTTCTGTCAGTAAATGCTTTTGAGAAGGTAATCATGATCTGCCTTGATTCATGTAAATGGGAATTAATGATGTATAAAATTTCGGAACCATCATCTGCAGTTCGCCTGAGCTGCATAATATACGGATCGGGCTTCTCAATTGTAATATATGGTTTAATGCCGTATTGCTTCTGTAAGTTATTGTACCAGGCGATAAAGTCCTTATCGGGTTTTGTCAGCTCGATAAACCTGTCAGGGAAGGTTTTCATCTTCCGGATATATTCCTGGACCTCTGTATCTCTTTTTTCATAATCTTTCCATCCTGTTGATTTGCCGGGAATTGTTGCGACAGAGAAGATCCGTCCACCCGTTCTGACAAAATCAAAAAGTTTTCCGGCTGCCGGTACGCTGAGGCTTTCGATCCCGACGAGGAAGATCGTGTGGTACTTACGAGGGCCGTAACACATAAAGCCGTCATTAACCTCAGCATTGCCGATTATCCGCTGTGATATATAGTCACAGCCGTTCCCATTTTTATTTATTGCTTCCCAGACAAGAGTAAACCAATCGACATGAGTTATTGAAGGGAATGGTTCCATCTGCGAGCCGATAAGGCTCCACATGTCATCATTTGGCGGCAGGATTGCGATATCAGTAAACATTACGCTGTTCTGTAATATCGCTGACATCCTGCCCTTATACTCGTTATAAAGGTGGAAATAGGGCCACCATGTATTCTTTTCGTTATAATATGCTCCATATCTGATCCAGCCAGGATAAGGAGTTTCGGGTGGCGAATAATTAAATCCATGGAAAACTGAGTGGGTAACACCGGAAACTGCTGTCTGGTCGCCACCGATCTTAAGGTTCTCCAGTGATGTATTAAACACCGTATAGGTATCTGTCATTTCTTCACAGCTCACTTCCCTCCTGCCTGTCAGGTTTGCAGCTGAAGAGACATATTTGTTTATCATTGTATAAGCCCTTCCCCTCCTGTAATCATCTTCAGGCATCTCTTCCCCGACCTTGTGCTTCAGCCAGTTCATGGTCCACGATTCACACTCCGGGATATCGAACATGAAGCTGCCTTCGAGAGGAAAAAAACTCCGGCCGTATGCCTGGGCGCGAGACTTTACATTCAGCTTCCTGCACCAGCCTGTGAATGTTTTAATAAAACTCTCTTCAAGGAGCTCTGCCTTAAAGGTTTCAAAATCGTATCTCATCCTGCAGATCATCTTTTCAAAATCAGGAGTCATCGATACACCATATTTAAAATCAGTGACATTACCCATGCCTCCTGTTTTGAAAAGTATAAACGGGAGGAATGTAAATATGTCATACCCGTATCTTCTTTTAAATTCATCCAAAATACCATCCGACCAGTTGGCACCCTCAAGTTCCATACTGTCGGTAAAAAGAGCCCTGATATTTCCTGAAAGCGGACCAATTCTTTTTTCAATTTCTGTTGACATGTGTTCAAGATACCTGCTTACCGCAGCCTGGTCATAGTGATTCAGTACAGGTCCTGTGGCACCTGGTGCACCGTTTATAACCTGCATAAACCCGGTAATTTTTACCAGTCCATACAGGGCATGCTTACCTTCGGGTACACTAATTTTTATAGTATCATTTCCCGGGAGCCACGAAAAATCCTTTACCTGGCTGATGTCCGAAACAGGATCAGGTGTAAGGGAAAGTGAGAGCAGTTCCATTGTTCTTCCCGGGAAAGGTGAACTTACAGCAGGATCGGCTTCCTTAAATATTTCAAATTCAGAGATTTCATAATCCAGGGGTCCTGTTAATTTCTTAACAGCAATTACGACAACCTGCGTCCGTTCTTCTTTTTGCAGTGACTCTGCCCCGAAAGGCCAGCCTGAGCCTACGATAAGATCACATGTCATGCCAAGAGATCTTGCCTCATCGAACACTGTCTTTAAAAGATCAATCCACTCATCGCTAAGCCATTTGACAGACCTTTTGCCTAGGTCATCTCCTTCAAAACGGGTGGGAAATTCTATTGGATTAATTTCAACACCTCCTATTCCGGCTTCCTTCAGGATACGAAGTTCACGGATGAGCTCCTGTGCCTCGACCTTATTGCCGTTCCACCACCACCTTACATAAGGATGATAAGGTAACCCCGGTCTTCTGAACAACTCATATAATTTGATTGAGGATCCTAAACCGGGTATGGATTCATTTTTTGGGTTTAACAATATTCTTCCCGGAAGCAATATACCTGCTGAGGCGAGGGCGCTTGCTGATAAAAATTTCCTTCTTTTCATTGGCTGATCCTCTTCTTTATTGCTTCAATTTTCTCTATTCTTTCTGATGAGTAAGTTTTTTGCTCATTTTCTGTGAACTCAAAAAGAAGCAGTGCTTTTTTAGAATACTCAAGAAACAATTTGTCATTTCCCCGCGATCTTTCGAGTTCAGCCTGGGTATCAAAGAGCCAGGCAAGGATCTCAAGGTGACCATTTGTATAGTTGTGTTCTTCAAGTAATTTACGGGTAAGATTTTCAACCGGGATTTTCGAAAAGAAAGCAGAATCCTCTTTCAGAAAATCACTGTAAAGGGTTTCTATTTTTTTTTCAGCATGCTCGAAATCTCCTTTCCTGATTAATCCTAAGATCCCCATAATAAGCTCCCTAATCATTTCAATCATTCTGAGAATATAGTCTTTCTGGTACATACTGCTGATGCTTCATATTCAAAGGTAGAAAAATATTAACTTATCCTCCGGGAAAGGCGGAAAGTAGTATTCCGGACCAAACGTTGAAAGAGATTAAGAGTATAATTGTACTAATATTTTATAATATTTGTTGAAGACTCCCGACACTCATTTTACATTATAAAAATGAACCACAGAGAGGTGCAATGTGCTCCCTGTGGTTCATGTATTAAAGAGTAAATATGTGTCGGTAAAGATTTAGCAGTCTCGGTTATTCTCTTTTTTGCGTATAAATTTTATTCCTTTTTCTATATAAATCGCCACCACGGCAAGGGCGGCAAACACAGCTAGATACCATCCAACGGTTTCAAGGTTTATTTTGCTGCCGCCTCTGAATTCTCCTCTTCCCTCACCGCCGCGGCCCATCCCTCTCTCAAATTCTCCACTGCCAGGTTCTCTGCCAGACTCTCCTCTTCTGTCACCGAACTCCCGTCCCCGCATTCCCTGGCCGTTAAAACCACGACCCCTGCTGAAGGAGCTGTCGGCCCGTTGCCTGTTCATTCCATCAGGAAATCTTCCTTCGCGTTCAAACCGTTGACGTACAGAATCGGGAAGTTCTCTCCGGAATCCTTCACCTCTTCCAAATTCTCCTCTTCCGGAACCAGGACCGCCACGCCCGAATGTCTGCTCCGATGAGCTGACCTTAAAAATACTGACGCTTCTTGACCAGTAATTTAGTTTTGTAAAACCAATAACTCCTGTTGTCACGATTGCAACAGATATGATGAGATATATTATTTTCTTAATCATTGCTTTCTGCTTTTCTAAAGTTAAATCTCTGAAGAACCCATTTCCAGTGCAGCCCGAGGTGAATCCCGAATAAAGCTAAAGTTATCAGAGAAGAGCTTCCATGTAAAACCCGCCAGAACCGTCCGGAACCGCCAAGTCCCAGCCATGAAAAATCGATTGTCCGGGCTATCGCCATACCACTCAGGATAATAAGCGTAAGACCTGCAAGCAGAAGGATATCAAGAATATAATGGAACCTTGCTCTTCCCGGGCATCTGGTAAAAAAGCCAATAGTAACCTTTTTAATCCAGCCCCAGTTAAGGATCTTGTGCAGGATAAAGAAGAGTGCAATAATTAAGCCGGCCCATTCATGAAACCCGAGACCATAGAAGGAGCGGGGATCCATCAGTAGCAGCATAACAACTGCAAGCAGGAAATTCAGGATAAATTTGAATACATTCATAATGTTAATTTATAATGTAGACAAAAATGTTTCCCCGAATATTCCCGGTAAAATAAATTAAGAATCAGAGAATCTCTTTCAGGAGAATATCGCGACGCTCGTTAAATATCTTAATAATCAGCTCACCAAATAGTGTATTTGCCCATGCAAACCATTTCCTGTTAAAGTCTGCAGGATTATCCTTATTGAAAGCTTCATGCATAAATCCTGTACCTGCATGTGTTTTTTTCAGCATGCCAAGACAATGCACTATTTCCCCGTGATCCTGGCTCGTCATCGCCCGGAGAATAATTCCCATCGGCCATATCTTGTCTTTTCCTGTATGAGGACTGGCCTGCCCTTCTGCAGACTTTCCCCTGAGGTAATACGGATTGGACTCACTAAGAACAAACTTCCTTGTATTCATGTAAACCTGGTCATCAGGCTTATGTGCCCCCAGGTATGCGAGAGAAATCAATGACGGTACATTGGCATCATCCATAAATACCCTGTTCCCGAATCCGTCTACCTCGTAAGAATAAATGGGACCAAAATCCATGTGGTTTCCTATGGCATACTTTTTAATTGCAGCATCAACTTCATCTGCAAAGGTTCTGCATTCGGATGAAAAAACTTCATCTTTCAGAATTGTGGAGTAGATGTCTGCCAGCTGTCTTAATGCCAGCGATGCGAAAATATTCGAAGGGATCAGATATGGATACATTGTAGCATCGTCTGATGGCCTGAACATGGAACATATCAGCCCGGTAGGTTTTACGGGCCTTCCTGTTCCACCGAAAACAGGTGCATCGATCATTGCAGAGGTCCGCCTAATGAAATAATAGGGAGATTTCCCATCCTTTCTCTGCTCGGTCCTGAAAGTTTTTACAATAAGCCTCATGGCTTTATCCCAGTCACTATCGAAACAACTTTTGTCACTGGTAATTTTATTATAATGCCACGATAACCTCACTACGTAGCATAATGAATCTATTTCCCATTTCCTTTCATGAACACCTGGCCCGGGTGATGGCATATCACTTTTCCATTCCGATTCTTTTGTAAGATCCTTGTAAAATGCATTGGCATAGGGATCAGTAAGAACACATTTAACCTGGCGGTTTATAAGACCGGCAATAAGATTCTTAAGTTTGATATCCTTTGTAATAAGCGGCATATATGGCCAGACCTGGGCTGTTGAATCCCTGAGCCACATAGCATCAATATCGCCGGTGATTATAAATGTATCAGGTCTCCCGCCTGTCAGTTCATAATCAACAGTAGTATCAAGAGTATTGGGGTAGCAGTTCTCAAACATCCAGCCAATTTCTTTATCAGCGATCACTGATTTTACCTGGCTTATCATTTTCTCAACCTCTTCACTTACGAATGTTCTCTTTTCCGGGGAGGGTCTTTTTGAAATAAAGTCATTACTCTGAAAGAGGTACCCTGGAATTGACATGCCTGCAGGCGACATTGCAAGAGCACCGGCAATGACGGAGTTGTTCTTAATAAATTTTCGGCGTTCCATATTTTTTCAGGTGTATAGATTTTTATTTTTTTAATTCAGGAACAAGTGTTTCTGTCCATTTCCGGATCTCTTCCCAGTTTCTATGATCACCTTCTTTCCAGACGCCCATCCATACGCTGATCCTGAACTTAAGTCTGTCACTGAAAGAAGGTATTGATTTCAGATCAAGCCGGCCTGCAAAGAATGCCTCCTCAAAAGGCCTGACAATTTCCCTGACCGGCCTCATCCAGTCAGAAACTCCCTGGCGGTATTTCTCTGAATTGGGCATTGCCAGGGTCATGCACACATGGAACAGGGCGAAGGGTTTCAGCGATAATTCTTCCCTGTTTTTATTAAGAAATTCAATTGCCTCAGGAAGCCATTTTGCAGCCTGGATGGCACTGCCGGCTATAACTGCCGAATATGCACTTAAATCAGTTACTTTTTGCATCGGCATTATGTCGGCAGCCAACCCACTATCAATAAGTGTCTTGCCTATTGCATCTGCCACTCCTGCAGTTGTTCCGGTTCGTGACGAATAAGTCACCAGAATCCTTTTTTCCATTTGTAATAAATATTATATGGTCACTTTAAAAGTAAAATTCAAATCCGCAATTGGTCATATCCCGGTCATCAAAAATATTGGAAATTCATCTGAATTTACCGGAATTAATATATTCTCTGTACCAGTATAGTGAAACATCAGAATATGAATAGTTTTCACTGCTGAATAGTTTAATGTTGAAATATCTGCGTCCGGTCATCGACTCTATTTCTTCCCTGGTTTTCCAGAACCCGGTATTATAAGCTGTGGCAAGAAATTTAATTTTCACAGTATCATCGGCAAAAGATGATTTAAAGAGTCGTTCTGAGATAATAAAAAAGGCTATAACATATTTAAATTCATTTACAGGCTCTTCCAGATCGCGGATTATACCAGCACGATATTCACGCAGGTCGTTACCGGCATTCCTTATACCGAAAAGTGACCTTAAGCGCCTGTCTGAAATTGAAGGTAAGGTGTCAAGTATTTTTTCAGCAAAGGAAGGTTTAACCTGGAAAACGCCTATCGAAAAATCAGCATATTCGTCGCCGAGATGCCTGTAAAGAGTTTTGAGCATGGCGATCTCCATCTTATCGCGAAGTGCAGAGTACCTGACGAGTTCCGGGAATACTACGGCACATGCCACAGGGTAAGGAATATTATATTTTCTAGCCATTGGTTTCATCCAGCTTTCATTTTGCCTCAGGAAATCTGTTGCTTTCAGCCAGTTGTTCCCAAAGAGCTCCGGATAATTCAATGATTGAGACAGGCAAGCAAAATTAAGAACCGAAACAGTAAAAACTGTCAGGCAGAAAACTCTGCAGGCTTTTCTTGGGATCTTAAAGATTTGCATTATACCAGCCTAGAAAGGTATTTTGCACTGCATCAGGGCATTCTTTTTCGGTGAATAGTACATGTATGCAAGGTAAACCTGTGCTCCGGTTTTAATGAGATGCGGATTAAAAAGATCTGAAAGACTCCTGCCGTCACTCAACATTATCGTACCATAGTTATAAATTGCATATGCACTATTTGAGCTGTTTATAAAAATATTGTCATTGCCTATATGCTGACTTTTCAGGGTAAGTATTTGTTTACCTGTTAGATCGTATACTTTATCATAAGCAATAAAGACAATATCCTCATATTTGGCATCTCCGTTGGGTGAACTGCTACCCTCAGTGATCATATCCCAGGAAGCACCTGCCACATTTGAAACAAGTTTGGCAGTCATGCTGGAGGGACCTCCGCCGGCCATCATCTTCTGTTGCATCTGCTGTGAATATTTCATGGCAAGCTGCATTCTCTCCTGGTCGGTTTTAGCATTCTTTATTGCTTCATCCATGGCTTTACCATCCATTTCGGTTACAACAACATTTTCAACTACCAGGGCGGCAAACTTATCTTTCGTTCGGGTGACAGCAAATTTGTTAATCTGGCTGAAAGGGCCATAAGTTTTACCTCCAAATTTAATTGTGTATTTATCCCCGTTTTTGGATATGTATTCTTTATACCGTGAAAACAGGTCCATGTCATCCCGGTTGTTGTTAAAAGCGGCGATATCCGGATCTCCTTCCTTAAATGGCCCCCGGGTGTTACCGTTCCTGACAATATAATAATCCCCGGTAATTTTGTTCTTCAGAAGAAGCGATCCGTCATCCAGGGTGCTGATGTTGGTTTCCCTGTAATCTACTTTCAGGGATCCTCCGAGGCTGACAATCAATTCCGCATCATTGCAGGCACAGGAGGGTTCCTGTTCTTCTTTTGGATTGCCGGAACCGGCATCGGTTCTGTTATTAAGGACTTCTCCGGCTACTGCTTTACCTGCTTTTTTCAGCATATCCTGGGAATAGGCTGATCTGGGATAAAAAAGGCCTGCTGCCACTAATAATATAAACAGATGTTTCATATTAAATTTTGTATTGGTCATTTAAATAAAAAATCGACCTCCTGACTTGATTGTCCGGCTATCAGGGTAAGATGAAATAATCGTATAATGTTCATTTTAAATTTTATAACGGGAAATCCGGAGATCTCTCCTCGTGCATATATTCTCCGGTCCCATCGCAATTTAATAATAAAATAACAACCTGCAGAAGTTAATTTCTGTCATTCCTCGTCTACTTGGATATTGATAAAATAAAGTAAAAAGCCATAATAAATTAATAATATATCGAAATACATCAATTGATATTTAATATATTCATAAATATCATTAAATTTGCAGCGTTTTGTGAAAATAGAAAATAGTCTTGGTGAAATTGAAAAATAGTAAATCAAAATTTGGCAGAATTGCAATCAAGATCGGCAGCAATGTAATCACAACCTGTGACGGATCGCTCAACACAGGCAGGATGCTGAGGCTCGTTGAGCAGATAGCAGTTCTTATAAAGCAGGGGAATGAGGTGATACTTATCTCCTCGGGGGCTGTAGCTGCAGGTCGTACTGATATTATCCCTTCAAAACGTACAAACCTTATTTCCTCGCGCCAGATATGGGCAGCTATGGGGCAGGTTAAGCTGATGTCTAATTACCAGTTTCTTTTCGGAAAGTACGGGATTGGAGCAGGACAGGTCCTTACCACAAAAGAGAGCTTTCGCGACAGGCTTCATTACCTGAATATGAAGAACTGTATTTCTGCAATGCTCGAAAATAATATTCTTCCTGTGATAAATGAAAATGATACCATATCCATTAACGAACTGATGTTCACCGACAATGATGAACTTTCCGGGATGATATCATCGATGATGGATTGCAGGACCCTTATTCTATTATCTAATGTCGATGGTATTTTCACCGGACCTCCCGGCCAGCTTGGTTCTGAGCTGATCAGAAAGCTTGATGGGAATTTAAAGGACATCGATAAATACATATCTTCTTCAAAATCACAATTCGGAAGAGGAGGTATGCTTTCAAAATATTCAATTGCAAGGGAAATTGCGAAAGAGGGCATTAACGTTTACATCGCGAACGGTATGCGCGACTCTATTATTAACGATATAATCAATGGCAAAGATGTTCCATCTACACACATTATTGCCTCCGCTGAAAAAAAGAATGGAGTAAAAAAATGGCTGTCGCACTCCGACACTTTTGCCAAGGGGATAGTTCATATAAACAAAGGAGCAAGTGATGCATTAATGTCCGATAAAGCGAGCAGCCTTCTTATGATCGGCGTTTCACGAATTGACGGCTTTTTCAAGAAGGGCGATATCATCAGGATATTCGACGATAGAGGCAGGCAGATAGGAATCGGCAAATCTCAGTACGACTCCGAAAAAGCAGAGACCTGCCTTGGTGCCAAGCAGAAAAAACCTCTTATCCACTATGATAATCTGCTGATAAATGAAAAAACTGAACACTAAATGAATTGCACAACACTTTTTAAAGAGGCAAAGAGAGCCGGCTTTGAGCTTTCAGCAATAGATGATAAATCTGTCAGCAGGATTCTGTCTGACCTTGCAGAAGAGACTGAAAAATCAGAGAGAATTATCCTGGACGAAAATACAAAGGATCTTGATCTTATGCAGGAGAACAACCCTCTTTTTGACAGGCTGAAGCTTACTTCGCAACGGATAAAGTCAATTGCTTCGGATATACGCAATATCGCAAATCTTCCATCACCCTTAGGTAGAATCCTTGTTGAATACCGTCGGGTAAACGGACTGGTAATAAAGAGAGTGACTGTTCCTTTTGGGTTGATTGGTGTTATTTATGAAGCACGCCCGAATGTCACATTTGACGTTTTTTCACTCTGCCTGAAATCGGGCAATGCTGTCATCCTGAAAGGTGGATCAGATGCCATAAACTCAAATACAGCAATAGTAGCCTTAGTCAAAAAAGTACTTAAGAAATCAGGCATAAATGAAAATTTAATAACACTCCTGCCACCGGGCAGGGAAGAGACTTCACAACTCCTGAGAGCACGTGAATTTGTTGACCTTATTATCCCGCGGGGGAGCAGAGCCTTAATAGACTTTGTGAGGGAAAATGCTTTAGTCCCTGTTATAGAAACAGGTGCCGGGATATGTCATACTTATTTTGATGAAGATGGCGATGTGATTAAAGGACAAGACATTATAAAGAATGCAAAAACGAGAAGAGTAAGTGTCTGCAATGCACTTGACTGTCTTATAATCCATGAAAACCGCCTTAATGACCTGTCCTTCCTGGTTGAACAGTGTGCCCTTTCAGAGGTGGTTATCTTTGCCGATGAGAAAGCACTTGCATCACTTTACGGAAAGTATCCCGGAAATCTTCTGTTCAAGGCACAACCCGATTCTTTTGGTACAGAGTTCCTGTCCCACAAAATGGCAGTTAAAACCGTTTCTTCATTCAGGGAAGCGCTTGATCACATCTCTGAGTATGGATCAAAACACAGCGAAGCAATTATCTCTGAAAATCCTTCAAGACTCGAGGAATTCTGCAGGATTGTGGACGCCGCCGCAGTTTATACAAATACATCGACAGCATTTACAGATGGTGCAGAATTCGGGCTGGGTGCAGAAATAGGAATTTCCACACAGAAGCTCCATGCCCGCGGACCAATGGCCCTCGAGGCATTAACATCCTACAAGTGGATAATCACCGGAAACGGACAGGTAAGGCCATAATGATCAGAAATGAAAAAGGTGAACTCTTATTGCGATGATTAAGACTTTTTATAGCATGTTGCCCGGGCGGATAGCTGAAATCAGAAAATACCTGCAACGACCTCTTTCCCTGGCTGAAAAAATACTTTACAGTCATTTGTCTGATGGAACAATTCCTTCTTCAGGTTTCAAAAGAGGCAATGATTATACAGCCTTTACTCCCGACAGGGTAGCCATGCAGGATGCAACTGCACAGATGGCTCTCCTGCAGTTTATGCTGGCAGGAAAGGGATCATCAAAGGTTCCTGTTTCAGTCCATTGCGATCATCTTATAACCGCACGCCTTGGTGCTGAACCTGATCTTAAGGATGCTTTGAAGATAAACGAGGAGGTCTATGATTTTCTCAGGAAAGCTTCAGATAAATACAACATTGATTTCTGGGAGCCTGGATCCGGAATAATACACCAGATTATACTGGAAAATTATGCATTCCCGGGGGGAATGATAATAGGTACAGACTCACATACCCCGACAGCAGGAGGCCTCGGAATGATAGCTATTGGTGCAGGCGGTGCTGATGCTGTTGATGCCATGACCGGTATTCCCTGGGAACTGAAATGGCCCAGGATAATCGGGGTCAAACTGACAGGTAAGCTTAATGGATGGGCCTCTCCAAAAGACGTGATCCTGAAGCTTACCGGGATGCTGACTGTAAAAGGTGCAACGGGTGCCATACTGGAATATTTTGGTGAAGGATGCAGATCGATTTCCGCCACAGGAAAAGCAACCATCTGCAATATGGGCGCTGAGACAGGGGCTACCTGCTCTCTTTTTGGATACGATTTCTCAATGAAGGAATATCTTCATGCAACAGGCAGGGATGAGATTGCCAGAATGGCTTTTTCTGTCAGGGAACATCTTAATGCCGATACAGAAGCATGGCAGAATCCTGGAAACACATATGACGAAATTCTTGAGATTAATCTTAATGACCTTGAGCCTTATATCAACGGCCCTTTCACTCCTGACCTCGCCACACCTCTTTCCGCGATGAAAAAAATGGCTATAAAGATGAAATGGCCTGTGGATATTTCAACATGCCTGATCGGGTCATGCACCAACTCATCTTACCAGGATTTATCAAGAGCGTCCTCAGTTATAAAAAATGCACTTGACAATAAAATTGAAATTAGGTCAGAGCTGTTGATCACACCGGGATCTTCACAGATCAAAGATGTGGCGGAAAGAGAAGGATTTATTGAGATTTTCAAAAAGGCAGGCGGAGAAATATTTTCAAATGCCTGTGGCCCATGTATAGGTCAATGGTCCAGGAAGGGATCGGAAGAAGAACCGGTAAATACTGTCATTCATTCATTCAACAGGAATTTTTCAAAAAGGACCGATGGCAACCCTAATACATTTGCATTTGTTGCTTCACCGGAAATTGTTGCAGCACTTGCTATCGCAGGGAAACTGACTTTTAATCCAGTTACTGACACCCTTCATAACACGGATGGTGCGGAAGTAAAACTTGAAGTACCAAGGGGAAATGATCTTCCGGTAAGAGGCCTTAATAACAGATCAGGCTATGTGAGAAAAAGCCGCGAAATGAGCGGTGAGATATACATTAATCCCGGATCAGAACGTCTTCAGGTACTGACACCTTTCAGCAAATGGGACGGTAATGACATGATGAATATGCCGCTTCTCTTTAAGGCAGCAGGCAAATGCACCACCGACCATATCTCAATGGCAGGTAAATGGTTGAAATACAGGGGGCATCTCGATAATATTTCATCAAATTATATGTCAGGAGCCGTCAACAGTTTTACACAGTCCGCTGGCACCGCAATGAACCTGTTCACAAAAAAATATGAGAAGGTCCATGAAGTGGCGAGAGCCTATAAACTAAAAGGGATAGGTTCGGTTGTTGCCGGTGAGGAAAATTTTGGTGAAGGCTCTTCGCGTGAACATGCTGCAATGGAACCGAGATACCTTAATGTCAGGGCTGTTATAGTTAAATCCTTTGCCAGGATCCATGAGACCAACCTGAAGAAACAGGGAATACTTACCCTGACTTTCGCAGAGAAAAGTGATTATGACCGTATCCAGGAGGACGACATGATTGACATTACCGGCCTGCAGGATTTTCAGGAAGGAAAACAGCTGAAAATGGTTCTTCATCACAGTGATGGTTCAAGCGAGAAGTTAGCAGTTAATCATTCCTGCAACAGCACCCAGATTGACTGGTTCAGGGCCGGTAGCGCTCTAAACCTTATCAGGGAAAGAGATTAATTGACAGTAAGTTTAAGAGTTAACAGTTTACCATGGATTCCCTGTGACAGGTTATAATACAAAATGAAAATGAAGTCGGAAAAGATAAAATTTGTCAATGGCAGGCTTATAGTTCCTGATAACCCTGAAATTCCATTTATTGAAGGTGACGGCACAGGGCCGGATATCTGGAATGCCTCATCAGGTGTAATTGATAGTGCGGTCGATAAAGCCTATTGCGGAAAAAGGAAAATTTCGTGGAGGGAGGTCCTGGCCGGTGAAAAAGCATTTAATATTTCAGGCAGCTGGATGCCGGATGCGACTCTGGATGCATTCAGGCAATACCTTGTCGGGATCAAAGGTCCTCTTACAACACCTGTCGGCGAAGGTATGCGTTCTCTGAATGTTGCTCTCCGCCAGGAGCTTGATCTCTATGTCTGTTACCGGCCGGTAAGATATTTTCAGGGGGTGCCAAGCCCCATAAAACGACCTGAAGCTGTGGATATGCATATTTTCAGGGAAAATACCGAAGATATTTATGCAGGGATAGAATTTCTTAACGGAACACCCGAAGCCGTGAAGATCAAAGATTTCCTGATCAGGGAAATGGGAATCGGCAAAATAAGGTTCCCGGAAACCTCTTCTATAGGCATCAAGCCTGTTTCTCTGGAAGGTACTGAAAGACTTGTGAGACAGGCGATCAGATTTGCGGTAGAAAAGAAAAAGCCTTCTGTCACCCTTGTGCATAAAGGCAACATAATGAAATATACTGAAGGCGCCTTTATGAAATGGGGCTATGCACTTGCTGAGCGAGAATTCGGCGCGAATGTGTTTACCTGGCATGAGTATAACCGGATTGCAGCTGAAAAGGGACAGGATGCCGCTTCCCGTTCTCTGGAAAATGCTGCCGCAAATGGAAAAGTGATAATAAAAGATGTTATTGCCGATGCATTCCTGCAGCAGATACTGACCCGTCCTGCTGATTATTCCGTTATAGCGACACTGAACCTCAATGGAGATTATATCTCGGATGCCCTGGCAGCAATAGTCGGAGGTATTGGAATCGCCCCCGGCGCTAATATAAATTTCGATACCGGCCATGCTGTCTTTGAAGCTACTCACGGCACCGCCCCCAGGTATGCCGGCCTTGATAAAGTCAATCCCGGGTCAGTGATTCTCTCAGGTGCACTGATGCTGGAATATATCGGCTGGACAGAGGCAGCAGATCTTGTATACAAAGGACTTGAAAAGACGATACTACGGAAGAAAGTCACTTATGATTTTCACCGCCTTATGGATGATGCAGAACTTGTATCCACATCCGGCTTCGGAAAGGAAATAATCAAAAATATGTAAGGTCATGAAAACTCTTGTTGAAACAATGGATAACCAGTTTTTCACTAAGCTTGAGAAATCTGTAAGAAGCTCCTGCCAGATCGATAATGATCTTTTTGAAAAATATGATGTAAAAAGAGGCCTCAGAAATAATGACCGGACCGGCGTACTTGTCGGGCTTACCAATATTGGAGATGTTGTTGGTTATGAAAGGGAAAACGGTAAAGTGGTGGCCATCCCGGGTAAGCTTATGTACCGGGGTATTGATATCGAGGATATTACACATGGTTTTCAGAAAGAAGGCAGGCATGGTTTTGACGAAACAGTCTATCTCCTTCTCACCGGCAAACTTCCGGATAAAGATGAGCTTGAAAGATTTTCATCCTATATCGCATCCCTGAGAAGCCTTCCCGATCATTTTATTAAGGATATGATCCTTTCAATGAAAGGGAAGGATGTTCTTAACATGCTTGCCCGGTCAACGCTTGGGCTCTATATTCTTGACGAGAGACCCGATGATATTGCCCTTGACAACATGATAAAACAGTCTCTTAATATCATAGCAAAGTTCCCTTCAATAATTGCATATTCCTACCAGGCACTCAGGCACGCTTACCAGGGAAAAACGCTCTCGATACGTCATCCACAGCAGGATTTGACAACAGCCGAGAACTTCCTTCATTTAATAAAAGGGGAGGGATTTTATTCAAAATTGCAGGCTGATATGATTGACCTTGCACTGGTATTGCATGCGGAGCATGGAGGAGGTAATAATTCAACCTTTACCATGAGGGTCACCAGTTCTACCGAAACAGATATATATTCTGCAACAACATCTGCAATAGGATCGCTGAAAGGGCCGCTGCACGGCGGCGCAAATCTCAAGGTTCTTGATATGATGGAGGACATAAAGAAAAATGTAATTAACTGGAAGGATGAGGAAGAAGTAGAACGCTATCTGCTGAAGATTCTCAGGAAGGAGACCTATGACCATACCGGGATAATTTATGGAATTGGCCATGCCGTATATACAATTTCAGACCCACGTGCGATCCTGCTTAAGGAAAAAGCCAGGGAGCTGGCTGCAGAATCAGGAAGGATAGATGAATTTGAACTCTACTCTGTTGTGGAGAGGATTACCCCGGAAGTCTTCCGTAAATTCAAAGGCGACCAGGCTGCCAAGGTTGTATGTATAAACGTGGATTTTTACTCAGGTTTCGTTTATTCATGCATAGGCATACCCAGGGAACTTTACACGCCCCTCTTCGCAATGGCCAGAATATCGGGCTGGTGTGCGCACAGGATCGAGGAACTGACATTCCAGGCAAAAAGAATTATCAGACCCGCATTCAAGAATGTTTACGGGAAACAGGAATATGTTCCGATCTGGGAAAGGTAGTCAGCTCTTCTTCTTTCCTGATGAGCCAAGCCAGAAGAAAACAATCCCGGCGACTGCCAGTGCCAGCGGCAGCATAAACTTCCAGTTCAGGTACCTGATAAAGAAGTATGCTGCTGCCAGCAGTGAAACAGCGCCTAAAACATAGAACAGCACTTTTTTTGCGTTCATATTTTTCAGACAGTTAATAATTCTCTTCTCTTATCTGCATAAACGATTTTGGGTGGAGGCAGGCCGGGCATGTTTCAAGAGCTTTCTCTGATTCATAAACATATCCGCAGTTGATACATTTCCACCATACTTTACCATTCTTCATGAACACCTTATCTTCCGACACATTCTGAAGAAGCTTCAGGTATCGGCGTTCGTGTTCAGCTTCAACCTTGGAAATCATTTTGTAAGCAGTGGCGATTTCCAGGAATCCCTCGGCTTTGGCCACCTCAGCAAAATGAGGATACAGGTCCGTCCACTCTTCATGCTCACCTTCAGCAGCAGCTTTAAGGTTTTCTTTCGTGGTCCCTATCTTTCCGGCAGGATAAGCAGCTTTAATTTCAAGGGCACCTCCTTCGAGGAATTTAAAGAACCTCTTCGCGTGTTCCTTCTCCTGAAGGGCTGTTTCCTGGAAAATGTTGGCGATCTGTTCAAAGCCTTCTTTTCTTGCAGCACTTGCAAAGAATTCATAACGGTTGCGTGCCTGTGACTCACCTGCAAATGATTTCAGCAAATTCTGCTCTGTCTGGGTACCTTTAATTGAATTAGCCATAGTTTTATAGTTTTTAGTTAGACTTCCACAAATTCAGATTTTTCTGACCCGCATACCGGACATATCCAACTGTCAGGAAGCTCAGAAAAGCTGATGTTCTCTGCTTTTTCATCATAGATATATCCGCAGGCCATGCATTTAAATTTTTTGTATTTATCAGCGGTTACGGGTCCTTCCAGCTTAGACTTATCAATGTAAGTCGGTGCATTCTTCGGTGCAGTTCCCTTTTTTACCTGCCTGTAATAGAGATATGTAAGAGGTTCTTTAATATTATCCAGCAAAACCGACTGGATAAGTTCACCAATAAACATCATATGTGTTCCCACATCGACACTCTTTACAACTTTACATTCCAAATATGCTATAGAGGAATTCAGAACAATTGGGACACCGGTCTGGCCATATATGACTGACATGCCTTCCATTTTATTAAAATCCTTTCCGCTTTTAAAACCAAAGCGCCCCATTATTTCAGGGGGAGTTTCCTTTTCAAGGATTGATACAGAGAAGGCTTTTGTTTTTTCAATCAGCCCTGCCGTAAAATTGTTTTTGTTGCAGCACACCACAAATTGCGGCGGTTCAGCCGTAACCTGGAATACAGTATTGGAAATAAAGCCATTGCCTTTGTCCGTGTTGCCGGAAGATACAACGAACAAGCCGTAGGTAATCCTGTACAATGCTTCAATTTCAATCATGAATTATTTTTAATGCAAAATACAATTTTTTTGAAATGTAAACTTTAAAATATGCCAATTTTAAATCGTTCAGTTAACACCGGGATTTCTTATATTTGAAGAAAAGGATTAACGCATATGAAAAGCAGGCTTTTATTATTTCTGTCAATTACCCTTCTGATTTCGGGCTGTTTTGTAAGCAGGAAACTGACAACACCTGAGAATGCTTTGCATAAATATCTTCAGAACAAGGACAAAGCTTATGCCTGGGAGATTAAGGAAAAGTTCACTTCAGATGAATTAACTGTTGCGATAATCAGACTGACCTCACAGGTGTGGAGAGGAAAGGAATGGACACATCAGCTTACTGTCATCTCACCAACGGAAATAAATACCGATGGAGCCCTGCTATTTATTACAGGAGGAAGTCTGAATGATGGTGAACCTAAATGGAAGGGGCAAAATGATAATTCTTTGAAAATGTGGTCGTTGCTGGCTGAAAGGAACAAGGCTGTAGTTGCAGTGCTGTCCCAGGTGCCCAATCAGCCGCTTTATGATGGATTAACTGAGGATGCATTAATATCCTTTACTCTCCATAATTTTAAAAATGACCGCGATTTTACATGGCCCCTTTTATTTCCCATGACAAAAAGCGCTATAAAAGCTATGGATGCTGTTCAGGAGTATTCTGAAAGGGACTTAATGAAAAAAATAAACAGGTTTGTTGTTTCCGGTGCATCGAAAAGAGGCTGGACTACGTGGCTTACCGGGTCACAGGATCAGAGAGTTGCCGCCATTGCACCAATGGTCATAGATGTACTTAATATGCCTGTTAATATCGATTATCAGAAAAAAGTCTGGGGCGACTACAGCATCCAGATCGAGGATTATGTGAAGCTTGGACTGGCACAGGACCTTAGCTCTCCTGACGGAAAAGACCTGGCAACAATGATAGATCCCTATTCCTACAGAAAATCTTTGTCAATGGTCAAGATGATCTTTATGGGGACCAATGACGAATACTGGCCGGCTGATGCAATTAAAAATTACCTCGGTGAGATACCTGGCGAAAATTATATTCATTATGAGCCGAATGTAGGGCATGACATCGGAGAAGGACCCGGCACCATGAAAGCGCTGAGCGCATTTTTCAATACTGTAGTTTATGACCAACCCCAGACAATTTGTGAGTGGACCGCCTCTTCCGATACACGTTCAGCATACATTACAATAAAGGCCTCTCCTGAGCTTATGGATGCAGTACTGTGGGAATGTAATTCTCCAGACCAGGATTTCAGAAATGATAAATATTCAGGGACTGATATCCAATATCAGGATCCGTCTGAAATAAAAATAAAGGTCAATTTCCCGGGAACAGGATTCAAGGCATTTTATATCGAGCTTTCTTATCCCGATCCTGTGGAAGGCACCTATTCCAAAACCACCAGGATGTTTGTAGCAGATTCAGATGAATTATTCCTTAAATAGCTGATTCCAGTTTTTCAGAAGAAAACCAAACGTTGCAGCTGCTGATAACAGGAAAACTGATATTATAATCATTGAAATTCCGGCAATTCTCCATTCCAGCGCAAGGTCTGATTCCTGGTGAGCAATATCCGCCAGCGAAAGGAATAAAAATATCAGGGCTGGAAGTGAAAGAAATCCAATTATCAGACTTATTGTAATTGTTAGTTTAAGTGATTTCATGTTATTGGTGATTCTAGTCATCAAACCTGGGGTTTACAACATTGTTATAAATTGATCCGAAAGTATAAGTGAATCCAATTCCTGTATAATATGAATAATTGGTTTCAAGTGCTTTCCGGTTTAACAATACATCTTCCAGTGAGGCGCCTCCGCGGGGTAATGATATCTGGTCGTGTATAAGCGATATACTTCCAAAAATATTAAAAGACAAACCTTTGAAAATTCTCAGATTAGCATTCGTGCTAAGCCTTAATTTATTATATGACCAGTTAAAAAAGTAATTGCTCCAGGTAAGAGATGAATTTACTGATCCCCATTTCTGGATGAGAGATAAAGATCCGGTCAAAGAATGAAAACCAAGAGTCTGTCTGGATTTAAAAAGAGTGGTTTCTTCAATGTAATCATTAATATAGACACCAACGTAATACAGGAAAGTCAGCTTTCTCCTGGTTGATTCTGAATATGGAAATATATCATATTCAATCCCCGGACTGACCCTGATAGAATAATCATAATTATTATAAATAGAGGTCTGGTATGTAAACGAAGCGCCGGCAGACCAGTGATTATTTAGACTTTTTACATAAGAGAGGTACCCATAATCGTCCCTGGTATTTTTAATATACGTGGTATCAATATTGTCTTCTAAATCTATATACCTGCTTTTCTCGCTGTCAAACTCAGAACCGATACTGGCCTGGAACTTAGATTTTTCCGTTATCCTGTTTGCAGAAATGCTGGCATACATGGAAGTTTCATTATAACGTTTTTGTCCATCGGAATATGCCTGTGTACTAAGGCTGTATACCCAGCTTTTCCATTTATCTGTTTCGATGGTTTCTTTAACCGGCTGTGTGAAGTTGATATCGAAAAATTGTGCCAGTGGTGTTTTAAGCATATATCTCATAAATGCCATTTTCAGGATCTTTACAGCCTTAACCCTGAATACTTCCTCCGTTTCATCCGGTGAAGATGAAACTTTTAAAGTATCATTCATCCCGGCATATTTATTCTGACCTACCATAAAGACAGTATACAATTCTCCTCCTGAACCTGTTTCCTCATCAGAAACTATTAAATAAACATCTGCTTCTTTGATATCGCGGACATAATTAATAAAAGTGATCTCCTTCTTGAAGTAGCTGTCGGCATCAGGAAAATATACATTCAGGGCATCCTTGCGGATAGTGTCAGATCCTGTCACAGTGGCTTGTGAGAATACGCTGATCGGGAATAATACCAGAAACAGCATCAACTTTAAAACTTTCATTGTTATCAGGTTGGTTGGGTAATGTCAAAAACGTAGAATTTCACAGAAATGTTTCAGTGTCGTCAGTATTTATATATTTTTTGTCCTGTTTCTCAGGGCAATAACAAAAACCGGATGCTAATCACTTATAGAAATAGAAATTCCGCCGCCTCCTGAATTGCCAAACCTTGGATTGACAACATTATTATATATCGACCCGAATGTGTAAGTGAAGCCAAAGCTTGTAAAATATTGAAATGTCGTTGCCTGCTGTTTGACCTGTAATAGTACTTCATTCAGTGACCTGTTGCCTTTAGCCAGGCCTAGCTGGTCATGAACCATTGAACCCATACCAACAAATGAAAGAGTCAGCCCTTTAGCAATCCTCAGGTCAAGATATGCGGTAAGCGATAAATTATTTTTTGACCAGTCATGTAAATAATTTCTATACTCCGCTACCAGGTTGATGTTGCCCCATTTCTGGACAATTTCATATGATGCCGAAAGTGAATGACTCCATAAACTTTCCTTTACTTTAAAGAACATGGTAGTATCAATATAGTCAACATATGTATATCCGGCTGAGTAAAGAATTCTTAATTGATGCCTGGTCGACTCTGAGTAGGGATAAACATCGTATTCAATACCTGGCAACAATGAAACAGAGAATTGCTCATTATTATATGAAGAAGATCCCAAATTTGTTGATCCTCCTATTGACCAGTGATCGTTTAGACTTTTTACAATAAGACTATTAAAATACTTTGATGAATTAGATGCAGTGATTGAATGGGTACCCAGGCTGTCATTATATTCATAGATTGAATTATTCTGGCTGAGTCCGCCTTTATGATTGATTTTCCAGTCTTCTGTAATCCTGCTGGCAGTAATGCTTCCTGAAAGATACTTCTGCCTGCGGGTTTTCTCTCCTTCCATGTATCCGTATACCGAGGACCTGAATACCCAGCTGTCCCATTTATCATCCGAAACTGTTTCCGACAGAGGTTCGCTAAAAGATATTTTCATGTATTTTGACAGGGGTGTTTTAGCCACATATCTCATAAGCCCCATTTTCAGGGTATTTACCATCTTTTGTCTTGTAACCTCCTCCGTTTCATCAGGGGTAGAGGTGAAGCTTAATGTGTCGGCCATCCCGGCGTACTGGTTCTGCCCGACAAAAAAGTAAGTGTATTCTTTTCCTCCTGAGCCGGTATTCTGGTTAGTCGAGATAATATACACTCCGGCATCTTTAATATCCCTGACATAGTTAACGTATAATATCTCTTTCCTAATAAAGTCGGTCGACTCCATAAATACATTCAGGGCATCTTTTCTCAAGGTATCAGAGGCCGGAGGGGCCTCCTGGGAGAAAACGGTAAGCGTAAAAAACAGAAATACGATCAGATTAATTGTCCTTTTCATGGCTGGAACATAGGTTAATTTATTAAACGGTACCGAAATTAGGCAATTAATTAAATCTTTAGTTATGAATATTCTGGTTTAACAAATCATTAACCTTATAAGGAAAGCCGGCACCTGAAACCAGATGCCGGCAGGAATGAAAATATAAGGAATGAAAAACCAGGAAGCTATTTTATATGATGGTTAGACTCAATGTAATCGGGACCATCTTCTGTCATCTTCCAGTACCTGTTTACAGGATCGTCAATAGAGCTGTAATTATAGGAATGATACAGTCTCTCAACAGTCTTATCCATATAGATCACCGTACCGGTTGGAACATAAACAGTTATCGATACATAATCAAATGACCATTTTGAACCGGAAGGTATGGTGAAGAATTCCTCCATATAGAGGGTTTTGTCAGCTATCCTTGGATTGTAGATCAGCCTTTCGGTTTTTTTCTCAGCATCCATCCTGCTTCTTCCGGCCGATGATTTCCTGACCTCATAACTGGTCCTGTTATCCTCTGACACCCGGATATCAAGATTGGTCCGGAAGTAAATCTCTTTCTTCTCGTCATTGATATAGAAAACATCATTTTCTTCTCCCGGGAGTACGATCTGTTTGTCTACCTTAATGTCGGCGATCTTAATCCCTGACCTCAGGTAGAGGGTATCCGGGGTCTGACTGAAAAACTCCTGGCGAACCGACCTTCCCTTTTCTGCAAAACCGATGCCTTCATTGAAAAGTAATATCGAAAGAGCGGCCGCGCTCATAACCCATAATACCAGTGCTGCCAGCCAGATGTATCCGTCGCGGGCCCTGAACCAGAAGATCAGCCTTACACCCCCATAGATCAATGCCAGCAAAGGAAGTGCAACAACCAGCGCAATGAGTCCCTTAACCCATGGAACCAGAGTGTGGGAAATAATGTAATCAAGGAAATCAGGCAGGTAACTGATGGTTACACCGACTGCGTCAGTAGAGAATGCTCCCGGGTAATGAAATACCGTGACCATTACAAAAGATAGGAGTAATAGAAATCCTGTAAGAACCATTAATACTCCGAAAAAAATCAGAAAAATCCTGACTATTACAAATAAAACGTTCCCCAAGGCCCTGAATGTGGCATCAAAAGCATTGCCAATCCTTGATGAAGCAGAATTGTCTGTATAATCCGGCCTTGCCATGTTATGGATGCTTCCATACATTTCTCTTTTCTGGTTATCACCATCGGCCAGGGGGATTGCCAGCCAGAGTGCCAGGTAAAAGAACAAGCCTATCCCAAAGAAGCAGGCAAATACTATAAACAGTATCCTGATCCACACGGGATCAGTATTTATATATGCACCAATTCCCCCGCAGACACCTGCAATGATCTTGTTTTCGGGGTTGCGGAACATTTTTTTTCTGGTTGAAGACCTTTGATAACCGGCATCATGAGAGACGGTCTCGGAACCTGAAAGGTCAAAATCTTCAGGCTTACCGATAATTCTGATCATATCGACAACATTCTCAATGGAAATAATTCCTGCTGTTCCTTTCTGTGATTGAAATATTTCGGCAATTCTTGATTCAATGTCTTCGATGGTTTCATTGCCTCCGGGAATATGCCTGAATTTCATATCGAGCGACTTAAGATAATCGCGAAGTATCTTGTAGGCTTCTTCATCAATCTGAAAAAGTGTCCCTCCGAGATTAATATTTATTGTTTTATCCATTTTGGTTTGTTTTAGTAGTTAATGAATAATTATCTCGTACGTATCAGATTGACTGATTCCACAAGCTCGTTCCAGGAGTTATCAAGATCGGCAAGGTAATCCCTGCCTTCCTTTGTGAGCTCATAATATTTTCGTGGCGGACCCTGTTGAGACTCTTCCCAGCGGTAGCTTAAAAGCCCTGCATTCTTCTGTCTCGTCAATAGGGGGTAAAGAGTTCCTTCCACCACTATGACTTTCGCCTCTTTAAGTTCCTTGATGATGTCACTCGCATAACAGGAACTCCTCGATAATACAGAGAGTATGCAGTATTCAAGGATTCCCTTACGCATCTGTGCTTTTGTGTTTTCCAGATCCATGATTCTAAGTTTTAAATTTCACATGACATATTCAGACTTCCCGGTCCGCATTCTATAGATTCATGTTTTTTCTTACACTGTTGAATTCATTTTTCACAGCCTCGGTTATATTATGAATATTAACAGGCTCGCCTTTCATCTCTATTTTCTGTGCTGTAGTTTTTGCTTCAGGCAGAACTATATATAGAATCAGATAAATGAGGATGCCAAGACCACCCATCATTGCCAGGATGAAGAAGATTATTCTCACAAGCCAGGGCTCTGCATTCCAGTAAGCTCCCATGCCTGCACACACTCCCCCGATAATGCGGTGTTCCGGATCACGATACATCCTGTGATACCCTGGTGACGTAAATTTCTCACGTGTTGAAGTCGTCTCCTCATTGGAAAGATCTTCCGGTGTACCCAGAACTGAAATTGCAAAACGGACATCTTCCATCGTAATGACCTGCTTATAGGCCGTCAGCTTCGACCTGAAAATCTCTGCAATCCTTGATTCAATATCTGAGAGTATTTCTGATGAACTCTCCTCCGTGGCAAAGTGTATTTCCAGGTTTTTCAGGTACCTTTTTAACTCGGAATATGCATCCTCGTCGATGTTGAATGACCAGCTCCCGAGATTGATGCTAAGTGTTATTTTCATGATTTCAAAAATTACTACTATATTATACAAGTAACATGACAATGCAAAGATATATAAAAATAATACTACTATGCAAGACATAGTAGTGAAAATTTCAACTATCCCATAATTAATTTTGTAATGTACATAAAATGAGCACTATACAAATATAAGTAATGTTTAATGATAGACCTTATTAAATTAAACAGTAACTTTTTATTAGTTTTCTTCCTGTCCCAACCTTGTTAAGTGGGGAAGGATTTCATATTTGAAATGCCAAATTTTCTCTGCATTCATTAAGGATTTATTGAATACCGGTAATGATTAATCAGGAGCCTCGATTCGCATGAGAATCAAAATGATTTTATTAAGTATCGAGGATACTCATTAAACATTTTACTGTATAAATTATTTCAACGGAAGTCCATATCTAAAATGCCTATCTTTATCGAAAGCTATTTTCAATGAAAAAGTACAAATGGGGTATTCTTGCTCCGGGAAAAATGTCGGCAAAATTTACAAAGGGGATTAAAATCCTTGAGAATGCTGAATTACATGCAGTAGGATCACGTGATAAAGAGCGGGCAAGGTTATTTGCTGAGGAATATGGATTTACAAAATTCTATGGTTCATATGAAGAGCTTGCCGGCGATCCGGATCTGGATATAATTTACATCGCCTCTCCACATTCCTTTCACAGGGAGCATACCCTGCTTTGCCTTAAAAACGGTAAAAATGTGATATGTGAAAAAGCCTTTGCCATCAACACCGCTGAAGTCGATAAAATGATTAACGAGGCCAGGAACAGGGATCTTTTCCTGATGGAAGCGCTCTGGCCTCCATTTCAACCATTCTATAAGAAAGCAAATGAAATCCTTGGTTCGGGAATTCTGGGTAAACCGCTTCACCTTTATGGATATTTTTCATTCATTCCTCCATATCATCCGCTTGACCGTAAGTTTAACCCGGAGCTCGGGGGTGGCTCTCTCCTTGACATAGGGATCTATCCTGTTATCGACGCACTTACCTTCCTGGGTGTTCCGGATGAAATTAAGGCAACAGCATCATTTTCACCCACAGGAACTGAAGAATCTCTGTGTATGATCTTTAAATACAATGACGGCAGAATGGCAGATCTGTACAGTTCATTCAGGACCAGCAGGGGTATAGGATGCGAGATTCTTTGTGAAAAAGGAAATATGACCGTTTCGCGGGGGAGGGACATGAACCAGCGCGTTATTGTGAGTTTACACGGAGGTGATCCGAAAGAATTCGTTTTCAGCCCTCCTGCAATGGGATATCACTGGGAGGCAGAAGAAGTGATGAGATGTCTTGATTCAGGACTGAAGGAGAGCCCTTCCGTGCCACTTTCGTTCAGCATGGATCTGATACGGACTCTTGACCGGATCAGAAAAGCAGCAGGAATATCTCTTCCGGCAGATACTGAATAAATGTATAATGTACCGAAGTGTAAGTACAATTTACATCTATCGTGACAAATAGAAAATCTTTAACTGGTGGCTGATACCGGATCACAACAGTTCAATGAAGGTGCTTTTTACAGGAAGAAGTTTCTTCTGAGCATTATTATTCCTGCTTTATTCATAAGCCTGATGTGGCTGATAAAGGCAGTTGAGGTGCTCTTTAACCTCGATTTTACGAAATTCGGGATATATCCTCAGCATCTCAGCGGATTGCCCGGAATACTTCTCTCCCCATTTATTCATGCTGACCTGAAGCATCTTTTTAACAATTCAGTACCCCTTTTTTTACTGTCAGTCGCTCTTTTCTTTTTTTATTCCGAAGTAGCACTGAAAATATTCTCTCTGACATACCTGTTTACGGGTCTTCTTGTATGGCTGGGGGGAAGGGAAGCCTGGCATATCGGGGCCAGCGGAATCGTATATGGACTTGCTTCGTTCTTGTTTTTCAGCGGGATAATCAGGAGATATTACAGGCTGGTGGCATTATCACTGCTTGTAGTTTTTCTATACGGCCAGATGGTATGGGGTATATTTCCGGGAGTATATCAGAACGTTTCATGGGAATCACATATGCTGGGTGCTTTTTCAGGGATAATTCTTTCTATAATCTATAGGAATGAAGGCCCACAGATGCCTGAACCACAATGGACTGATGATGAAGAGGAGACTGAAGAAAGAGAGCCGGAAAAAGAGATGGATGGCCCGTTGCCTGGTGGAGAGGAAGGCAAAATTTAAGAAGGCCAGGGAGACTAATTCCAGGAAGAGTTATTCACTGAAAAGTGAATGATTAAGGCTTTTGCTGATTGTTAATTATTGATGTTAATTTGCAGTAATGAACCTGTCGGTAATTATCGTATGCCATAAAGGCTGGGAAAAGCTTAACCGGTGCCTGGAAGCTCTTGATTCTTTTACAGGGCATAAATTTTCCATGGAGGTTATTGTTGTCGACAACAATTCCGGCGATAGGATTATAGAGGATTTTAAATCAAGATTCAACAGGTTCCTGTTTCTTGAGAGTCATTTAAATGGCGGATTTGCTTATGGCTGCAACCTGGGTGCTTCAAATGCATCCGGCGATATTCTTATGATGCTCAATCCTGATACAATTGTCACAGAAGAGGAGATAGGTAAATTGCTGGATCGTTCTCTTCAATTGCCGGAGAAATATATTATCTCGTGCAGGCAGGTCAGGAGCGATGGCAGGGAAGCCAGTGCTGTCGGACAGTTCCCCGGAAAGTTTCTGACAGGATCATCTCAGAAAAAGCCTGAGAAGGATGTATCCTTTCCTGACTGGGTTTCCGGTTCTATCATGCTAATGAAGAGGGAGACTTTTATTGGGCTTAATGGTTTTGACGAAAGTTTCTGGATGTATTATGAAGACGTCGATATCTGCATGAGAACCAGGAAATCAGGTGGTGAGATTGTCTTTTTCAATGACATTGTTATTGTGCACGAACATGGAGGCAGCTCCAGGATTGACCTTAAAACAACATCTCTCACAAAAACCGAAGTCCAGGTTTCCAGACATTTTTATATTCATAAACACCTGACAGGATTGACCCGGTCACTGATGCATTCCCTGACAATTGCCGACAATATTTTTACCGGGGTAATTACAGGTATTATCGGATTGATTTTCTTTTATATACCTAAATTGTTTGTTCGTTTTTTAATTTTCATCCGTCTTATTGATTATTATTCCGGTGTTCTTGGAGGTAAATCCTGGATGAGCCCGAGGTCGGTAAAATTCAAATCATCCGGCAACAAATAATCATTTGGTCCTCTTCATCTACAAATTATTATTTTTATAGCTGAAATTCCTTAAAAAATCATGATAGACCTGAACATTAAATCCGATCCGGTATTCCTTGCGGATAAGCTTAAAAAATTCTGGGAACTCTCAGGCCGTAAAATAGACCTTATCCAGGAGCATTACGATGAAACAAAGGGATCTCCAGTATTCACTGCAGACGGAAAATATTCAACAAGAGGCTGGACAGAGTGGACCCAGGGATTTCAGTATGGCTCAGCTGTCCTTCATTTTGATGCTACCGGTGATGAGAAGATACTATCTGCTGCCAGGACTAAGATCATTGAAAAAATGGCGCCCCATTTAAGTCATACCGGGGTTCACGATCATGGTTTCAATAATATAAGCACTTATGGGAACCTGCTCAGGCTCGTTCATGAAGGAAGGATTAAGTACAATGAATGGGAGAAGAATTTTTACGAAGTAGCACTGAAAGTCTCGGGAGCCGTTCAGGCTTCGCGGTGGACCAAAATCAAGGATGGAGGTTACATTCATTCTTTCAATGGAGCACATTCCCTGTTCGTTGATACCATCAGGTCGTGCAGGTCACTGATTATAAGCCATAAGCTTGGGCACGTTCTCCAGGGTGAAGGAGATTGCCATATCAGTCTTCTTGAAAGAGCCCTGGAACATATCAAGGCAACAGCAAAATATTCAGTCTATTATGGATCAGGCAGAGACATATATGATGTCAGGGGACGGACTGCCCATGAAAGTATATTCAATGTTAAGGATGGAAATTACCGCTGCCCGGGAACTCAACAAGGCTATTCCGGATTTTCCACATGGACAAGAGGATTAGCCTGGGCAATCCTGGGTTTTGCTGAACAGGCAGAATGGCTGGATTCAGTCGACGAAAAAGAGCTTGCCTCTTTTGGCGGGAAAGCAGTTTTATTGAAAATAATACTGGATGCTGCCGAGGCTACCGGTGACTTTTATATCAGCAAGACTCCTGCAGATGGGATTCCCTACTGGGATACAGGAGCCCCGGGCCTAGCTAAAATTGGTGATTATCTTTCATCGCCTGCAGATCCTTATAACGATTTTGAACCGGTTGACAGTTCTGCCGCTGCTATTGCATCACAGGGATTGCTTCGTCTTGGCCGCTACCTTAAAACCAGGGGAGATCTGAAGTCTGGCGGGAAATACTGGCTGGCCGGGATACGGATAGTTGATACATTAACAGATGAGCCCTATCTGAGCACAGGCGAGAATCACCAGGGCTTACTGTTGCACTCTGTATATCACCGGCCCAACGGTTGGGATTATATTCCTCAAGGCAGAAAGATCCCCTGTGGTGAATCAAGCATGTGGGGCGATTATCATTTCCGTGAGGTGTGCCTGTACCTTCAGCGGGTTATTCAGGAAGATAGCTACTACACTTATTTTAACTTAATTAAATGAATATTTCACCTCTGACAGATCTTTCCCGACTCTGTATTCATACAATTACCACAAAACCCTGGAAGATTGAACAGGCAGCAGAAAATTATTCCACTGCCGGGGTAAAAGGGATTACTGTATGGCGCGATGCCCTGACAGGAAGGGATGTTAAGAAAATAGGAGACATGCTGCGTAATCAGGGCCTGAACATTGTTTCTCTGTGCAGGGGAGGCTTTTTCCCTTCCACGGATAAAAATAAAAGGATTGCATCTATAGAAGATAACCGCAGGGCAATCGGTGAAGCATATAATCTTGGTACTTCTTTGATTGTTCTTGTCTGTGGATCTGATCCCGGTCAGGCACTGGAAACATCCAGAGAACAGATTTTTGATGGTATTTCATCTCTCCTTCCGGAAGCTGAAGCTGCTGGAGTAAGGCTCGCCATTGAACCACTCCACCCGATGTATGCCGATACCAGGTCGGCTATAAATACAATTGAACAGGCTAATGAGATGGCCGAAAAACTTGATTCTGATTTTGTCGGGGTAGCTGTCGATGTTTACCATCTTTGGTGGGATCCCCTGCTCGAAAAAGGGATACAAAGATGCGGAGCTAACGGTAACCTCCTCGCTTTTCATATCTGCGACTGGAAATCCCCGACCACAGATATGTTAAACGATCGCGGGCTAATGGGCGAGGGATGCATACCTCTGCGAAAAATACGGTCCTGGGTTGAGGCAACCGGTTTTAACGGATTTATTGAAGTTGAAATATTCTCAAATGAATACTGGAAGCTCGATCAGGCAATTTTCCTTGAAAAAGTAATCTCGGCATACAAAAAATACGCATAATAAATAAAATCATGAAAGAATACAGGACAGGAATAATAATGAACGGTGTCACCGGCCGGATGGGAACAAATCAGCATTTGCTCAGATCGATTGTAGAAATTATAAAACAGGGTGGAGTAAAAGCCGGACCCGGAGAGGTTATTATGCCAGATCCTGTCCTGGTTGGTCGTGATGAAAACAAGCTTAAAAGACTTTGTGATCTTACCGGCATAAAGAAGATGAGTACGAACCTGGATGAAACCCTGGCAGATCCGGGGAACATAATCTATTTTGATGCACAGACAACCGGCAGAAGGGCTGAAGCGGTGAAGAAAGCAGTTAAAGCTGGCAAGCATGTTTATTGTGAGAAACCTGTTGCTGTAAGCACTGATATCGCTATGGAACTTTACAACCTGTGCAGGAAAGCCGGACTTAAGAATGGAGTGGTCCAGGATAAGCTCTGGCTGCCTGGCATAGTAAAGGTTAAACGACTGATTGAACAGGGATTCTTTGGCAGGATCTTATCAGTAAGGGGTGAATTTGGGTACTGGGTTTTCGAAGGAGATACAATAAAGGCACAACGTCCTTCATGGAATTACCGCAAGGAAGACGACGGGGGTATAATCAGCGATATGCTCTGCCACTGGAGATACCTGCTTGACAATGTTTTCGGCAATGTAAAAGCAGTTTCCTGCCTGGGGGCCACCCATATCCCTGAAAGAGTTGATGAAAACGGGAACAGGTATAAATGTACTGCTGATGATTCAGCTTATGCGACATTTGAACTTGAAAACGGAATAATTGCACACTTTAATTCTTCCTGGGCTGTAAGGGTAAGGCGGGATGACCTGCTGACACTGCAGGTTGACGGCACTAAAGGTTCGGCAGTCGCCGGTCTCAGGGAATGTTATATTCAGCACTATGGCAATACTCCCAAGCCTGTCTGGAATCCCGATATTCCGCAAACAATTGATTTCTTCGGAGGCTGGTCAAAGGTGCCGGAGCAGGAAACCTGTGAGAATGCATTTAAAGTACAGTGGGAACTCTTCCTGAAACACGTGGTAAAGGATGAGCCTTTCCCCTGGACTCTTTATGAAGGAGCAAAAGGAGTCCAGCTGGCAGAAAAAGGTCTTGAAAGCTGGTCTAAAAAATGCTGGATAGACCTGCCGGAATTATAAAAGGGACCTGTTGACATTTTAAACCATTTTATTACCTTTACCCGCATATTTCCTGAAAACCTGAACTGATAAAATTCTGAAGATGAACAACAAACCTGTAGCTGTCATTACAGGCGCCAGCAGGGGAATAGGCAGAGCAGTTGCTATTTCGCTTGCTTCTAAAGGTTTTGATATTGCAGCAATTGCCAGGTCGGTAGATAGTGAAGGGATGGGTATACTGGCATCCGCTATTGAAAAAATCGGTGCTGAATTTTTTCCGATAGGACTTGATATTTCATGTACCTCGTGTCAGACAGAAGTCGTTTCTAATATCCTGGAAAGATATGGCAGGATTGATTTCCTCGTAAACAATGCAGGTGTTGCACCGCTCCAGAGGAATGATCTGCTTGAGATGACGGAAGAAAGCTATGACAGGGTAATGAATATTAATCTCAAGGGACCTGTTTTTTTTGCACAGCGGATAGCCAGGGAAATGATCTGGATGAGGCAGACTATCACCGACTACAGGCCGGTAATCGTATTTATTACATCTGTCTCTGCATACATGACATCTACAAACAGAGCTGAATATTGTATATCAAAAGCAGGGTTGAGCATGACATCCTCACTGTTTGCCGACAGACTGGCCAAAGAGGATATTAAGGTCTTCGAAGTTCGTCCCGGTATTATTCAGACCGACATGACTGTAAAAGTCAGGGACAAGTATGATAAGCTTATACAGGAGGGTCTTATTCCGCAGAAAAGATGGGGTTTGCCTGAAGATATAGGGAAAGCCGTGGCATCTATAGCATGCGGGAATTTTGATTTTTCAACAGGAATGGTTTTTGAGATCAGCGGCGGGCTTAATATCCATAAGTTATAACAGGCTCCGGTCCCGAAGGAAACTATTTTTCATCCGGTTTTTCTATACTCCTTTGAACATTTTTGCATTTTTCATTGTTCTTGTACCTAAACTTAAAACAGTAACAATGAAAAACACTTATTTAATTATTACCATCCTGATATTTGGTACTGCAGCGGCTTCAGCACAGCAAAAATTAACAGCCAACACAGATAAAACAACATTGCAGTGGCTGGGTGAGAAAGTCACGGGCCAGCATACCGGGACAATTAAGCTTAAGGAAGGTTTGCTGACATGGAAAGACAACAAGATCACCGGCGGGGAATTCCTTATCGATATGAATACAATAAAAGACTCTGAAGGCAATGAAAGGCTGGAAGGACACCTTAAGTCAGACGATTTTTTCGGAGTTGAAAAATTTCCTGTAACAAAGCTTGTCCTGACCGGCAGTGAAAGCTTTGAGAAAGGTACAGCCACAGTGCGCGGCAATCTTACAATTAAAGATATAACCAATCCTGTTGAATTTACCGCTGCAGTGCAGAAGAAGGATGACGGAACCTGGTTTTATGCCAATATTATTGTAGATCGATCAAAATACAACATCCGGTATGGTTCCGGGAAATTCTTCGACAATCTCGGAGACAAGATAATTTATGATGAGTTCAAGCTAAAGGTAAGCATGCTTGTTCAGTAATATTGCTTATTTATTTTACAAGAGATATTTTATTACAATTCCTTCTTACTGTTTTTTGTGGTAAGAAGGAATTTTATTTTAATTCAAATTTTGGAAAATTCGCAAATCATAACAATCTTGTAATCTTAAATTAAGATTGGTATGAATGACAATACATCTTCGCCTGACAAAAGTGCAAAACTGGTTAGTCCAGGTTTCCTTATCCCTTTTATACTGATTTCAAGCTTGTTTTTTTTATGGGGCGTTGCCCACGGCATGCTTGATACTCTCAATAAGCATTTCCAGGAAATGTTGAATATGTCCAAGGCACAATCAGGAATGATACAATTTTCCGTATATACTGCCTATTTTGGGATGGCACTCCCGGCAGGCTATTTTATGAAGAGATTTGGATATAAGAGAGGGATCATTTTTGGGTTATCACTTTTTTCAGCAGGTGCTTTCCTGATAGCCGCGACAACGTCCTTTGAATCATTCTGGATATTCCTTATATGCCTCTTTATTATGGGCTGCGGTCTGGCAACTCTTGAGACTGCTGCCAATCCCTATACAACAAAACTTGGCCCAAAAGAAAGCGCTGAGAGACGTATAAACTTTTCTCAGTCATTTAATGGTCTGGCATGGGTGATTGGCCCATTGGTAGGACTATTTATTTATGGAAATAATAGCAATATTGAAGGGGAGAAACTCAGTTCAATGATACTGCCATATTGCGTCATAGGCGGAGTGGTGTTGATTGTTGCTATATTTTTCTTGCTTACTAAATTACCTGAAATAAAAGAGGAAGAGAATTCTTCAGACAATGCGGGCAATGAATTCATTAACAGGCCACTAATTAAGCAACGACACTTTGTTCTTGGTGTGATAGCACAGTTTTCATACGTTGCAGCACAAACAGGGGTTTTCAGTTACCTGATTAATTTCGTGACTGATGTCAACCAGCATCCACATTTTGATGTGGCAAAAGGTCCATATTTTCTGTCTATAGGATTTGCATTATTTATGATCGGCAGAATGTCGGGTAGTATAATGATGAGGTATATGAAACCGACAAAAATATTATCTATATATGCCCTTATCTGCGCATTATTATTACCACTTGTAAGTCTGAATCTGGGGTGGACTTCACTAATCGCCCTATATGGAGTCTTCTTTTTCATGTCAATTATGTTTCCGACTATCTTTGCTCTTGGGATTAAAGAGCTTGGACCCAAAACAAAAAAGGCCTCTTCATTTCTTGTAATGTCTATTGTCGGAGGGGCAATATTCCCGCCTGTAATGGGGTTACTTGCCGATAAATTCAATATGTCTGTTGGATTCTTCGCTCCAATACCTTTCTTCCTTTTTATTCTATGGTACGCTGTTAAAGGTAGTGTGATAAAACCAGTAATTGTTGACCAACAGGTTTAAAAATGGCGGCGACAGTCCCTGGCTTTAGATGAGGAAAAAAGGGTGAATGGAGTTCGATTAATAATTACAGGGGAATAATATATGAAATTAAAAGTGGGAGAGAGAAAAAATACTCACTACACTTCCTGTTTCGTTTCCTTGCTCTCTGTGGTTAAAAAATAATTGACTGCTCGACTTGCATGACTTGCACCACCACACGACCTGCACAACAAAAAAAGTGTGAGTGTGAGAGTGAGTCTTGAGAAAAAAAAGTGAGTGTTCTCGCTCTCGCGCTCACACTCACTCTTTTTTATGCTCCCCTGACTGTTGAAAGTTGCAACCAGATTGAAGACTATTTTATTAAGTAATATTCAATTCAATTCATTAATCTGTATTCATTCGGCGTGAATCCGGTACTCTTCTTGAACATCCGACTGAAATGCTGGGGGTATTTAAAACCCAGATCAAAGGCTATTTCATTAACCGATTTAGTGGTATCAAAGATCTTATCTTTTGCAATAGATATCAGTTTCTGATGAATAAGTTCCTGCGGGGTTTTCCCTGATTCTTTCTTAACAAGGTCGCCGAAATAATTTGCCGAAAGATTAAACTTTTCTGCAAAATACCCCACATATGGGAGCCCCGAGTTTTGAAGCTGATCTGTCTGGAAATACTCATTCAGTTCCTGTTCAAACCGCTCTAAAATACCCTTATTAATGTTTTCCCGGGTAATAAACTGACGGTCGTAAAAACGGACACAATAATTCAATAGCAATTCAATATTATTTGTGATAAGGGTCTTGCTGTGCTTGTCAATGTTATTCCCCAGCTCATTATCAATTTTATTAAGCAGGTCAATCACAATCTGACGTTCCTTCTCAGAAAGGTGAAGCGCTTCGTTCAGATCGTAGGAAAAGAATCTGTAATTTTTGATATTATGCCCCAGTGATGTTCCCCGGAAAAGATCAGGATGAAAAAGCAAAGTCCACCCTTTTGGCTTATAGTTTGCATCATTATTAACCCCGAGCACCTGACCGGGTCCAATGAATACAAGAGTTCCCTCCTCATAATCGTAATTGTTCCTGCCATATTTCAGTTCACCGCATTTGACCTCTTTCAGAAAAATGGCATAAAATCCGAAATATAGCTTTCCATTAGGCAGCGGTTTCACGCTAGAGTTATCAATTACACTAACCAGGGGGTGCAACGTTTCAACCCCTTTTAGCATGTTGTACTGTGAAACCTTTTCCAATCTTAAAATTTCATTCATCGTACTGTTGCTGTTAATTTATTTTACAAATGTAGTGCACTTATTTTAAACAGATTACTCTTAATTTCCATTTCTGTAATAATGGTAGAAGAATCTGTAATTTATATACTGATTGAGTTGTCTTTTTATCGGAATTTTGTATCGTCAGAATAATTCATATTAAACATGGAAATCATTTAATAAAAAATAGATATTATGAAATCAAGAAAATTGGGAAGCAGCGGATTGGAAGTTTCTGTTTTAGGTTTAGGTTGCATGGGAATGAGTTTTGGTTATGGCGTGATTGCCGACAAAAAGCAATCTATAGACCTAATCCGTAAAGCAGCAGAACTTGGTGTCACCTTCTTTGATACCGCTGAAGTTTACGGACCATATATCAACGAGGAGCTCGTTGGAGAAGCACTTGAGCCGTTCAAAGGACAGGTTACAATAGCAACAAAATTTGGGTTTAACATCGGGGGACAGGGATTGAATAGTAGACCTGAGAACATAAGAAATGTTGCCGAAGCATCGTTGAAACGCCTGAAGATTGACAGCATCGATTTGTTTTATCAGCATCGTGTTGATCCGGGTGTTCCTATTGAAGATGTTGCTGGCACTGTTAAAGAACTGATTAAAGAAGGGAAGGTAAAGCATTTCGGACTGTCTGAAGCAGGAGTAAAAACAATCCGCCGGGCTCATGCTGTTTGTCCCGTCACTGCACTACAGAGTGAATATTCATTATGGTGGCGTGAACCGGAAGAGGTAATTATTCCAGCCCTTGAAGAACTTGGAATCGGATTCGTTCCGTTCAGCCCCCTTGGCAAGGGTTTTCTTACAGGGAAAATGGACCAGAACACAACCTTCGACAGTAAAGATTTTCGCAGTACTGTACCCCGTTTAAATCCCGAAAACCTGAAAGCAAATCTTGTTTTTGTTGAATTGATAAACGAGATAGCCATGCGTAAAAATATAACTCCTGCGCAGGTTGCACTTGCCTGGCTGCTCGCACAAAAACCATGGATAGTACCTATTCCCGGAACTACAAAGATTGACCGTCTGGTTGAAAACTTAGGTGCTGCGTCGGTTACATTAAGTAGTGATGAGCTTCTGGATATTGAAACAGCTTCTGCAAAAATAATACCTGCCGGTGACAGGTATTCCGAGGGTAGTGCAAAATTGATTGACAGGTAAAAAAGTTGTCAGAGACCGTTATACTTGGACAAAGGCCATTCTGAATAATAATAACCACAAGATCGTAGGAAATGAAAAAGGTAATCATAATTGGCGCCACAGGAAGCCTTGCCCGGAATGTAATTGAAACATTAAATTCATTGGATGATATTGAACTGACATTATTCGCACGAAACAGGAAAAAGCTTTCTGAAGAATTGTCCGCCGGCTGCTCTGTTATTCAAGGCGATGCAATGAATTACACTGATGTAAAAAATGCCGTAACAGGTCAGGACATAGTGTACATCAATCTTGCTGGAAATCTTGAAGCGATGGCAAGGAACATTGTAAAAGCAATGCAGGAAGAGGGAGTGAAAAGAGTAATTGCAATCAGTTCCATTGGTATTTATGAAACACCCTTAAGATCTGTTTTGATACCTTACAGAAGGCTGGCAGATGTGGTTGAAAGTTCGGGCCTTGATTATACCATTTTACGACCTGATTGGTTCACCAATGCGAATGAAATTGATTATGCCATTACACATAAAGGCGAACCTGAGTCAGGTACAGCTGTTTCAAGGAAAAGCATAGCAGCTTTTATTTCCGGAATAATTGAAACGCCTGAATTATATAAGAACGAAAACCTGGGAATCAGCAAAGCAGTATAGCTGAAAAGTAGGAAATGCGAGAATTCTTTTCAACGCATTTTATTGGGGAGATTTTATCTTCAGTTTCCTTCTCTGCTTACAGTGTCGATCAGCCTTCTCCATATGAAGAGATGCAACCATGTCCTTCACTGAACCCATCCAGGTTTTATTCAAGATTTCCAAGGCGTTACAAGGGTCTAAAAATAAAAAAGAGGTTGAACTCAACCTCTTGTCTATTTTGGCTCCCCAGGTAAGGCTCGAACTTACGACCTACGGATTAACAGTCCGCCGCTCTAACCAACTGAGCTACTGAGGAATTTATTTAAAAGGTAAATAACCTTTAATGCGTGGCAAAAATAAGGGCTTTTAGTGAATTAACAATATCTTTAGCGAAAATTTTTATATGAAAAATATCCTCGGTATAGGAAATGCTCTGGTAGATGTTATGACTCAGATCAACAATGATAATCTTCTCGAAGAATTTTCCTTGCCCAAAGGCAGCATGACACTGGTAGATGAGAAAAAATCACAGGAAGTAAAATCCGGGACAAAAATATTTCCGCGGAATCTGGCATCCGGAGGTTCAGCAGCAAATACGATACACGGACTTTCAATGCTAAACACAAAAGCCGCATTTATAGGTTCGATAGGGAAAGATGAAACCGGAGATTTTTTCGAAAATGACATGAAAAAAGCCGGGGTGGAGACCTTCCTGTTCCGACGTGATACAATCACCGGAACAGCCGTCGCACTTATTTCTCCTGACACTGAAAGGACATTTGCCACTCACCTGGGTGCAGCTGTTGAGCTGGGGGCTGAAGATCTGAAACCGGAATTTTTTCTTCCTTATAATATACTTTATCTGGAAGGCTACCTGATAAATGATAAGTCGCTGGTTGAAAAAGCCTGTCTCCTGGCTAAGGAAAACGATATGGAAATTGCAATAGACCTGGCAAGTTACAATGTTGTGAATTATAAGATCGATGATTTCAGGGAGATCATCAATAAATATGTTGATATTATTTTTGCCAATGAGGATGAAGCCAGATCTTATACCGGTCTGGAGCCGCAACAGGCATTGGATAAGCTTGCAGAGAAATGTAAAATTGCTGTTGTCAAAATAGGGAAGGATGGCTCGTTAGTCAGGCGTAGCAATGAAATAGTCAGGATAGATCCCCTGCCTGTTACATGCATAGATACTACTGGTGCCGGAGACCTTTATGCTGCCGGATTCCTGTATGGATATGCCAATGCTTTTCCTCTTCATATCTGTGGCGCAATAGGATCACTTCTGGCAGGTAATGTAATAGGCATTATAGGTGCAAGAATACCAGAAAATCAGTGGCCCTCAATACGCAGGGAAATTAATTCAATGGGCAAATAATAGAAATTTTCTGTCACTATGAAATACCAGTTAAGAGTTCTCATTTTATCAGCAGCCTTGATTCTATTAATTACGGCATGTAATGACGAAAAAAAGTTTAACGTGAGGATGACGTTAGTCCCGGAAAACGCAATGAATTCCATAGTCAGTGAACTTACTGCTTCATCGGAGATCATTAAAAAGAGGGTGAATACATTTGGAATTGCTGATGAAGCAATGAAGATTGAAGTTGTTGGCGACCGGATTACGCTGACCCTTGCAGGTATCGACAGCAGCAATATTGAAGTCATAAAAGGTCTGGTATCCATCCCGGGTAATTTGGAATTCTGGGAGACTTTTGAAAACAGTGAAATTGTCCAGTATCTGATGGATGCAAATAAAAAGACTTATGAACTGAAATTACTTGCCAATTACACACCTGCCATTGATACAGCCACCGGCGGAGATCAGTTTTCTGAGCAAATGATTGACTCTGCCAAAGTTGCTGAAAAAGAAAAATTCAACCATGATAATCCGCTTTTTGCAATTATTTATCCGATGGTTAATTATAATGGGGAGCCAATACCTTCCTGCCTTGTTGGACTTGTCAATAAGAAGGATACTTCAAAAGTAAGAGAGCTTCTTAAGAGCCTGGAATTAGGATCCTTATTTCCCCGCGATCTTAAGTTCATCTGGAGCCGGGAAACTTACAGGTATGATGAAACGAAGAAACTTATGGAGCTTCATGCTATAAAACTGACATCAATCGATCATAAGGCACCACTGAACGGGAAGTCAATTGTATCGAGTACTGCAGCAGAAGACATGACCTGGGGCTCTACTCTTCAGCTGAACATGAATTCTGAAGGCTCGAGTATCTGGAAACGGATGACTGCAGCTAATATCGATAAGTGTATCGCAATAGTGATTGATAATCAGGTTATTTCGTTCCCAAGGGTTATGGCTGAAATTTCAGGTGGCAAAACGGAAATCTTCAGTGATCTCCCATTCCCTGAGGCTCAATCCCTGGCTGCAATTCTGAGTTCAGGGAGCGACGTTCTGCCATTAAAACTGGTTGTCTCAGAGGTGGTTTTGGAAGAGAGCAAATAGTTTTTACCTGATCACTTTCTCCTGTGAATTTTCCTGGTGGAATGGGAAATTGCCCTCTTGTAATGTGTCGAATGGAAATATTTGTTTTTACCCATCTCTGATAGATCGCAGGAATCTGTCCTCGTCTTTTGGATTATCCTTGATCTCTTTGTTTCTGCACAGGAAGAACCAGCTAAAATCGCGGTTATACAGATTAAAACCAGAAGTTTAATAATCCTGTTGATGCTTTTCATATGCATCTGTATATACTTTACAGGATAAAGGTATAACAAATTAATCTTAATAAAAAAGTGCACAGCCAATGGTCAGGATTGAACTTCTCCGAACCTTCAGCTGTGCCCTTTAACCTTATCCTAATTGCATCTAAGAACTATGAATTTTTAGGCATTGTCCACCCGTTGTTGTACACCGGGGTAATGAATTTATTGGCAGAGGCAGAAGTAAATTGTTGTTTTTCAGAATTCCAGTAAACCTTTTCTCCTGACCGGTAGGCTATATTACCCATCTGGGCAACCAGGGCAACATCCCGGGCAATATCAATCCCTGCATTTAGTTTCTGGGGTGAGTTGCTCTTAATACAATCGAGGAAATTCCTGACATGAAGATCGAGTCCTGAACCAACGTTTTTCTGAACAGGTACAGCTTCAATTTTCTTTTTCTCAGGTATCACTTCCCATCCGTTTCTGTCAAGAACAAGAGTCCCGTTTTCACCAACATAAGACATTCCATGAGGTCTTGCCCAGTTACCGAGACCTATACCGATGGAATGCTCCCATATCATTGTGAAGTCCTTGAAGTCATAAACAGCAGTCATGGTATCCGGTGTTACCATATCATCATCCGGGAAAGCGTATTTGCCACCGATAGCCATTACTGATTCAGGGACAGATTTTTTCATACCATATAAGATATAGTCTATCAGGTGTACGCCCCAGTCTGTCATTACACCATTTCCATATTCCCAGTACCAGCGCCATGACTGGTGAAAGCGGTTTTTATTAAAAGGACGCTTGGGTGCCGGCCCGAGCCACATATTATAATCAACACCTTCAGGAACAGGGGAATCCGGGACTTTTGGAACTGCACCCTTCCAGTCTACATATGACCATGCCTTGCACATACGTATACGTCCAAGCTTGCCTGAGTTGAGGTATTTAATTGCATCCACAAAATGAGGCTGGCTTCTCTGCCACTGGTTGACCTGAACGATCTTCTTACTGTATTTCTTGGCAGTACTGTGCATTACGTTGATCTCGGCAATTGAGTTGCCAATGGGTTTTTCAACATAAACATGTTTGCCTGCGGAGAGTGCATCACAGAAAATGAGACAGTGCCAGTGATCAGGGGTGCCCACGATAACTGCATCAATATCCTTGTTCTCCAGCATTTTCTGGTAGTTGACATATAGTTTTGGAACCGGACGTCCCATTTTAACAACATTGTCTGCCCTCCGGTTAAGAACATTCCTGTCGACATCGCATATTGCTACGCATTCAACGTCAGGATTCTTGAGAAATGATTCAAGGTCGTTCCATCCCATGCTGTTTCCTCCAACTAGTGCCACGCGGATTTTATCAGAAGGAGCAACATTATTTCTGGCATTTGCAAGTGCATCAAGTGATAAAACAGACCCGGCAGCAAATGCTGAGGCTGTTTTTATAAAATTTCTTCGTGTTGAAGCCATATTTACTTTTTTAAAAATAAACCGCAAGGTAGTATTAAAATTGCATCAGGGTAAAAATCAATTATTAAAAAATATTAAAACTTGCGAAAGCCGGATTGAGGTATATCCGGACATGCAGAGATTACAAATTGCAATTATCAGGAGTATTTCCTAATTTTACTTCTTTGCCGGATTTAACTGGGAATTGTAGTTTTGGTTACTTTCCATGGAACAGGTCCGGTTCAAATACCAGTGCTGAAAGGTTAAATAAAACAGACGTAAAATGAAAAATCTGAAAATTGCTTTTTTGTTGATCCTGGCGATTTTATTATCCCAGGTTATTTCTGCCCAGATAAGTAATCCAGGCAGTCCGATACCCCCTGATCAGAATATAAGAATCGGGAAACTTGATAATGGCCTGACTTACTATATAAAATATAATAAAAAGCCTGAGCAAAGAATGGAGATGAGGCTGGCGGTAAATACAGGATCAATCTGTGAAACCGACGGACAACAGGGGCTGGCACACTTTTGTGAACATATGTGCTTCAATGGAACGAAAAACTTTCCAAGCAACAAAATTGTAGATATGCTTGAAGAAATGGGAGTGAAATTCGGTGCTGAAATTAATGCTTCAACAAGCTTCGACCAGACTATTTATATGCTGAAAATCCCGACTGACAAAGTAGAATGGATAAACAGGGGATTCCAGGTCCTTGAAGATTGGGCACACCAGGTCAGTCTCGATGAGACAGAAATTGACAAGGAGCGGGGCGTGATAGTTGAAGAATGGCGGCTTGGCCTTGGCGCTGATGATCGCATGATGCAGAAATACCTTCCTGTACTTCTCAAAGGATCTAGATATGCCGAAAGACTTCCAATCGGCAAGGTGGAGGTTATTGAAAAATTCCCTTATGATACACTTCGGAATTTTTACAATACATGGTATCGACCTGATCTTATGGCTGTTGTAATTGTTGGCGACATTGATCCGAAACTTGCTGAAGAAAAGGTAAAAGAATATTTCGGAAGGATTCCTGCTCGTAACGGTCAGAAAGAAAGAGTTGAATACTCTGTCCCTGAGAACGACCAGCCATTAATAAGCGTTGTAACTGATAAAGAAGCATCAGGTTTTGATATTCAGATAATGTTTAAACATCAAAAGGCTAATTCCATTTCATATACTGATTATCGCAACCAGCTCATGAGAACTTTATATACAAATATTCTCAGTGCACGCTTTGCAGAACTCTCACAGAAACCGGATGCTCCTTTCCTTTTTGCAGGCCCCGGATATGGATCTTTTGTCGGAAGATCAATTGATGTTTACTCTCTTTATGCGGGTGCAAAAGAAAATCAAATGGATAAATGCATAGATGTTCTTCTGACTGAAAATGAGAAGGCAAGACAATTTGGCGTCACAGCATCAGAACTCGAAAGGGGGAAAAAGAATATCCTTGCGATGTACGAAAAGCTGGCAAAGGAATCGGATAAAACAGAATCGGGAAACTTTGCCGATGAGTTTATCAGGAATTTTCTTGATAAGGAATGCATCCCGGGCATAATTAAAGAGTTTGAAATTGTGAAAGAATTCCTCCCTGGCATTACACTTGAAGAGGTAAACAAAACAGGACAGGCACTTACGACTGATAAAAATATGATCGTTCTGATAACTGCCCAGGAAAAAGCCGGTGTTAATGTTCCGCGCGAGGAGCAGGTCGCTGAACTGATAAAATCTGTTCGATCAAAGAAAGTCGAAGCATATGTGGATAAGTTATCTGATGCCCCCATCCTGAACCAGTTGCCTGCCGGATCAGCAGTTGTTAAGAAAACAGAAAACACTGACTTTGGATTTACTGAATTACTCTTCGGCAATGGGGTGAAGATGATTTTAAAACCAACTGATTATAAGAATGATGAAATACTTTTATCGGCATACAGCCCCGGCGGTCTATCACTCTATCCTGACAAAGATATTATGTCAGCCATGCTTGCTGCAACAATTGTAACCCAGAGCGGGCTCGGGGATTACAATCTGACAGATCTGCAAAAGAAACTTTCAGGAAATACTGCTAAGCTTGCCCCTTTCATTAATGAACTCAGGGAAGGTTTTAACGGAAGCTGCTCTCCTAAGGATCTTGAAACGATGCTTCAGTTGAATTATCTGTATTTTACAAAGATAAGGAGGGACGATGATGTATTTAAATCATATATCTCGAGGATGAAAAATGTAATAAAACCAATGAGAGCAGTCCCGAGAGTGATATTCTCAGATACTCTTTCAAAGATAGTATCGATGAATTCCCCAAGAGTGATAAATCTTCCTACTGAGGCGCAGCTCGACCAGGTTGACCTTGATAAGATCATTCAGATTTTTAAGGAAAGATTCGCAAATGCAGCCGACTTTACATATTTTCTGGTAGGTAATTTCGATAAGAACGAAGTAATCCCATTACTTGAAAAATATATCGGGGGACTACCATCTGTAAAAGGAAAGGAAAAATGGAAAGATGTATCTCCGGAATTCCCCGACGGACGCGTTATTGTTGATGTTCCGAAGAACTCTGAACCTCAGGGAATGGTTGCAATGATCTGGAATGGTGATTTCAGGTGGAAGCCGTACGACAGGCAGGGTTTTGCAATGTTAATGGATATCCTGTCTATAAAATCCAGGGAAGCTATGCGCGAAGACCAGGGTGGCGTTTATGGCGTATCGGTTGACGGAAACGCTACAAAATATCCGAAACCGGAATATACTATCCAGTCATCATGGGGCTGCAAACCTGAAAATATTGATAAACTGAGCCAGACCCTGATTGATGAAATGGTAAAATTAAAAAATGACGGGCCTGAAGAAGCTGATATGAATAAAGTCAAGGAGACATTGTTAAGAGAAAGAGAGACCCAGGTGAAACAGAATAATTTCTGGATCTCATATCTTCAGAACCACTACCTGTATGGGAATAAGATCCTTACTTTAGAAGAATATACAAGCCTTATAAATTCATTTACAGCAGCAGATATCCGGAAAATAGCCAATAAATACCTGGACACTGAAAACTATGTTAAGGTGACTCTTTCACCAAAGGAAAAAGCAGATACGAAATAGCCGGTATTAAAAAAGGCCGTGAAGTTCAGCATTGATCTTATCGATCACTTCGCTGAGATGATCCTTATTGTTAGGAAAGTTATAATGATCAGCTTCAACGATCAGCAACTTTCCAAGGTTGTAGGTTTCTATCCAGGCTTCATATCTCTCATTAAGCCTTTTAAGGTAGTCTATGCGTATAGAACTTTCATATTCACGTCCTCTTTTCTGAATCTGGTTGACAAGTGTCGGCACCGAAGCCCTTAGATACAGGAGAAGATCAGGCGGTTTGACGAGGGAACTCATCATTTTAAAAAGAGTGGAATAATTATCAAAGTCGCGGGTTGACATCAGCCCCATAGAGTGAAGGTTGGGAGCAAAAATATAAGCATCCTCATAGATCGTCCTGTCCTGTACAATTGTCTTTTCCGATTTTCTTATTTCCAGTATCTGGCTGAAACGTGAATTCAGGAAATAGATCTGCAGGTTAAAAGACCACCGTAGCATATCCTCGTAAAAATCGTTGAGATAAGGATTATCATCTACATCTTCATAATGAGGTGTCCACCCGTAATGTTTGGCAAGAAGCCCTGCCAGTGTCGTCTTTCCAGATCCTATATTCCCCGCGATTGCTATATGCATGATATGAAGTATTATTTGCTCATAAAATTATAAAAAATGATCAAAGTCCCTAAAGTAAGCAGGGGTTTATATTTTATGTTTCAGACCCATTATGCTCCGGGGGCTCAATATATCTCAATCACCTTTAATTCCTGCTGCCTGATACAATTCCTCAAGATAGTCCCTGCTGTTTGAAAGCCTTGGTACCTTATTCTGGCCCCCGAGCTTGTTCTTGGATTTTAGCCAGTTATTGAAACTGCCTTTAGGCAAAATTCTCACCACCGGCATTTCCAGGTTAATATCTTTATAACGCTTCGCTTCATAATCCGAATTGATATTTTTAAGCGAATTATCGAGTATCTCGGTGAACCTGGTAATATCCGAAGGATCTTTTTCAAACTCTATAAGCCATTCGTGGGTTCCTTTTGAAGAAACACCCATGAAAACAGGTCCTGCTGTATACTCAGTTATAATTGCACCGGTTGCTTTACATGCAATTTCGAGTGCCTGGTCCGCATTTTCAACTATCAGCTCTTCACCAAACGCATTAATAAAGTGACGGGTCCGCCCTGAAATCCTGAATTTATAAGGATCAGTACTTGTAAAAATAACAGTATCGCCTATCAGGTATCTCCATAAACCGCTGTTGGTTGAGATAACGATGGCATAGTTAATGCCTTTCTCTACCTCTCCAATGGTATATGTTATTGGTGATGAACTCATTACTTTGTCAGCCGGGATAAATTCAAAGAAGATCCCATAATCGAGCATGGCAAGAAGATCGGTTGATGAAGGGTCATCCTGGATCCCGAAAAAACCTTCCGATGCATTATAGGTTTCCATGTAGTGCATCCTGTCGCTCCTGATAAGTTCTTTGTAAAGCTCCCTGTATGGTGTAAAACTGATGCCGCCATGAAAGAAAACCTCCAGGTTCGGCCAGATATCGGCAAGGTTTGATTTGCCTGTATATGCCAGGATATATTTTATAAGTGTGAGAAACCAGGAAGGTACCCCGGAAAGGCTTGTTACATTTTCATTTATGGTAGACCTGGTAATTAGCTCAAGCTTTTTTTCAAAATCCTCAAGCAGAACAATCTCTTTTTTGGGAGTTCTCACAAGATCGAACCATGCCGGAGTATTTTCAATAAGAATAGCAGAAAGATCCCCAACCAGAGAATGGTCTCCGGCCCTGTTAATTTTATGGCTTCCTCCAAGGATGAGTGCTTTCCCCGGGAAAAGCCTCGTTGACGGGTAGTTGCGGGTATAAATAGCCAGGCAGTCTTTGGAAGCCTGGAAATGACAATTTTTCAACGCCTCATTACTGATAGGGATGAATTTGCTTTTTGCTGAAGTTGTTCCTGAAGATTTGGCAAACCACCTGATTTTTCCGGGCCATAGAATATCAGGTTCCCCGATCCTTATCCTCTCAAACCATGACATGAAATCCTCATAAGACTGTACCGGAACCCGGCTTTGAAAGTCCTTTACAGAGGAGATTGAGTTATAATTATATTTCCTGCCCCATTCGGTTTCTGATGCTTTTCGGATAAGATCATGGAAAATAGTGGTTTGTGACTTCACAGGATTATTCCTGAAAAACTCAATCTGGTTGAGCCGCCTGGTATTCAGTAACTTGACAGTCTTAGGAATAATCCCCATAAAACATCCTGATAAGGCATTAAAGATAGGTAATTTTCAGGGAGTCATATTATTTCAACTGAAAACTTCTTTCAGTACATCCAGCGATCTGACCTTCCTTATTCCCGGAAGATGAAGGGAATAATATCTGATCAGGACATCCAGGACATCATTTCTCAGGGCACCTGAAAGTATAATCCTGTTTATCGTTTCATAAGATGAAGAAAAAAATTCTGCAAGTATCCCCGAAATCTCTTCGCCGGCATAGTTTCCATGTACCGGCGGCAGGAAAACAAACGAGCCATTGAGTAAATCAAAGAACCTTTCAGATCCTTCTACCCTGTGACCTGGCTCAAATCCCAGGTAACTGCTCAGTCCGGCAAGAAAAGCAATGTGGAAGTTTGCATATCCTTCCTTACAGTTATCGAAGTAAACGACCGATTCTTCCAGGAAATCAAAAAGCTCTTCATTGGGAACTTCTTCCCTGAGAACATTTGAAAGAACTTCACCAAGAAAGATTGCAACACTTGTTTTTTTTATATTGAAGTATATCTCAGAAGGAGTATAAGAGACCGAGAACTCCTTTAGTGTCTGCATCTCCCGTGATCCATTATAGTATATGACCATATCGAGTATCGACATTGGTTGAAAGAATACATTAGCCTTACCGGATTTTTTATTCCTGATACCCTTTATCAGTACTGATTGCCGACCGAAATTTCTGGTGTATAACCAGACAACAATTCCTGAATCAGTATACTTGATCTGGTGTAATACAATGGCTCTTGTTTTCTCAATCATCAGATTCCTGATTTGTTCAAAAATACAATAAATTGATAATTATATCTGTTGAAATCTGAATGAGGAATTACTATATTTACTGCCCGACACATTTTCGTTATGACTGCATCCAATAATGAGGAGCTGGTAAAGCGTATCGCGAAGCTTGCCAAACAAAATCAGGAGCTTGAAGATCAGATCAAGAAACTCATAAGGCAGAACGAAAAGCTTTCCAGGGATAATGAAAGGTTAAAATCTCATCAGGAAAAAGGTTCTCCTGACATGGGCAGAGGTCTTCCTGAACAGGAGAAACAGGAAAAGTCGCTAAAGTTCAATATGGCGACAGTTCTGTTTGCCGATATTCATGGTTTCTCAAAACTGGTTGAAGGGATGGATTCATCATCAGTAATGGATGAGCTGGATGAAATCCTGGTTGAATTCGATTCAATTGTTGCACGGTATAAGATCGAGAAAATTAAAACAATCGGGGATACATTCATGTGTGCCGGAGGAATTCCTGACAAGAACATTACAAACCCCATTGATGTGGTAATGGCTGCCCTGGAAATGCGTAATTACCTCGACAATTATGAAGTCAGGAAACGTGGATCGGAAAATAAAATCTGGGATCTGAAGATTGGAATCCACACAGGGCCCGTCACAGCATCTGTCAGCGGGAAAAAGAAAATCAGCTATGATATAAAAGGCGACACGGTTAATACCGCAAGCAGGGTTGAGGCTGTCTCTGAACAGGGATCGATACTTATGTCCGTTATGACTTACGAACTTGTCAAGGAATTTTTCGATTGTGAATATTTTGGAAAACTTCCTGTAAAATACAAGGACGATCTGCTGATGTATAAGGTAAAGGGACTTAAACCTGAGTTCTCTGTTGATGGTACCGGAAAGATCCCTAATGATGCCTTCAGAATTAAATTCGGACTGATTCAGTTTACCGATATCCAGGAGATCATCTTAGACAAGCTTGAACGGGAATTGCCTTCATATTTGTTTTACCATAATGTAAAACATACAGTTGATGTCGTTACCGAAGTCGAGCTTATAGGATGGGCTGAAGGATGTTCAGATGAGGAAATCCTTCTTCTGAAAACTGCAGGCCTGTTTCATGATGTAGGTCATACTGTTGCTTATGACAATCATGAATATCACGGAACAATTATTGCCAGCGAAATGCTGCCGAAGTATGGCTATACCCCCGATCAGATTGAGAGGATTTGTGCAGTGATAATGTCGACCAAGCTGCCTCCCAGGCCAACTAATCTGCTTGAGGAAATAATATGTGATTCAGATCTCGACTACCTGGGAAGAAGCGACTTTATCCCTGTATCAAATACCCTGTTTGAAGAGCTCAGGGCTCAGAATAAGATGGGATCTCTCAACGACTGGAACAAAATTCAGGTTAAGTTTATCTCAGGCCACCAGTATTTTACCAAAACTGCAAGAAGTCTCAGGGAGGTAAATAAACAGCTTCAGATTGAACGTATTCAGACCCTGATATCTGAATAGGCTAAAAATTTATTCCGGATTGCAGAAGAGACTCAGTGTTAATTAATCACGAGGATTTTTATTACGCACGATTGGGCACCATTAGGGCTGGCGCAGAAAGCCATGTATACACCTGTAGAAACACGTTTCCCAGTGTAAGTGGTCAGATCCCAGGAGGCTTGCCCCCCGTCGGAAACAGTTTTGAAGACAAGGTTTCCGCTGATGTCTGTAATCCTGACCTGTGTATCTCTTACAAGACCTTTTATTGTTACATTTCCCGTAAAGTCTTCCCTGACAGGATTTGGAAACGCATAAACACCTGTAAAGGACTCAGACCCCTCAGTGGCATCACCCCTGAATGATAAAACACCTTTTAATGTGGCAAACCATATATTTCCGGATAACTGGTCCACAGCCACACTGTTGACTGTATTTGAAAACATTGGTGAATTGGATTCATTGAAATTGATCACCTGCTGCATACCGTCAGGAGAAAGAAGATATGCACCGGAGCTTGCAGTACCCAGCCACTTTCTGTTGGCTCCGTCTATTGCAACCGACAGAATAGTTTCAGTCCCCAGCATATAATCAGCCAGCCCGCTTCCGTCATTCCTCGGGATTTTGATCCGGAAAGCCCTGGGATCGGATTCCATGACTTTCCCCGGATTATAGTATATAACAGGCCCTTCATCGGTACCAACCCATATATTGCCATCAAGATCCTCTGATATGCAATACGCATTTGAGATCACCTTATTTTCAGAATCAGTGATAAGCATCTTTTTTGAAAGATCGTCACCAAAATATTCCGGGGTTCCGTTGTCATCGAGAATAAAGAGCCCGTCGCCACGGGGCAGCACTATCCATTTTATCCCGTCCCTGGTGATGATGATATCTCCGACAGCATAGACATTGACTGTAGCCGGATTCACTATCCAGGTGCCATCTGCCTTAAGCACCTTGATACTCCCCGGAACCTCCGTCTGGGTGATCCAGAGGTTTCTATTATCATCCATCGCCATGCCGCAAATCCTGACGTAAGGGTTACCAGCAATTATTGTCTGTAAAGGAGAATTTGCTTCAGTGAACTGGTTAATTAAGATGTTGTTCCTGTATTCCAGCAGTCCTCCTCCCCATGTTGAAATAAAAAAATGATTTTTGTCGGCGGGATCAATTAAGGCTCTTAATGGATCGGAAATAGTTGATGATGTAAATAAATTCCAATTGTTATCATCATTAACAGATACCTGCATTGGTTTCCAGATATTATTCCATGAGGCATCCACTGCTCCTCCGCAGATAATAGTCCTTCCCCCTTCAGAAGTTATACTCAGAGCCGCAGAAGAAACAGGGCCGGGAAGCGACAAAAAAGTGAAACCTCCGGGCTTTTTCCTTTTTACGAGTCCTTTTGAAAGATCCCCTGTCCAGGTTATATCTCCTTCCAATACCGACTGACTTATTTCAGGGGTCCCGTCACCAAAGGAATCAAAAGAATCATAAAGGGAGCCGTCAGGAGTGAAGTAGAGAACGGAGGAAGTGGTGGATAGCACAAAACCATCTTCCGACGTTTCAAACGACCGGTAAAAGATCCCTTCATTGTACCTGAAAAGGGAACAATCATTATCAATCACAAAAACCGAATCCCCGGGTGAATATTGTTCGGTCCTGCAAACATAAATTTTGTTTGCGCAAAACAATATGTGTGAAAAGGATCCGCTGGCTGCAGGTAAGGATTCAATAAGGGTCCAGTTCCCATAATAAGCCAGCCCCTGATCATTAATGTCTGCACTGAATATACCGATGTTTGTAGCTGCAATAACTTTCCCGTTTCCAAAAGCTATATCGTTTATCTCTGCTGTTTCTGAAGCGTTTCCGGGTTTCCAGGTATCAAAGATCTCCTTCTTCACAAGATCAACAACAACAATTCCGAAACTACAGGCCAGGTAAGCGTATCTTCCATTAATGCGGATTTTATTTATTGCCTTTTTCCCGGGTATATATTTTCTGAAGACATCAGGGATGTTATAAATTACATTATTCCTGACAAGATCAATATTAGTTGAAAGATACCCGATGATCAGTGTTTTGTTTTCTTCTGACCAGCCGATTGAACTGATACCTGTTTCTGTCAATCCGGTTATTCGCGACAGTTTCCTGAGCTGCTCATATTCCTTATTATAGATCAATACTGATGAACCTGTTGAGGCAAAGACCTCTTTTGATCCAACTGCAATACTTTTAACAGTATTGTAATTGAGATGGTCTGTCCATGTGCCTACAGGAGTTTGAGCTATAGAACTTCCCATGGCAAACAGCAAGGCTGATACTATCAGCAGGTTCCTCATAAATGGATTAACTATTGTCAAGGTCGAATATTGTCTCCGGGTGTGTAAGAGGAAAGAAATTGCCTTAGTTTTTCGAATGCCCTGGCCCTGTGGGATATGAGATTCTTTTCAGAAAGGGACATTTCGGCAAATGTTTTATCATACCCTTCAGGAACAAACACAGGGTCATAACCAAAACCTTTGGAACCTTTCCTCTCCTCTATAATATGTCCTTTCACAATACCCTCAAAAAGGAATTCTTTCCCATTTAATATTAGAGCTATAACTGTCCTGAATTTAGCCGACCTGTTGGCTACCGGACCCATAAGATCCAGGACCTTTTCAATATTGGCATCAGAATCTTTTGCTTCGCCTGCAAAGCGGGCTGAATGAACACCCGGCTTTCCGCCCAGGACTTCTATTTCGAGGCCGGTATCATCAGCAAAAACATTCTTACCGGTGAGTTTATTAATATATTGTGCTTTACTCAGGGCATTTCCCTCAAGGGTAGGTTCATTTTCAGGAATATCATCCTCCAGTTTTACATCCCTGAGGCTCAGCAGGCTGAAACTTTCCCCGAGAAGATGATTTATCTCCTGCAGTTTGTTTTCGTTATTTGTTGCAAAGATTAATTGCATACTTTCATTATTACGGACAAATGCAAAAATAGGAAAATTGACCTTTCCTTTTGAACCATCTTTATAATGTGCTACATTTGGAGTGTATATTTGATTTTTTCAGATGCCTCTTAAAAGAAAATTGAGAAACTTAATCTTAATAATCTTCTTATTCTTCCCATATAGTTTATTTGGCTCCCTGCGAGATATAAACCTCGAAGAGCCTGCTTTAAAACGTGTTATAATCAATGGAGATTCTGTAATCCAGGGTGACAGGCTAAATACTAATTTGCTGGTACTGGATTTCCGTCATCATAATATTGCTTTTGATATTGATGGAGCTGAATCAACGGTTTATCAGTATTTTCTCGACGGATATGATAAAAAGTGGTCAAGCTGGCATGAACTGGGCTACAAGGAATATACAAACTTGCCTCCGGGGAAGTATTTCTTTCATCTGAGGTATTTTACCGGTAATGTCACTGGAGAACTGATGCTTTATCATTTTAAAGTTCTTCCCATGTGGTATTTCTCACGTGTTGCTATTGTTTTATATATATGCCTTGCGCTTCTTATTTACTGGTTTTTGTATGCCTGGCAGCGACTTCGTTTTGCCCGGACCCAACACCTGCTTGAGCAAATAATTAATAAAAGGACAGAGGATCTTATTATTGAAAAGGAAAAATCTGATAACCTCCTTGCAAATGTATTGCCCAAAAACACAGCAAGCGAGATAATGGAAAAAGGCAAGGCTACCAAAATTAAGTACAATTTTGTGACGGTCCTTTTTTCAGACATCCAGGGATTTACAAAAATCGCTGAGGAGATAAATCCTGAAGTGCTTATTGATGAACTGGATAAGTTCTTTTTCTATTTTGATTCTGTTGTTGAAAGGCTTGGAATTGAAAAAATCAAGACAATCGGTGATGCATACATGTGTGCGGGGGGTATCCCTGAGAAAAACAGGACTAATCCGGTTGAGGTGATTTTAGCTGCCCTTGAAATGCAGTCGTATATGAGCAAGCTTAAGGAAACCACTGAACTTGAGGGGATGAAATTCTGGGATATCAGGATAGGGATACATACCGGTGCTGTTGTTGCGGGCGTGGTCGGTCATAAAAAGTTGTCTTACGATATCTGGGGTGATACGGTAAATACTGCCAGCAGAATGGAATCATCCGGGGATGCCGGTAAAATAAATATTTCGGGAACTACCTATGAGTTTGTCAAAGATTTCTTTATATGCGAACACAGAGGAAAGATGCCTGTTAAGTATAAAGGTGAACTTGACATGTATTTTGTTTCCGGGATTGTCCCTGACCTCAGGGACGAGGAAGGTAAACCGAATAAGAAATTTATTCTGAAAATGCAGATGATCAGGCTTCAGGATATTGAAGAGGTTGTTATAAAAATGTTTGATGATGAGGCCCCGCCTGATCTGTATTTTCATAACTCGGCCCTTGTAAAGAATGTTTGTGCACAGGCAGAGCTTCTTGCCACAGCCGAAAAAATTGCGGATGATGAATTCATTATCCTTAAACTTGCCTCCGTTTTTCTTTTTACAGGATTTATTAATGATTATGATAAACCTGTTGAGTCTTCCTATTATATTGTTGATGAAATATTGCCTAAATATGGATTCGAAGCGGATACGATAAGTTCAGTGAAGAGATTAATCGGAAATTCATTCAATGACAGGATGGAATGTGTTGCTGATAAAATTCTCCATGATGCTCGATACGATTATCTTGGGCGTATTGATTTTATTAAGCTGACTGATAAGTTACTCAGGGAGGAATCTGAACATGGCATGTCGCATTCTGCAGATGAATGGATCGCTATTCAAAGAAAACTCCTTACTGATCATGAATTTGTTACAAATACCGGAAGGATGTTGAGAAGTGTGCAGGCAAAAGACCAGGTAGCAGCTCTCCTTGAAAGAATGGATTGATTATGTATTCTGGTTATAAGTTTTTAGAAATTATTATTTAAAGATGTACTTTTACGGCGTTTAAAATTTAAGATAATGGAACAGTTTGATTGGAAAAATCTCCCTTTCGGATATATTAAAACCGATTTCAATATCCGGTGCAAATTTAAGGATGGCAAATGGGGGGAACTGGAAGTATCTGATTCAGAATATATAGACATTCATATCGCAGCAACCGGGCTTCATTATGGGCAGGAGGCTTTTGAAGGAATGAAGGCTTATATGGGAAAAGATGGTAAAATCAGGGTCTTCCGGTGGGGTGAAAACGCTAAACGCCTGATATCTTCAGCCGAAGGGGTGAAGATGGCTCCTGTACCTGTAGAATTATTTAAAGAAGCTGTTTTCAGGGCTGTTTATCTTAATAAAAGATTTGTTCCGCCGTTTGGTTCCGGCGCATCACTGTATATCCGTCCTCTGCTTTATGGAAGTGGTGCTGAGGTAGGCGTTAAACCTGCTTCTGAGTATACTTTCATTGTGTTTGTTACACCCGTTGGGCCATATTTCAAGGGAGGTATTAAACCTGTCAATATGATGATATGCAGGGATGTAGACCGTGCTGCACCGCTGGGAACCGGCACTTTCAAGGTTGGAGGAAATTATGCTGCCAGCCTCAGGGCAATCGTAAAGGCAAAAGATGAAGGTTATGGCAGTACAATATTTCTTGATGCAAGGGAAAAGAAATATATCGACGAATGCGGTCCTGCAAATTTCTTCGGTATTAAAGATAACTGTTATATAACTCCGAAATCGGAATCAATACTCAACTCGATAACTAATATGAGTCTAATCGAGATTGCACAGAGTATAGGGATGAAGACAGAAAGAAGACGAATTCCTGTCGAGGAGCTGTCGACCTTTGAGGAGGCCGGAGCATGTGGTACCGCAGCAGTTATAAGCCCGATAAACAAAATTGTGGACCCTGATGTAAACAAAATATATGAGTACTGTAAGGATGGGAAACCCGGTGCAGCGACCTTAAAGCTTTACAACAAACTCGTTGGTATCCAGAATGGTGATGTTGCTGATGAATTCGGATGGATGACTGAAGTGGAATAGTATTAATGAATTAGAAAGAATTTAGGTTGTTCTGCCACAGGCAGGTTTTATCGCTTAAATATTCCGGTTGAATTTGGGAATCGCTCCAGAATGAGGAAAACAGATACAGATACATCCAAGGCCAGGCTAAGAAGTTCTTATGTAACCCTGGTTGTCAGTATATCATTGGTTTTATTCCTGCTGGGTATCCTTGGATTGGTTCTTATAAATGCCCGTGAACTTTCAGATTATTTCAGGGAGAGCCTATCATTTTCGGTAATGCTTGACAATTCTGCGAAGGAGGCTGACATCAGGATGCTTCAGAAAGACCTCGATGCAAAGCCATATGTAAAATCGACCCAGTATGTTTCAAAGGAAGAAGCTGCTTCAAAAATGAAAGAAGAGCTTGGTGAAGACTTTATCAGCTTCCTTGGAGATAATCCTTTGCCTCCCTCTATTGATGTATATTTAATTTCTGAATATACCAGCCCGGACAGTGTCGCCAAAATTGAAAAATATATCTACCTGTATCCATTCGTCAAGGATGTTTTGATCCCGGAGCCACTCCTGATTTTAATTAATGAGAACGTTAAGAAGATCAGCCTGTTTCTAGTAGTGATCAGTGTTTTTCTTTTCCTGATAGCATTGACTATAATCAACAATACTATCAGGCTCTCTATTTACTCCAAAAGATTCCTGATCAGGACAATGCAGCTTGTAGGAGCCACCCATGCATTTATAAGAAAACCATTTATTGTTCAAAGTGCTTTCCAGGGTTTTCTCGCAGCCCTTATTGCAATGGCTCTGTTGATGGGTCTTCTTTTTCTTATCGAGAAAGAGTTTTTTATGATGTTCTCCTTTGAGAATACCAATATTTTATTACTTCTCGGGGTTGCCCTGATATTTGTTGGTATTCTTATAAATGTTGTATCAACATATTTTTCAGTCAATAAGTATTTAAGTATTTCTGAAGACAAACTTTATTATTAAAAGATATGGCCATAAAGAATGAAAATAAGGAAAAGTTGAATTTTGCGCTAGGGCGCGAAAATTATAAACTGATTGCAATCGGTTTTGCGATTATTGTGCTTGGATTTTTACTTATGCTTGGAGGGAAGTCAGATGATCCTAATGTATTTAATGAAAAAATGTTCAGTTTCAGGAGAATCACACTTGCCCCTATTGTCGTGCTGGCAGGATTCGCTTTTGAGATATGGGCAATAATGAAAAAGCCAAAGCAGAAGTAGATAATTGTTTGAATGCACCAGGCTAAGATAGAGGCAAAAATATTCTTTAACACCTGATAACACATTAGTGGTTTTTGCAATACCCTTCTGCAAAATTATTTAAATCAAATTTAAAATGAATTGGATTGAAGCACTGATCCTTGGTTTGATACAGGGATTAACAGAATTTCTGCCTGTAAGCAGTTCCGGCCATCTTGAACTGGGTAAATTTTTATTCGGGATTAATCCTGAGGAGAACTTTTATTTTTCCGTAGCAGTTCACGGGGCTACTGTTTTAAGTACAATCGTTGTTTTGTGGAAAGATATTGCAGATCTGTTTAAAGGATTTTTCAAATTCAGGATGAACGATGAAACAAAATATGTTCTGAAATTGTTTGTTTCTATGATCCCGGTTGGTATAGCTGGTTTTTTCATGAAAGAGATTGCAGATGACTTTTTTACAGGGAATATGATTTCGCTTGGAATTGAATTTTTTATAACCGCCATTCTGCTCTTGCTGACACTGTTTATAAGATCAAAGGAAAGGCCTATCGGGTACTGGGATTCTCTGATCATTGGAGTAGCGCAGGCAATTGCAGTTCTTCCAGGAGTATCGAGATCAGGTGCTACAATTGCTACCGGCATGATGCTTGGTAACAAGAAATCTGAAATTGCAAAATTTTCATTCCTGATGGTCCTTATCCCCGTAATCGGGGCTAATCTGGTAGAAATGAAATCAGGGGATTTTGCTTCTGCTGAGACTTCATTGTGGGTAATCTTAATTGGTTTCGTAACTGCATTTATATCAGGATATCTTGCATGTAAGTGGATGATTAAGCTTGTTAAGAAGGGAAATCTTCTTTGGTTCGCAATCTATTGTCTTGCCATTGGAATTTTATCAATCTTATTCGGATTGCATGTCATCTGAAAATCAAGGTCCTTTTGCTGAGGGGAAAGTACTGTTATTCGATAAACCGCAGTACTGGACATCCTTTGACCTTGTTAATAAGGTCAGGATAATGATCCGGAGCGCATTTGGTATAAAGAAAATAAAAGTAGGACACGCAGGAACATTGGATCCGCTGGCAACCGGACTGATGTTAATATGCATAGGGAAAGCCACACGGCGGATTGAAGAATTCCGTGACCTCGACAAGGAGTACCAGGCAACCTTTTATCTTGGAAAGACAACAGCATCATTTGATCTCGAAACCGAAGTCGTGGGAGACTATCCGACGGGCCATATTACTAAAGAACTTGTGGAGAAGGTTCTGCAAGGATTCCTGGGTGAGCAGCTACAAGTCCCACCTCTTCATTCTGCAAAATTCATTGGTGGAAAAAGGGCTTATGAATTTGCACGTAAAGGAATTGAAATGGAATTGCCTCCGGTCAATGTTGTTTTCAGGACCATTGAGCTCATTTCATTTTCATTGCCTGAAGTTAAAGTCAGGCTGGTTTGCAGTAAGGGAACATATATCAGATCTTTCGCCAGGGATTTAGGTAACACCTTGAACAGCGGATGTTATTTGTCTGCACTTGAAAGAACTTCAATCGGGCAATTCAGGTTAGGAGATGCATATTCTCTTGATAAATTTGCCCAATATCTGGATGATTTGAAACAAATATGAAACTATTCCGTATAAAGGATTTCTAAATTTTAAAATGAGACAGGAAAAATGAAATTATCGCAATTCAGATACAATCTGCCGCAGGAGCTGATAGCCTTATATCCAAGTGATAACAGGGATGAGTCGAGGCTGATGGTAGTAAACAGGAAAACTAAAAAACTGGAACATCGTATTTTTAAAGACATAATAGAATATTTCGATGAGAAGGATGTACTGGTATTTAACAACACAAAAGTTTTTCCTGCAAGACTTTATGGTAACAAGGAAAAAACAGGTGCTGAGATAGAAGTATTTCTTCTCCGGGAACTGAACAGGGAACAGAGGCTGTGGGATGTTCTTGTAGATCCGGCACGAAAGATAAGGATAGGTAATAAGCTATATTTCGGTGAAGATGATCTGCTTGTAGCTGAAGTAATTGATAATACAACCTCACGGGGCAGAACTCTTCGATTCCTTTTTGACGGAACCTATGAAGAATTCAAGCAAACACTTTATGGACTCGGTGAGACACCACTGCCAAAATTCATTAACAGGCCGGTAGAACCCGAAGACAATGACAGGTATCAGACAATTTTCGCCAAATATGAGGGAGCTGTGGCTGCCCCGACAGCAGGATTGCATTTCAGCAGGGAACTCCTTAAGAAACTCGAAATAATTGGTGTCGAGTTTGCAGAAATAACACTTCATGTAGGCCTGGGAAATTTCCGGAGTGTTGACGTTGAAGACCTTACAAAGCATAAGGTTGATTCTGAAAGGATCAGGATAACGGATGAAGCTGCAGATATTGTTAATAAAGCCAAGGACAATAAATATAAGATTTGTGCAGTAGGGACAACGGTTGTCAGAACCCTTGAAAGTTCGGTATCAACAACCGGCTATTTAAAACCATTTGATGGCTGGACAAATAAGTTCATTTTCCCACCATATGATTTCAAAGTCCCCGATATGATGATAAGTAATTTTCATCTTCCTTATTCAACACTGCTGATGATGGTTGCAGCATTTGCCGGCTACGATCTGCTTTTTGAAGCTTACAAGACTGCCGTGAAGGAGAAATACCGTTTTGGGACTTATGGAGATGCTATGCTGATAATCTGAAAGCTCTCCGGGCAAATAGATTAAACCAGGAACCCTTAATTCATATAATAATATTGCCGGATGGATGCTCTTCATCCGGTTTTACATTTTATAATTGATGATGACCGAATATTTCAGTCATCTGGTCAAAAATAATTAGCATTTTTCTAAATAATTAATATCTTTAATTCGTTTTGAACAGAAGGTTGCTAAATGCAACCATGTTTGTATTTAAAGAGTCTTAAATGACAGATGAAAGCCTGTACATTTTTTGGGCAGGCATGATAAGTTATATGAAGCAAAGATCGGTTTTAAAAAAAAGAGTTTAAGGCTGAAAGATATTTTTTTATATTATACTGATCGTAAACGTTGAGGCTGTCTAACAAACATTATTCATCAATATTTGATCTGTTGCAAAATATTGCCAACAGGTCCGCCAGAACATCAATCCTGGCAGCCTGTTGCTGGCTATTTGTGACTTCTTCAGCTTCAGGACAGGCTTTCAATGACTATCGTACAAATGGTAATACCACTTTTGCTTCTGCCACCAACTGGCAAAGGTGGGATGGAGGAGCCTGGGTTGGGGCTGCAGCAGCTCCCACAGCAGCAGCAAATGTTATTACAATACGAAACGGGAATACTGCTTCTGTTACAGGAAATATTTCACTTAATCAACTGGTGGTGGATGCAGGCGGGATTCTGTCTGTAGATGGTGGTGTAACATTGACAGTTTCAGACGCAGCAGGTACTGACCTTGATGTTAACGGAACGGTAAATAACTCGGGCACAATTACCCCCTCAGGGACTATTGTCTTTAATGCCAGCTCAACCTATAACCATACAAGAGACGGAGGTACTGTACCAACAGCAACCTGGGATAACTCATCAAATTGTAATATAACCGGAATGGTTGGAACCAGTCCGACTGTTTCTGCTGTTAATTATGGAAATTTTACATGGAACTGTACATCTCAGACAAGTACAGGCTTATTGTACAACCTTGACGGCCGTATAATCAATGGGGATTTTAATATTCTTTCAACAGGCTCTACAGGAAATTTACGACTGGCATCAAGTACTTCAAGATCCTTCTCAGTAATAGGTGATTTTAATATTTCCGGCGGGAATTTTGTTCTGTCGATGAACTCTGGAGTCGGTACTATTAACCTGAGTAGTGATTTTAACATGACCGGCGGGACTATTACAGAAACGGATGTCGGGTATGGATCAGTTATTTTTAATAATACTTCTTCTGTCCAGAATTTCAGGCGATCAGCAGGTACAATTTCAAATACAATTAATTTCAATGTAAACGCCAATGTAATTCTCGATTTTGGAGCTGGCGACTATGCAAACGGATCTGGAACATTTACGGTGAATGATGGCTCTACGATCAGAACTGCACACCCATCAGGAATAAACGGATCAATTCAGACAACAAACAGATCACTTTCCACATCAGCCAATTATAGTTTTAATGGTTCTTCTGCCCAGGTTACCGGAACTTATCTGCCGGCAACAGTAAATGATCTGATAATTTCCAACCCTGCCGGTGTTTCATTAACTAATAGCATTACCCCCAACGGCACATTGTATTTAACTAACGGTGTTCTGAATCTAAATGGAAATACCCTGACCATACCATCTTCCGGACTTATTTCCTGTGGAGGAGGTACTATTAACGGAAATGCCGGATCCTCAGCCATTTTTAACAATACTTCAGCTTCTTATTTTCCAGCAGGAACTTATCAGAATGTTACATTGAATACTTCAGGGGGAGTGACAATGTGCGGGAATGCCACTATAAATGGCACTCTGACCATGACCTCTGGAAATATTTCCACCGCTTCATATATCCTTCTGCTATCAAATTCATCTTCATTAAACTATGCAACCGGGACGGTCATCGGTAAGCTTGAAAGGTATATTGTTTCATCCGGAACTTCGTATTTATTCCCGGTAGGTACTGCAACGCGGACTCAATCCCTTACAATAAATTGTACTAATCTTACAACAGGCTCTCTTCTTGTGGAGTTTATTGCTAGTCCTCCCGGGAATCTTGGACTCCCCTTAAGTGAAAGTGGTATTACATTCACCGATGCATTTACATCAGGCTATTGGGCAGCGTTAGCAAAGAATTCACTGGCATCAACAAATTTCAATATTGATCTTGATGCGACCGGATTTCTTCCTTATACAATTAAATCCAGCACAAGAGTCCTTAAACGAACTGATACCTCTGGATCCTGGTTCTTTAATGGTACTCATGCAAGCGCAGTAGGTTCGACGGTGAGACGAACCGCGATGAGTGGGATTTCCTCTGCAGGTGCAGGGACCCAGTTCGGGTTGGGAGGATATGGCCCGAGGGTGACAACTCAACCAGTATCACATTCGGTATGCTTAAATACTGCAAGTACAAATTTTTCTATAACTGCAACCGGTTCCGCACCTGTTTCTTATAGGTGGTATAAAGCTCCTTCGACGGCCTTGAATAATGATGGACACTTTAGTGGAACGACTACGACGGTTCTTACTATTTCAAATGTTCTGATGTCCGATGCCGGAGATTATTACTGTGTTGTCAGAGATGGTTCTACTGAAACCGCACAAAGCAACCTTGGAACTCTCACAGTAAACCCACTTCCGGTCCTGTCATTCGGATATAATTATTATAAGAATATTGTAATCGACCAGGCATCAGGATCCTCAAACCTGATAGATTTTCCGGTTCTGATTAATTTGACGGACAACGACCTTCGTTATATTAGTTCAGGTGGGGATGTGCAGAATATAAATGGATTTGATATTATTTTTTTAGATCAAAATAACCAGAAACTCGATCATCAGATAGAAAGGTACACCTCTACAACAGGTGAATACATTGCCTGGGTCAGGGTTCCGGTATTATCCACAAGCTCTACGACCACAATTAAAATGCTTTATGGAAATGCTACAGTTACTACTGATCCTTCAGTTGGGACTACCTGGATCAGCAGCTACAAAGGGGTTTGGCATTTAAATAACAACAGCTTTTTGGATGGTACAAATACAGGTAATAATGGAACAAACAACGGGACCTCTAATAATACATTGAGCATAATTGCAGGAGGGAGGAGTTTCGACGGTGGCGACAATGTTGTTTTTACAACAGCTGGTGTGACTGCAAATGATAGAAACCAGACCATCAGTACCTGGGCAAGATATACTACTGAACCTGCTGGTACACAGAATCTGATCGCACTTCAGAATTCAGGGGGTGGATCTGCCGCACAGATTGGATTCAGGAATGGCGACTTTGTTGCCTGGAGGTGGGGAGGAACAATCCTTGCCGATGGTGGTACTGCACCATCAGCAAATGTCTGGCATTATTTTGTATATACCTTTGATGGAAGTAATCATCGGCTTTATGTGGATGGCGTTGAATCAGGTACGGGTAATACTGCGCCACAAACTATGGTTCCTTCTTCAGGATATATGGGTAGCTATAGCGGAGGTGAATTTTTTACTGGTACCATGGACGAACCAAGGTATTCAATGTCTTCCAAAACTCCTGGCTGGATAGCTACAGAATACAGCAATCAGTTCAATCCATCAGGCTTTATTTCATTAGGACCAGAGACTTCGAATAACGCTTTATCCTCGGCTGGCCTATGTAGCTCGGTATATTCTCTTACCGGATTACCCTTAGGAGGTACTTTTACCGGACCTGGCGGAAGCGTTATCGGGACAAACTTTAATCCATCAGTTGCCGGTGTCGGGACTCATACGATAACCTATACTTATACTGACATCAATGGCTGCACAAATACAGCCAGCAGAGACATAATTGTTACAGCTGTCCCGGGGGCCCCAGTTGCACCGGCTGTTGAATGCTGCATTTCCAATATTCTTGATATTTCTGCAACTGGAGTTTTTACAAGATGGTATTCAGATGCCGGCCTTACATCACAGGTAGGATGGGGCTCTCCATTTTCAACAGGACAGACTTCAGCAGGAGTTTATCCATATTATGTAACACAAACTATCAATGGATGTCAGAGCACAGGGACCTATACTACCTTAACTGTCTCTCCAATGCCTGTCGGAGGAAGTGTATCCGGAACTAAAACAATATGTTATGGAAATTCTACAGGTACTCTGACGCTTACAGGATTTACAGGTACCATTTCAAGATGGCAAAGAAGATTAAATTCCGGATCATGGACAGATATAGCAAATACCAACAATACATATTCTGAGACCCCTTCTTCCTCAGGGATATGGTATTACAGAGCTGTCATCTCCAGCGGAAGCTGTGGGGAGGCAAATTCGTCATTTGCCACAGTCACTGTCAACCCGACACCTACACCGATCATAACGGGAGATAATGATGTTTGTCCGGGAGAAAGCGGGGTCAAATATTCCACAGCTTCTGTATCGGGACATACATATTCCTGGACCGTCTCAGGGGCTGCTTCTTATACAGGTCAGAATACCTATGAGATTACGGTTAACTGGGCTAATAATTGCGGTAACGGTTATGTCAGAGTGACTGAAACTATTTCTGCAACTGGATGTTCTGTAACAACCTCTGACTACAATGTTTCACGAACAGATTTAACTGCTCCGACATGGGTAACTGGTGCCGGCACCCTAAATCGTACAGTAGAGTGCAGTAATGCCGCAGCACTTACGGCAGCACAGGCACTTGTACCGGCAGCAACAGATAACTGTGATGTCACACTATCACCTGTTAAGACCTCGGGAGCCTTTGTAGCAGGTACATGTCCACAGGCAGGAACCTACACCAATACCTGGACAGTATCGGATGACTGTGGCAATGCAGTTCTTGCAGTATACACGCAGACTATCACTATCACAGA